>Ga0102851_10000693_pt1 | contig 17774 bp, 16 predicted proteins | sample Mud3Dept3metaG_FD_79558 | JGI IMG/M metagenome (GOLD analysis project Ga0102851, IMG submission 79558) | Freshwater wetland microbial communities from Ohio, USA, analyzing the effect of biotic and abiotic controls - Mud 3 Core 4 Depth 3... | ecosystem: Environmental > Aquatic > Freshwater >... | reverse complement strand
TCGCGATGGACGATGCCCTTCTCGTGGGCCTCCTCGAGCGCCTCCGCGATCTGCTTCGCGATGGAAAGGCTCTCATCCAAGGGTAAGGCTCCGCGCTCGAGGCGCTCTGCCAGGGTCGGGCCGTCGACCAGCTCCATGACCAGGGCGCGGGTCTCGCCGCTGGTCTCGAGGCCATAGATCTGGGCGATGTTGGGATGGTTCAGGCTCGCCAGCAGCGTGGCCTCGCGCTCGAAGCGGGCCAGGCGTTCCGGGTCCTGGGTGAATGCCGCCGGCAGGACCTTGATCGCCACCTCGCGCTTCAACCTGGTGTCGGTGGCGCGCCAGACCTCGCCCATCCCGCCCTCGCCGATCCGGGCGGAGATTTCGTAGGGACCGATCCGCTGGCCGGGCAGGAGGGGCGAAGGCATGAGGTGAGTGGAGACTATCCCACCCCGCGGGGTGGGTTTCGGGCCGAGGGCGGGTCGCGCGCTGAGACCGCGACGCGGTCGCGCCGGTCAGCGGTCGGTCCGGATGCGGTGCGAGCGGTGAGATGGGGCGAGCCCGCCACCCGGAGGACCCGGGCGGCGAGCTCGCCGGGAGGGAGCTTCAGCGCAGTCGGCGGCGGAGGCTGCCGACGACGATTCCGACCAGGACCAGCGCCAGACCGGCGAGGCCGGCGAGCGGCACGTTGCTGGCGGTGGCCGGGAGCTGGGCCGGAGCCGGCTCGGGGGCCGGGGCGGGAGCTGGAGCAGGCGCGGGCGCGGGGGCAGGGGCGGGGGCCGGAGCTGCGGGCGCTTCCTCGGGAATCGCCTCGAGCTCGGCCTGGGTGATCGTGACCGGCGGCGGTGCACCCTCCATGCGCATGGCCGTGAATCTCATGCCCCGCTTGAGGTCCGAGAGCTTCGCCGGCTTGCCGTTGAGGGTGAGCGTCACGTTCTCGGGCACCTTCGAGAACTTGTGGATCTCATTGGTCGTGAGGTTGCGGATGATGACCACCTGGCCTCCCTGAAGCACCTTCAGGACCTCGAGCTCGTTGATCTCGACGGGGGTCGGCGCCTGGGCCAGCGCCGCGGCGGCGGGCAGGATCAGGACCAGCAGGGCCACGGCGGCGGCGATCGTCTGGAGCTTTTTCATCTTCGTTCTCTCCTCATGTGGGTGATCCGGGTCGATCACGGGAGCTGGTCACCGCATTTCGGTGCCAGCGGTTTCCCCCGCAGCGGCGGACGTCAGCGCTTGCGCGCGGACGATGTAGCGCTGCGGGGCCTTTCCGACGAAGTAGAAGGGGTAGCAGGTCACCAGCGTCAGCGACGGGTCGGCGGTCGGCGCCAGCACCCGGACCTCCGTGGGCTCGACGACCTGCAGCGACTCGACGGCGTAGAGCCGCACTCCGTCCCGCGCTTCGAGCTCGATCCGGTCGCCGACCTGGAGGTCCTTGAGGCCGCGGAAGAACCCGTCGCGATGGCCGGCGATCGCTACGTTGCCGGGCTCTCCCGGTGCGGCGGTGCCGGGAATGTGTCCGACGGCCCGGTTGAGGCTCAGCTCGTCGACCCCCTCCAGGACCGGCACTTCGAGCCCGATGCGGGGGATGCGAAGCGTTGCGAGCGGCGGCGCGAAGGCGAGCCCGAGGCTCTCCCGGTACCGGGCGATGCGGCCCGCCGACCAGAGGCTCTGGTCCGCCTCCGCCGCGGAGCCCGTCTCCGACGCCGCAGCGGGCGAGGGATCGAAGCCGGCGAGTTGCGCGCGGTAGAGCTCGCGGTCGAGCCGCGCACCGGCGAACAGCAGCAGGAGCGCGCCTCCGGCGCCGAGGCAGCTGCGCTCGATCCAGCGCAGCCGGCGAACGGGCCCGCTCCGGGCGGGGCAGGCACAAGCGACGCCGGGAGCAGACCCGGCACCGGACTCGGTGACCACGGGAGGCACGGGAGCAGGATGGATCGCGGCCGGGGGAGCCGTCTACCCGGAAATCTCCGTAGCCCGGCCGGGGATTTCCACGGGCGTCCCCGCCGCGCAGGCGCCCCGCGCGGGCCCCCGGGCCCCGCGCGGCCGATTCGGTGGGCTACGGGGCCGCCGGCCTCGCCGGCGGCCGGTCGCAGGTCACCTCGTTGACCTGGATCACGGGCGTCTTGGCGTTGTCGATGTGCAGGCCCTCCTCGTCGAACGCCAGGCTGGCGGCGGCGATCAGCGACCCGGTCCCATCCGCGCCCGTGGCATCGACGATCAGCTCGAGGAAGGCGAACGGGTGGGCCATCGAGCCGACCGGCTCGCTGCGGTCGTAGAGGCGCAGCGGCCGGTCGCTGAAGAGGCGCAGTCGGCGCCGCCCGTCGGGGAGGTCCGCGATGCGGATCACGCCGATCTCCGTACCGGCGAGCTTGCCGATCTGGATCCAGCCCTTGGCCTTGAGCCGGAACATGGCGTCACGCAGCGCCACCTGGCCGCCCGAGCGCAGCGCGCGGACGAGCTCCGCGACCTCGTGGTCGGTCGAGAGCTCGAAGACGCGCAGCACGAACCGATCGGCGGTGAGGCCGGGCTGGACGCCTTCGGGCACCACCATGTGTCCGCTCCACTCCTGGGGCACCGGGATCGGCGGCGGCGGTGCCGGCGCCTGCGCGGCGAGGCTCGGCAGCAGCGCGAGCGGACCGGCGACCAGCCAGGCAACGAGCGATCTGGAAACGAAGTGGGTACAGGCGTCAGGGCGCGATTCTGTGTCCATCTGGGATCTCCTCGGGGACGAGCGGCTCCGGGACGACTGCGTGGGGCAAGGATCCGGCGACACGGGGCGACGCTCTGCAGACTCCGGCTTCACGGCGTGGCTTGCGACCAGCGGCTGGTGTCGCCGCTCTCGAAGCCGTCGGCGAAGAGCGGCTCGCAGGCGTCGCCGATGCCGTCGCCGTCGGCGTCGCCCTGATCGCGGTTGGGGACCGAGACGCAGTTGTCGATCGCGTCCACCGCGCCGTCGCCGTCCTGGTCCGATTCGCAGCGGTCGGGGATGCCGTCGAGGTCGAGGTCGGTGTCGAACCCGGCCGCGATGTCGGTCGCGTCGCCCACGCCGTTGTCGTTGCAGTCGCGGTCGCCGATGCGCAGATAGTAGATGTCCTGCTCGCCGTTGAAGGTGGCGGCGTAGACGACGTCGGCGCCGACGCGGTCCGAGACCAGGCCGATGTAGTCGCCGAGCTTGTTCTGCTGCGGCCAGCCGACCAGCGGGTCGAAGTCCGGCGAGAGCTGGACGTTGGCGGCCCAGGTGGCGCCGCCGTCGTCCGAGGACGAGTAGTAGAGCGCGGAGCGGTTGCCGCTCGGCGGCAGGGCGCCACGCGTGTCGTACCAGATCGCGTCGAGCCGTCCGTCGGGCGCCACCGCGAGGGCGCCGAACCACTGCCAGGCGCCGTTGCCCGCCGCGTCGTCGTTGACGCGCCCCGGCGCCGACCAGGTCAGCCCGCCGTCGGTCGAGCGGATGAAGTGGACGTCGTGGGGGTCGGCGCCCGGGGGATCGACGGTGGCGAGGACGTAGATCCAACCTTGGCGCGCTCCACCGGAACGGTCGAGGTCGATCCAGACCTGGCCGAGCAGGCCACCCGGGTTCGGGCCGCTGCCGAGGAAGAAGACCAGCGCGCCGCCCAGGTTCAGGGCGGCGGTGCGGTCGAAGGCCGGGGTCGCGAGCGGGTCCGAGACATTGGTCGAGCGCGCCGCGGCGAAGGCCGTGGAGCCGTTCGTAGTGCCCGCCAGCCAGAGCTCGCCGTCGGATCCGATTGCGGTGGTCCCCCAGTAGGGCTGGCCGGGGATCGGCACCGGTGGCTGGAACGAGTCGCCGCCGTCGATCGAGCGGTCGAACCAGTCGTCGCCGCAGCAGCCGGCGTAGTCCCAGGCCTGGTAGAGGTGACCGCGGCCCTCTCCCTGGGTGGTGTCGATCGCGATCCACTCCTTGTCGCCGCCATAGGCGTAGACCGGCGCGCTCCAGCTCGCGAGGTCGTCGAAGGAGCGATAGAGGGTGGTGTTGTAGGGATTGGCGTGCAGGCTCATGTAGTGGAAGGTGCCGTCCGCGGCGGCGGCGAGCACCGGGTCGGAGCCGAAGATCCCGGGACCCAGCACGCCCTTGGCCTCCCAGCTGCGGCCGCCGTCCAGCGAGACGTTGACGCCCGCCTGGCGGAAGTCGCTGGCGATCGAATCGAACTGGCGCCAGCCGACCGCGATCCGGCCGCGATCGAGCCTGGACACCGCGAGGGAGGGCTCGTTGGCGGCGTCGCCGACGACGTTCTGGCCCGCGGCGTCGACGTTGACCTGGACGCTCTCGAAGCTGCCCAGGACGACGCGCCCGGCGGGCGAGCGCGCACCCGGCAGCTCGGCCGCGGGCACCGGCGGACCGGCCGGCCGCTCGTGGGGCCGCCGCTCCTGCGCCGCCACGGCGCTCGCGCCGGCCAACGCCAGCGCCGCCAGCGCGAGGACCCGGCTCGCGCCGGTCCAAGGGAGGACGCTCCGGAAACGGAATCTCATGCGGGAACCCTATAGCAGGAATCGGCGCGGCGGGCGCGGCCCGAGGGCCGCGTCCGCCGCGCCGGGCGGCCCCCGATCAGGCGCCGTCCGCGGCGTCGAGGCCGGCCGCCGCGCGCAGGGTGCGCTCGACGTAGACCGGGGTGACCTGACCGCGCCAGCGCGGGTCGAAGTCGGTGTTGTCCATCGGCGTCGCGGCGGCGCGCGACCGCTGGGCGGCGGCGCGGATCGACTCCGTGGTCAGCGGAGCGCCGATCAGCGCGCGCGCCACCTCACCGGCCGGCGAGGGGAACGAAGCGATCGAACCGAGCACGACGCGCGCGTCGGTCACCCGGCCGCCCTCGGTGCGCAGCGCGACCGCGACCGAGAGCACCCCGAAGTCGATCGAGCCTCGGCGGCGGAGCTTGAAGAAGGCGGTGCGAAGGTGTGCGGCGTCGCTCTCCGCCGGCAGCGCGACTTCGGCGACGATCTCGTCCGGCCGCTTGGCGAGGTAGTCGATGCCGTCGTCGCGGTAGAGGGCGGCGACCGGGATCTCGCGCTCGCCGGCGGAGGACGCCAGGCGGACGCGCGCGTCGAGCGCGACCAGCATGGGCGCCGAATCGGCGGACTGGACCGCCCAGCAACGCGGCGAGGAGGGCGCGACCCAGCAGATCCTGCCCTCCGCCTTCATGCAGTAGTGGATCGAGCGCCGCCACTCCTCGTTCTGGTCGTAGTAGGTGCAGCGCGTGTCGAGGCAGACATTGCCGCCGAGCGTGCCCAGGTTGCGCAGCACGGGCGAGGAGATCGAACCGATCGCCCGCGCGAGCGCCGGGTAGCGCGTCACCAGCGCCGGCGCGCGCTCGAGGTCGGCGAGCGTCTCCATCGCGCCGAGGCGGACCTCGCCTCCGGCGCGCACGCCGGCGAGCTCCGGAACGCGCGCCAGCGAGATCACGGTCGAGGCCTTCTGGTTGCGGCGCTTGAGGTTCGGCCACAGGTCGGTGCCGCCGGCGACGACGCGCGCGGCGGGACCCTCGCCCGAGAGGATCCGGCAGGCCTCGGCGAGCGAGGTCGGCTGGCGCAGGCGGAAGGCGGGGAGCCTCAGCACCTTCACTCTCCCCGCTTGCCTTCGAGCTTCGTGGTGAGGACGGCGACGCTGCCGGCCCTGAGCGCCTCGTCGCGCTCGGTCATCGTGCCGTCCTTCGACTTCCTTCCCGTCGCGAGCTTGAGCTCGGCCTCGTTGGTCGCCTTGCCGTCGCCGCCCTCCCAGGGGGTCGGGACCTTCAGCGTGAAGCCGAAGTCGACCTCCGGGAAGCGCTCCGGACCGTGACGGGGCGGCCTGCCCTTCGCCTTCGCCTCGAGCGCCTTGAGCACCATGTGGGGATGGATCGGCACCTGGTCTATGCGCACGCCCACGGCGTCGAAGATCGCGTTCGCGCAGGCGGGCGGAATCGGCAGCAGCGGCCCCTGACCGACCTCCTTGGCGCCGAACGGGCCGGCCGGATCGGGCTCTTCGATCAGGTAGGTCGTGACCGGCGGCATCTCCTCGAAGGTCAGGCTCTTGTACTCGAGCACGCTGGGGAACTTGTGGACGAGCGCGTGCGAGCGCGCCTTGGGCAGGCGCCGGAACGCCGACTCCTCCATCATCGCCTCGCCCAGTCCCATGTAGACCGAGCCCTCCACCTGTCCGACCACGAGCGCCGGATTGATGGCGCGGCCGATGTCGTGCGCGATCCAGACCTGGACCGGCCTCCAGACGCCGGTCTCGCGGTCCACCTCGACCTCGACCACCGCGGCGGAGTACGAGTAGGTCGGAGAGGGACCGACGCCGGCGCCGCGGTACTTCCCCGGCGAGCGCGGCGGGATGTAGCTGCCGGTGGTGGCGAGCGTGCCGAAGCGCGCCTCGGCGGCGACCACCGCCTCCTCCCAGGCGAGGCCGCGGCCGGGGTCGGCGGCGTCGAAGACCCGCCGCTCCGCGAACACCAGCCGCTCCGCGGGGACCTCGAGCTGCGCCGCCACGGCGCGCGCGATCGTCTCCCGTGCGCGCTCGGCGGCCTCGCGCGCGGCGTGGCCGACCATGAGCGTCACGCGCGAGGAGTAGCTGCCGAGGTCGACCGGCGTGAAGGCGGTGTCCGCGACCTGGAGGTGGATGTCCGCGAGGCCGACGCCGAGCACCTCGGCGACCACCGCGGCGAGCACCGAGTCGGAGCCCTGGCCGATCTCGGTCTGGCCGCAGAAGACCGCCACGCCGCCGCCGCGGTCGAGGTGGATCGCGACGCCCGACTGGGGCATGTGGTTCCAGTAGATCGGCAGGCCGGCGCCGCACAGGTACGAGCCGCAGGCGAGGCCGAGCCCCCGGCCCTCCGGCATCCGTCCCCAGCGCTCGCGGAAACGCGAGCCCGCGACCACCGCCTCGATGCAGGACCCGAGCCCGACCGTGCCCAGGCGCAGCCAGTTGGCGGTCACCGTGCCGGGCTGCTCGAGGTTGCGCAGGCGCAGGGCGGCCGGGTCGAGCCCCAGCTCCACCGCGATCTTGTCGAGCTGGACTTCCCAGCCGAAACGGGGCTGGGGCGTGCCGTGCCCGCGCTTGGGCCCGCACGCGGGCTTGTTGGTGAAGGCGCGGATCGCCTCGAACCGGTAGCGCGGCAGCCGGTAGGTCACGGTCTGCAGCGCGCCCGTGTAGTAGGTCGAGGCGACGCCGTAGCTGCCGTAGGCGCCGCCGTCGAGGGTGGTCTCGAGGCTCTGGCCGGTGAGCGTGCCGTCCGCGCGGACGCCGGTGCGCAGGCGCATCAGCACCGGGTGGCGGCCGCGATGGCAGTAGAAGACCTCCTCGCGCGTGAGCGCGATGCGCGCCGGCCGCCCGAGCTTGAGCGCCATGGCGGCGCACACGATCTCGTGGCCGAACGGATCGCTCTTGCCGCCGAAGCCGCCGCCGTTGGGGGTCGCCACGACGCGGATATGCGAGGCGGGCAGGCCGAGCACGCGGGTGAGCGCGCGATGGAGGTAGTGCGGGGTCTGGGTCGACGACCAGACCGTCACCCGGCCTTCGTCCTCCGGCAGCGCCACGGTGGCGTGCTGCTCGAGCGGCAAGTGCGTGTTGCCGTCGTAGAAGAAGAGGTCCTCGAAGACGCGGTCGGCCTCGGCGAAACCGGCCTCGACGTCGCCGAACTCCATCGAGACGACCTTGTGCAGGTTGCCCCGGTCGGCGTAGCCATGGAGGCGCGGCTCGGGGGTCGCGATCGCCTCCTCGACGGAGCCGATCGTGGGCAGGAGCTCGTAGTCCACCTCGATCGCGAGCGCCGCCTCGTGGGCCGCGTCCTCGCTCGTCGCCGCCACCGCCGCGATCGGGTCGCCGACGTGGCGCACGAGGTCGCGCGCGAGCGCATGCTCGTCCTGGGAGACGGGCAGGATGCCGAAGGTGGAGGGCAGGTCGGCCCCGGTCAGGAAGCCGAGCACGCCCGGGACGCGCTCGGCCCGGGTGAGGTCGATGCCCCGGATGCGCGCGTGCGGGACGGTGGAGCGCGCCAGCTTGACGAACGCCATGCGCGGCCACGAGAGGTCGTCGGCGAAGCGCGTGGACCCGGTGACCTTGGCGCGCCCGTCCACGCGCCGGAACGGCGTGCCGACGACGGCGAAGTCACGCTCCGCCGCCTCCCCGGGCGCCGCGGTCCCGGCAGGAGGGATGCCCGGATCAGGCATGGCGCGCGCTCCCGCCGCGCAACCTGCGCGGCGCCCGGGCGTAGAGTGCTGTGAAAGGGGTCGCCGTCATGGCCGCGTTCCTGATCTGGCTGCTGCTGCTCGTCGTGTGCTGGCCGCTGGCGCTCGCCGCGCTCCTGCTGTACCCGATCGTGTGGCTGCTCCTGCTGCCGTTCCGGTTGGTCGGCATCGCGGTCGGCGGCGTCTTCGCCTTCCTCAAGGCGATCCTCTTCCTGCCCGCGCGCCTGCTCGGCGCGCGCCCTTCGTCGGCGTAGCAGCTCACCTCTCCTCCGGCACCGGGAGCGGGGAGCCGTGGAGGCTCTCCGGAGCGGGCTGCCAGTCCTCGCCGCGCGCGAGCGCGGCGCCGCCCTCGACGGCCTCCAGGATCTTCTGGTACCCGGTGCAGCGGCAGAGGTTGCCGGCGAGCGCGGCGCGCACCTCGGCGCGCGTCGGGGAGGGGTTGGCGGCGAGCAGCGCGGAGGCCGCCATCAGGATCCCCGGGGTGCAGTAGCCGCACTGCGCGGCGCCGAGGTCGGCGAAGCTGCGCTGCAGCGGGTGGAGCTCGTTGCCGCGCTGCAGGCCCTCGACGGTCCGGATCTCCCGGCCCTCCACCTCGGCGGCGAGCACCAGGCAGGAGAGCACCGCGCGGCCGTCCATCAGCACCGTGCAGGTGCCGCATTCGCCCAGCTCGCAGCCGTGCTTGGTGCCGGTCAACCCGAGCTCCTCGCGCAGGACCTCGAGCAGGGTGTGATGGACCGGGAAGGCGACGGTGCGCGCCTCGCCGTTGACAGTCAGCGTGCGGACCGCGGTCTCAGGCTCCATTCGACCCTCCTCGCTCGCGCTTCGAGAGACTTCCATTGAAGGATGTGGCTCCGGGGCGCTCATGCCGCTTCGCGGCAGCTGCCGGGCTGCCGGCGGCGCGCGCGTGTTTCGGAGCGCCGGAGAGCAGGCCGCGCAGGAGCAGGTCGGCGAATTCGCGGCCGACCTCGGTCGCGCTCTTGCGGCCGTCCGGCTGGAACCACTTGACCGTCCAGTTGAGCGCGCCGAGCAACGCGAGCGTGGCGAGGCGGGAGTCCACCGGGCGGAAGGTGCCGGCCGCCACCCCTGCGTCGATCAGGCGGCGGATCGCGGTCTCGTAGCTGCGCCGGCGGGCGAGCAGGGACGCGCGCCGCGCGGCCGCCACCTCGTTGACCTCGAGATGGGCGAGCGAGCCCGGTGTCGCCTCGTTGAGAACCGTGACGTGCCCCTCGATCAGGTCGCGCAGCCGCTGGTCGGGCGTCCGCCGCGGGCCGCTCGCCCCCCCGCGCGCCAGGTCGAGGAGCTGGCCCAGTGTCTCCTCCTGGCAGTAGGCCAGCAGGTCCTGTTTGGAAGGGAAGTAGTAGTAGAGGTTGCCTGCGGTCATACCCAGGGCGGCCGCGATCTCGCGCATGCCGGTGGCGTGCAGGCCGCGCGCGCGGAAGAGGCGCGAAGCGGCGCCGAGGATCTCCCGCCGGCGCTTCTCGGCGCCGGGTCCCGAAGCCTCGAGGCGGCGTGCGGTCGTGCTTTGAACCACGGTTCAAATTCTCTCCCAGGATCTCTCCCCGGTCAAGTCTCCGCCCGCGCCCGGCCGCGCGGCGCCTAGAATCCCGACTGCGGGAACCGTCTTGCCGGGAGGACCGATTGACCTCGAACGCGCCTCGCCGCCGCGCCGTCGCCGCCTTCGCGGTCCTCCTCTGCCTGTCGTCGAGCGCACGCTTGCCGGCCGAGGAGGCTGCGGCCGCGCTCGCGCGCGGGGACGCCGCGTGGAAGCGCCGGGCCGAGGGCAGCCGGGGCGGCACGGCGGCGCGCGGCCCGATCGCCGAGGCGGCGGGTGCGTACGAGGCCGCGATCGCGGCCGCCCCTGGAGCGCTCGAGGCGCGCTGGAAGCTGGTGCGCGCGCGCTGGTTCGAGGGTGACTACGCGACCACCGACGAGGGCGCGAAGAAGGACGTGCTCGCCCGCGGCCGGGACGCCTCCGAGGCGGCGATCGACCTCCTGGCGGCGCCGATCGGCGGGCGGAGCCGGCTGGACGGGATGGGGCCCGAGGCCGCGGCGCGTGCGCTCGCGGCGGTCCCCGACGCAGTCCCGGTGCTCTACTGGTCGGCGGTGCTCTGGGGAGTCTGGGGCGAGGCCTACGGCCGGCTCGCCGCGGCGCGACAGGGGGTGGCGACGAAGATCCGCTGGCGGATCGAGATCGTCGACCGGCTCGAGCCGGGCTTCGAGCGAGGTGGTCCGCCGCGCGTGCTCGGGCGGCTCCACGCGCGCGCGCCGAAGGTGCCCTTGATCACGGGCTGGATCGACCGCGACCGCGCCATCGCCGAGCTCGAGCGCGCCGTCGCCTTCGCCCCTGAGGACACGTTCAACCGCCTCTACCTGGCCGAAGCGCTCGCCGAGCACCGGCCGCGGGCGGCGGCGGAGCTCCGGCAGCAGCTCGACGCCCTGGCGCACATCTCTCCCGATCCCGAGCGCGAGGTCGAGGACCGGCGCAACCTCGAGGCCGGGGCTCGGCTCGCGGCTGCCTCGGCGCGCTGACGAGTGCCCGCCGCGCGGGCCTCCGGCCGGCTCAGGTCCTGACGCCGCGCGACTCGACCTGGCGATGGCGGGCCGCCAGGGCCTGCCGCTCGAGCGAGAGCCCCATCTCGTCCATGGCGGCCTCGACGGCGTGGAGCTCGCCGAACGGCTGCTCGCCGGGCGCGTTGTCCCCGCAGAAGAAGAGCCGGACGAGGCCCGCGATCGAGATCGGGATGAGCACGATCCGTCGCGGCACGAGCGTCCCGAGCTGCGCCAGGAAGGCGAGATCGCCCTCGCGGGGCGGCCCCTGGATCGGCTCGCGGTGGGCGAGCGCCTCGGCGATCAGCGAGGCGTCGGGAATGGGAAAGAAGGTGCCGGCGCGCGTCGCTTTCGGAAGCCACTCGCCGTACTGGCCGACGACGCGGATCTCGTTGGCGTGGACACTGAGGAGCATGCCGCGCTTGATCTGCCTGGAGGCCGTGCGCAGCGCCGGCAGCGTCGTCTCGGCGCCGAGCTTGATCGCCACGTTCTGCTCGAGGAGCTGACCGAGGGTCTCGGAGCCCTCCTGCCGCCGCGCGGGCTCCGGGTCCTGGAAGCGTTGCGCGACGCCGATCAGGATCTGCTCGGTGCTGAAGCCACGGCTGCTCAACAGGTCCGAGGCGTCCACCTGGATCTCGCCGTGGAGCTCGAGGTCGATCGGCTCGAAGCGGAAGAACCCGGTCTTCCATTCGAGCAGGCTCGCGATCACCGCCTCGGCCTGCTCCCGGACGACGGCCTCCAGGTCCTCCGGCGAGACGGATCCCATCTCGACCAGGACGGTTCCGAGGCGGGTCTCGTGAGGCGCGCGCACCTGGCGGTCGAGCGCCTCGAGGAGCGTGGGCTCGTCGATCAGCTGGCTGCGCACGAGGATGTTGCCGAGCGTATCGCGCACGCCGCCGGCGGCGGCGTAGAGGATCCGGCCCTCGCGCAGGACGAGGATCGCCTGGTCCTCGCGCCGGCTGAGCGTGAGCTTCCCGCTCTTCCGGTTGAAGGAGAGAAACTCGAGCACGTCGGCCACGCCCAACGTTTCGAGACGTCCGGAGATCGCCAAGCCAGCCCTCCCTCCTGGTCCTGGACACCTGCAGACCGCCGTCCCTGCCGGCGGAAGCGTAGCAGGAGCGGACCCCATCGCATCGCACCCCCGGACGCGCTACCCTCACCGGGGGTGCCCGCCGTGCGCCGACTGCTCGCCCATACCGCCGACCTGCGCGCCGAGCTCGCGGCGCCCGACCTGGCCGGGCTCCACGCCGAGGCCGTGGCGCTCGTGCGCGAGACGCTGGTAGGGAGCTCGCCGGTCGCCGCGCGCGAGGAGCGGCGGTTCGCGCGCGCCGGCGAGGACGAGGCCGAGCGCTTCTTCCGCTTCGTGCGCGAGCTGGTCTACCTGTTCGACGCGGAGGGCTTCGTGCCCGCCGCGGCCCGGCTCGAGGGCGACGACGCGGTCGTCGCCGGCGAGCGCTTCGATCCGCTGCGCCACGTGTTCGAGCGCCAGATCAAGGCGCTCACCCGGCACCGCTTCCGCCTCGAGCGCGGCCCGGACGGCGTGCGCGCCGAGCTGGTGTTCGACCTGTGACGGTGCGGCCCGTGCTCGAGCGCATCGACGCCTGGCGCTGGCGCCTGCCGAAGAGCGGCGGGATGCGCACCGAGGGGCTGATCTTCGCCTCCCGGGAGCAGGTCGCCGAGCTCGAGCGGGACGAGTCGCTGACCCAGGTCGCCAACGTCGCCTGCCTGCCCGGGATCGTCGGTCCCTCGATCGCGATGCCCGACATCCACTGGGGCTACGGCTTCCCGATCGGCGGCGTGGCGGCGTTCGACCTCGACTCCGGCGTCGTCTCCCCGGGCGGGGTCGGCTACGACATCAACTGCGGCGTGCGGCTGCTCGCGCTGCCGCTCGGGGTGGCGGACGTGCGGCCGCGGCTGCGCGAGCTCGCCGACGCGCTCTTCCGCGCGGTGCCGTCGGGAGTCGGCTCGGCGCGCTCGGACCTGCGCCTCAACGACGGCCAGCTCGACCGCGTGCTCGCCGGCGGCGCGCGGCGGGCGGTCGAGATGGGTTTCGGGCGGACCGAGGACCTCGACGCGATCGAGGCCGGCGGGCGCCTGCGCGACGCCGACCCGGGACGCGTGTCGAAGCGGGCGCGCGAGCGCGGCCGGGACCAGCTCGGCACGCTCGGCTCCGGCAACCACTTCGTCGAGGTGCAGTGGCTCGACCAGGCCTACGACGCGGAGGCGGCGGCCGCGCTCGGCCTCGAGGAGGGCGGCGTCACGGTGCTGGTCCACACCGGATCGCGCGGTCTCGGCCACCAGACCTGCGACGATCACCTGGATGTCATGCTCGCCAGCGCGCGCGCCCACCGCATCCGGCTGCCCGACCCGCAGCTGTGCTGCGCGCCGCTCGGCAGCCCCGAGGCGGACGCCTACTGGGGCGCGATGAACGCCGCCGCGAACTTCGCCTTCGCCAACCGGCAGCTGATCACCCACCACGTCCGGCTCGCCTTCGAGCGCATCTTCGGCGCCGGAGTCGCGGACGGTATCCGCGTCGTCTACGACGTTGCCCACAACATCGCCAAGCTCGAGGAGCACGAGGTGGCGGGCCGCCGGCGGCGGGTCTGCGTCCATCGCAAGGGCGCGACGCGCGCCTTCCCGCCCGGGCACGCCGAGCTGGCGCCGCGCTTCCGCGACCTCGGCCAGCCGGTGCTGGTGCCCGGAGACATGGGACGCTACTCGTTCGTGCTGCTGGGCACCGCGCGCGCCGCGGCCGAGACCTTCTCCTCCTGCTGCCACGGCGCCGGCCGCCGGCTCTCGCGGCACGCCGCGAAGCGCTCGGCGCGGACGCGCGACGTGACCGGCGAGCTCGCGGCGGCCGGCGTCCTGGTGCGCGCCGCCAGCCGCGCCACGGTCGACGAGGAGATGCCCGAGGCCTACAAGGACGTGGCCGGAGTGGTCGACGTGGTGGCTGGCGCGGGCATCGGCCGCAAGGTGGCACGCCTGCGCCCGCTCGCCGTGGTCAAAGGGTAGCCGTGACGGCGAACGCGTCGCTGGACTTGCGTCCGTTCGGCGCGCGATCATGGATACGTCGCTCCGGCTCCCCTGCGACCGGGTTCGCGGCCCGCGGCAGGCGAGCCGGCAAGGAGCTCCACGATGAACGAGAACCGAAGGGGCCTGCGCGGCTATCTTCTGGCCATCGCGAGCGTGGCCGTCGCGGCCGCTGCCTCGGCGGCCGTCGCGGCGCACGTCGCGCCGGTCAATCTGGCCATGATCTTCCTGCTCGCGGTGGTCGTGTCGGCCCTGAACCTGGAGCGTGGCCCCTCGGTGCTGGCCGCGCTGCTCGCCGCGGCGACCTTCGACTTCTTCTTCGTGCCGCCGCACCTGACCTTCGCGGTCGACGACGCGCAGCACCTCCTGACCATCGGCGGGCTGCTGGCCGTCGGCCTCACGATCTCGACGCTCGCCGCGCGGCTGCGCGACCAGGCCGAAGGAGCACAGGCCCGGGCGGCGCGGGCCTCGACTCTCTGGGAGCTCAGCCGCGAGCTCGCTGCCGCCGAGTTCGAGAGCGTGATCGTCAACGCCGCGGCACGCCATGCGCGGGCCCTGTTCGGCGGCGAGGTCGTCGTGTTGCTGCCCGCAGAGGGAGGAGATCTGGAAGCGAGGAGCGGGGACGCCTCGCGTCTCGCGCGCGAGGAGCGCGAGCTCGCGGCCGCCGAGTGGGTGTTCGAGAACGGCCGTCCGGCCGGCGCCCATACGAAGGAGGGCCGAGGCGCGCGCGGCCTCTTCGTGCCGATCGCCGGCCCGCTGGGTGACGTCTTCGGCGTCCTGGGAGTGACCTGGGACGGAGGCCCGCAGTCGCTGCCCGAGGAGCCCGTGTTGTTGCTGGAGACCCTCGCCAACCAGGTCGCGGTCGCCCTCGGGCGCCTGCGCGCCGAGGATGCGTCGGCCGGGCTCCGCCCGGGAACGTGACCGGAGCGAGATCGCCGGGGCGGATCCCGGCCGGGAGCCGTCCGCTCAGGCGGTGGAGCGGGCGGGCTCGATCGCGGGGCCGGGATCCTCGGCGAGCAGCTCGCGCGCGGGCCGGTCGATCAGGTCGCGGGCGAAGTCGAGGAAGGCTTCGACGTCCGCGAAGTTCGAGACCCAGCCCACCGAGACGCGCACCGCGCCGGTCGACTTGCCGTCGATGCAGCGCCGGAAGTCCTCGTAGGTCAGGTGGCCGTCGCTGCGCCGGAAGCAGGTCACGATCTCGCTCTTCTCGATGCCCAGCGCCATCTCGCCCGCGCCGGGGTTGCAGAAGCAGCCGGTGCGCAGCGAGATCCGCCGCCGCGCGGCGCGCGTCTCGATCAGGGCATGGTCGACGAAGCGCCCTTCGGGGTCGAAGAAGTTCATGGTCACGGTGCCGCCGCGCGCCGCGCTCGAAACTGGCCCGTAGAGCTTGACCACGGGCAGGCCGCTCGAATGACGCAGCGTGACCAGCTCGTCGATCAGCCAGCCGGCGAGCGCGATCACCCGGTCGTGGACGCGTTCGATGCCGATCGACTCGACCAGGTCGAGGCCGAGCGCGACCGCCGGGATGCTGGCGTAGTCGAGCGTGCCGTCCTCGAAGGCCGCCTCGCCGTCGGCCAGCGCGTGCCGGTCGGCCTGCACCGAAGCCACCGAGATGGTGCCGCCGGCGAACCACGGGCGGTGCAGGCGAGCGAGCGCGGAGCGGCGGGCGATCAGCGCGCCGACCCCGGTCGGGTAGCCGAAGATCTTGTAGAAGGAGAGGGCCAGGAAGTCGGGCTTGTGGCGAGCCAGGTCGAGGCGATTGCTGGGCACGAAGGCGGCCGCGTCGAGCAGCACGTCCCAGCCGTGGGCGTGGGCACGCTCGATCCACTCCAGCGGGTGCTGCACACCGGAGAAGTTGGATTGGGCGGGGTAGGCGAACAGGTGGTGGTGGCCCGGCCGGGTGCGCGCGAGCTCGCGCTCGAGCGTGGCTTCGTCGACGCGCAGATCGGGGGGCAGGACCGGGATGTAGGTGGTCTCCGCACCCCGCGCCCGGTCGAACTCCCGGATGCCGTTGACCGAGTTGTGGTTGTCGAAGGTGAGCAGGAACCGGTCGCCGGCGGCGAACGGGTAGCTCTCGCCCACCAGTTTGAGCGCCTGGCTGGCGTTGGCGGTGAAGACCGCAACGTACTCCTCGGGTGCGGCGCCGAAGAAGCGCAGCACGCGGCGGCGGCAGCCCTCGACCAGGGCGGTGGAGGCCGCGGAGGCGGGGTTCTGGGAGTGGGGGTTGCCGAGCACCCGCCCGAGCAGCAGTTCGGCGTGCCCGCGCACCTGCGATTCGGCGTAGAGGCTGCCGCCGGTCGAGTCGAGATAGACCTGCCCGTCCCGGTCGAGGCGCACCAGCTCCCGGGCGCGCAGCTCGTCGAGCGCGGCCGTGCCGGGATAGGCGGGATACCGGGCCACGAACTCACCGTAGCGCGCGTCCTCTCGTGCGGTCATCCCGGCGTCCTCCCTCGGTCGGATGAGTCTCCCACACCGGGGTCGGCCCGGGTGTCCGGGGCGGTGCCCGGGGCGCTGCGCGGCCTCGTCGACGGACGGCCGATCGGCGGAGCGAACGGCGTCCGCGCCGCTTCAGAACGCGGCCACCACCCCCAGGCTGGCGCGCGTCTCGTCGAGTTCCAGGTCCTGGCCCACCTCCGCGAGCACCCTCACGTTGCGGGCGGCGAGGTAGCCGAGCGTGAGCGAGGCGTCGTCGCGGACTGCGGCGGGATCGTCGGAATCCACGCGGTTGTAGAGCGCCGAGATCGTCCAGTCGCCCTGCTTGCCCTGCGGAAAGACGTGGAGCTCCGCGAAGCCGCCGCGCGTCTCGACCTCGGGCGCGCCCGGGCCGAGGAAGAACGGGTCGTCGTCGCTGCGCTCGAGATACTGGAGGTTGAGCTCCCACTTGCCGCCCGGGGAGATCGTGAGGTCGGGTCCGAAGTAGACGATCTCGTCGGCGAGCAATCCGGTCTCGTCCTCTTCCTCGCCCAGGTAGCCGAACAGTCCGATGCGCACGGGCCCGAACTCGCGCGCCAGCCGGAGCGCTAGGTTCTTGTTCGAGTCGTTGTCGAAGGTTCCCTCCGGGATGCCGTTGCCGTTGACGATCTCGAGCACGGTCTCGATCTCGCCCGGCACGGTGGCGAAGAGCATCAGTCCGCGGTCGTAGGTCAGGTTGGCGCGCGCCGCGCCGACCCGCACGCGGTAGATCTCGTAGTCGCTGCGCTCGAGGCGCAGCTCGCGCTTGAACAGCGGGTCGGAGACCTGGAACTGGCCGAACAGGACGTCCACCCCGGAGCCGAAGACGCGCTGGAAGTGGAGGTAGGCGTCCTCGAGGCCGGTCACCTCGCCCTGCTCGACGATGAAGTAGGCGTAGTAGGAGATCTTCGGCGCGATCGGTCCACCGGAGAGCAGCTTGAACAGCCACGGCGATTCGAAGTCCGCCTCGGCGTCGGCCTGCTCGCGGTAGGCGCCGTGCGCCTCGACGCGGACCGCGAGGGGGAGGGTCGCGGGCAGCAGCAGCTTCTCGTCGCCCGTCTCGCGCGTCGCCTCGGGAGGCTCCGCTTCCGGGTCGGGCATGCGGAAGCCGCGCGCGGCGAAGGCTGCGCCGTAAGCGTTCAGGCGCGGGAAGGGAGCATGGCAGACGCTGCAGGAGAGACCGTAGCGGCGGGCGAAGGCCGGGATGGCCCCGGCGGGCTCGGCGGCGACCAGTGCGACCGCGGCCACCACGGCGAGCACCAGGAGGGAGGACAGGAGTCGGCGCATGGAGACCTCCTCGTAGAGGACGCAGGCGAAGTCGGCGACCTCGAGGGCATCGTGCTCCAGGTGCCGCCGGCGGTCGCCCCGCAGGGGCGTGGCGCGTGGCCGCCCGCCGGGGTGGGCGGCGCCAGCGGCTCGCCGGCGGCGGATCAGCCCGCGCGGCGCGGTGCGAGGAAGCCGCGGCAGCGGCTGCCCGGGGAGTCGGGGCCGGCGTCGGCGAGCCCGGCGCAGGCCGCGGCGACCTGGGCGCGCGCGGCGTCGACGATCGCGCCACGCTCGCTCTCGTCCCCGGCGCGCCACTGTTCGAAAGCGGT
>Ga0102851_10000692_pt1 | contig 17779 bp, 16 predicted proteins | sample Mud3Dept3metaG_FD_79558 | JGI IMG/M metagenome (GOLD analysis project Ga0102851, IMG submission 79558) | Freshwater wetland microbial communities from Ohio, USA, analyzing the effect of biotic and abiotic controls - Mud 3 Core 4 Depth 3... | ecosystem: Environmental > Aquatic > Freshwater >... | reverse complement strand
TGGGGCGGTTTGAGGAAGGAAAATATTTCGCGGAAAAGAACTTTCAGGAAACCAAAACCCTGCGGGAAAGCCACCAGGCCAAAATAGAGGAACTGGACAAGCGCCTTGCCGACCTCAAGAAATCTCTGGAGGCCGGGGAGAAAAAACCCGAGACGGCCGAAAAAGAGAAAGCGGGAGAAAAGGAAACAGCCCCGCAGAAGCCCCCCGCGGAAACGCCGCAAAAACCCGAAGAAGGCCAAGCCTCACCGGGGAAGACCCCCGAGAAGGCGGTCAAGACCGCGGCCCTCACTCCTGATGACGCTTACAAGAAAGCCTACGACCTGTACAATAAGGGAAGTATCCCCCAGGCCCGCGACGAGTTCAAACGCTTTCTGGAAGCCTTCCCCAAATCGAAGTACGCGGAGAACGCCCATTACTGGCTTGGCGAATGTTATTTTTCCGAGAAGAAATACGACGAGGCCATTCTGGAATTCGACGAGGTCATTAAGAGGTTTCCCAAAGGGAACAAGGTCCCCGACGCCCTTTACCGTCAGGGAATGGCGTTTCTGGAGATGAAAGACACGATGAATGCCAAGTTGATCTTCAAGGAAGTAGTCAAGCGGTACCCGAAATCCGACCAAGCCGCCCGCGCCCGCAAGAAACTTCAGGAACTGCCCTGAGAAGCCGACAACGGCCCAGCCGGCCGGCTCCTATCCTTTTGGTACCCGAAATTTCTTTAGCTCAAAACCCCGCGCCGAGCGGCGCCTTGCCTGTTCCCCCATCGCGCCCTTCCGGATGGTCTTTGCGCGCAGCCTGTTTCTTTCCCTGTCCCCGACCCCGGGACTCCTTGACTTCGGGAAATATTTTGGCCCTGCGCCTTCCCGCGAGAGAATTGCTTGGACGAGCTCTCAGTAGCGGAGGCTTATTCCAGAGGAACGACCTGGGCTCCTTTGGGAACCGGCAGGCGAAAATCGTGAGCCTCCCATTCCGGGTTCAGGGTCACCTCTTGATATTCGACCGTTAACTCGGTTCTGGCGGCGGGGGAGGCGAAATGAATTTTGTGGGGAAAAGAAAAAGGCGAAACGGCCTTGAAGTCCGAAAAAGAAAGCCGCCGGGTGAGGCCTTCGCGGGAATACTCGGCAAAAAGGACTTCCCTGCTTTGCGGGTCTATGCCGATGACCTGGCGACTTCCCCGCGCGGGAGACTGAACGTCGAGGAGCCAGAGCCCTTCCCGGGGTTCGTAGCGGACGGAGGCTTCTTCCGAGGCAAGCAGAGGGAAATCGCCCAGGAGAATGAGCACGGCTTCCTCCGGCTCCAGGCCGGCCGGCAGGAGGGCGGAAAAATGCCGGGGCAGAGCGGCCCCCTGATAATAGCGGTTTTCCCCCGGATGGTACAGGAACAGCTCCTGCCCCGCGGCGACAAAATATAAGAGAGGGTTTCCCAGGGGGCTCAGGGTTTCCAAACGCAGAAGCCCCGGGCGCCGGGCGAAGATGACTTCCTGCCCGATAAAATTTTTTCCGGGAGCGGAAACCCGAACATAGGCCAGACCCTTTAAACCCTGCAGAGCCTGGGAACGGAACCGAAGGCGCTCGAGAAGTTCTTCCGCCGCAGGGGGCGGGGAGGGTTCGCGGGGCAGGGTAGCGCAGGCGGCAAATCCGAGAAACAGGAGGAGGAGAAGGGAAAAAACCCGCTTCCTCATGGTCTCTTCTTTTCCCGGCGGAGCTTCTTCAACTTGTCGGCCACCTCGGTTTTCTTGGGGTCCAGCTGGAGAGAGCGTTCGTACATCTTCGCCGCCTGGTCTTCCTGCCGGTTCTTCAGGTAGGCATCTCCCAAATGCTCGGCGATGACCGGATCCTCGGGGGCCAGATTATGGGCTTTTTCCAGTTCGGCGATGGCCTTGTCCATCTGCCCTTTTTTAAAATACACCCATCCCAGGCTGTCGGTAATGTATCCATCGTCGGGTTTGAGTTCCAGAGCCCTCTTGATGAGCGCCTCGGCTTCGTCGAGGTAGATTTCTTTTTCGGCATAGGTGTAGCCGATGTAGTTCAAAGCCTGGGCATGATCCGGCTGGATCTCCAGCACCCGGCGCATCTGGCGGATTCCTTCCTGCCAATCGCCGGCCTTGTCGTAAAAAACACCGAGGGTGAAAAGGAGCTTCTCATCCCGGGGGGCGGACTCAAGGCCCTTCTTCAGGACGAGGATCCCTTCTTGGTAACGATTGCCCTTCTCGTAGAGCGAGGCCAGAAAACGATAGAGGTCCGGCTGCTCGGGTTTTGCTTGAATGGCTTTTTGCATGACCTGGATCGCTTCCGGAATTTTGTTCTGCTTCTCGAAGAGATAAGCCAGGTGAACCTGCGAATCGACGTAAAACGCGGAAGCGGGGGGGATGCGCTGAAATTCCTCTACGGCTCGCTCCGCCTCCTTGCTCTCCTCGTAGGCGGTGGCCAGATAATATCGAACCCGGTCGTTTTCCGGCTGGGCGGACAGAACCAGGGAGAACTGGGCGATCGCCTCCTCCAGGCGGCCCTGCTCAAAATAGATCAACCCGATTTTCGTGCGCACCTCATGGTTGTGGATGGTCAGGTGATCCACGGCCTGAAATTCCGTCAGGGCTTCGCTGAGTTTGTTCTGGCGGATATAGAGCTGCCCCAGCCGGTTGTGCGCCTCGGCGTGGGAAGGGTTTTGTTTCAAAAGCTCCTGATAGATCTGAATCGCTTTTTCGTATTCCTGCTGAATTTCATAAATCAGCGCCAAATCGAGCTGCGCCGGTTCGAAGTTCGGCTTAATCTCGAGGGCCTTCAGGTAATGGGTGCGGGCTTCGGAGAAGCGCTTCATCTCCGCATAAACCCTGGCCAGATAATAGTGGCCCATGAGGGAGCGGGGATCGATTTCAATCAAAGTATTAAAATGAGGAAGGGCCTGTTCGTAATCCTTGGACTCGGCGAATAGGGTTCCCAGAAAAAGATGGGCCTCCTGATTTTGAGGGTCGATTTCAATCGCGCGCTGATAGGCCTGGACCGCCTTTTCCCGCTGGTTCTGGGAGAGGTATAGACCCCCCAGGAGGATATAGGCGGGAAGATGACGGGGATTGACCCGGACGGCTTCTTCCGCCTCGCGGAGGGCCCGATCCGCCTGCCCTTTCTTGAGGTATAAGGTCGCCAATTGGGTGTGCAAAAAAGCGGAATTTTCCCCTTTCTGCAGCGCCATCCGGTAGGCTTCCGCGGCCTGATCGAGATTTCCGGCCTGCTGGTAGATATGCCCAAGCAGAAAGTAATAATAGCCGGAAGAGGCCGATCCGGGGGGAACGAAATCCTTTTCTTTTCTCAGCGGCAATCCGGGTTTTACGGTAGCGCAGGATGCCGTGAAGAGGCCGAGGAAAAACAGAAAGCAATAAAAAAAAGCCCTTCTCCTGAAGGACATACGGTTCTTTCACCTACCCTTTCCTGCAAACGCTTTCATTTTTAGACTATCATCCGCTTTTGGCCTTGTCAAATTCCTTTTCCGCGCCGATCCGGGCTTTTTCTTGACACCCCGCCTGATTGGGCTAAGATAAAGGAGACGGTTTTCTTTTCCAGCCGGGAAGGCAAAGGAGGGGGAGAAAGAAGTGATACCCCGAGTTTTAACCATTGCGGGGTCCGATTCCGGCGGGGGAGCGGGCATCCAAGCGGATTTGAAAACGATTACCCTTTTAGGGGGATACGGCATGAGCGCGGTTACGGCCCTGACTGCGCAGAACACCCTGGCCGTCTCCGGGATTCTGGAGATCCCACCCGAATTTGTGGGTCAGCAACTGGAGGCGGTGCTCGCGGATATCGGCGCCGATGCGGCCAAAACAGGGATGCTGGGCGGGTCTCGCGTGGTGGAGGTTGTCTGCCGGAAATTGCGCAGGTTCCGCATTCCCAATTTGGTCGTAGACCCGGTCATGGTCTCCAAAAACGGGGCGCGGCTGCTGAAACCGGAGGCGGAGGATGCCCTGCGCCGGGAACTGGTCCCTCTGGCGACCCTCATAACGCCCAATATCCCGGAAGCCGAAGTCCTAACCGGGAGAAGGATTCGAACCGCCAAAGAAGCGCGGGAAGCGGCGGTGCAAATCCGGAAAATGGGCGCCCGCCACGTCCTGATCAAGGGGGGACACCTGCGCGGCCCGGCCACCGACTTTCTTTACGACGGGGAGCGGTTCCAGGAATTCGAGGAGGAGCGGGTGCAAACCCCCCATACGCACGGGACCGGCTGCACCCTGTCCGCGGCGATTGCGGTGGGGCTGGGCAAAGGGAAGGAGCTGCGGGAAGCCGTCGCCGCCGCCAAAAAGTTTCTTACGGCAGCCATCCGGATGGCCGCCCCGCTTGGACACGGCCGGGGGCCGGTCAACCACTATGGCCCGATTCGGCAGGAGATGGAAAGATACGAGGTGATCCGAAAGCTCAAAGAAGCCTTTGAAGTTCTTCGCTGCGGGAACATAACGGGCCTCCTGCCCGAGGTGCAGTCGAACTTCGGCTACGCCCTCCCCGGGGCGCAGGGATTTGGAGATGTGGCCGCCTTTCCCGGACGGTTGGTGCGCGCGGGGAGCGCGCTTATGCGGGTGGCCGACCCGGATTTCGGGGTCTCCCGACATGTGGCCCGGATCATCCTTACGGCCATGGCCCATGATCCGGAAATGCGCTCGGCCATGAATGTCAAGTTCGACGAGGAAATTTTGAAAAGGGCGCGGAAGGGGGGACTTTCCCTAAGGCACTTCAACCGCGGGGACGAACCGGCGGCGGTGAAACGGAAAGAGGGATCTTCCCTTTCCTGGGGGGTGCAGACGGTTCTGGAGCGGGTCGGCGAAATCCCGGATATCATTTTTGACCGCGGGGGGATGGGCAAGGAACCGATGATCCGGATTTTGGCAAGAAATCCAGAGGAGGTGGCAAAAAAAGTTCTGCGTCTGCGATAAGAGTCTCGCAGGCTGAAGATGCATGTTCGAGATTTGGGGATCGGATCCATCGCAGAAAAATCCGGGAGGAAACGACGATTACTCAAATATCGGGGGCTATTTCCGGCATTCAGTGGCAGGACCTGGCCGATATTATTCTGATCACCTTCATCCTTTATCGGCTGTACCTGTGGATTCAGGGGACGAGGGCGCTTCGAATTCTCATCGCTCTCGCCGCCCTGGGCCTTCTCTATTTTCTGGCCCGATGGTCCGGATTGGTGATCACCACCTGGATTCTGCAGTACCTTTGGGCGGTCATTCTGGTGATCGTGGTCGTCATCTTTCAGTCGGAAATTCGCCAGGTCCTGGAGCGAATGAGCCCGGTCCGCTTTTTCATTGGGCGGCCGGAGGCGCTGGATCGCCTGGTTCTCGAAGAAGTCGTCCGGTCCGCTTTCGAGCTGGCCCAAAAGCGAGTCGGCGCCCTGTTGGTTTTCCAGCGGCGGGATATCCTGGAGGACTACTTGAAAGGAGGCATCCCCCTGGGGGGGCGGGTCAGTTATGAAGTGCTCACCAGCATTTTCCTGCCTAACTCCCCCGCCCATGACGGGGCGGTTGTCATCCACGAGGGCCGCATCGTTTCTCTGGGATGCTATCTACCCCTTTCAGACAACATGAACCTTCCCCGGAATTACGGGACCCGGCACCGCGCCGGGATCGGCATCACTGAACGGGGAGATGCGGTCTCGCTGATCGTCTCCGAAGAACGGGGAGAAGTCATGCTGGCTGTCGATGGCCGGATCCGGAGGATGGCGAACCCGGCCGAGCTCCAGGGGCAGCTGGAGAACATGCTGGTCAAACCGGAGCAGGCCAAGGGCCGGTGGCAGGCGGCCTTGACTTCGAACTTAGGCCCCAAGATCGTTTCCTTCGCTTTGGTTTTTGCCCTGTGGGTTTTTCTCGCCGGGCAACATCGAGCCGAACTTCGGATCACGGTTCCTCTCGAATTTCGAAACGTTCCGGCAAACATGGAGATCTCCGGCGAAGGGACGAACAAGGTGGAAGTGGGAATCCGGGGGTCCCGGGGCATGATCTTCGGAGTCACCCCCGACCAAGTCCGGGCCTTTGTGGATCTCTCCCAAGCGGCCCCCGGCCAGAATTATTTTCGGCTTACGGTGGACAACATCCGCGCCCCCCTGGGCACAGAGATCACCAAGATCAGTCCCGCTTCGGTCCGCATCAGTTTAGACATTGTAAAAACCCGTTCGGTCCCGGTCAAGGCTAAACTGGCCGGGAAACTCCCCAATTCTATGGGATTGAAGAGCGCGGGCGTGGAGCCGGCTTTTATCATCCTCCAGGGCCCGGAGACCGCCCTGGGCAAGATCCGGGAGGTTTTCACGGACCCTGTCGAACTTTCTTCGATCCGGGAGGACCGGAGAATTCTAACCGGTCTGGATATCGAGTCTCCGCAAATTCATCTGGCCCCCGGTCAGCCGACGCAGGTGACGGTGGACCTCAAGTTGGAGCGGACCCCCTGAAGGCGGAACCTACCGACATCTATGAAGAGATGATTCGGGTTTCCCAAAGGATTGCCGGTTCTTTTGCCGAGCCTCCATTTTATGACGCCTGCCGGGAAGACCTCCGGGTTTCGGCCGACTTATTTGCGCGGGATCCGCAGGTCCTGATCTGCCGGGCCCGCATCCGGGAAGACCTTCAGGAGGGTTTTGGCCACGGGGTGGGGCACGCGGAAAAGGTGGCCGTGGAAGCGGGCGCCCTGGCCCACCGGGAGGGGGCGGCGCTCCTTCCGGAAGGTCCCCGCCGGCAGGCTGCGGTTCTGGCTCAAATCGCGGGTCTGCTCCATGATCTCCGCCGCGGAGAAAAAGACCACGCCCGGGCCAGCGCGGCGGCGGCCGAACCCCTGGTGGCTTCTTTTTCTTTCAAAACGGAAGAAGGAAGATGGGTCCTCACGGCGATCGGCAACCATGAAGCCTTTACCGAACCGCAGAGACTGGATAGCCCTGTCGGGCAAACGGTGAGCGATGCGCTCTATGACGCCGATAAATTCCGGTGGGGGCCCGACAACTTCACGATCACCCTCTGGGAGATGCTCCGCTTTTCGAAAGCCCCCCTTCTCCCCTTGATTTCGCGTTTCCCCCGGGGAATGAAGGGAATCGACAAAATCCGCAGCACCTTTCGCACCGCGACCGGCCGGCGCCACGGCCCCGAGTTTATCGACCTGGGTCTGAAGATCGGAGCGGAAATCCTGAAATTCCTGGAAAAACGGTTTGCCGAGGAGCTGCGCGAAGAAAAGAGTCGATAGCGGAGGATTTGTCAATCCTCTTTTTTTCTCTCCAGCTGGGAAGCCCGTTTGAGGGCCTGCGGTCCGAATTTATCCCAGATCTTATCCACCGCCTCCAGCGATTTTTCTTCTTTTTCCCGATAGGCGTCAAAAAGTCCCCGCTGAAAAGGGGCCTCGCGGCGGCGCAGGTTGGATATGCCGACTCCGAGAAGCCGGGCCTTCCGGGAGAGGGCTTCGGTCTTATCCAGAAGCTTGACGGCCGTGCGATAGATTTCCATGCCGGCATCGGTGGGGGCGGAGAGCGTCTGGCTGCGGGTGATGAGCGTGAAGTCGGGGTAGCGGACTTTCAAGTGAACCGTGAGGCCCTTCAATTTCTGCTTGCGCAGTTCCCAGCCGACCTGTTCGGCCTGATCCAGGAGGATTTGCTCCATGATCTGCCGCTCCTGCAGATCCGGGGTGAAAGTCTGCTCCTGGCTGAGAGATTTTGCTTCTTCGCCGGAGACGACCGGGCGATCGTCTTCGCCGCGGGCGAGGGTGAGCAATTCCAGGCCGAAATTTCCCATTTTTTTTTCGATCGCCTCCCGGGGAAACCGGGCCAGCTGCCCGACGCGAAAAATCCCCATCCCCTGGAGAACTTCTTCCGTGGCCTTGCCCACCCCCCACAGCTTGGAAACAGGCAGGTTTTCCAGGAAAGCGCCGACTTCCTCCGGCTTGATCTCCACCAGCCCGTCCGGTTTTCTCCAGTCCGAAGCGATCTTGGCCAGAAATTTGTTGGGGGCGATGCCGGCGGAAGCGGTCAGCCCGGTTTGGGCCAGAATTTTTTTCTTGATCGTCCGGGCGATCTCGGGGGCCGGCCCGAAAAGGGATTCGCACCCGGTCACATCCAGGAAAGACTCGTCCAGGGAAAGGGGTTCGATCAGGGGCGTGTATTCCCGGAAGATCTCGAAAATCAGCCCGGAGACCCCGCGGTAACGGTCCATGCGCACCGGAAGAAAAACCCCCTGGGGACAGAGCCTCCTGGCCTGGGATGTGGGCATGGCCGAATGAACCCCAAAGGCGCGGGCCTCATAGGAGGCGGCGGAAACGACGCCCCGTTTTTCGGCCTCTCCGCCCACAATCACGGGCCGTCCTTTCAGGGAGGGGTTGTCCCGCTGTTCGATCGAGGCGTAAAAAGCGTCCATGTCGAGGTGCAGGATTTTACGCCCGCGCTCCGAGTCTCTGGGGATGGGTTTTTCCATGATTTTCCAAGCAGGAGATGAGCCGAAAAAGACTACTTTGAACTTTTCTTTTTCTTAAGAATCGCTTCCTTGTATTTCCCGGCTTGTTCATTCTGGGGGTCAAGCTTCAGGACGATTTCAAACTCCTCCAGGGCCTGAGGATACTTTTCCATCTGGTAATAGGCGATGCCGAGGCTGGCGTGGGCCTGGTGGAAGCGGGGATTGGATTGGAGGGCCTTTTCATACTGCTCGACGGCCGCGGGGTATTCCTTTCTTAACAGATGGGCATCGCCCAGGTTCTTCATAATGACCGGGTTTTCGGGGTCCCGGACCAGAGCCGCCCGGTAGGCCCCCACCGCGTCGGCGAGCCTCCCTTTCTGCCGGTAGGCCACTCCCAATTCATTGAAAAAGAGGGCGCTGTCGTTTTTCTTATCGTTACGGGAAGGTTCAAGAAGAGAGATGACCTGGTCGGCTTGGCCGCGTTTGTTCAGGAGCGTTGCCTCTTCGGCCAGGCGATCAAAGGAGGAAAGCTTTTCCCCTCCGGCTCCCTGCGCCTGCCCAAACCCGGGCCAGAGGAAACCGAAAAGCAGAATAGAAAAGAGATAAAAATAGGGGAAGAACTTTTGTCCTTCCCCTAATCTATTGCAATACATCGTACGGGGATTGACAACTCCTGGCTATGGACGTCCGGACTCTATCCTAACCTTACGGTCCAATGGCCTTCAATCCTTCGTCAATCGTGAATACCGCGCCGCATTTCGGGCATTTCACCTTGGTATCCTTGGCCGCATACTGCCCGCAACCAAAGGAAAACACCGCCAAAACCGCCAAAGCCAACACCATGCTTACCAGTTTCTTCACTCCCCTTCACCTCCTTTCGTTTAACAGATAACAGCATAAACATGGGCGGCAAGGTTGAACCCCGCCACCGGGAGAGAACGGACGAAGGAGGAAGGTCAGCTCACCCCTCCTCTTTTTCGATATCCACCCTAACAAAAGTTGTTTTTTTAGTCAAGGAAAAAATTCAATTTTTCTCGCTCTCCTCCGCCGCAAGACATTCACCGGGAAAAGGGTCATTGCCGATTCTATATAAATATGATATAAAAATATCAAAAAAAATGCAAGGAGCTGTTTGACCCAGGGAAAGTGAGGAAATATGAGGTGGGTTGAGAAAATATTTTTCGCCGTCGCCATTTTCTGGATCCTGGCGCTGGGTCCTGGGGTGGAACCATGCCGGGCTTCATCCAGCGTATTCCATTCCTATGCGAAGCCCGTTTCTCCCCCGGATTTCACGGTCGAAGACCTCAACGGAAATAAAATCAATTTTAAGAATCCTTCCGGAGAGGTCGTTTTGGTGAATTTCTGGGCCACCTGGTGACCGAACTGCCGGAAAGAAGGTCCTTCTTTCGAGAAGCTCCAATCCCAGTTCGGATCCAAAGGGTTGAAGATTTACCGGGTAAACAGCAAGGAAAACGCAGAGTCCATTAAAAAATACCTGGAAAAGGAGTCCGTCCATGTCCCGGTTTTGCTCGACTCAACGGGAAAAATGGGGAAATTGTTTGGGCTTTGGGTGCATCCCACGACTTATATCATCAACCGGAAAGGTTTGATCGTCTATCGGGCCATCGGGCAGATTGAGTGGCTGGGGCCCGAAGCCATGAGCGTCATTAACGTCCTGATTCAGGAGCAATAGGAAATGAGGGCCCAGCGGATGAAAGCTTTCCTCGTTATCTTATCTTTGATGGTCATTTGGGGTTGCGCGGCGGCTCCCTCCTTGCCTCCCACCGATCTGAGACTCGTTCCCCTTAAGGAAGCCAATCTCGAAATGGTTTTTGAGGAAAATGAAGGTATAGAAGTGAATCCGGAAGACGCCAAAGAAATTCGGGATTATTACCGGGCCGGAGTTCAGAAGAAAGCTCTGGCTGAAAAGCGGTTCGAGGAAGAAGCCTATCCGGCGGCCATGAAGTTGTTTCAAGAATCCTGCGACCTCTTCTCAACGGTGCTCGTGCATATCGAAGAAGACACCGTCGCTTTTCCATGCTTCGAAGGGACCAATATCCTTTTCTTCCCCAATCTTCTTGCCGCCGACAACCACTTGAAGATGGGAAAAATCCAAAAGGCCATGGGCCGGGAGAATCAGGCGCAGCGCAGCTGGAAAAGAGCCCTCCTTTCCGTCCGGCAGTCGCTTCGTTCCGAAAAGACGGAGTGGGGCCTTAATCTGCAGCAGGAAATTCTTTCCCTCCTCCCGGAAAAATAGCCGCCTCTATCTTGTTGTGAGATTCGTAGTTCCAAACGTGCCGTCCGAACCCTCAAGCCAGGGCGCCTCTTAACCGTTAACCCGCCCCCCATTCGTAGTCATAGCGACCGCCTACCCGTGACCGGAGAATTATCATCCCGCCAATTATTCCCTTGACATATAGTTTTGGCTCATATAGTATGCAAACGAACTTTTTGTCTGTCTGAAATATCAGCTCAAGTTTGAAGGGAAAACCGAAAAATGAAGATTCCCTATCAAGTGGGCTTTCTTCTCTCGCGGGCCACTTGGGCCATGAATAATGCGGTGAACCGGATGCTTCGTGAAAACGGACTTCCGGACATTTCGGTGGCCTATTTCGCAGTCCTCCAGGCCCTCTGGGAGGCGGATGGGCTTTCGATCAGCGACTTGGGGGAAAGGGTCCAGCTTGAGAAGTCCACCATGACGAGCCTGATCGATCGAATGGAAGCGGCGGATTTGGTCCGGAGGGACGACCATCCGACCGACCGGCGGGCCTACCGCATCTGCATTACTTCGAGGGGGAAAGATTTGGAAGAGAAATTGGACCAGGTCGTAACCGAAGCGTACCACCGCCTGACTCGGGGAGTACTCGAAAAAGACTTGCAGACGGCCATTGAGGTGTTGAAGGGGATCATGAACAACTCGGGATAGAGCCGGAGGAAGGAGGGAGGTGACTTCCGCATAAAACCGAAGAGATGGGCTCGGCCCCCGATTTTGGGAACGGAAAGAGACGGTTTTTCAGCCCCGCAGGGGAAGAGAAACCATGAGAGCCATGGGCCATTGACCTTGCAGATCGGAGGAGGCATGGAAAGAAAAATCAAAAAAGCAGCCGTGTTGGGATCCGGCGTGATGGGCGCGACCATTGCGGCCCACCTGGCCAATGTGGGAATTCCTTCCATCATGCTGGACATTGTTCCGAATCAGCTGACCCCGGAGGAAGAGAAGAAGGGGCTCACCCTCAAGCATCCGGCGGTGCGCAGCCGCTTCGCCATCAGCGGCAAGCAGAATCTTTTGAAAATGCGCCCCGCTGCCCTGGCGGTCCCTGAATTCGCCGGCCTGATCGAGGTGGGCAATTTTGAAGACCATCTTTCCCGTCTGGCGGAGGTGGACTGGATCGTCGAAGTTGTCGTCGAAAATCTCAAAATCAAGCAGGATCTTCTGAAGAAAGTCGCTGCGGTCCGCAGGCCGGGCTCGATCCTCAGCACCAATACCTCCGGGATTCCGGTCAAAGACATCTGCGCCGGGATGGACCTGGAGATCAAACAGCATTTTCTGGGGACGCATTTCTTCAACCCTCCCCGCTACATGAAGCTCCTGGAAATTATCCCCTTGCCCGAGACCCTGCCGGAAGTGGTCAAGTTCATGGCGGACTTCGGGGAGCGGGTTTTGGGGAAAGGGATCGTTTACGCGAAGGACAGCCCCAATTTCATCGCCAACCGGATCGGGATCTTCGGAATGCTCAATTTAATGAAGATCATGGATGAAGAAGGATTGACGATCGAGGAAGTGGACGCCATTACCGGGCCGCCGATGGGACGGCCGAAAAGCGCGGCTTTTGGAACCACCGACCTCGTCGGCCTGGACACGTTTGCGCATGTGGCCAAGAACCTTTATGAGAACGCGCCGAACGATGAAATGCGCGAGGTTTTCAAAGTTCCGGAATTCGTCCAGAAAATGCTCGATAAAAAATGGCTGGGGAACAAGACGGGACAGGGCTTTTACAAGAGAATCAAGACGGAGGCGGGGAAAGAAAAGCTCGTGCTGGATTATAAAACCCTGGAGTACCGCCCCGCGCAAAAAGCCAAATTCCCCTCCCTGGATGCGGCCAAGGCGGCCTCGACCCCTGCGGCCAAGGCCAAAGCCTTGATCTATGGCGAAGACCGCGCCGGGAAGTTCGCCTGGAAAATCACCAACGACTCCCTGCTCTATGCCGCCCGGCGGATCCCCGAGATCGCCGAGGATGTTTACAACATCGACAACGCGGTGAAATGGGGCTTCAACTATGAAGCCGGCCCCTTCGAATCCTGGGATGCTCTGGGGGTCGAGGAGTCCGTGGACCGGATGAAGAAAGAAGGGAAGGCGATCCCGCCGCTGGTCGAGAAACTGCTGAAGAAAAAGTACCAGACTTTCTATCAGAAGAAAGACGGAAAGGTCTATTTCTTCGATCTGAAGACCGGCCGCTATAAAAAAGCCCCCGAAAATCCCCGGGTTATCCTGCTTCCTTCCCTGAAGGAAAGGCAGAAGGTGGTGAAATCCAACGCGGGCGCGAGCCTGATCGACATGGGCGACGGCGTGGCCTGCCTGGAATTCCATACCTACATGAACGCCATCGGGCAGGAGATCATCGAAATGATCCACGAGTCGCTCAAGATCGTGGAAAAGGATTTCGTGGGGATGGTCATCGGCAACCATGCCGAGCGTTTTTCCGTGGGCGCCAACCTGCTCATGCTCGTGGGCGAGATCATGAAATCCAACTGGGCGGGCATCGAAGCGGCGATCAAAGCCATCCAAGACGCCATGATGGCCATGAAGTTCTTTGAAAAACCCATCGTGGCCGCTCCCCACGGCATGGCCCTGGGGGGAGGATGCGAGGTCTGCCTCTCGAGCCACCGCATCGTCGCCGCCCTGGAGACCTACATGGGCCAGGTGGAGATGGGCGTCGGGCTCCTGCCGGGGGCGGCCGGGAACAAGGAAGTGTACATCCGCTGCATCGAAGGAATTCCCGACGGCGTCAATGTGGATCTGATGCCGTTCCTGCGCAAGGCCTTCGAGACCATCGGCATGGTCAAGGTGGGGACGAGCGCCGAGGAATGCCGCAAGTTAGGCTTCCTGCGCTCTACGGACCGGGTGATCCCCAACGCCGACCATCTTCTCTACGAGGCCAAGCAGACCGTCCTGGCCATGGCCCAGGAGGGGTTCAAACCGCCGCGGCCCCGGCTCATTCCCGTCGCCGGAGACGGCGGGCGGGCGGCCATCAAGTACATGGCGAACACGATGCGCATGGGCGGGTTCATTTCCGAATACGACGAATATATTGCCGGAAAACTGGCCTACATCCTGACCGGCGGCGACGTTTTGAGCGGGGCTTCGGTCACCGAGCAGCACATGCTGGACCTGGAGCGGGAGGCCTTTGTCAGCCTCTGCGGCGAGAAGAAGACCCAGGACCGGATCGGGCACATGCTCAAGACCAACAAACCCCTGCGGAATTAGGAGGAGGAAACCATGAGAGAAGCTGTGATCGTTTCCGCTGTGCGGACCGCTGTGGGCCGGGCTCCCCGGGGCAGCCTGAGAAATACACGGCCGGACGACCTGGCCGGGTGGGTCGTGAAGGAAGCCCTGAACCGGGCGCCGGGCGTGAGGCCCGAAGAGATCGACGATGTCGTCATCGGCTGCAGCTTCCCGGAAGCCGAGCAGGGGCTGAACGTCGCCCGCCTGATTGCCTATATCGCGGGGCTCCCCTATCAGGTGCCGGGGCAGACTGTAAACCGGTTCTGCTCCTCGGGGCTCCAGGCTATCGCTATCGGGGCCGAGCACATTATGTGCGGCTTTGCCGACGTCATTATCGCCGGCGGCGTAGAGTCCATGTCTATGGTGCCCATGGGGGGGAACAAAACGGTCCCCAATTTGAAGCTGATCGAGAAATACCCGGAGGGATACACGGCCATGGGGGTGACGGCCGAGAACGTGGCCCGGAAATACGGGATCAGCCGGGAGGACCAGGACGCCTTCGCCCTGAAAAGCCACCAGAAAGCGGCGGCAGCCATCAAAGCCGGGCGGTTCAAGGATGAGATCCTGCCGATCAAGACGAAAACTCAGGAGATCGCCGAGGACGGGACCGCGAAATTCCGGGAGATCGTCTTTGACACCGACGAAGGGGTGCGGGCCGACACGACGCTGGAGGCCCTGAGCAAACTTCGGCCGGCCTTTTCCGTGACCGGGTCGGTGACACCGGGCAACTCTTCGCCTTTGAACGACGGGGCTTCGGCCGTGGTGCTCATGTCCAAAGAAAAAGCCAAATCCTTGGGCTTGACCCCGATGGCCACGTTCCGCTCGTTTGCGGTGGCCGGGGTTCCCCCGGAGCTGATGGGGATCGGCCCGGTGGAGGCCATTCCCAAGGCTCTGAAATTCGCGGGGCTCAATCTGAGCCAAATTGATCTCTTCGAGTTGAACGAGGCCTTCGCCTCGCAGGCGCTCTACATCTGCCGGAACTTGGGGCTGGATATGGACAAGGTCAACGTAAACGGCGGGGCCATTGCTTTAGGCCATGCCCTGGGCAACAGCGGCGCCCGGCTGACCACGACCCTGATGCATGAAATGAAAAAGAGAAACGCCCGCTACGGGATCGTTTCCATGTGCATCGGCTTCGGCATGGGGGCGGCGGGCGTTTTCGAGAGGGAACCAAACTACTGACAAAAGGGGCGAAGGGTCCGAGGGGCCAAGGGTTCAAGTGGAAAAATTTTGATTTCCCCCTCGGCCCCTTGACCCCTGCCTCTTATATCCCCGCCTTCGTCATTTCCTCTTCGAGTTGCTCATAGAAGTCCTTCTTCAGAAACTTAAAACTCTGTACAAAGGCCTCGAAATGCCCGAACGGTTCTTCGCTGAAGGTGCCCTTCAGGGGGCGCCACTGGGTGCAGACGAAAGAAACGATGCGGTTCCCCTTCTTGATCAGGTAGATTTTGGACTTTGCCTTTTCTTTCTGAACCGGGTTCTCCCCGCCCATCTCCAGAAGCAGCGCCTCCCGACCGGCCACCGTCGCCTTCTCGCGCTTCGTGACCTTGGCTTCGATTCCGCTGTTGAAAAGAAACTTTGTACAGTAATAATCCGCCCGTTTTTCTAACTCCCGGGAGCTGCCGTAGGGAAACTCATCGTACATGAACGTGGTCTGGGTGGGGAAATCCCCTTTTTCGAGGCGCATAAAACCCAATTCGAAATCGCCCCCTTCCACGTTTCTCATAAGAGCCCAGCCCTCGGGGGGACGCTTGAATTCGTACTTCTCAAGATAAATGACCGTGCCGCGGTCCGTAGGGACCATTGCCGGCGGCTTCTTCGGTTCCATGGTGGCGCACCCGCCCAAAAGCCCGAGCATAGCCGCGGCGAACAGAATTCCCAATTGAGAAAAATATCTCGTCTGTTTTTTCATGTTTTCCTCCTCCCTCCGAATGCTCACCTTTTCCCCCGAAACTCTTTCTCGAGCTTCAGAAGAAAGGTGAGAATTTCCTGATTGTCCGGGGACCCGTCCTTGAGGTAACGGACGATGCCGTTTTTATCGATGATCACCGTCCGCCTCCCGAACCAGTTCGGGGTGCCGTCCGGGAGGAAAGGGGGGGTCCGGGAATAGGCTCCATATTTAGTCCCCATCCAAGGGAGAACATTGGAGATGAGGGGAAACTGCAGATCCAGACTCTTGGCGAAATGCTTGTTCGTCATCGGATCATCCATGCTGACGCCCAGGACCTGGGCGTTCAGGCGCTTATAGAGATATAAATCCCTATTGTGCGCCTCCATCTCGCCCGTTCAGACCGGGGTGAAAGCGGCCGGGAAAAAGGTCAGGACCAGATGGTGCTTGCCGTAGTAGTCCCTGTAATAATCCACCAACCGGTCTTCGGAGGAAGGGAGGGTGAACCAGGGCGCCTCATCGCCCACTTTCAGGGGCGGGAAAGACGGGCCGGCGCTGTCGGCGCAGAGGGTTCCCCCCCAAAGAATCAACAGGGCCGGAAGGGAAAAAATAAGCAGCTTCCATTTTTGGGGCATACCAGATCCTCCTTTTCCTGAAATTAATCTGCTGCCGGGTCTTTTGCTCCTTAGAAAAAGCCGGTTTGGATACTCCCGGCAGGTTGGCCGGCTTCTTAGAGACCCTTTTCAATTCTAAAGGAATTTTGGGCGTTCGTCTAACAGAGAAATTAAAAAAATTATAAACCGCGATCGCGGAAGGAAAATAGAGCTCAGGTGATAAGCTGAATATCCCGTTCTTCAAACTCCATCTTTGTGCCCAGAGAGAAGGAGCAATAGGAGCACAGATATTCGTATTTGTCTCCGTTGGGCAGAATGAGCAGGAGGCGTTTGCGCACCGGTACTGCCTGCCGGCACCGGGGGCAGAAGAGGGAACTGGCTTCAAATTGGCCGTAGGCGGCCGGCGGGGCTTGAGCCGAACGGGGGCGGCGGGAGGGAGGCTTTTTCATAGCTTCATTTGGCCGCGACGATGTCTACATCCATTTCCACGTAAAAAGTCTGGGGATAAGTGCCCATTTCCGGTTTGATAACGTGGACGGGGGATGTGGCTACCAAGCGGGAGATCTCTGAATTCGGGTCCCGAAGGTCGCCGAAGGTAATGGCCTTCGTGGGGCAGGCTTCCACGCAGGCCGGGAACTGGCCGTTATCTACCCGGCGCTGGCAGAAATCGCATTTTTCGATGATGTTGTATCGGGGGCTCACGAACCGCACATTGTAAGGGCAGGCGGCCATGCAGTATCGGCAGCCAATGCACCGATGGGGGTTGATCATGACGATCCCGTCTTCGGGCCGCTGGTAGGTGGCTTTGACCGGGCAGACGGTGCAGCAGATGGGTCGTTCGCAGTGATTGCAGACGATCGGCAGAAAGGCCTTGCGCACATAGGGGTATCGCCCCTTTTCGATCTGTTTGACCCAGGTGCGGTAGCATCCCAGGGGAACTTCGTACTCGGCCTTGCAGGCCACGGAGCAGGCATGGCAGCCGATGCTGCGCCGCAGATCGATCGTCATGCCCCAGCGATGGCCCTGGTCGTAATTGTGCTCCTGCCACAATTGCAGCAGGGGGCGCTGTTCGACCACGTGCTTCGCGAAATCGGGATGTTCGCGGTAATGGTCGAGGCCGGCCTCGCGGACCAGGGCCCCGAGGCGCTCGGCTTTTTCGCGGTCGCCGACTTCGGAGTGAATCGCGTGGTGATCCTGCGTCACGGCCAGCAGGTAGGTACGGCCGGTGCGTTCGAGCTTCGCTCCGGTGGCGATGTGCATCGCCTGGGTCGTCCGCAGGGCGTAGGTATCGAAGCCGACGCCGTTGCCCACGCGGCCGGCGGCGATCCGCCCCGAGCCCAGCCGCAGCGTGATCGAGGCCGGCGCGTGACCCG
>Ga0102851_10000690_pt1 | contig 17815 bp, 12 predicted proteins | sample Mud3Dept3metaG_FD_79558 | JGI IMG/M metagenome (GOLD analysis project Ga0102851, IMG submission 79558) | Freshwater wetland microbial communities from Ohio, USA, analyzing the effect of biotic and abiotic controls - Mud 3 Core 4 Depth 3... | ecosystem: Environmental > Aquatic > Freshwater >... | reverse complement strand
TGAACCGATAACAGGAAGAGTTCATCAACCACCACCGGTTCATCAAACTTTTGAGACGAAAGGTTTTGTAATTTGTTCATTCGTTCCTCGTTTGTACGATTATCATCCCGAAGCAATTCCTGCGCCTTATAATCATAGCAATATTGATTCTGACGAAGTTCTATATTATGTTGATGGCGATTTTATGAGCAGAAAAAGTGTCGCAAAAGGACAGATCACTGTTCATCCTGCGGGAATTCCTCACGGACCACACCCGGGAACTTATGAAGCGAGCATAGGTAAAAAAGAAACCAAAGAATTAGCTGTAATGGTTGACACTTTCAAACCTCTTCAGGTAACTGAAGCAGCTTTGAATATTGAAGTTAAAGATTATTATAAATCCTGGTTGCATTAATTTGTAAATTGATATTTTTTCAAATCGTGAATGCGGAGAAAAAAAGCAAAGAGTACAAAAAAAATTAAAATAAAAAAGAGTGATTCGCAAAATCACTTCAACATAAAAAATTAAACTTATGGCAGCAGAAATAAAAAACTTAAAAGATCTTCAGAATACAGAGTATTCTCTGAAAAAAGAATTTGCAGATGCAGCAGATTTTCTTCCCCTTTTGGGAACAGACTATATTGAATTATATGTCGGAAATGCAAAACAATCAGCGCACTTTTATAAAACTGCTTTTGGCTTTCAGTCTGAAGCTTTTTGCGGACTTGAAACAGGTGTAAAAGATCGCGTATCTTTCGTGTTGAAACAAGATAAAATAAGATTGGTATTAACAACACCACTTGTTAAAGACGGCCCTATCAATGAGCATATCAATAAACATGGCGATGGTGTTAAAATAATTGCTTTGTGGGTAGAAAATGCAACATCGGCCTGGGAAGAAACTACAAAACGCGGAGCTAAATCTTTTATGGAACCAACTCGCGAAGAAGATAAAGATGGGTACGTTGTTCGCTCAGGAATTTATACATACGGAGAAACCGTTCATCTTTTTGTTGAGCGTCATTCATACAACGGAATATTTTTACCCGGATATCGAAAATGGGAACCGACTTATAAACCTGCAGAAGTAGGTTTAAAATTTGTTGACCACATGGTTGGAAATGTTGGCTGGAACGAAATGAATACCTGGGTAGAATTCTACGCAAAAGTGATGGGATTTGCGCAAATTATTTCTTTCGATGACAAAGATATTTCAACTGACTTTACTGCATTGATGAGTAAAGTAATGAGCAACGGAAACGGTAGAATTAAATTCCCGATCAACGAGCCGGCCGAAGGAAAGAAAAAATCCCAGATAGAAGAATACCTTGATTTTTATAATGGTCCGGGTGTTCAGCATATCGCGCTTGCAACAAATGATATTGTAAAAACAGTTAGCGCAATGCGCGATCGTGGTGTTGAATTTTTATATGTTCCTGAGACTTATTATGTAGATCTTGTAGAACGCGTAGGTGAAATTGACGAAGATGTTGAAGTGCTTAAAAAACATGGAATACTAATCGATCGCGATGAGGAAGGTTATTTGTTACAATTATTTACCAAACCGGTTGTTGATCGCCCGACAATGTTCTTTGAAATCATTCAACGAAAAGGAGCAAAATCATTTGGAAAAGGAAACTTCAAAGCTTTGTTTGAAGCGATAGAAAGAGAACAAGAGAATAGAGGAACTTTGTAGAAAAATTAATTTAGAGAATCGTCTTTTTGTAAAGATTGTTTATAAAAAATAATATTTTAATTCCTGTTTAAAAAAAAAGTCTTGCGATAATTTCGTGAGACTTTTTTTTTGATTTCTAATTCATGACTCTTCATTACAAATTTTAAACTTCATAGAAATATTTCATATTAACCAACCATGCCGTGATTGGTTAATACCTTTATTCTTTACCCCCGGGTTTCATTTGGGGGTAAATATATTCAATCGCTCTAATAATATTTTTTCCCTTTTGCTGAGCAATTACTTTTGAAAACTGACAAAAAAAAAGGCATAAAAAAAGCCCCGACGAATCGGAGCTTTCTTAAAAAAACTAATTATAAATATTACATTTTGTTAGCAACTACAGTTCCCCAAATTTCAACTTTCGGATTGTGTTGTTTTGCAGGTTTTTGTTTTGCATCTTCAATAAAATATGGCATGTTCAATGCTGCAAAATCAATTACAAACATAGAAACATTTACAGTTACATTATCAGCAGTAATGATTACTTCAGCCGGAGCAGAAATAGCAACAGTCTGACCCATAATAGATAATGATCCGGTTGCTGTTGTACCATCAAAACTTTCAAATGTAAAACTTGAAGTAGCAAATTGATTCACATCAAAGAACGCAGGTTCTTTTAAATGCGCATCTAAATCTGTCGCTCCACCGCTGTCTTTCGCAGAATTCATATCAATAGTTAAACTACCTGCTGTTAAAGCCATTGTTCCGGCAGAATCAGAAGCGCTAATGGTTCCGTCAAGTGCTTTAATTGTTCCAACATGGTATTTGCTGGTATCACTTCCATAAGCTTTCCAGGTAAATACTGTTGTAGCAGTATCTACAGAATAATCTGTAAATACGATTGTTGGAATAGTATCTTTTGCAGTTGAATCCGCTCCGTTACCTTCAGTTGTATCGCCACCGCCGCAAGAGGCAATTAGCATAGAGAATGCTGCGATTCCCAATAAAATTTCTTTTTTCATTTTTTTTAATTGATTTTAATTTTCGTGCCGCAAATGTAATTACTTTTCGAGAGCGTTGAATGCCATTTAAATTTATTTTTGTGCAACGTATTGATTCGAAGGAACGTCATTGAACTGTGATTACCTTTGAATCATTCAACAAACCGTATTATGACTAATATGAAACGCCTTATAACTGCTGCATTTCTTTTATTTACTCTTCAATTATCTGCGCAGATGACATTGTGTCCCGACATGGAACCAATTTGCACCGATGTTGGTTTAACATTCACGGCCGGTAGCGGCGGACCAAATGTTGTTTCTGCATTTCCCGGCAATAATTATGGCTGTATGTGGACGGGACCAAATCCATCGTGGTATTACCTCGAAGTTGGGATTTCAGGAAATATTGATATGACTCTTGCCGCCAGTTTTGATATTGATTTTGTTTGTTGGGGTCCTTATGCTGATTATCCTAGCGCTGTGGCGTCTTGCGGTACACTTGGGCAACCACCAGGAGTAGATGTTGTTGTTGATTGTGGAATCTCTCCATCAGCAACAGAATTTATTAATATTCCCGGCGCTGTTGTTGGCCAGGTATATGTGATCCTGATAGCGAATTTTGCTAGTGTTGTTCAAACATTGACATTAACACAAACAGGAGGAACTGGCGGAACAGATTGCAGCATTGTTTCACCTGATCCGTGTGTTTCAGATCCCGGAAATTTTACTTTTGAAAAAAACGGATCATTAACTTCTACCCCTATCTACTTATGTGAAGATGATGATTTCGAAATAATTTCTGACAATGATTATATTCTACCAAATGACACTTTAATGCAACCTGTTGGTGACGGCGTTTATTCGGCTCAACTTATGTGGCTGGTTTATGATTCACCTCCCGTTGGCACTAATCCAACTGCTGATCCGGGATTTTTAAACATAATTCTTCCGACGGAGGATCTGGCAGATGTCAATAATCTTACAAGTCCGATAGTTTCCGGAGTGGGATTAGGTTGCGGAACTTATTGGTTTGTTCCGGTGGCCGGTGATGACGGTGTTGGCGGAAATAACAATGTCGCCAATGGAGTCAATGATAATGGTGGCCTTCATTGGGACAAAAACGGTAACGGCTGCTATGTTTTAGGAACTGCAATTCAAGTCACGTATGCGTGTGCAATTCAAACTGTAGCTTCTAATAATTGTAATCCTCCGGGAGTAATAAATGGAATTGATGTTGACTTAACAGGAGGATCAGGAAACTATACAATTGTAAACCAGGGCGACGGAAACCTCGTTTCATCATCAGTTCCAAATGGCGGAACTGCGACAGTAACAAATTTTAATAATGGTGATACATACGATATCGACATAACGGATGCACAAGGTTGTACTGCAACTATTTCAGGAACATTTGATGCCCCGGTAATTCAGAGCATTGTTATCGTTCCGGCTTTAACTTGTCCGCTAGGTGGAGATGGTGACGTCACGGTAACAGTAGTAAATGGTTCAGGAAATGGCGGCCCTTATTCAATCGTAATGGCAGGAGATCCGCCAACAGCAGGTACAACTGATACTTACAGCGATATTGCAGGAACAATAGTTCCGATTGTTGTTGCAGATCAGGATGGATGTATTTCAGACAGCACCGTAACTATTACATCTGCAGGACATTTTATCGATGTTCAGATTATGGCACAAACGGATGAAGCATGTTACGGAGATGGAAATGGAAGCGCATCGATTTCCGCGGTACCAACTCCTTCAGGAAATGTTGTCAGCATTACATGGACCGGTCCATCAGGAGAAACTCCGGGAGGTAGCCCGGGCGGACCCGGAAATACTTCTCAATCAGGTTTGGCTCCAGGTAACTGGACAGTTACGGTAATTGATGATGCGGGATGCAGCGTCAGCATAAATATTACAATTGGTGCTCCGCAGGAATTGGATGTTTATCTTGCTAATTCTAATGAACCTGTTTGTTATGCATTCACAGATGGTTCTATCACGGTTTCCAGTACAGGAGGATCAGGATCTTTAACCTATTCATGGTTACCGGTTAACTCAACTCCCGGAAATACTTTTAATAACCTTGCTGCCGGTACTTATATGGCTTATATCACTGACGGAAACGGATGTATGGATTCACTCCAGATTATTCTTGGTCAGCCTGATTCATTGTATGGTAATTTTACAATAAAAGACATTTTATGTTATGGTGATAGCACCGGTGGAATAATCGTTGACAGTGTTTCAAATGCTGTCGGAAGTGTAAGTTATTTCTGGAACCTTGCCGGAATTGTTGCAAACCCACCTTCAACATCAAACCTTGCAAGCGGATTGCCAATCGGAACGTATGTATTAACGATTCAAGATGCTTTGTGTTATAATCTGTACGAGTTTACGCTTACACAAAATCCTGAAATGGTACTGGTAGATTTTGGATCAGAGCCTGCATATTGCAGAACTTTCTCTTATCAATCAGGAAATGGAGTTGTATATGCATCAGCCTCCGGCGGAGTGCCTGATTATACTTATCTCTGGACTAATATGCAAACAGGTGCTACTACAACAAATACAACCTGGGGCGGTTTAAATCCCGGAGATTATCAAATCACAGTAATTGATGATGCGAATTGTGTGCTGACTCAAACTATGACACTTGATTCTGTTAACCCTATTGCAGATTTCACAGTTATTTCTGCGGAATTAGATGCTAATCTTGAAGGAACTGCAGTTGTTTGTGCTGAGTTTACTAACCAGTCTCAATATTTTGCAAATCCAAATGATCCGGGTGCTGATACAACTTTCTTCTGGGAACTTGGTTATGATCAACCTTGGCAAATTAGCCACGATGTAAATGAGAAATTTGATACGTGTTATTATCTTGAAGGATTATACACTGTTTGTTTAGTAGCCATTAATAAAAATGATTGTTCCGACACTGCCTGTAAGGTATTAATCATACATGACTACCCGGTTTTGGTTGCGCCTAATGTATTTACTCCGGGAGGAAATGGTGTAAATGAAATCTTCCAGTTCGATTCATTACAGACAGCTATTGTCACTTTCAACTGCACAGTTGTTGATCGCTGGGGTAAAGAGATTTTTGTGTTTGACGAAATCACCGATGGATGGGATGGAAATAATAAAAACGGAAAACCTTGTGATGATGGTGTTTATTTCTTCATTTACGAAGGAACATCAACAAACGGAACTGTCTTTAAGGGACAAGGAACCGTTCAACTTGTGCGGGGACAATAAACTTTTCAACTTGTAGCACTGAGCGGAGTCGAAGTGTTCAACTCTTAATTTTTCACAAATTAAAGCCGGACCAAATTAAAAGTTTGAGTCCGGCTTATTTTTTATTTATACTTTTATCACACCAATGTCAAAGCAACATAATCCAAATAAAAGAGGAATCCAAACAGCATACATTTCAACTATTGTTGGAATTGTGATGGTACTTTTTATAACAGGTGTTGTGTCCTGGTTTGTCCTTGGATTAAATCATCTGAAGAACAATACCATTGAAAGTTTTGAAATTGATTTGTTCTTTAAAAAAACGGTGAGTGATGTTGAACTCGGCGTAATTGAAAGAGAAATTTCAGAAAAAAGATATGCCTCAAACGCTTTCTACCGTTCGAGTGATGAAGCGTTAGAAATTCTGATGCATGAAGTCGGTGATTCAGCATTAGCAGTTATCGATGATGAAAATCCGCTCAGCCAATCTATCATCCTGACACTCAAAAAAGAATATTTTTCTGAAGATAGTTTGTCAGTTATTAAAGCTGAACTAACAAGTCAATATCCTGATCAGTTAGAAAAAATATCATACCGCGAAGAAATTTTCCAGGAAGTAAATTCTAACCTTCAAAAACTGGTTTATTTTGTTTTACTTATTGCGTTAATGTTGCTTTTTATTGCAATCGGAATGATCAATAATACAATACGTCTTTCACTTTATTCAAAGCGTTTTTTAATTAAGACAATGCAATTAGTTGGCGCTACACCGGGTTTTATCCGAAAACCATTTATTCTCAGTGCTATTGGCCAGGCTTTAATTTCCGGTTTGGTTTCAAGTACTTTGGTCCTGGGTTTTATTATTTTGCTTGAAAGATATGATCCTATTTTCTTAGAAATGACGGACGTATCAATTTTCCTTGTAGTTTTGGCAGGAATTGTTTTGTTTGGAGTTGTAATAACAGTTGTTTCAACTTATTTAGCTTTGCGGAAATACCTTCGTTCAAACCTTGATAATTTATATTAAGAATTTATGAGTACAAAAGAAAAATTTGTCTTTGCAAAAAATAATATCGTGATGATATTAATTGGTATCGGAATTACTTTACTTGGCTTTGCACTAATGATAGGCGGTGGTTCAGAAGATCCGAATGTTTTTAACGAAGACGAATTATTTAGCGATGTTCGAATAACAATTGCTCCATTACTGGTAATTTCAGGTTACTGCGTTGTGATTTTCGGAATCATGAAAAAACCAAAAATCTAAGGTCAGTTAATGACGCTCATTGAAGCTCTTATCCTTGCAGTCATTGAAGGGCTAACTGAATTTCTTCCGGTTTCTTCTACCGGTCACATGGTTATCGCTTCTACTTTTATGGGAATTGCCACTGACGAATTCACAAAACTTTTTACAGTTGCTATTCAATTCGGTGCTATTCTTTCTGTTGTTGTTGTTTATTTCAAACGTTTTTTCCAGGGATTAAATTTTTACGTTAAACTTTTTTTAGCTTTTGTTCCAACAGGAATTATTGGTTTATTACTAAAAAGTTCTGTTGACGGACTTCTTGAAAATGTTACGGTTGTTGCTATTTCGTTACTTGTCGGCGGAGTTATACTTTTATTTGTAGATAAATTTTTTGCACGAAATGAAACAGAAGGAACGGAAGAAGTAAGTATCAAAGCTGCCGTAATTATTGGAACTATTCAAAGTGTTGCAATGATTCCCGGAGTATCAAGATCTGCCGCAACAATTATTGGAGGATTAACACAAAAACTAACAAGAAAAGCAGCTGCAGAATTTTCTTTTTTTCTTGCTGTTCCCACTATGTTCGCCGCAACAGTTAAAACAATGTGGGACAGTAAAGAGCTTCTGTCAAAATCAACAAATAATGAAATGTTACTTTTAATTGTTGGAAACGTTGCAGCCTTTATCGTAGCATATCTCGCTATAAAATCATTTATCGGAATTCTCACTAAATACGGATTCAGAATTTTTGGATATTACAGAATTGTTTTGGGTTTAATTTTGCTTGCAATGATATTTGGAGGAGTTAAGTTGGAAATGATTTGATGCCAAAATTATAACAGGATAAAATTCTATCAAATCCTTTTTTAAAAGAATATGAACTTCAAAGAAGGCGAAGTCCTGCTTGTAAATAAACCACTCAAATGGACATCATTCGACGTCGTAAATAAACTGCGTTATTACATTCGCAAAAACATTGGCGAAAAAAATATTAAGGTCGGCCATGCCGGAACGCTTGATCCTTTAGCGGATGGACTTTTAATTATTTGTACCGGAAAAAAAACCAAAGAAATCGATTCATTCCAGGCACAGGAAAAATTATATTCCGGAACAATTACACTTGGGTCAACAACACCTTCTTTTGATCTTGAATCTGAAATTAATGAGACGTTTAATATTAGTCATCTCACAAATGAATTGATTGAAATCACAGCAAAAAAAATGACAGGAGAACAAGAACAATTTCCTCCCATTTTTTCTGCTAAAAAAGTCGATGGTCAACGCGCTTATGATCGCGCACGAAAAGGTCTTGACGTAGAATTAAAATCAAAATTAATAACCATTTCAAAATTCGAAATCACAGAAATTAATTTGCCAAAAGTGAATTTTATTATTTCCTGTTCAAAGGGAACTTACATTAGAAGTATTGCAAACGATTTTGGGAAACTATTAGATAGTGGCGCACATCTTTCTGCATTGCGTCGCGAACAAATTGGAGAGTTTAAGTTGAGTGATGCTTTTGAAGTTGATGAGCTGGTTTCAATTATTGAAAATCTTGAGAGGCCGGCATAGCTGAACTCCCTATAAATCTCATCAATTTGGAATTTTGTTTTTTTAAATTTTGAATTTCTTTCAAGCGCCAGACCTTTATAAAATTACCTTTATTTGATTAAATCACTGTCAAATATTGAATAACCTCCGCTATCTTTGCAACGATGGTCTCTGTCAAAGAAATAAAAGATAACGTCAAAAATGAAATGGCGATTTTTGAAGATAAATTCAAAGAGTCGCTAAAATCAGACGTTGCCCTTCTTGATAAAATTACGCATTATGTAATTAAAAGAAAAGGTAAACAAATGCGCCCGATGTTTGTTTTTCTGACAGCGAAATGTTTAAACGGAAAAGTAGAAGAATCAACATACACAGCCGCTTCCTTAATTGAACTTTTGCATACAGCTACGCTTGTTCATGATGATGTTGTTGATGATGCAAACGAACGTCGCGGATTTTTTTCAGTCAATGCTCTTTGGAAAAATAAAATCGCTGTTTTAGTTGGTGATTATTTGCTTTCACGTGGTTTACTATTGTCTGTTGAAAACAATGAATACAGACTTTTGCAAATAGTTTCAACGGCTGTAAAAGAAATGAGCGAAGGCGAACTTCTTCAGATTGAAAAAGCCAGAAAATTAGATATCACAGAAGAAATTTATTTTGATATTATCCGTCAAAAAACCGCGTCATTGATCGCGTCATGTTGCGCTGCAGGAGCTGCTTCTGTGACTAAAGACGAAGTTGTAATTGCTAAAATGAAACGATTTGGTGAATTGGTTGGTCTGGCGTTTCAAATAAAAGATGACATTTTTGATTACGGCGATAGCGATAAAATTGGAAAGCCAACAGGCAATGATATCCGTGAAAGAAAAATGACATTGCCATTAATTTATGCACTGAATACTTGTTCACCCGAAATAAAAAGAGAACTTATCAATATTGTCAAAAATCACAACGAAGAACCTAAAAAAATCAGGCAAGCAATTAAACGCGTTACGGAAGCCGGCGGCGTTAAGTATGCATATGACCGGATGATTGAAATTAAAAATGATGCACTGGCTGTAATTGAAGATATTGAAGATAATCCTGCCAAGCGAGCATTGATTGGATTAGTTGAATATACTGTACATAGAGAAAAATAATCTGAACCGGGGTTTCGACACGCTTCGCTGCTCAACCACCGGTTAAAAACGTTTAAAGCACTTCGCATGAAAAATTTACTTTTAATTTTTATTCTTCCAATTTCAATAAATTTCATTTCTTCTTGTCAAAATTCTGAGCAGGACGAAGACGTCATTATCCAAACAACCACTGAAAAAATTGAAGATAATACTGTGATTCAACCACCCTCAGCTGCGGTTATTGCCCCCGGAGAATTCATTGAATATCATCCAAATGGCGGAATTAAAATGAAAGGTATTTACAATGATAACCTTGAAAGAGAAGGCCTCTGGATGTCTTTTTATGACAATGGTATTAAGTGGAGCGAATCCTATTATTCAAAAGGAAAACTTGACGGCCATTCGCTAACATTTTATCCGAACGGTAAAGTTCGATATGTTGGCGAATATCGCAATAATGAAAAGTTTGGCGTATGGATGTTTTATGATGATTCCGGTAAATTGACCAAAGAAGAAAAATATTAGTCATTAAGCAAACTTTATCGGATTTTTCTACGTCTTATAATAACCATACCCGAAACAATATCTACCGGTTAAATTCTTGTAGAAATTAAACGCTTGATTTTTAGTATATTTGGTCTGGTTATTGCGGTGTTTGACGGCCGGAATAAGATGTTGAATACAATTTGTATTTATTACGTATAATTTTCAGGTCAATAGATTTGGTTTAGCTCATGAAAAAGTTGCTTACCGTTTTTCTCTTCATTTGTACCTTTGTCCAAGGTCAGGAAGAAATATGGATGCGACCGAACAACGGCCAATGGCATGAAAATGTTCAATTCAAGATTAATATTCCTTCCGGTTATCTTTACCTCGAAAATGAAGGTTTTACATACGATTTTTCAAATTTTGGATCAGCTCATAACCATAAACATGAAGGCACGCATGACGAACCATTGCTTGGTCATACTGTTCGAACAAAATTTGTCGGATCAAATCCCCAGCCGATATTTGAACAATTGGAACCATCTTCTTTTTACGAAAACTATTTTATTGGAAACGATACTACCAGATGGGTTTCAAATGCGCTTGCTTATCATGAAATCCGATACTTATCTCTTTATCCGCAAATTGATCTTCAGCTTTATGAAAGCGATGCGACATTAAAATATGACGTCATTGTTCATGCCGGCGGCAATCCATCTGATTTTGTTGTTGCGTATTTTGGCCAGGATGATTTAAAAATCATTGATGGTGCTTTGAATGTTGAAACATCTTTCGGAACAATCATCGAAGGAAAACCAAGAGCCTACCAAATCATTAATGGATCAGAAAAAGAAGTTGAGTGCCTTTATGTTATTGAGGACAACCAAATGTCATTCTCTTTTCCCGGTGGGTATGACTCTGCATATGATCTGATTATTGATCCTTCTCTTACATTCTCAAGCTTTACAGGAGCCTCATCTGATAACTGGGGAATGACAGCTTGTCCTGATATCAATAAAAATCTTGTTGCAGCAGGAATTGTTTTTGGCGCAGGATATCCATTGTCAACCGGAGCTTATGATGCAACGTTTAATAATGGCATGATTGACGTTGCAATCACAAAATTTAACGCAACAGGTTCGGGAATTATTTTTTCAACTTTTTTAGGTGGTGGTGATAATGAATCTCCGCACAGTTTAATTGTTAATTCCGCAAATGAACTTTATATTCTTGGCGTTACATCTTCAACTAATTTTCCTTTGGGCGTTGGTGCATACCAGGCATCCAAAAATGGCGGGTCTTCATTCTTGTTTGATAATTATGTAAATTTTAGCGGCGGCTCAGATATGTTTGTTACAAAACTTTCACCCGGAGGTAATTCATTAATTGGCAGTACATATATTGGAGGTTCAGGCAATGACGGGGTTTCCACTGGTGCCACAATTGCATTTAATTATGGTGATGTTTTTCGCGGAGAAATAATGGTTGACGCGAGTAATTCTGTATTCATCACATCATCTACTGAGTCGTCTGATTTTCCGGTAGTCGGTGGATTTGATAATACGCTGGGCGGAACACAGGATGCATTTGTGGCAAAATTTAATAGCAACCTGACGTCGCTTTTATGGAGCACATATATTGGTGGATCAGGATTAGAATCAGGAAATTCCGTTCAGTTATCTTCTACCGGAGATGTTTTTGTCGGAGGCGGAACAACCAGTTCCAATTTACCTGCAACGGCCGGGCACCTGAATCCAACTTTTAAAGGCGGAACGACTGATGGATATGTATTCAAATTTCCGGCACCCGGGTATGGTTCCCCTGTTGCTACATATGTTGGAACAAACGATTATGATCAAGCCTATTTCCTTCAGTTGGACATTGATGATTTTGTTTATGTATATGGACAAACAAAAGGACCTTATGTTATTACACCCGGACATTATGTGAATCCAAATAGCGGCCAGTTCATTCATAAAATAAGCAACAATTTAAATACATCACAATGGTCATCTGTATTTGGCGCAGGAACAGGAAATGAAGAAATAGCCCCTACCGCATTTTTAGTCAGTAATTGTTATGAGATATATGTGGCTGGCTGGGGTGGTACAACAAACGTAAATAATTCCAGCGCAACAAATAGCTCAACTAATGGTTTTCCTGTTACTACTGACGCATATCAAGGGACTACTAACGGCAGTAATTTCTATTTAGGTCTTTTTACAAAAGACATGGTCAGTTTAAAATATGCAACCTTTATAGGTAGTTTAACCGGCTACGACCATGTTGATGGAGGAACAAGTCGTTTTGACAAACAGGGTGGGGTTTATCACGCTGTTTGCGCAGCCTGCGGAGGAAATCCTAATGGGTTTCCGACAACGCCCGGCGTGTTTGCGCCAAATAATAACAGTACGAATTGTAATCTGGCAGCTTTCCAATTTGAGTTGGCTAAAATTGATGCAGTTCTTGGGATCGGATCACCTATTATTTGTATTCCTGACCCTGTCATTTTTAATAATGCAAGCCAAAACGGAAATTCCTATTTTTGGGATTTTGGAGATGGACAGACTTCTACATTATATGCGCCAACTCATTTTTATACAACTCCGGGAACATACACAGCAATGTTAATTGTGTCTGACACCAGCGGTTGCTTTACGCCTGATACTGCCTATGTTGACGTTGTCATTCAGTTACTTGAAGCCGAGGCCGGAACACTTTCAGATACCATTTGCCCGGGAGAATCCGTTCAGCTCTATGTTATTGGAGGAGATACTTATTCCTGGGGGCCGGCCGATGTCCTTGACGATCCCTCAAGCGCAAATCCTATTGCAATAATTTGGGAAGAAACTACTTTTACCGTTGATGTTGAAAGTGTCTGCGGTTCATCAACAATAGAAGTAGTTGTTCATGTTTTCGGAGCAACCGCAAATTCAAGTCCTGATACTGCGATTTGCATTGGAGGAAGTGCACAACTTTTTGCCGGTGGCGGGGACGCTTATAACTGGACACCCCCGGCCTCACTTAACGATCCTGTAAGTCCGTCACCAATAGCAACACCATGGTTAACTACTGTTTATTATGTCGAAATTATAACTCCCGAAGGATGTCATATTTGGGATACAACAAACGTAATCGTGGATCAGGATTTACCTTATCCGAATTTAATAGATGAAGTTACCATTTGCAAAGGTGCAGGTGTTCAGATCAGCGCACACGGGGCAACAAGTTATATCTGGTCGCCTGATTATAATATTACAAATACACTGATTTATAATCCTATTGTGTCACCGGCTGTCGATACATCTTACGCAGTTTCTTTTACAAACGCCTGCGGTACGACTCACGATACGGTTGATGTTTTTGTGATTGAAGTGGATGGCATGGTTTCTCCTGATACAATTATTTGTCCTGAAGGTGAAGCGTCATTATGGGCAACAGGAGGAGTAAGTTACAACTGGACTCCGGCCGGAACTTTATCAAGTCCTCATGCTGCAACCACGCAGGCTAGTCCAAATTCTACAACTATTTACAATGTTACAATTACTGATATTTATGGTTGTTCTGTAATTCTTTCAACTGAAGTTGATGTTTTCATTTCTCCGGTTATTACTGTTTCTCCTGAAGTATATGGCGTTATTGGCGATACAATCGGAATCTGGGCAGAGGGTGATGGTACTATCGTGTGGTCACCTCCTTATTATATGTTCTGCGTGGAATGTTTTGAAAACTTTGTCTATCCGCCAAACGAAATGATTTATACGGCCACCTTAACGGATGCCAACGGCTGTAAGAGTTCAGATATCGTTCCGATTCATTATGATCCGCTGATTTATGTACCAAATGCTTTTACGCCGAATGCTGATGCATGGAATAATTATTTTTTCGCTGTTACCAATAATATTCTGACTTTTGAAATGCTGATTTTTAATCGTTGGGGAGAAGTTGTCTATTCCACATCAAGTATTGATCACATGTGGAACGGGTCATATAACGGAAAATTAGTTCCTGATGATGTATACGTATGGCAAATTATTTATACCGATTTGAATGAAGTCGAATATGAATTGCGCGGACATGTTACGGTGTTAAGATAATCCAACTATTTTTATCGAATGAATTTTAAACGTACCATACTGTCTGTGACATTGATAATTTTGTCGCTCTCCCTTTATTCTTTGGCATCGCAAATAAAAATGTATACTTATGTTGATGGAAACAATAACATTTATACAATTACGCCAGATAGTATTAACTATGAACCAATCACTCCTGATGAAAGTTCATCAGGAGAATATAGCGGCGGTGAACCGAAAAAAGTTCAAATTTCTGAACAACAATTCTTAAGAATTGAAGTTCTTATAAAATCAATTTTGACAGCAAAAGAAATACAGCAAAAGAATCGCGAAATGGGCTGCGGTACCTTGCTTGCTGGTAAAAAAACAATTTACATAAATAGTTCTTCTCAACAAAAAGCAGATTTAGAGAATGAATTAAAAAGTGTCTTAAATAAATAGGAGATTAAATAAAAAAAATCATTTATTTCTCGTCAGTAAATCTTGGATCTGATTCCATGACATGACTACAATTCTTGCATGTTCGCAGATCAACAGAATTATAAAATTCTCTGAAACGAGGCTGAAAATCTTTCTCAACATTCTCTAACTCAAAAAATGTTTCATGCAATTTAGTGTTGCACTTATCACAGAACCACATCAAGCCGTCTTTTAAGTTTGTTCCTTTCCTCATAGACTCAATTACCAATCCAACACTGCCCTCAGGACGAGCAGGATTGTGCGGAATATTAGCAGGAAGCAAAAACATATCACCGGCTTTAATTTCAACTTTTCGGGCTTTGCCCTCTTCCTGAATCGTAACTGTAATATCTCCTTCGAGTTGATAAAACAATTCTTCTGTTTCATTAAAATGATAATCCTTGCGTGCATTTGGTCCGCCAACTATCATTACAATATAATCGCCAGATTCTGTATAAAGATTTTTATTTGAGACCGGTGGTTTAAGCAGGTTTCGATTCTCTGCAATCCAGTTATTAAGGTTGAAAGGAGCGCGAATTGGCATAGACTAATTTTTAAGGCAAGGTACAAAAAAAAACGTCCCGACTTTTGCCGGGACGTTTCTAATAATTTCAGCAAGAATTGCTTATTGTTTTACCACTCTTACTTCTTCAACTGTATTTTGAGAAGTGATACGAACTATGTAAACACCTTTTCCAATGTTTTTCATATCGAGGTTGTAGTTACCATATATGTTGGCTACCTGTAATGAAGTAACAACTTTTCCCTGGATATCCAGTACTTCAATTACTGCAGTACCGGCTATATTCAGGTTCCTGATTGTTAATACATCAACAACCGGGTTTGGATAAACTGACAACTGTGTTGTTCCACTTTCTTCAAGTCCAAGGCAATCAGTCAGTGTAATTGAAACCGTTGACGTTGCGTCACCACAGGCAGTACCGCCAGGAACTGTGTACGTAAAATCGTATGTTCCAGGTGCAACACCTAATGCTACAAATAAATCATTGTGTAAAGCACCTGAATTGTCATTATCTGTCCAGGTTCCGCCAAAATCAGGATTTCCGTTAAGAATGGTGATCAGCCAGATATCAGCAGTATTACAAGTTGTTAATGTACCATCCGAACCTGCATTTGGTGCTTGATCAACTGTTACAAATGTTTGTACTGTATCTGAGCCACAGCTTGATCCTTCTACATAGAAAAAGTCATAAGTGCCCGGTGCAACTCCTGTAAAATCAAGATCGCTTGGAAGCTCATTGCCCGGTTGTACATCCGGATTGTACCAGGTTCCTGTTGTTGATGAGTTACCGGTGATAGTGGTAAATAAATCCAATGTTCCGGAGTTCTCACAAATTGTAGCTCCAACTGATGTTCCTGCATTTGCCGAACCTAAATCTGAAATTGATATTCCAAATGGTCCTGAGAAAGCAAAATAATCTGCTCCGCCCCAGCCATATTGATTTGCAGTAAAGGCATCAACCATGATATAATAGTATTCACCAACGTTAAGTCCGCTACAAATTGTAATTTCTGATCCCGGTTCTGATAGTGTTCCGGATCCTGTATCCCAGTTACTACCTGTATTTGCGCCAAGTAATGTATATGTTCCATAATTTTCGCATAAACCAACTGAATAAATTGCAATCTCTGTGTGACTGTCATAGTTTGTTGTCACCGAGTTTAGTGTACTCACAAATGCACTTCCTGATGCAGTTGCTTTAAATTTAAACCAAACCGGTTGATTAATTACATCATAACCACACCATGACATGTTATCATCACAAGCTCCGTTACCCGGAATAACTGCTGCTTCACCATCGTTTTGAGCTCCTATATTACTATAAGTACTTACTATTCCATTCACTCCAAGTTCTATTGCATCACATGGAATATCGTTTGTCAGTAATGTATTGAATGAATACGGACCAGTCCATGCTGAGGTTCCGCTACCTCCACAATCTGCCTGAACATAGAATTCATATGAGTTAGAAGGATTCATTCCCGTTGCATAATATGGATTGCTGCTTGTGCCGGTTACACTTCCTTCTTCTTCACCTGCTCCGGCGTTGAAGCCCGGAAAGCCCCACTCTACGTTCCACGTGGTTTCTGTACCACCTGCCTGCCACAATAAGTTAGCAGCTGAGTTTGTAATATTAATTGCTCCCAGGTTAGTTGGAGCTGCGCATGCAACAAGTGTTGAAAAACAATCCGGACCTATCCAAAGTGATGATGAATCCGGTGTTGAGCCACAATTGGCCTGTACATAAAAACAATAATCTGTGCCGGGAGTTAAACCTGTTAGATTAGCTGTAATCGATGTTGTTGATACGGAGGTTCCTGTTCCGGGGGTAAAGCCCATAGGACCATACTCATACGTCCAGTCAGTTTCTAATCCTCCTGCTGTCCAGCCTATTGTTGCTCCTGTTGTTGTTGGTGCTGACGAATTTAAGCCTGACGGGTCCGTACAATAAACATTTGTAGTCCAGGATTGCTGACCAATCCATGCTGAAAGTGAATCTGGTGTTGATCCGCATACTGACTGAACATAAAAATCATACGACGTATTTGGTGTAAGACCTGATACTGTATGAGGATAAGATGTTACGTTTGAGACCAGGTTTGATCCAACGCCGCCAGGGGAAAATCCTGATGGGCCCCAATAAATATTCCACTCGGTCTCTAAACCGCCAGGTGTCCAGCTTAAATCAGATTCAAATCCTGTAATGTTTGATACAATTAATCCTGATGGATCAGCACATATCTGGCCCGTTGAAAAACTCAAAGGTCCTACATAATATGAAGTTGTGTCGACGCCATCACCAATATTTAAATCACAAACGGCACGTACGTACCAATGATAATCTGTTTGTGACGACAATCCAGTTAAAGGATCAGTGTTAGCTATTAAACCAAAATCCTGGTTTCCAGCTCCCAATAAAAAGCCTGTTACATCCCATTCTACATCCCACAT
>Ga0102851_10000688_pt1 | contig 17827 bp, 24 predicted proteins | sample Mud3Dept3metaG_FD_79558 | JGI IMG/M metagenome (GOLD analysis project Ga0102851, IMG submission 79558) | Freshwater wetland microbial communities from Ohio, USA, analyzing the effect of biotic and abiotic controls - Mud 3 Core 4 Depth 3... | ecosystem: Environmental > Aquatic > Freshwater >... | reverse complement strand
TGGTGAAATTCGATCCCGTGAAACACTCATGTTGATCAATGTAGATCCAAAAGATGGAAGCGATATGATGGATTTAATATTCATGGATGACATAAGAAAGATTAGATTCAACTGGGGTGCAACAGAAGAACTTAAAAAATTCAAGTTGGCAGCATCGGATTTAAAAGCTGCATGGGAAGAAAATAAAAAACAGGCAACTAAAGATGCCCTTTATGGATAAAATATTTTTAGATACTAGGGAGTCAGATTCCGAATTTGTGAATCTATTTATTTCCGAAGCACGTAAACAAAATTATAATGTTGAGATATTAGCATTACCGATTGGTGATTTACAATATCAAAATATTATAATAGAGCGAAAAGAAATTAATGACATGTACTCTAGTATCATAGATAATAGATTGTGGGATCAGATAGCCAACATGAGAAATAATCCAGACTATGCATGTATTATTGCATTGTCTGGAAGAATACAAGATCTTTGGAATGTCGATGATACAAAAATTGATGTTCTTATGGGGTCACAAAAAAGAATAATGGCGATGGGCATGCCTTTAATGTGGTGTTCAGGTGATAGAGAGCTAATTATACGATCATTGGATCTATTTAATTATGCTTCTCCTATTGACAAACCCATCAAAAGAATACAGAAGAATAGCTCAATGAGTATCATTCGAGCAATTCCGGGTATAGGAATTAAAAATGGCAAAATACTTAAAGAAAAATATAAAAATGTATGTGGTATTGTACATTGTACCGAAGAGGAACTTAAAAAAACAATTGGACCAGCGAAAGGTAGTAAAGTTTTCGCGGCGCTGAGAGAATAGAGTGGGAGAAACTGGTGTGTTATGAGTTACATAGAAGAAGTGCATAAAGAATTAATAATGTCATGTCTAAAACATAAAGAAGTGACATTGCATTCTGGACAAAAATCAAATTATATATTTGATGTTATGGAATTAATACCAACATATAGCTTTAGATTCTTTTTTAGTAGGTTTGTAGAAAAAGATACTTGTTTGGTGGGTATAGATTTTGGTGGTGCTATATTAGCAACATTAAGTTCCAACATTAAATCATTTGCTTTTGTTAGAAAAGATGGATCTGTATATGGAAATATTCCAGACAATTATACATTAATAGATGATGTAGTTACTACTGAAAATAGTATCAGAACTGCAATACAACATATTGGAAAAATTCCAAAGAAAATAAAATGTGTTGTAGATCGTAGAGAAGATCCGGCATTAGAGATCGAAAGTATGTTGAAATGGAAAGAAGATGTGGACTGAATATATTTTAAGATTAAAAAATGGAACAAAAAATCATGTTATTGAATGCACCTGTCATTGGTGCATAAATTTAAAAGAAGTTGGATATAAAAAGAAAAATAATGAGTGGTCTAAATGTACAGAATAGCATTAGTCGGTGGGCCTGGGTGTGGGAAATCCACACAGGCTTCTCATTTTTTCTCTATTTTGAAAAGTAATGGATATAAAATAGACCAAATTCAAGAATGGTGTAGAGAAGCAATTAATGATGGCAAACTTCCATATACACCATGGGCTCAATTTTGGATATATGAAGAACAATTAAAAAAAGAAACTTGTATACCAGATGAAATTGATTATATGGTAACAGATTCGCCTGTATTTTTATCATATATATATGCAGTAATAAATTCGACAATAGAAGAAGATAACTGGTTACTTGTAAAAATGTATGAGAAATTTTTATCTGGTATTAAAAGATATGATTCTATTTTTATATGTAAACGGGAAAATAAATATGTTCTTGATGGGACAAGAAGACAATCAGAAGAACATGCCATTGAAATAGACAACATGATAATTAATATGTTGGACTATCATAAAGTACAGTATACTGTCTTATCAGGTACTGTCCAAGAGCGCACTGAAATTATGTGCAAAGAAATTGGAATTGATTTAAATGGATGAAAATATAATAAATGAATACATAAAAAAAAGTACGTGGAGAGTAAATGCTAATGCAAATCATAACTACTCTTTTAGTGCAATGCAATCTCATATTGCAGGAACTATATTAGCAAAAGATGCTATTAAAGAATATGGAAAGATTGGTAGAGGGCACTTAGATGGCAACTATCATATTCATAATTTGGAAACTGGGAAATTTACACCATATTGTTGTGGACACGATTTAATAAATTTACTTCAGAAAGGACTTATAAATGTTGGTGGGGTGACAGCTAAACCAGCAAAACATTTTAGTACTGTTGTTGATCAAATATCTAACTTTACATATTTATTAACATCAGAATTTGCTGGGGCCCAAGCATGGAGAGATATGGATGTATTGCTCGCACCATTTATTAAAAATGATGGTTTAACATATGATGAGGTTAAACAAGAATTACAACAATTGATTTGGAATTTATCATTTAACATGCGACCAGGAAATCAAAGTCCGTTTTCCAATATAACTTTTGGGTTACGGCCTTCAAAATATTATGAATCACTTTCCCCAATTATAGGTGGTGAATATATTAAAGATTCGTATTCTGATTATCAAGATGAAATTGATATATTCAATAATGCATTTTTAGATGTTATGATTGAGGGTCCAGGAGAAAATAAACCATTTACATTTCCATTACCAACATATAATATTACAAAAGATTTTAAATGGGATTCAGAAATAACTGATAAAATATTTGATCTGGCAGCAACATGGGGAAGTCCATATTTTTCTAATTATATTTCAACAGATTTAAATGAAGAAGATAGTCTTAGTATGTGTTGCCGTCTTAGAATTTCAACCAAAGAAGTTCAAAAAATTAATGGTGGAATATGGGCATTGGGTTCAAATACAGGTAGTCTTGCAGTATTTACAATAAATATGTCTAGAATTGGATATCTGGCCAATGGAAAAGAGGAGAAGTTCTTTAAGATACTTGATAAAAATTTAGAAGATGGTCGAGATTATTTGTTAATGAAAAAGGGATTTGTCGATGATGGTACTAAACTTGGTTTATTTCCAATGACAAATACCTATATTGGAAATAAATTAACAAAAACATATTTTTTAACTATTGGTATAAATGGACTTAATGAATGTTCGATGAATTTTTGTGAGCAAGATATTATTAAAAATATAGATTGGTGTAATAAAGTATTGAAATATATTGCAAGTAGGGTATTAGAATTTCAACAAAAGAGTGGACAATTATTTAATTTTGAAATGTCTCCTGCAGAAGGATGTAGTTATTCTCTTGCAAAATTAGACGTTGAAAAATTTCCAAGTATTATAACGCAAGGAGATATATCAGAACCATATTATACCGGATCATCTTTGATACCAATGAATTATGATATTGGTTTAACAGATGCATTAAACCATCAAAATATACTTCAGAAGAATTATTCGGGAGGAACAATTTTTCATATAGATACTGGTGAAATGGCAGAAGGAAAATCTATAAAAAATTTAATACATAAAATATGTAATAAAACAGAATTGCCATATGTTACGTGGAGTCCAAGTTATTCTATATGTCCAATACATGGAAAAACGAATGGTATTGATAAAGGATGTTGTGATAAATCTGAAGTATATTCGAGAGTAGTTGGATATTATCGTTCAATACGAAGATTTAATATTGGTAAATCAAGAGAATTTAAAGAAAAGATATTTTATAAGATATGATAAATAAAAATTTGGAAAATATATGGGGGAAGATTAATAAAAAATCTTCTTCTGAGTGCTGGGAATGGGCAGGTGGATTACGAGATGGGTATGGTAGAATAAAAATAAATTATAAAAATTATAATGCTCATCGTTTAGTATATGAACTAACATATGGATTAATTCCAAAAGGTATGTGTGTATTGCATAAATGTGATAATAGAAAATGTTGCAATCCGGAGCATTTATTTCTTGGAACTAATAATGATAATGTAAAAGATAAAGTGTCAAAAAACAGACAATCTCACATAAGTATAAATAACGGTGAGTTATGTGGGACACATAAATTAATAACCGAACAAGTTGTACAAATACGATTATTATACACAACTAAAAAATATTCACAAAGAATGCTTGCTAAAATATATAATGTTTCACAAACAACTATATGGGAAATATTAAATAATTATACATGGAAAACAGTATGACAAAAGTACAATGTATATTATGTAAAGATATTATAGAATCAACATATCTACATGATTATGTTGAATGTACATGTGGAAAAACTTTCGTGGATGGTGGCAAATATTATATTCGCACCACTATTTATGGAAAAGTATTGTCGAAAAAAAACATGAATCAAAAAACATTAGAAAACTTTTCAGAACCAGTGAAGAAATTCAGTCCATCCAAATATCAACAAGATATATTTAACTTTATTCAAAATAATACTGGGAATGCAATTATTAATGCATCTGCGGGAAGTGGTAAAACTTCAACCTTGATAGAATCATTAAAGTTTATTCCACCAGACAAGACAGTAGTTATGTGTGCATTTAATAAACATATTGCAGCCGAATTAAAAACAAAAGTTCCAAAAAATGTATGGGCAACTACTGTCCATGGTGCAGGATATCGTACAATACAAATATCTGGCATGCATCCGAAAGTAGATATGTTTAAGGTATCTAATATATTAAATGATATTCTTAAAGAAGACAATCATCTTTTAAAATCAATGACTTGGAAATCATTAAATTCATTTTCAAGATCATGTGCATTTTCTATTCAACAGACAGTATCTTTGATGAAGGCAAATTTATTACCTCCTACTGTAGAGTCAATAAATGAAATTGTTGATTTCCATGATATTAATACTGGTGAATATGGAAAAGGTGTATTTGATTATTTGGTTTTAAAATTAATTAGAGAAAGTCTATTACAAAAAAACATAATTGATTTTGATGATATGCTTGACTTCCCATTAAAATTTGGATTAAAAATACCACAATATGATTTTGTTTATACAGATGAAATACAAGATTTAAATCAATCACAAATAGAATTTATCATTGCAATGTGTAAACCCGGTGGAAGAATAATAGGTGTTGGTGATCAAAATCAATCTGCATATGGTTTCCGTGGAGCTGCAATAGATGGTATGATGACAACTATTAAAAGATTAAATGCTGTTAAATTACCACTTAGTATTTCATATAGATGTCCAAAATCTCATGTGATATTAGCACAACAATATGTTCCAATAATAGAATATGCTGATAATGCAATTGATGGTACAATAGAAAATATCAATATAGATTCATTTGCATCTACTGTCCAAAGTGGTGATATGATTATATGTAGAAATAATGCACCTCTTATAGAACTTGCTTTCTTAGCATTAGATAATAAATTTAAAATAAGAATCCGTGGTAAAGATATTGGTCGAGGATTAAACTCTATAATAAAAGAAACTGGTGCCAAACATCTTAGAGATTTAGAACCGCTTCTAAATAAAAGATATGAACGAAAATCAATACAATTAAAAAAGGAAGGCCGGAATCCTGAAAAATTACTTGATAATCATAAAGCAATTATGTTATTGAGTAGAAAAGTAAATACATTAGAAGAATTATGTGAATTAATTAGAACTATCTTTTCAGATGATAGTACGGAAATAACATTTTCTTCTATTCATAGGGCAAAAGGATTAGAAGCAAATAGAGTTTTTATACTAGATTTTGATTTGATTCCAAGTAAATTTGCAAGACAAGAATGGGAGATGCAACAAGAAAATAATTTGGCTTATATTGCATTAACACGGTCAAAAGACAAATTATTTTTTATAAAGAGGGGGTCATCTACCCCTTACCAGCCCCAAAATAATCGCCTATAAATTAAAATAAGAGTTCGATATAAAAATAAAAAGGAGTAAAAATGATAGCTAATTTAATAGGAATCTTTATATCTGTGATATTATGGTGTGAATATGAATCTCCATATTTACATTCATATTTTCAACCATTAGATTTTTATCAAAGATTAATAACATCTTCTATATCTGTTATTGTATTATTATTAACAATAACAATTAATGTTGGAATTATTGATAGTTTCTTGTTTGGATTTAGAATACAAAAACCTCCAATACTAGAAAAATAATATTTAATATACCAACGGCCACTATTGTAGCAAATGATAAACCGGTAAACTTTCCAGAATTAATTGCTTTATAAACATTTAATTCTGCTTTAAGTGTATCCACTTCTTGTTTCGTTATATGGAAATTTGTAACTGTTTGATCATATGTTGGTACTAATTTTTCCAACATAAATAATCTCCCATTTACTTTTTCCATATCAAGAAGACCAGTTTCTAAACGTTGTCTTATAAATCCAATGTTCTCATCCATTCTAGCAATCATTAATGACTGCTTTTCTAATATAGCGACTCTCTCGCAAATATTATCCATTTGATCCTGTAAGTAATCCATATTCGTTTTTCCTAGTATGTTATATTTTACTATCAAAATAATATTTTAAAACAACGCCTATGGCCAAGATCAACCATTCTGGGGTTAAAATTCCAACGAAGATTGTTATTAGTCCCGCAAGTACGATGATTATTGCTATTAGATCATCGGTTATTTTTTCAAATATTGTTTGTTTTTCGTCCATAATTATGCTCCTTGTGGGCCGTAAAAGTACCCATCGCTTCCATTTAAGTCTATTGAAAATGATTTATTTAGTGTAACAGATTCTGAAGAAAAATCAGCCCCACTATTACAAACATGAATTGTTCCACCACTACTTAATAATGCATAAGCCTTTGAAAAGGTATGTACTGGATGACCAGATGTACAGGAATCACCGGCATTATAATCACTTCCTGTGGATGAATTGACATATATATTAGCAGATGCACCTAATTCTTGAACATATAAATATTCAATTACATTTACATCTGATGAATTTTGACCAACTATATATGCACGATATGTATAAAGAGTACTACCAATGGTTGTTGTAGTAGTATATGCATATGTTCCAGTCGTTACATATCCACTCCACCCAACACCATCTATTTCCCAAGGAGCAAATATATTTAAATATGCTTGTGAATATCCACCATCCCATGTTTGGTATTCTATGTTTCCATAATAAGCATGGGTTTCGGTAATAGGTATTACATAACCACCACTATTTCCTGTAACACTACAATCAATTATTAACGTACCAATATGTAATCTTCCGGTGCTCCATGACTTAGAACCAAAATTTTCATATGATCCACCTTCCGTTAATTCTCCATCCTTTTCCCAATAACCATCATACCCACTTGTGTCTACACATATATATGGTGTGGCTGTTGAATCTAAATAAATTCCTGGATAATATGTATCGATTGAAATATCAAACCAATTTCGATCTGAATGAAAAATATTATTCCCATCATCTACATACAAAACTGGGTTCCCAGATTTTAAGGATTTATATAATGAAAAATAATTTGTAGAATTGCTTAAATATGTGCCTAGTTTAATTTGTTGATTTGTACCACCACTAATATAACAACACATTCTAGCAAATCTAACTTTTTTTGATGCTGCAAATATATCTTTATTATTATCATTTATATATGTTCGATCAGCTACTGATGTTGCTCCACCAGCTATTACACATGCTCCGTCAGTCATTTTCTATCCTATCACAAATTTAAATTTTCCACCAGTAGCAACACCAAATTCCATTATTTCTGCATTTGAATGTGTTATTGTTCCTGTAGTTGCACTGTCAGGACTTATTATATTAATCTGCCCACTCCATACAAAACTCCATGGGTATGTCTGACTTCCGCTTGCGTGTGCCAATGATGCATGCGGTAATACATCACCTGTTCCAGTAATATCTTTAGTTCCCATTGCTAATGGCAATGCAGATGTAATTGTTGTATTTGACAATGTTAATATTGTAACACTATCAACACTGATAATTACCGATGCAGTGCTTGCCAATGTATTTAGATACATGTGGTGACCAACACTTGTTATATATGTTCCACTTGAATCTGCAGTAAATTGTAATCTATGGGTGGTATCACCAGAACTTGTTATCATTAAATATGGTGTTGCTTTATCAATATTTAAATTTGCTGATGAAATTAATATTCCACCGCTTTCCGACAATACGGAATCTGTAAGTGCTGTAGAAGTAGACCACTTACTTAATGTACCGGCCGTTCCTGTTCCGGTAACAGAACCTGCTCCAACTGCTGTCCATGTTGGAGTTATTGCAGTTCCAAGATTTACTTTAACTACACCGGCACCAGCTCCACCACTTGTATCAAAATATATTCCACCAGTTCCAAGATATGCAGGAGCTACTGCAGCATTTTGTAATAGAACATTTGTAATTTGATGCTGTCCAAAATCTTGATCTGCCCCAATAGCAGTTGATCCATCCTTTCTAAGCAAGGATGTTGGATTAATTTTGCCTAATTCAAGTTGTACCTTTTCAACACTATCCTGTACACTTGTTTGTTGCATTGGGTTTTTCAATGGTTTGCTACTAATAGAAACCTTTATTCCAGGATATGGCCACTGATATTCTATACCATATATAATTGTTGCATTCCCCGTATATGTTATACTTCGACCATTAAATGGATCTGTTACATCTGCTTTATCACCAAGATTAACTGTTGTTAATATTGTATCATCATATATAAATGATACTTCTTGTATTGAATTTCCCCAAAAAGAATCGGCTACCAAATTTGTTGCTAATGCAGATAGATCAGATGGGTATAAAGTATCTCGTTTTTGAATTGTTTTTTGTCTAGTTGCGAAATTAGTTTGACTTGTTGGATTTGCAGCGGTCCCACTAACACTTGATGTTTGATATGAATATTGTATATGCAGTGTTCCAACACCCGCATCTGGAACCATTCCAGTTCCAAACCATATACCATTATTTAATACTGAGTATTCAGTAGAAGCCCAAGATATTTTTGGAGTACCACCATTTACAGTTGTACTTGTTCCGCTAACATCCAATGCTTCTGGATAAACAGTACCTGTTGCAAGAACATATCCAGCCGATCCGCTAGGACTATAATCCTGAGTAAGTGTTATATTATTACTTCCACCAACAATTATAATATCATTTACAAGATCGGCACTATTATTTCCCCAAGATGGTATTGAAATTATATTGGATACACTAAAAGTTCTTAATGTTCCAGCCGCCTTATCTTGAAATTTTATTGTTTGTGTCGTGGTTGGATCATAATATCCATACCACCCAACCAAGTTTAATAGGTACTGTATCCTTTCAAATACATTTTGATCTTCAGAATAAAATTTATTTACTTGTAATGGGGAAGGTGTTCCGGAAGTACTGGCTGTTAAACCGGCATGTGTGCATAAATCAGATAATATTGTAGTTACGTTTGTTGCTGTTTCATAATTATGTGATGTATCTGAAACTATTGACCATTGGGCTTTAATAAAATAATCGGTAGCTGTTATAGATACTTTCTGACCATCTACATTTTTATTGATTATGTATCCTTTAAAAATTCGATCTGCATCTGCATTTCCAACCGGTATACTTGTATTATGCCAAATTCTAATTTCTTTACCAGGAGCTAATATTGCATCATCTGCAGTATTGGTATCTTTTAAAAAATTTATTGTTATTGTTGATAAGGATTCTCCAAAATTTTTTGGATAACTCAAATCTAAAACGCTATTAATAGTATTAGAATCGTGTATAGTTGTCGGTACCCAACTAGCGGGTGCACTGACATCGATTCTTATATATCTTTTCATGAGTTTCTAATCTCCATTAATTCTAATGAATAATCTATTTTAGAAACTTCTGCTGCAGACCATTCATAAGTAAATGATTTTATAATTACATAAAACGTAGTAACACCAGTTTTATCAATTTCCACTGTTAATGTATGCCCCTTATTAGTATTAGTAAATTGTTTACCATATATTTTATCTTCTATATCACCAATAAACTCTTTTAATTGTGCAAGTGTTCCAATTACAAATCCAGTTATAGAAAAATTTCTAGTTGTTCCCAATGCATCTAATGCAACTACTTGATTAGAATCCAATGTCGGTATAGGAATTACAGTAAGTGATGCTTCTTTAGAAACTTTATAGTTTTGAATTTGTGGAGATCCATAAGTAGCATCTCCACTTGCCTGAAGTAAAACCGTATCTGTATTACCAGTTCCCCCTGCTGTTGATATTGACCAAGTCATTAAAACATTCCTCCTCGAACCGAATAGTTTTTCTGCATGGATTGATTAACAACTGATTGTATTATATCCCTAAACTTTCTTTCATCCATAATACCATTCACATTTATTGAAATATTTCCACTAGCAGATTGTCCTTTTGGAATAACTGTTTCTCCGGGTGTTAACATTGCAGGTACAGAATCGGTTGATCCTATACCGGGTACAATTCCCCCATTTGCCATTTCTATTCCGGTACCCCAAGCAAATAATTTTTTAGCAATATAACTTCCTGGATCTTGTAAATAATTTCCAGGAGATTCTTTACCAGCATCTACTGAACCCTTACTAAGACCAAGGGCTATACCAACCAATAATTTTAAAGCACTCCAAATAGCCTTAGCAATTAATTCTCCAAGACCAAGCCAATTAATATTATTTAATGCGGTATAAACTGCATCTCCAATTTTAATACCAAGTTTTAACCAGTCAACTGCATCTAATATACCTATAAGTGCTTCTATTATAGAATTATATACTGTTGTTATAAATTTACCTATCTCTTTAAGAAGGTCGCCAGAAAATATTCCATTTATAAATTTACCGATTCGATTTCCAATATTCTCCCAGTCAATTGCAACAAGAACTTCACCTGATTTTTTAATTAATGCAGCCATGACATCTCCCATAAGAGTACCAATGGCTTTCCAATCAACACTATTAAAAAAATTCTTGATTTCAGTTCCTATTTTTGCTGGAAGTGTAGAAAAATCAAGTGTTCCAAAATCTAATTTTTGCATAAAATTAAAAAATGCAATTGATTTATCTAACAACCAAGTTAAAACTTTTAAAATTACTGGTAAAAATGGAAGTAAGAATGCAGTTCCTATAATACCAATTGCAGCAGATATAACTTGCATTATTGATCCTATTATTGGCATATGCTTTGTTATAGATGCCCAGGTACCTTTTAACCATCTCCAGTATAAATCTATTTTGAATAATCTTAATGATTTTGATAATGAGTCTACTAAAATCTTTTTTTGATCAGATGATGTGTCTGATGGAGATTTATCTGTACCACTATCGTCTGCCAGCCCAAGACTCATTGCTTTTTTTGGTGTAGTTAACATTGATTTACTTTTATAAAATGAAAATGGATCTGGACCAGTACTTAATTTTGGCTTAGAAAAACTATCCCATTTTTTTATTTGATCATTTATTGCATCTAAAAAGTTTCCAGCAACAGCTAACGAATGATGTCTCTTCATTAATTCTTGTTCAGATGAACCAAATCCACTCGATGCTTTTCGTAAAGATGGTATGCCTCCACCCCTACTACCAAACCCCTCCTTCATAGTTCTAATCATTCCCACTGCTGATTTAGGAAGATCTAATTTATATTCTATGGTTCTTTTATTCGTCTTTAATAATTCTTTAAAGAATTTATCTGGACGACTTCTAACATCAATATCCATTGTTACATCTGTCATTTATTTTCCTCCAAATATACTCTTTAATTTATTATTTTCTTTCTCTTGATATGCTCCTTCAAAAATACTTAAATATACAATGTCTTCAGTATCTAAGGAATTTATAGTTTCCATACTTAATCCACGATATAATAAAGTATAAGTAAATATCCTATTATTTATTATAGGATCATTTACTTTATGCTTCATTGCCCATTCGAAGGAGCTTCTATTTTTGGGGAAACAATAATGAAATTTTCTATTTCACTATATAAATATTCTCCAAGGGCACTATCTAAATTTCTAATCCCATTCATATCATGCGGAAATGGAGCATCCTTCACACCTTTAAAAACATACAATATTTGCATTAATCCTATATCTGGATTTGATATTGTTTGTGAACCAACTACTTTTGGAAGAGTACACTGTTGTTCAATATCTTTCTTTTCACCATATGTTATTGATTTTATAACAACATTTTTGCCTAAATCTTTAGTGAGAGTAAAACTCTCATCCCAATATTCTGATATATCTAAAATTTTTGTTCTCATAATTATACCGGTAATGTGGCCGTTGCATTAGTTGCCAACCCATGAATTCCACTACATTTCATAGTTATACTTTCTATTGTTGGGGCAGAAACATCTAATGATATTGAATCTGTATCTATTTTTACATTTCCAAAATCCAATTGAATCGTTCTTTCCGATGCACCCGCAAGACCATTAGTAAATTTAAGTCTTAATAATATATTAGATACTGTTCCTGGCCCGGTTGAACCGCTTGCGCCAGTATATAATAGTTCTAATAGATCATTTGTATTTTGGAAATACATACTTGCATTAACACTAATATCAAATTGTTTTCCAAGGGCAACCTGTCCAATTCTAGAACCAAGACCATATAAAATTTCTGCATTGGGAGAAATAGTAATCTCTGCACTTTGAACCACTGCCATTGCAGTTGCAGATGTTATATCTCCTGTTGGGGTAGTATTATAAACACTCCCATGTGAAAAGCTAAACACATCAAAGTCTTCTGCTGTTTGAGAAACATAAGCTGTATCACTTAACGTTTCGGTTGCATATATAAAATCATTTTTAATATTAACAGGTTCATTAATATTACATGATATTGTCATTCCAGTCTGAACACAACCTTTATATAATAATTGAACATCGGTTGATAAATCATAACTATTTTGAATTGTTATACTAGGAACAGTATCAAATGTATTAAATATATATGAGTATGGTGAAGCCGCGTCTGTAAAGTTAAATGCTTCTGCAGCAGTATCCCCAGTATGATCATATAATGTTGGACTGTATAATGTTAATGTATTCGTTGCCTTATTAGCTATATGAACATATTCTGGTCTAGTAGTTCCGAGCTTAGCAACTTGGCCAGTTACAAATAAAGTTCCATCTGCAACGACAATAGTTTTTGATCCTGCTGCTAAACCACTTGTAATTGTAGTTGCTATTCCTAAAGAAGTTCCTAATTTATAAGCACTACCAAATATATTTCTTAATATCCATGGATTACTTAATACATGTTCTACACTTATGGAACCACTAAATTGTTTCTCTAATTGAACCTGTGCTATTCTTGAACCAAGTCCAAATATAGTTTCTACATTATTACTTCGTTCCAAACCGGTTACTTTGGCACCATGTCCAAAAACCATTGGACTTGTTAATGCGGGTGCAGTTGCATATGTTCCAACAAAAGCTGCTGTAGTAGCATCCCAATATCTCTCCATTTTATAATGAAGGCTCGTTAACGCTCCGCTTGGCATATTAATCACCTATTTTTATTATCATATCTTTCCTCATGTTATCAATCTTTCTAATGTTACATCTGCCGTAAGTCTCCAAAAATTATATTCATAATTTTTATGTGGAGTATAACTATCCCATGCTCTTAAAATTACATAGTTAGATGGTAAAAGAATATCACTTATTGCATATTGTTTTATTATATCCCTGACATATGCAGATAATTTTAATGCTTGCTTTGCATTAGCACACGATGTGCCATTTACTGTTAATATGACATCTGGCTTTACCCACACATCAATTTGTAGTCTATCTGTTGACCACATACTTGTACTACCCAAACTAAATAACTTTCTAAATTCTTGTGGCATTACTAATGAAATCCTAGGAAAATCATTGGATGTCATATTTTCGATTTCTGGCCAATCATCGATAATCCAGTTTGTTCCTACTACCCTAGTTGGCAACGGATCTGTCATATGTGCCCTTAATATATCTCGTATTATTTCTGTTGCCTCTGTCATTTAACCTCTGCTGTTTTTTCTGGTACTTCTGCCCTATCAATATCTTTTAATATATTTTTATAATGATCCATAAACCACCATTTTGCTGCTCTCATAAATGGTTTTGGGTGTTGTCCTAAAATAGAACTAACTACTTTTTTACCACCCTGATAAGGAAATGAGAATGTGTGTGTCTCATTAATTGGTTTCTTATGATCAACCTTATCATATTCAATTATTTTGTGTTCGGGGCCATATAGACCGGTTCCAAACTCAACCCACGAAGAATGTTTAGATAGTGATGATACGGTGGACTTCCAAAATAAACCATGTGGTTCAGAATGTGTGGCGAATATTTGACCGGCTAACTCTCCAGATGGAATATATCCAGATTCACTTATACCTATTTTATTATTCATCCCACCTATAATAGACGGCATTGTTAATCCACCGGCATATTCTTTTGCACGATTTTTAACAGCCTCTACTATTTTAGGAAACATGTCAGTCATTTTTTTCTTAACCGCTTTATTTAATACAACAGCACCTTTACCGGTTATTTTTGTTGCGTGCATTGTTATTATTAAATTCACTTCTGACATGTTTCCTCTGTTTTAAGAACAGTACTCAAGAGATCATCTCATGTACTGTTCGTTAGATATTTCCCTCGTATCCGTTTTTAACATTTCCAATCATACCAAGACGTTTAATCCATCCTTCGGGACGAGTTTCCATTATTAAATCTTTGGAGATTTGCGTGGCACCGCATGCGGTACATGTCTCATCATTTAATGGAAGAAGTGCACTACACATCTGACATCTGCTTCTTGTTGAACCACGAATTACAGATGGTCTTTTAAGTTGACCCGGTCGACTCATATCGAATTTTGGGCGAGGTATTACTGGCAAATACATTTGAGATGGAAGCGTCATTTATACCTCTTTGCCTGATATGTTATTTTATCATGACAATGTTTGCAAAGCGTTATTCCATTTCTAACATCCCATAATTGTCTACAGTGTTCTGCTTGATATATATTTTTAATATTATTGTCAATTAATATCAACTGTAGGGGAAATATGTGGTGTGCCTCGATATATATTCCACGTGTATAACAATGTTGACAAGTAAAAGAATCTCTTTTGAAAACCAATGTTCTCCAGTTACTATATTTATTATTTTTTCTAACTTGAGAATTCAAGGTTTCTTTTTTAATTGGATATATGAAAAGTGGGGTGAAAAATTTCTTTTTTGCAAGAACCTTCTTTTCATATTTAGACTTAAATAACACCATATAGTAATATATACGTGGTCATAGTATATAAAGATTTCTAATCAAAACCTTGTTATATATGAACATCTTTCACACCCAAACATCTTTTAAATAATAATTCACCATATACTTGTGGGGGCATGAATATTTTACGTATTGAGTAAATATCTCCAGAATATGTGACTGTATCATATACATTTATTGTTGTAGTTGGTGCTACTAAAAATAAAATATCCCCTATTGCCATTATCCCAGCCTGGATATATAATTTCTCTTTCTCCCCCACTTCCTGCACAAGTGCGTCGGTATCAACATCGACTTCTGCGATTGAAGAAAGTTCTCCATTTGCAGAGATAACCCTCGTTCTGTTATGAATTGTAATGGTTTGACCCATCATTGTTAAAATCTGAGTGAATGGGTTTTCCATTGATGGTATATTGCATGTCATTTTTTCACCTTTTCAGCAAGCAATCGTTGAAAAAATATAGTTGAGCATGCTGTACAAATATCGTGGGAGATTTGATCTCTCCCACATTTTTCTTTTATATTTAAAACACACATATTAAGCTTGTCCGTCATATGTTATATAAACATTACCCGATAATGCCGGTGAGTATTCATTTAATGGATACATACTGAGGTCGGTTTGTTTATTCATAATTCCTCTTGTGAGTAACATTTTCTGCCATCTCTTACAAGAATACATATACATATCTATTGTCTGTTTCATTTGACCAACAACTGGTTTTTGAACATTCAACCCACCAGCGCTAAAGTTGAAATGTGATGGTATAGAAATACCACATAGAATTGCTAATATTCTAAGTGCGGAAAAGTCAGATACAAATCCTTCTACTCTGTATGCATATGCAGAATCTGTCATTTTTGTTTCACCTATTAATGCTTCTGCATAATTATAAGATTGTTCTACAGCTTTTTCAGCAACCTGTTGAGATATAGCCATTCCAAAAATACTATAATTCCCACAAGAATCTGGACCAATTGCCCCCAAGGTTCCTAATACAGTAACTGCTGTTACAGTACGATCTAACATTTCCCTAGAGAATATTGTTCCCTGTAAGGGGTTAGAATATTCACTATATATTAAGTTTACACTGTCGTAGAATCTTATTTTATACCACGATGTTGATGTTCCCTCGGAATCATAATAGTTGGAGGTTGATATTGCAACTAAACTTATTTGAGAATACGTACCGTTTTCAGTTGCACTTCTCAATACTTGTGTATGAGTCCATGGTGCATTCGATAGTGGTTTTAACCACGTAATATTATTGGAAATTTTAATCACCCTATTATTATTATTTTGGATCCTTTTCTAGCTGCATCTGCTGTTAAATATCTTATAATTACTATACCAGAACCACCTGTTCCACCGGCAGATCCAGAATCATATGTTCCACCACCACCACCACCTGTGTTTGTAGTTCCATTACCACCAGCACCGGTAAGTTTTCCATCCCCACCACCATCTACTCCCAATCCAACTGTTCCTGCATCAGCCACAGATCCTCCACCACCACCAGCATACTTTAGAGATGCTCCTGATATAGTGGATGTATATCCTGCCCCACCATTTCCACCAGCGGTTGTAGAGCCATTCGAACCATTGGCTGGGGCGGCACCACCGCCACCACCAGCACCATATTTATTAGCGGCTTGATATCCAACACCACCATTTCCACCCTGGCTTCCAGTGCCACCAGCAGAACAAGTTCCAGTACCACCACCTCCTCCACCTCCTCCACATCCACCATTTAACCCAACTTCATTAGCAGCATTTCTACCACCGCCACCACCACCTGTAGCTGTAGCTATGTCTTGTATAACTGAATTTGAACCGTTTCCCCCACGTGCATTTGCCGTGCCAGTTCCACCCGCCCCAACAGTTATACTATATGCTCTTGCAGTCAGTCCAGTAGTTGAAGTTAATATTCCACCACCTCCACCAGCTCCTCCAAAATAACTTCCACCTGCTCCACCACCAGCAACCACAAGATATTCAATATTTAAAGGTTTTTGAACTGTGAATGTACCATCTGATGTAAAAGTATGGACTTTATATAGTCCATCTGTTGTAACTGTTCCAGTAGATACTACTGCTGATCTTTGCATTATTCCTCCCGACCAGAATACCAATCCATTGCTATTTTATTTATAATTTCCATATTAATATCTCCCAATACCGAATGATACATACTTCTATGAAGTTCTTTCGGAATAAACAATACGTGGTCTTTGTCCAAATGATGTCCGTGTGAACCTTTGAACCTTTCATTGAGTGTTATGTATCCAAGATTTCTTCTACGTTTTGATTGGTGTCTCTGTTTGGAACAACCATCTATATACTTATAACATTTATTTCCAGACCTTGCCAAAGACATTTTCCTTTTGGATTCTTCTGAATGATGTTTCCCTTTGAAAATACTTGGTTTGTCTATTTTTACTAAAGATAATTTCTTTTTATATTCTTCAGAAAGATGTCTTCCAAGTAAACTACTTGGTTTTCCTATTTTTATTAAAGATTGTTTTTGTAATGTTTCTTTAGAATGTTTCTTTCCAAAGAATGGATTGTT
>Ga0102851_10000686_pt1 | contig 17879 bp, 15 predicted proteins | sample Mud3Dept3metaG_FD_79558 | JGI IMG/M metagenome (GOLD analysis project Ga0102851, IMG submission 79558) | Freshwater wetland microbial communities from Ohio, USA, analyzing the effect of biotic and abiotic controls - Mud 3 Core 4 Depth 3... | ecosystem: Environmental > Aquatic > Freshwater >... | reverse complement strand
TCCATAACGGGCCTGTCCTCGCGTGTTGTGCGGATCAACCGGGTGACGTTACGGTGACTTTCTTCCAGCGGCGTTGATCTGGATCAAGACTAGTGTTGCGGGTTGTGATTTCCTTGTCAAGCGGCCACCCCTGGTGCCGCCGCCCCGCACCTGCCGATGAAGATCAACCGGATCAGCGTCGAGTCCGCGCTCGCCAGCCTGAAATCGAGCGCGCGCGGCCTGGATTCCGCGGAAGCCGCGCGGCGGCGTGCCGAGTACGGCGAGAACCGCCTCGAAAAAATCGAACGCGAGCCGCCGTGGCTGCGTTGCCTCAAACAGTTCACGAGTTTCTTTGCGGTGATTCTGTGGGTCGCGGCCGGCATCGCGTTCCTCGCCGAATGGCGCGGTCCGGGTGCCGGCATGGCGCTGCTCGGCGTCGCGATCGTCGGCGTGATCCTGATCAACGGGATGTTTTCGTTCTGGCAGGAATATCGTGCCGAGCGCGCGATCGCGGCGCTGGCCCGGCTGCTGCCGTCTTACGCGACCGCCCTGCGCGACGGGATCGCGGTGCAGCTTGCGTCCGAGCAACTGGTTCCCGGCGATATCGTGCTGTTGCAGGAGGGCGACCAGATATCGGCTGACTGCCGCGTGATCGAGTCGCACGGCCTGCGTGTCAACGAGGCGACCGTCACCGGCGAGCCGGCAGCCCGCGACAAGGACGCACGCGAGGCGGCCGGCGACGACCTGCTGGCGAGCCGCAACGTGGTGCTCGCCGGCACGCTCGCGGTGGCCGGCTCGGCGCAGGCGCTGGTTTTCGCCACCGGCATGCGCACCGAGTTTGGCCGCATCGCGCAGCTGACGCAGGTCACGGCGGTACCGCTGTCACCGCTGCAGTTCGAAATCGTCAGATTGAGCCGGCTGGTTGCGGCGCTTGCGGCGTTGCTCGGTGCCGCGTTCTTCGCATTCGGTCTCGCGCTCGGCTTGCCGTTCTGGACCAACTTTATTTTCGCGATCGGCATCATCGTCGCCAATGTCCCTGAAGGTCTGCTGCCCACGGTGACGCTGGCGCTGGCGATGGCGACGCAGCGCATGGCAAAACGCAACGCCCTGATCCGGCATCTGCCCGCGGTCGAGACGCTCGGCTCGGTCACCGTGATCTGCACCGACAAGACCGGCACGCTCACGCGAAACCGCATGCACGTGAAGCGGCTCTACTTTGCTGACGGCGCCTGCGATTACGACGCAGCGCGCTTTGCAGCGGCGCCAGGCTACGCATGCCGGCGGCTCTTCGAGGTCGCGCGGCACTGTCACGCCCTGCGCACGGTCGTGGTTGACGGCGACCCCCAGCTGGTCGGCGATCCCATGGAAATCACGCTCCTGCAGATGGCGCGCGCGCTGCCGGGCGGGGAGCTCGACTATCCGCGCCGCGACGAGATTGCATTCGACAGCGACCGCAAACGGTTCTCGACCCTACACGACACGCCGGCGGGAAGCGTACTTTATTGCAAGGGAGCGCTCGAGGCGGTGTTGCCGCTTTGTGCGGCGCTCGAAGCGCCTGCAGGCGTGACACCGCTGGCTGCCGGGGACCGCGAGCGCTTCCGTGCCGCGGAAGCGGCGTTTGCCCACGATGGCATGCGGGTGCTGGCGTTTGCGTACCGCACGCTTGCCGCCGACGTGCCGCGCGGGCAATGGGAGACGCAACTGACGCTGGCGGGACTCATTGGTCTGGCAGACCCGGTGCGCCTCGAAGTTCCGGCGGCGATCCGCGCCTGCCATGCGGCCGGCATCCGCGTAATCATGGTCACCGGCGATCATCCGCAGACCGCGCTTGCGATTGCGCGCGAGATCGGGCTGGTGCAATCAGTGCGGCCGCGCGTGATCACTGGCGACGAGCTCGCGCGGCTTACCGATGCCCAGCTGCAGGTCGCCCTCGACGAGCCGGAAATTCTGTTCGCGCGCGTCGGCGCCAACCAGAAAATGGTGATTGTCGCCGCGCTGCAGCGCAAGAACCACATCGTGGCCGCGACCGGCGATGGCGTGAACGACGCGCCGGCTCTGAAGCGCGCCGACATCGGCATCGCGATGGCGATCAGCGGCACCGACGTCGCGAAGGAAGCCGCCGACATGATTTTGCTCGACGACAATTTCGCGAGCATCGTCGCCGCGATCGAAGAGGGGCGCGCGGTGTTCGACAACATTCGCAAGTTTCTCACCTACATCCTCACGTCGAACATCCCCGAGCTCGTGCCGTATCTGGCGTTCGCGCTGTTCAGGATTCCGCTGCCGCTGACCATCATGCAGATCCTCGCGGTCGATCTCGGCACCGATATGCTGCCGGCGCTTGCGCTCGGCGCGGAGCGGTCCGCGCCCGGCGGCATGGCGCGGCCGCCGCGTCCGCGCAGCGAGCGGCTACTCTCATGGCCGTTGCTCGCGCGTGCCTATTTGTTCCTCGGCGCGCTCGAGGCGACGGCGGCGATGGCGGCGTTTTTCTTCGTGCTCGCTCGCGGCGGCTGGAGTTACGGCGAGCCGCTCGCTGCATCCGACCCGCTCTATCTCGCCGCGACGGCCGCATGCTTCGGCGCCATCGTGACGATGCAGGTCGTAAACGTATTTCTGTGCCGCCATGCCAGCCGTTCCGCGTTCGACTTCGGCCTGCTCAGTAACCCGCTGATACTATGGGGGGTCGCCTTCGAGGCCGGGCTGGCTGCGGCGATCATCTACACGCCGCTCGGCAACGAGGTGTTCGGGACCGCGCCGCTCGACGCTGTTTTCTGGCTGTTCGTGCTGCCGTTCGCGCTGGCCATGCTGGTGGCGGAGGAGGCCCGTAAATGGGTCGTGCGATATCGCGCAGCGCGGCATCAGCGTCCGTAGCGCTCGCGCTCACGGTAGGGCAGGCGCGGTGGCGCCAGCTTGCTTGATCCACGTCAAGCGGGCGCCGGCTCGCGTGCTCTAGCATAGGGCGTGTCGTGAATGGAACGCACAGTATGACATCCCAACTGGCGATCGATCCGGCGCTGCTCTATCACCGCTGCGATCCGCAGGAACTCGCGTTCGAAACCACCGCCGAATTGCCGGAACTGACCGCGGCGCTCGGCCAGCAGCGCGCGGGCGATGCGGTGGAATTCGGGATCAACATCGCGCGTCAGGGCTACAACCTGTTCGTGATGGGGCCGGCGGGCGCCGGCAAGCACGCGCTGGTGCGCCAGACCCTCGAGCGCAAGGCGGCATCCGGCGCCGTGCCGCTCGACTGGGCCTACGTCAACAATTTCGCGCAGCCGCACAAGCCGCTCGCGCTGGCGCTGCCGGCGGGACGCGGCCAGCAGCTGAAGAGCGACATGCAACAGTTGATGGAGGAACTGAGCCTGGCGATTCCTTCGGCGTTCGAGAGCGATGAGTACCGCTCGCGCTTCGGACAGATCGACGCCGAATTCAACCAGCGCCAGGAGAAGGCGCTCGGCGAGCTCGGGCAGGAGGCGGCGAGCCAGAGTATCGGGCTGCTCCGCACGCCGGGCGGATTTTCGTTCGCGCCGCTCAAGGACGGCGAAGTGATCAGCGCCGAGGACTATGCCAAGCTGCCGCGGGCCGAGCAGGAGCAGCTCGAGCAGACCATGAGCCAGCTGCAGGTGAAGCTCGAGAAGATTTTTTTGCAGGTGCGGCAGTGGCGGCGCGAGCGGCGCGACAAGATCCGCGATCTCAATCGCGAAGTCACGCTGTTCGCGGTCGGTCATCTGATGGAGGAGATCAAGGAGCGCTACACCGCACTGCCGCGGGTCGCGGATTACCTCGAGGCGGTGCGCCAGGACGTGATCGAGAACGCCGACGATTTCCGCAAAAGCCAGGACGGCGCGCCGGCGCCGTTCGTCATGCCGCCCGCGGAGCCGGCGTCGTTGCGCCGCTACGCGGTCAATGTGATCGTCGATCACAGCCGGCCCGACGGCTCGTCGGTGGTGTTCGAGGACCATCCGACCTACCAGAACCTGGTGGGACGCGTCGAGCACATCGCGCAATTCGGCACGCTGGTCACCGACTTCGGGTTGATCAAGCCGGGCGCGCTGCATCGCGCCAACGGCGGCTACCTGATGCTCGACGCGCACAAGCTGCTGATGCAGCCGTTCGCGTGGGAGGGTCTGAAGCGGGCGTTGTCGACGCGCCAGATCCGCATCGAGTCGCTCGGGCAGATGTATAGCCTGGTCAGCACCGAGTCGCTGGAACCGGAGCCGATTCCGCTCGACCTCAAGGTGGTGCTTTTCGGCGAACGCATCTGGTACTACCTGTTGTACGCCTACGACCCGGACTTTCGCGAGCTGTTCAAGGTGGCCGCGGATTTCGAGGAGCATTTTCCGCGCAGCGCCCAGACGCACGGCCTGTACGCGCGGCTCATCGCGACCATCGCGCGCCGCGACGGCCTGCTCGCGCTCGAGCGCGCGGCGGTGGCGCGCGTGATCGAACAGGGCGCGCGCTTGAGCGGCGACGCGAAGAAACTCTCCGCCAATCTGCAGTCTCTGGTCGATCTGCTCGGCGAGGCCGATTTCTGGGCGCGCCGCGGCGGCCGCGCGCAGATCGCCGCGGACGACGTGCAGCAGGCGATCGACGCCCAACTGCACCGCGCCGACCGGCTGCGCGCGCAGGTGCACGAGGCGATACTGCGCGGCACCTTGATGATCGACACCGACGGCGCGAAAGTCGGCCAGGTCAACGGGTTGTCGGTGTTCGAACTCGGGAACTACGCATTCGGCGAGCCTACGCGCATCACCGCGACGACGCGGCTCGGCGATGGCCAGGTGATCGATGTGCAGCGCGAAGTGGAACTCGGTGGCGCACTCCATTCCAAGGGCGTAATGATCCTGGCGTCGTTCCTGGCGGCCCGCTACTGCACCAACCGGCCGCATTCGCTGGCCGCGAGCCTGGTTTTCGAGCAGACCTATGGCACGGTCGAGGGCGACAGTGCATCAACCGGCGAGTTGTGCGCGTTGCTCTCGTCACTGGCGGAGTTGCCGATCCTGCAGTCACTGGCGGTCACCGGTTCGATCAACCAGCTCGGGCAGGTGCAGGCGATCGGCGCCGTCAACGAAAAAATCGAGGGTTTTTTCGACATTTGCCGCGCGCGCGGGCTCAACGGCAGCCAGGGCGTGATCATTCCCGCGTCGAACGTGGACAACCTTATGCTGCGCGGCGACGTGGTGCAGGCGGTGCGCGACGGCAAGTTCAGCATCCATGCGGTCGCGCACGTCGATCAGGCGATCGAATTGCTGACCGGTGTAGCAGCCGGCGCACCGGATGCCGCCGGCAACTGGCCTGACGCAAGCGTCAACGGCCGCGTGGCGAAGCGTTTGCGCGAACTCGCCGAATTGCGCCAGAAGTTCACGACTGGCGGCAAGCGGGAGCGCGGCGCGTTGGCAGGGAAGTCCCGTGGGCGCGAAAGGTGAGCGGTCGACACGGCGTGTAGTGATCGGGCTCGAGCCCGCGATGCTCGATGCGGCGGCGCTGGCGGCGGCGGCGCAGCTCGCGCGCAGCGCCGGCGTGGAGTTGGCGGCGTTGTTCGTCGAGGACCCCAATCTGCTGCGCTTGGCGAGCCTGCCTTTCGCTCGGGAGATAGGCGCCGCCTCGGCGGCGCGGCGGCCGATGGAAGCAACCGACATCGAGCGCGCGCTCGCGGTACAGGCGGCGCAATTGAAGCGCGCGCTGGCGGAAGCGGCGCAGCGACTCGATCTGCAATGGACCTTCGAAGTCGCGCGCGGTCAGGGGTTGCGCGTGCTGCTCGAGTGGGCGGGTGCGAGCGACATCGTGGTGCTCGCGGGCGGCGCGGGGCGGCCACCGTGGCAGCCGGCGCTCGAAGCGCTGCTGCGCGGCGCGTTCAGTTTCGAACGCCCGCCTCCCGGGCGCATCGCGGTCGTGCTCGGCAGCGGGACGGAAATGCTGCGCGTACTGGCGGTTGCTCACGCGCTGGCACGGGCCAGTGATGCCGAACTGGTGTTGCTGGTTGCCGGCGAGAAAACGCATACCGGTGAAATCGCGAAGCGCGCTGCCGCCTGGCTCAGGGAGCGCGGCGCTGCGGCACGCGTTGCGCTGCTGCCCGATCGCGCTCCGGCGCGGATTGCCGAGCTCGTCGCGCGCGAACGCGCGCAGGCCCTGTTCCTGCCCGGCGCTGATCAGGAGTTGAGCAGCGTTGAGATCCCCGCGCTGGCAAGCGTAATCAACTGTCCGCTGATATTTGTCAGGTAGCACCTGCCGCATGGCTGGCCGGACGGCGCGGCAACGGCCTGTCATTGATTTGACGCAGGTCAAGCAGCTCAATCCGGCGCCGCCTGACAATAGAAGCGAAAGACGGCAACCATGACCCTGCTTACGCAAGCCCAGAACGCCGGCCTGGCGAAGCGCCTCGACGCGCTCGATCTGCGGTTGCGCGACGACATTCGCGCCACGCTGCTGCAGTCGGGCGACCAGACCTACATCGAGCTTGCCGGTCTGGTGCACGATCTGGGCGACGAGGCGGCTGCCAACCAGTTGATCGGGATCGATGACACGCTGATCGAGCGCCACGTGCAGGAATTGCGCGCAATCGAAGCAGCGCGCCGGCGTCTCGCGGACGGCAGCATCAACTGCTGCATCGAATGCGGTGACGACATCGGCTACAAGCGCCTGCGCGTCTATCCGGTCGCGCTGCGCTGCCTCGTGTGCCAGGCCCAGCACGAAAAAACCCACGCGCACGAAGGAGCGCCTCGGATGTAGGCGCCGTCGCCCCATGCCGGTCCACAACGCGGACATCGCGGCCATTTTCGAGCAAATCGCCGATCTGCTCGAGATCCGGGGTGACAATCCGTTCCGCATCCGCGCCTATCGCAACGCTGCGCGCAGCGTCGGCGAGTTTGGACGCGAGTTCAAGAGCCTGATTGAATCCGGCGCCGGGCTGCCGAAGCTGCCGGGCATCGGCGCCGACCTGGGCGCGAAAATCCTCGAGATCGTGGTGACCGGGCATTGCGCGGCACTCGACAAACTGCGCCAGAAGATGCCGCCGGCGATTACCGAGCTTTTGAAAATCCCGGGCCTCGGTCCGAAGCGCGTGCAGGCGCTGAATCGCGAACTTGGAATCGCGACCGTTACGCAACTTAAGCACGCAGCGCGCGCCGGGCAGATCCGCGAACTCGCCGGCTTTGGCGCGAAGACCGAGCAGCGCATCCTCGCGGGGTTGGACGCGCGCGCTGGACAGGCCGAGCGCGTCAAGCTTGCGGTGGCGACTCAGTATGCCGAGGCGCTGGTCGAGTACCTCAAGCGCGTGCGCGGCGTTGAGCAGGCCGTAGTCGCAGGCAGTTACCGCCGCATGAAAGACACCGTCGGCGATCTCGATATCCTGGTGACAGCGCGGTCCGCCGGCATGGTGATGGAGCGTTTCGTCGCTTATGACGAAGTACGCGAAGTGCTGGCCCGGGGAGACACCAAAGCGAGCGTGGTGCTGAAAAGCGGCCTGCAGGCGGATCTGCGCCTGGTGCCGGCGGACAGCTACGGCGCTGCGCTGCATTATTTCACCGGCTCGAAGGCGCACAACATCGCGGTCCGGCGGCTGGCCCAGGCGCGCGGACTCAAGGTGAACGAGTACGGCGTGTTCCGCGGCGCACGGCGCGTCGCAGGCGAGACCGAGGAATCGGTGTTCGCCGCGGTCGGGTTGCCGTTCATCGCGCCGGAGCTCCGCGAGGACCGCGGCGAGATCGAGGCCGCGCGCGCCGGGCGCCTGCCGCAGCTCGTCACGCTCGCGGACCTGCAGGGCGACCTGCACCTGCATACCCGGGCTTCCGATGGCCGCAACAGCATCCGCGAGATGGCGCTCGCGGCGCAGACACAAAGGCTCACCTACATCGCGATCACCGAGCATTCGCGCCGGCTGGCGGTGACGCGGGGCCTCGACCCGCAACGCCTGGCGCGGCAGATCGACGAGATCGATACTCTTAACGCGGAGTGCGCCGGCATCACGGTACTCAAAGGCATCGAAGTCGACATCCTCGAGGACGGCACGCTCGATCTGCCGGACCCGGTACTGGCGCGGCTTGACGTGGTGATCGCGGCCGTGCACGGTAAGTTCGACCTCTCGCGCCGCAGACAGACCGACCGTATCCTGCGCGCGCTCGACAACCGCTGGGTGAACCTGCTCGCGCATCCGACCGGGCGCCTGATCGGTGCGCGCGAGCCGTATGACGTCGATATGCTGCGGATCGTGCGCAAGGCAAGAAGCCGCCGCATTTTCCTGGAACTCAATTCGCAGCCGGAACGCCTCGATCTCGATGACGTCATGTGCCAGATGGCGCGCGACGAAGGCGTGCTGGTGAGCATCAATTCCGATGCACACAGCACGTTCGACTTCGCCAGTTTGCGCTACGGAGTGGGGCAGGCGCGGCGCGGCTGGCTCGAGCGCGATAACGTGCTCAATGCGCGCGGCCTTCCGGCCCTGCGCGAGTTGCTCGGCGCCGGCCGCCAGCCCGGCTGTCAATAGGAAGGCGCCCCTTCAGGAGGGAGGGCTCAAGGATGACGCCTCGGGCCCACTACTTACCTCATTGCGTGGCGAGGTACTTTTGGGCTCCAGCGAAGCCTGGCCGTCAGGTCAGTGGCGGACCGAAATGCCGTCGACGGGCATGTTCAGAATTTGCCGATCATCCCGAGCCGATTTTAATGATCATCACTAGACACCCGATGCCGCCCGACCGTGTTGACCTAGATCAACAGCCATGCGCGGCGATGCGCGCGCATTCAGTGCCTGCGCGCCCATCGCCGAAGACCCGGACGCGGCGTGGCGCCTTTTGACGTAAGGCGAGGAAGCCTCCAAAGATGTCGATACAATTGCAAAATACACCCTTCAGCTGCGCCGTCCAGCACGCCAACGACCGGATGTGAATGTCGAATTCCGATATGAGCCCCGCCGCCAGCGACCGTTACATTTATTTCGAACATGACGCCGATATCGGCCTCACCGGGCGCGGTGCGACGCTGGAAGAGGCTTTCGAGGCGGCAGCAGCGGGGATGTTCGCGATCATGACCGACCTGGCTGGCGTGCGGCGCGAGCGAACGGTGACGCTCGGGTTCGAAGAGGCCGACGTGGAATTGGCGCTGGTGCGATGGCTCAATCTGCTGCTCGCCACGGCGCGCGAGCAAAGGATGGTTTTTGCCGAATTCCGTCTCGACCGCGACGGGGTCGTGTGGCGCGGCGCGGCGACCGGCGAGACCTGGCGCGGCGACCACGAGCGCGGCGTCGAGGTGAAGGGCGCAACGCTGACCATGCTGCGCGTCGAGCAGCGCGAAGGCGGCTGGGACGCGCGCTGCGTGGTGGACGTTTAGGACCACCCGATGGACATGAGCCGTCTAAAGCAGATCGACGCGTACCGCTGGACGTTGCCCAAGGCGGGCGGCGAGCAGCGTCACGACATCGTGCTTTACGGCAGCCGCGAGCTGCTGGCGAGCATGGACGACAAGGTGCTCGAGCAGATCGCCAACGTCGCGCAGTTGCCGGGGCTCGTCGGCGCCGCGATGACGATGCCCGATGCGCACTGGGGCTACGGTTTTCCGATCGGCGGCGTGGCGGCGTTCGATCCGGATGAGGGCGGCATCATTTCCGCCGGCGGAGTCGGCTTCGACATTTCGTGCGGCATCCGCTTCCTGCGCACCAATTTGACGCTCGACGACATCGTGCCGCGTCTGCCCAAACTTGCCGACGCGTTGTTTCGCGACATTCCCGCCGGCGTCGGCGAGGAGGGCAAGATCAAGCTCGCGCCGCGGGAACTCGATCAGGTGCTCGCCGGCGGCGCACAGTGGGCGGTCGAGCACGGCTATGGCAGCGCCGCCGATCTCGAATTCATCGAGGAGCACGGCCGCATGCGCGGCGCGCAACCGGACCGTGTGTCGGATCTTGCCAAGCGGCGCCAGCGCGGCGAAATGGGCACCCTCGGCTCGGGCAATCATTATCTCGAAGTGCAGGTCGCGGAGGCGATCTACGACGCGCGGGCGGCACAGGCATTCGGCTTGCGTGAGCGCCAGATCGTGGTGTCGATCCACTGCGGCTCGCGCGGCCTCGGCCATCAGATCGGTACTGATTATCTGGTAAGCCTCGCCAAAGCGGCGCAGCGCCTCGGCATCCGGCTGCCCGACCGCGAGCTTGCGTGCGCGCCGATCAGTTCACCCGAGGGCGGGCAGTATATCGGCGCGATGAATGCCGCAGTCAACTGCGCGCTCGCCAACCGCCAGATCCTCGCGCATCTCACCCGCGGCACGTTTGCGCACGTCGTGCCCGAGGCAGCGCTCGACACGTTGTTCGACGTCTCGCACAACACCTGCAAGATCGAGAACCACGTGGTCGACGGCAGGCAGCGTGTGCTCCATGTGCACCGCAAAGGGGCGACGCGTGCGTTCGGGCCCGGACATCCCGCGTTGCCCGTGCGTTACCGCGACGCCGGGCAGCCGGTGATCATCGGCGGCAGCATGGGCACCGGTTCCTACGTTCTTGCCGGCAATCCCGAGTCGGAAAACGCCGCTTTTGCGTCGGCCAGCCACGGCGCCGGCCGCGCGATGAGCCGCCATGCCGCGCTCCGGCAATGGCGCGGCCGCGAGCTGATTGCCGAACTTGCAGCCAGGGGCATCCTGATCCGCACGCGCTCGATGCGCGGCGCCGCCGAGGAAGCGCCTGGCGCATACAAGAACGTGGACCTCGTCGCCGAGGCAACCGAGCGCGCCGGGCTGGCGCGCCGGGTCGCGTTTCTGCGGCCCAAAGTATGCGTGAAAGGGTGAGTCCGCGGTCAGGGCGCAGGGCGCCGGCGGGCCCAAGATACGCGCACGCTGCGCTGCGTTAACCGTTATTTGGCATCAAGCATTGACGAAGATCAAGAAAGCCGCTTCGCAGACGGCTAAGATGAATCCGCGAGCCGGCGTAATGACGCACCGGCGCGGCAACGATGCGAAGGACACTGCCATGACCATCGGACGAATCTGCAATCGCGAGGTTGTATCCGCAGCGCGCGATACCACGGTGCAGGCCGCCGCCAAGCTGATGCGCCATTTCCACGTCGGAACGGTGGTGGTGGTCGATATCGGGGATGACAGCCGCGTGCCGGTCGGAATCGTGACGGATCGCGATATCGTGATCGAAGTCTGTGCGGTTGATCTCAACCAGAATGTGATCACCCTCGGCGACATCATGGCGCCGGAACTGGTCACGGTGCGTGAAGACGAGGGCCTGCTGCAGACCGTGGAAATCATGCGCTACAAGGGGGTGCGCCGCCTGCCGGTAGTCGACAAAAACGGCAATCTCTCCGGCATCGTTTCGATCGACGACTTGTTCGAAACGCTGACCGAACAGATGGCGGAGATGGCGCGGATTCTCGGCCGCGAGCGTGAGCATGAGGTTGAGAACCGCAGGTGATGCTGCGCACTTGCAGCGAAAGGAAAAACAACATGCAAAGCGCATTGCAAATCACGAGGGACGATATGCCGCATTCGGCGGCGTTTGACGCGCGTATCCGGGAGAAAGTAGCCAAGCTCGAACGGGTCTGTCCGCGGCTGACGGCTTGCCGCGTCGCCGTGACCGCGCCGTACCCGAACCAGCCAAGCCGCAGGCTGTTCACGGTGCGGCTCAGAATCATGTTTCCGGGTGGCGAGGTCGTGGTCACGCGCGACCATCATGAGGACATAAACGTCTTGTTGCGCGATGCGTTTGTCGCGGTGCGGCGCGAACTGGGCCGATGTTCATTGCGCAATGGCGTCGTGACCGGGGACCTCGACCAATGCGGCTGCCGTGGGTTTGCCGCCCAGCCGGTGCCCGCCAATGCATGAATGCTGGGTAATCGCCGCTGACGGCGCGCGCGCGCGCATCCTTGCGCTCGAGCGCAACGCGGGCCGGCCGCCGCGCGCGGAGCTGCGCCTGGTGGAAAACGCGCGATTGTCGAATCCCGAACACACGGTCAGCGGCAGGCGCGCCGCGCGCACGATCAAGAGCGGCCGCGATACCGGCCACGGCAGTGCAGCGCCGCACGGCTATACCGATCATCGCGACCCGCATGAGGAGGAGTTGCTGCGCAGATTCGCCGCTCGCATCGCGGGGCAGGCAGCGACGCTGGTGGCCGGCGGCAAGACTGGCGGCATCGTGCTGATCGCCGAGCCGCGCATGCTCGGGCTATTGCGCACTGCGCTCGAGCCGGTGACGAAGGCGGGTGTTGCGTTGCAGGTGCTGGCACGCGATTACACCTGGTGCACCGCCCCGCAGCTGCAACGGCACCTTGCGGAAAACGGCCTGCTGCCCGGACCGGAACGCGCAGTCTGAACGCGGCTGACGCGGGCGATCAACGCTCGCTGCCGTGGCCGACCAGCAGGCGCAGGCGATCGAGGTCGTTGATCTCGATGCTCTTGTTGCGTACCGTGATCAGGCCGTCGTTCTGGAACTGGGAAAACGCGCGGCTGATGGTTTCGAGCTTGAGGCCGAGGTAGCTGCCGATTTCTTCACGGGTCATGCGCAGGTGGAAGCGCGACGGCGAATAGCCGCGCGAGGCGAAGCGCTGCGACAGATTCAGCAGAAAGGCGGCCAGGCGCTCCTCGGCGCGCATGCTGCCGAGCAGCAGCATCACGCCGTAATCGCGGGTGATTTCGCGGCTCATGATGCGGTGGAAGTGGTGCTGCAGCGCCGGGATACTGCGGCTCAAGTGCTCCAGATCGTTGTACGGGATCTCGCACACGTCGCTGTCCTCGAGCGCGATCGCGTCACAGATGTGCTTGCCCGAGCCGATCGCGTCCATGCCGAGCATCTCGCCCATCATGTGAAAGCCCGCGACCTGTTCGCGCCCGTCATCGTGCAACACGCAGCTCTTCAGGAAGCCGGTGCGCACCGCGTAAAGCGATTGCAGCGTGCTTCCCGCGCGATACAGGTATTCGCCGCGCTTCAGTGGCCGCTTGCGGTTGACGATCCTGTCAAGCTGCTCCAGGCCGCTCTGATCGAGCCCGGCCGGCAGGCACAACTCATGCACGCTGCAACTGGAACATGCCGTGCGAAGCTGCACGACGTTAAGTGGGTGGATGTTGTAGATGGACATCGTGCGGGGCATTGCTTAACCTAGGTCAATACTACCATGCGGCAGACGCGGCTGTCGAAGTAAAAACGCCCGGCGAATCAAGCTCCATCCGTCGCGCATGAAAGTCAAATCTGTTTGTTTCTAAACGGAAATAGTCCGTCGTTTTCAAGGCAAGCGATGATTACGGGCGCCGGACAACCGACCCGTGCAAAGCGGCGCAAGCAATCGCGCATGGATCGCGAAACGAAATCGTGCACGCTGGCGCTGGCGGCGGACCGCTGCGAATCGTATTATTGATGTAGATCAACTCCCCGATGCGGGGACATTTCATAATTACTCATGTCCTTACACGCGCTTCCGGCACGGCCCGCATCGATGTCCCCTGGCGTCTCAACGCTGGAGGTGGATCTCGATCTGATCCGCCGTCTGGATCAATCCGGCCCGCGCTACACTTCCTACCCGACCGCGGACCGCTTTGTCGAAGCATTCGGCGCGGAGGCCTATGAATCGTGGCTCGCGCGGCGCAACGTCGGCGGCGTGCAGCGCCCGCTCTCGCTGTACGTGCACCTGCCGTTCTGCAATACGATCTGCTATTACTGCGGTTGCAACAAGGTCGTCACGCGCGACAAATCGAAAGGCGCCGCGTACCTCAAGTATGTCGCGGCAGAAATCGCGCTGCAGTCGAGCGCGCTCGGCAACGGGGACTCGCGCGTCGAGCAGATGCACTGGGGCGGGGGCACGCCCAACTTTTTCCGCATCGAGCAGCTGGCGGGTTTGTTCAGCGATCTGCGCGGCAATTTCGACATGGACCCGCAGGGCGAGTATTCGATCGAGATCGACCCGCGCTACGCCGATCCCGCGTACATCAGCGAGCTGCACGATCTGGGCTTCAACCGCATCAGCATGGGCGTGCAGGATTTCGATCCCGACGTGCAGCGCGCCGTGCACCGCATCCAGAACGAAGCGGCTACGCTGGAGCTAATCGCCGCCGCGCGCCGCTGCGGCTTCCAGTCGGTCAATATCGACCTGATCTACGGCCTGCCGAAGCAGACGCTGATCAGTTTCGACCGCACCCTCGCGCGCGTGATCGAGGCCGGACCGGACCGGGTCGCGCTCTACAATTACGCGCACCTGCCGCACCTGTTCAAGCCGCAGCGGCGCATCAACGAGGCCGATCTGCCGGCGCCCGACATCCGGCTCAAGCTGTTGGGGCTTGCGATCAAGCGCCTGACCGATGCCGGCTACGTCTATATCGGCATGGATCATTTCGCCAGGACCGACGATTCGCTCGCGGTAGCGCAGCGGCAGGGGCGGCTGCACCGCAATTTCCAGGGCTATTCGACCCACGCCGATTGCGATCTGCTCGCGCTCGGGGTAAGTGCGATCGGCAGCATCGGCCCGACCTACAGTCAGAATTTCCGCAATCTCGATCAATATTACGAGTGCCTCGACCGTAACATTCTGCCGGTCATGCGTGGCATCGAATTGACGGCGGACGACCTGCTGCGGCGCTCGGTGATCCACACGCTGATGTGCCAGTTCGCGCTCTCGAAGCAGTCGCTCGCGATCTCGTATCTGATCGACTTCAACAGTTATTTCGCGACCGAGCTCGGCGATCTGCGCGAGTTCGAACAGCTCGGGCTGGTGGTGCTCGATGAAGACTGGATCACGGTCACGCCGAAAGGACGGTTGCTGGTGCGCAATATCTGCATGGTGTTCGACCGTTACCTGCGCCAGGACCGCGAGCGCCGCCGCTATTCGAAAGTGATCTAGGAGTCCATTTGTTCGAGCTTGCGCTCGCGGCGGCAGGCGTCGCCGGGCTCGCCGGCGGCGTGCATTGCGCCGGCATGTGCGGTGGCATCGTCGGCGCGCTGTGCAATTCTCCCGGCCGGCGGGACACTGCGCCGCCACTGCGTTACCTGCTTGCTTACAATGCCGGCCGCATCACGAGTTATGCCTGCGCGGGCGCGCTCGCCGGAGCGCTCGGTCAGGCGGGTTTGCTGACCCGTGCAGCCCCCATGCTGCAACCGCTGATGTTCGCGCTGGCGAGCCTGATGCTGGTCGTGCTGGGTATGTACCTCGCCGGTGCGGCGTCCCTCATGGACAGGTTGGAGGCAGCCGGCGCCTGGTTGTGGCGCGGCATCTCGCCATGGTCTCGCCACCTGTTGCCGGTGACGTCATTGCCGCGCGCGCTGGGCCTCGGCGCCCTGTGGGGCTGGCTGCCGTGCGGCATGGTGTACGCGGTGTTGCTGACCGCGCTCGCGCTTGGCAGCGCGTGGCAGGGCGCTGCGGTATTGTTTGCGTTCGGGCTGGGCACGCTGCCGAACCTGCTCGGCATCGGCTTGCTGTGGCGGCAGTTCACGCATTTGCGCCGCACGGGCGTACCGCGCATGCTCGCGGGCGGCGCGATCGCCGCATTCGGAATTTACGGGCTGATAAAAGTATTGCAACCCTCCGCCATCGCCGGCGACGGGCTGTTGTGTCACATCGTTCCCGGCCTTGGCGGCCTGCTGCGGTAAGCCGGATTAAAGTTTAATTACCCCGCACGCCACCCGGCCGCCGGAGTTGCCGGTCGGATCGGTCTTGAGATCGTCGGGACCGGCGTGCACGATGACCGCCCGGCCGATGACGCCGTCCTTGCCGGTGCTTACCGAAATTCCGTCGAGCCAGAGCGTGAGCGTCGCCTTGCCGGACGCATCCGCCGTAAGGTTGCCCAGATCCCCCGAGTGGCTGTTGGGCGCATCCGGTGCGCCGTGCTTCTTGCCATAGGGATTGAAATGGCCGCCGGCGCTCATTGCATCGGGCGCGCTGCAGTCGCCTTTTTCATGAATGTGAAAACCGTGCAAGCCGGGAGTCAGCATGCTGAATTGCGCGTCGACGCGAACGCGGCTCGCGACCTGCGTAAACTTGACGGTGCCGCTGGCCCGCGAACCGCTCGCGGGGCGCACGCTCGCGCTGACCACGGGTTCGTCCGCCTGCGCGGTCGTGCGCTCGCCCGGCCGCAGGGCCGTGCAGGCCGACAACAGCAGCGTGCAGCAAACAATTCCAATTCCGTATCTCATGCCTCTCGCTCCTTCAATCCGGCCGCGGTATCGTCCGCAATTGCAGCCGCGCTGTCAACACTGCACCTGCTGCTTGCAGTAATGCGCGAGTTCGTTTACGACCGCATTACCCTCGACCGGCGCCTGCGCGCGCCTGCCGCCATGTTCCAGCGCGAGCTGGAACTCGAATTTGGTGAAGAACGCATTGAACATTTCGCCGCCGAGCGTGCCCACGGCGTACAGGCCGTCGGTGTTTGCGTCGTATTCGAGCAGGATCGCCGACAGCGGTTGCCGCGCGGGGCCGCCGACCACGCGGCCGCCGCTCGCCGGGTCAAATTCGCTGTGCTCCGAACAGCAATGGATCACGTTCGCGCGCGTGAGTTTCGCGGGTGCGGTGCGGTCGCGGTAGCTGATGAAGCTGATCTGGCGCGTCGGATACGACATGCGGTGCGCGCAAATCGCGGAGTAGCCGACCAGCGCATGGTTCGGCCCGACCCCGCCAGTCCATTCGTAGCTCGCGCCGGTTTCTGTTTTCAGCGTCACCGGTTGCTGGGCTGGCTTGCCGAGGTTGAGCAGGAAGCAGGGCGTGGCTGCGTACGGATAATGAAATATGTAATTGCGGTTGACGGCGAGGCTTGCGGCGCGCAACGGCCGCCGCGATTCGTCGACCAGCTGGACCCGCGCGTAAAAGCGCGACTTGAGATCGGCGGCGGCAAATGCAGGGTTTGCGCCGAGCGTTCCGGCAGCGGCGCAGAGCTTGATGAATTCGCGTCTTTCCATGGCGATCCCGTCGGAATGCGGCACGCTTATTCTTGGGGGATTCGGTACGTGTGTCAATCGGCGCCTGTCGCAGGCAGCGGCCGTTGCAACACCTGTTACGGTATCAGTGCGACTCTGGTCAACGCGGAATGCCGATGCCCCATTCGCGCGCGAATACCGCTTCCATTTCGCGGCGCAAACGCGCAGCGTCGTTGTCGATGGCGGCGACATCGTTCCACGTCAGCACGGCGCCGCTGGCGACTGCGTGCGCGAGCTTGACGCTGTGGGCGAGGCCGAGCGGCAGGCCGCTGCACGCGAGCGAATCCGCGGCCGGCATCAGCTTGCCGTACACCGTGTAGCCGCCTTCGCCGTCGAGCGTCTCGCCGGCTTTGAGATCGCGCTTGGCGGTCGCGACGACGTCGCCGCGGAAACCGTTCGCGGCGCCGGTCGCCTCGCGGCGCAGTCCGACCGAGGCAACGCTGATGCCCAGTTCGAGCCCAATCAGGTGATAGGGCTTGTACATCGCTGAATAGTTGCCGCTCGCGTCGGTGACGAGGCCATATTCGTGAAAGCAGCGCCGCACGTAATCGCTGTCGGCGGCAAACGTCACGTAAACGCCCCAGCGCAAATCGCGGAATACCGGACTGCCGTCGCGCTCGAGACTCGAAATGACCTCGACCTGGCCGGCGTGGCGCAGCTCGCCGCCGGCCTCCCGCGGCCGCAGCACGCGCGGCAGATCGTCGACTCCACACGGCGGAAACGCGAGGCCGCCCGGCGCCGGCGTCAACCCGGTCGCATTCGCGACCGCCGCCATTTCGATTGCCGACTTCGTGCCGTCCAGGAACGAATTGAACATCTGCGCGTTGAAGTCACCCGCGGCGACCATCTCGGGCGTGAAGCCGTAGTGTCCCCACACCGTAGCGGGCGTTGACTCATGATAGGCCGGCAGGTATTTGGTGCCTTTGCCTGCGGCGATGACCTCGAAACCCGCGGCGCGCGCCCAATCGACCATCTCGCAGATCAGCGCCGGCTGGTCGCCGTAGGCGAGCGAGTAGACGATTCCCGC
>Ga0102851_10000685_pt1 | contig 17886 bp, 17 predicted proteins | sample Mud3Dept3metaG_FD_79558 | JGI IMG/M metagenome (GOLD analysis project Ga0102851, IMG submission 79558) | Freshwater wetland microbial communities from Ohio, USA, analyzing the effect of biotic and abiotic controls - Mud 3 Core 4 Depth 3... | ecosystem: Environmental > Aquatic > Freshwater >... | reverse complement strand
CCTCCTTGTTCCCTTTCCCCATGGATATGTCTGGGGCGGCCTTTCAGCGGCAATCCTTATTCAGCTGGCCAATGCTAACATGATGTAAATGGAATGTATAATTGATTTATGATCGGAAATTGAAGAAAAGGTTTTTTCAGGTTATAATTTCTGATGACAGCTGGTTCGCTTCCAATAACCTACCCCAAGATGCCCGTTAGGTTATCCGGATCAACTCATTTTGCCAGATTCCAATTGGTGAGCGAAGAAAGCATCGGATTTTCCCCAAAATCCGCACTTGGAAGGAGTTTCGAGTCGTATGGAAATCGACAAGGAGAAATGCGTCGGCTGCGGCAATTGCCATGCCGTCTGCACCATGGGAGTCATCTACCTGGACGAGGACGGAAAGTCGGCGGTGAACCAGGACGAGTGCGTGGAGTGCAACACCTGCTACCGGGTCTTGCGGAACGAGGGGTATCCGCCCTGGTTTGTGCGGATCCTCCGCAAGGTTCTTTCCACCTTCCGCCTGGGGTACCTGGCGGAGGTGGATGTGTGCCCCACCGGCGCCCTGACCCCGCCGGAGCTGGAATGGCCCCGAAACCTCCGGGCGGCCTTCAGCGATCCCACGACGATCCACGCGGGAACGGGCATCGGCGGCCGGGGAACCGAGGAGATCAAGTCCAACGACGTGACCGGAAGAATCCGGAGAGGAGAGGCGGGGATTGTAGTGGAGATGGGCCGGCCCGGAATCGGAGCCCGCTTCCGCGATGTGGAAAAAGTGGCTATGGCTTTGGCCCCCCTGGAGCCCTTCTTCGAGCCCCAAAACCCGGTTACCCATCTGATGGCCGATCCGAAGACCGGGAAGATGAAGGAAGAGGTCCTGGATGAAAAAGTCATGTCCGCGATCATCGAGATGAAAACCCGCCTGGAAAGGATCCCGAAAATCCTTGAGGCCCTGGAAAAGGTAGGAAGGGAGGTCGATACGGTGATCAGCGTGGGGGTATCCTCCAAATGCCTGCCGGATGGGTCTGTTCCCCATGAAGAGTGGGTGAGAAAAGCGGGGTACCGCCTTTCTCCCAACGGAAAAACCAACCTCGGCATGGGGCGGCCCTTTTTCAAGGAGGATTAGACCATGACCAACACGCTGCATCGAAGAGGAACTCCGAACAGCTTGAAGAATGATTATGTGATCTTCTGCACCATGGCCAAGGGGATCAATTCGAAGGGGTCGGGGCCCAAGATCCAGGAATTCATCCGCATCTGTTTGAAATATAATCCCGTCAACATGGGAGACGGCTACCTGGGGAACATCCTCCAGGAGGATGTGGGGGTTCAGAAATTTCTGGCCGACCGGGCCGACGGAGAAGGAGCGGCGGCGGTCTTCACCGACCTGGATACCCTCCAGAAAGTCATCGATGAGCTGATCCGCGCCGACCTGGGAATTTCCATCAATGTGAGCGGGCTTCTGGACGAGGTCCAGGCCTGCTGCCGGAAAGCCGGCATGGAGCGCCATAGCGCAGAGCATTCGCTGGGAGTATGGGGGGCCAAGGACCGGCTTCCCGAGCGGGATATTCTGGATGTCAATACCCTCTGCGGCCATGGAATGGTTTCCTTCAACCTTATCCGCAAGATGGTGGAGCACATCCAGCTGCGAAGATTGACCCCCCAAAAAGCAGCGAACCTCATGGCCCAGTGCTGCGAGTGCGGGGCTTTCAACCCGGTCCGGGCCGAGCAGCTGCTGGAGAAGATGGTCAGAAGAGAAGGATAAAAAAGGGCGCCCGGCGGGGCGCCCCCACAAACTCGTCGGAGAGGTGGTTGCGATAAAAAGGAGGGGCGATTCATGAATCGCCCCTACGGAAAAAGGAGAAAAAGCCGATCCTTGCGACCGCAGGGGCGGTTCGCGAACCGCCCCTGCTCCTTTACAAGTAAGGATAGGGGAAATAAAAGCTATGATCAAAGAGAGCAAAGGAAAAATCACCGAAGAATTCCTCGCCCTGGGAAATTCGGCTCTTCCATCTTACCTGCTCTTGGGGAAGACACCAGTCCTTTTCGATTCGGGAATGACGGTCATGGGGCCTCTCTATCTCCAAGACTTGAAAAAATACCTGGGAGACCCCACCCGGCTGACTTACCTCTTCCTTACCCATTCCCATTTCGACCACGCCGGGTCCGCCCCCTTCCTCAAGAGGAATCTTCCCCACCTGCAGGTAGCTGCAGGCAAGGCGGCCGCCGACATATTCAAGCGACCGAACGCCATCCAGCTGATTCAGAGTCTAAGCAGGCCTATGGAAGAAAAGTTCAAGTCCCAAATCGGAGAAGAAGACGTGATTTTTCGCGGACTGGACCTGGACCGAGTCCTGGAGGACGGGGAAGAGATAGAGCTGGAAGATGGGACCGTAATCCGGGTCATTACCACGCCGGGTCACACCCGGGATACGGTTTGTTACTACATCCCGAAGCTGAAAGCCCTGGTGGGCGGAGAAGCGGTCGGAAGCTTCGATCGCCGTTTCAATGTTCGCCCCGTATTTCTTTCGAGCTATGATGACTACCTTTCATCCCTCGAAAAGCTAAGAAACCTGAAGATCGAACTACTGCTCCTGGGGCATCATTTCGCGATCACCGAGGACGCCCAGGGGATGATTCCCAAGGCCGTCGAGGCCACCCGGGCTTTTGGGAAAAGGATCGAGGATGAACTGAATGCCAACGGAGGGAGTCAGGAAGCCGCAGTAAAAAAGATTTTTCGGGAAGATTACGTGGAGAAAAAACTGATCAACCAGGAGGAGAGACCCTTCCTCATCAATCTCACCGCCCAGGTGAAAGCCGTGGCGGAGAGGAAAAAATAGAGGAAGTTGAGGTCCTCCGAGTAATCAGGGCTAATGGAAAAGGAGATTCGCCATGATCCAGGTGAAGAATTACAATCACATCGGGGTCGTAGTCAGAGACCTGGAAAAATGCAGATGGTTTTATGGAACGCTTTTGGGCCTGCAGACCATTCCCCGGCCGCCCTTCAGCTTCCCGGGGCACTGGTACCAGGTGGGGCCGAATTGCCAGTTGCACCTCATGGTCTACGAGGAGAGCATTCCCGACACCATGCGGCATATTGCTTTAGAGGTCGCGAATTTCGAGGGGGCCGTCCGGGAGTTGCGGACCAAGGGGGTAGAGATCATCGATGGGCCGGGCAAGCGATTCGATGGGTCGGATTATCTCTTCTGCAAAGACCCGGATGGCAACCGGGTCGAGATTACCCGTCATTGATTTTGACCCGCCGAGGGACCCGGGATTCGGGGAACCTGCTTGCCGGGGCACTTTCCCCCGGGAACCAGAATTTTTCACAAATACCGCAGCAACTGCCGGTGGTCTTCGATAAAGCCGTCGGCCCCGATTCGAGAGTTCCGGTAGGCGATGAATTTCAACCCGGCGGATCGCGCCGCCCTGCCGTCGGTCTCTGAATCCCCCACAACGAGAGCTTCTTCATTCCGGAGGGCAAAAGCCCGCAGGATTTTTTCGATGGATTCGGGGTGAGGCTTGGGATTCAGGACGTCCCGGGCGGTGACCACGAGGTCGAAGAGAGACTCCAGGGAGAACTTTCTCAAGAGCATCCCCATGTTCGTGGTCCGGCTGGTACTGATGGTCCGGAGAATCCCCCTGGCTTTCAGAGTCTCCAAGGTGGGGATGAGATGGGGCTCCAATGTCAGCCGGCTTATGGATTCCCCGGGGTCCATCCGCGAGAAAATCTCCAGCGCCTTCTCTTCCAAGTCGGGGTTATCGCGGGAGATGTGATGAATCCCCTCGTAGACCGTATGGGTGTGGGCATATTGGAGCTCCTCTTCGGTCAAAGGAGGTCTCCCCGCGGCCGCGCAGAGGGAGGAATAAAACCAACGGTTGGCATCCAGGGAATCAAGCAGGACCCCGTCGCAGTCGTAGATGACGCAGCGGATTTTCGAGCGATTCTCCATCATGGGTTGCTTATTATATTCCGGCTGCCATCCTTTTTCCACCCTGCGGCAGAAAGCTCCATTTCCGGAGCGATTCATCAAGCGGCACCTTTTCCGGAATTCCGATCATGGAGAAAGTCGCGGGTGAAAATGTTCTTTCCAATTCCCAGGGTCCCGGGTAGAATAAGACCAATGCCGCTCAAAGACCCGGCTTTACCCAGGGTCCCGTGCGACTGATCGACAGAAAGGGGGAGGGGGGCGGTCATGACCGATATGTTGAAGGGCAAACCGAAAGTTCTGGATTCTATTCCGGCTTCCTTCATCCTGACGGATACGCATACTCGAATTCTCTACGTCAATCAGCAGGCAGAGGTATTCTTCGGCTACGCCCAGGAAGAGCTGGAGGGCCAACGCCTGCGGATCCTCTTTCTGGAAGATGACCTGCTTTACTTTCTTCCCAACATCGTTTTTCTTACCCGGTATAAGAACGGCTTCGAGGGCGAAATCCTCCTGAAGCAGAAGGATGGGACGAAGATCTTCGTCCATCTTTCCACCTCCTGCTTCCGGGAAGGGGGAGAAGCCTTTCTGACCTTCTACTTCCAGGAAATCCAACGTTTGAAGGTCCTGGAGAAAGAAAGGCTGGAGATGGAAAGATGGGCCGGACTGGGGAGAATGGTGGGAGAGATCGCCCATCAGTTCCGCAATCCCATCGCTTCCATCGGAGGTTATACCCGGCGTCTCTCCAGGAGCGGGTCGCCCTCTTCCAAAAACCTGCCTTACCTCAACCAGATTTTGAAGCAAACGGGCCGGCTGGAAAGCATCCTTCAACGGGTGGAAGAATACGTTCAACTCCCCCGGCCGACGTTCCGGCGGGAGAGGATCCAGAAACTGGTGGAAGGTGTACTCCCCAAGCTTTCCCGCAGGGCTCAGGAAAAAGAGGCCTCCTTCCGGCTCGATACCCGCGGCATGGAGGGCAATGGACAGCTCTTTATCGACAGCGATTTAATCGGCAAGGCCCTGAGCCATCTCCTGGAAAACAGCCTCCAGGCCATTCCTCCCAAGAGCAAGGGAGGGCGGACTAAGGCCGTGGACTTGGCCCTTTTTGATGATGGGGATAATGTGGGCATATCCATCGTTGACCGGGGGGTGGGAATCCCGAAGAAGAACCTGAGCCTGATTTTTGAACCCTTCTTCTCGACCCATGCCGGGCGGGTCGGCCTGGGGCTGACTTTCGTCCGGCGGGTCATGGAGGAGCACCGGGGGAGAATGCGGGTGGACAGTCGCCTGAAAAAGGGAACCACCGTCACCCTCTATTTCCCGAAGGATCGCAGGCGGAAGGTTCGGCGGGAGTTCGTTTCCCCCGAGGCAAAGGAGAAAGAAAAAGGCTGAAAGGAATTCTTTGACGGGACCGATCCTTCCTTACCCAGCCTCGGAAGAACGATTGGCGCGCTCTTTTTGATCCCAATGAATCTCGGCCTCGGAGCGGCGGACGTAGAGTGGAGCGAAGCCGAAGAGGTCCAGAGTCTCCCCCTTCTGCAATGCGGGCAGGCTGAGGCGCGCCACGTTTCTGGCCCGCGGGAAGGAAAACTCGGGGGGGGCGATACGAACCCGGGAACCCAGACGGTCCCTGAAAAATTCCCCGTACGCCTCCCCCCCATTTCCCACCAGAATGGTTTTTTCCGTAATCCGGAAACAGAGTTCCTCCGGAGTCAAGACCCAATCTTGGCTCACCTTGGTCAATTGCCCTTCCCCATTTCCCCGGAAAAGTGCCGCGTAGACCTCTTTTTTGCGGGCGTCGAGGACCGGGCAGACCTGGGTGGAGGCGAAAGGAATGTTCTGGGCCAGGACGTCGAGGGTGGGAGCTCCCAGGACCGGGACCCGGAGAGCAAAAGCCAGACCTTTGACCGTGGAGATGGCGATGCGGAGTCCGGTAAAGGAACCGGGCCCGAGACCCACGGCGAGGGCCTGGACCCCTCGGATGGAATGTGACGTTTCCTGAAGGAGACGATCGATGGCCGGCATCAACCGGGAGGAATGGGTTTCAGCCAGGGTTAAGGTCGTCTCCCCGATGATCTTCAAACGGGGGGAGCCGGGGTGCTCCGCAAGGGCTTCCACCAGAGCAATACTGCCCGTCTGGGTGGAAGTTTCAACCGCCAGGATGAGCATCTCTCTATTCTGCCCCGATGATCCGGGAAATGTCGTTGTAGAAGACCATGAGCATGATGAAGATGAGGAGGAAAATGCCCACCTGCTGCGCCCTTTCCCGGAGTTTCAGGCTCACCGGCCTGCCAACCGCGGATTCGATCAGGAAGACGAGGAGGTGCCACCCATCCAGGGCGGGGATGGGAAGAATATTAAGAATGACCAGGTTGATGCTGATGACAGCCATAAAGACGATCAGACTGAGGGCCCCTGCCTTGGCCTGCTGTCCGGCTAACTGGGCGATCAGGATGGGTCCGCCGATGGTCTTGGCCGAAATCTTTCCCTCGATGATCTTATAGATGCTGATTACGGTCAGTTCAGCCACTCTCCAGGATTGAAGGGTGGCCCGGTAGAGGGCGCTGAAAGGATCAATCCGTTCGATGAAGGTATTGCCGGAGGGAGAGATGCCGATCAACCCCACCCGGACGTCATCTCCGAAAATATTCTTCTGGAGCGATGCCTGGGGGGTCACCGTGACCTGGAAAGTCTTTTGTTCCCGCTCCACTTTCAGCACCAGGGGGCGGTCCGCGCTGTCGTGAATGACCTTGGCCAGGTCTTCCCACCGCTTGGCGGGGGAACCGTTGACTTCCAGGATTCGGTCTCCTTTCTGCAGACCCGCTTGGAAGGCCGGAAGGTCGGGTTTGACCTCTCCCACCTCAGGGAGCAGGGTGGGCATCCCGGCCACGAAAACAGCGGCAAAAGCCGCCACGGCGAAGAGAAAATTGAAAAAAGGTCCGGCAAACACGATCCCCAGCCGCCGGCTGACGGGCTGGTGTGAAAAGGACTTAGGGATCATTTCCGGGGGAATCTTCTCTCCGGGCTCCTCCCCGACCATCTTCACGTAGCCCCCCAGGGGGATTATGGAAATCTGGTATTGGGTTTCGCCGACCTTTTTCCCGATCAGTTTGGGGCCGAACCCCAAGGAGAAAGTGAGCACCCCCACCCGGAACCATTTGGCGGCAAGAAAATGGCCCAGTTCGTGGACGAAAATCAGGACTCCCAAAACAATGATGGTGGCAATAATGGTGGTCGTCACAGGCTACCTCGATTTAGGATCTTCTGGGCTTCTTCCTGGGCCCAGGAATGGGCCTGAAGGACATCATCCACAGAATTCAGCCTCAGGGTTTGATGGCTTTTCATGGTCTTCCGGATGAGGCGGGGGACTTTCAGGAACTCCAACCGCCCCTCCAGGAAGGCTCCTACCGCTACTTCGTTGGCCGCGTTCAAAACAGCAGGCATGGTGCCGCCCGTTTGCAGCGCCTGGTACGCCAGGGCCAGGGCCGGAAATCGCTTCCGGTCAACCGGCTGGAAGGAAAGAGGCCCCGCCTTGAAGAGATTCAGCGATGGAAGCCGGAGGTCCAGCCTATGAGGATAGGACAGAGCATAGGCAATGGGTCCCCTCATGTCCGGCAGGGCCATCTGGGCGATCACCGAACCGTCGATATATTCTACCATAGAATGCACGATCGATTGAGGATGAATCTGAACTTCGATCCGGGAGGCCGGAAGTCCGAACAGCCAATGCGCTTCAATCACCTCGAGCCCTTTGTTCATCAGGGAAGCACTGTCCACGGTCACCTTTTTCCCCATGCGCCACTGGGGATGATTCAGGGCCTCCCGGGGAGTAACCCGTTTCAATTCTTCCGACGGGGTGTTTAGGAAAGGGCCGCCGGAAGCGGTCAGGATGATTCTTTTGACCTCTTCTTTTCGATGGCCCGTCAGGCTCTGGAAAATAGCGCTGTGCTCGCTGTCGATGGGAAGTAAACTAACCCCGGTTTCCTGGATTTCCTTCATGAAAATCTCCCCGGCCATGACCAGAGCTTCCTTGTTGGCAAGGGCGATCGATTTTCCCGCCCGAATCGCCGCCAGGGTGGGCAGGAGGCCAACGCTTCCCGACAGGGCGGAGACGACCATTTGAGATTGGGGATGGGTCGCCACGGCGTTCAGCCCTTCGGCTCCCCAGAGAATCCGAGTGGGCAGGGAAGATAGACTCTGGCTGAGCCGGCGAGCCGCCCCCGGGTCCATGACCGAGGCCACATCGGGGCGGAAGAGACGGACCTGTTCTTCCATCTTTCGGCAATTTTTCCCCCCCGCCAGGGCCGCCACCCGGAATTCCTCCGGATGCCGGGAGACGATTTCCAGGGCGTTGACCCCAATGGAGCCGGTGGAGCCTAAAATGGAGATTGTTTTCATAATTCAGAGTAAATACGTTGGGAGTAATTTAGTTCGGAGTTCGGAGCAAAAGTAATGATTTGAGGGAAGTAAGGAATGCCGCAAAAAAATTTTTGACTCGATAGAATCCTGAAAATCTGCGTTCATCTGCGTCCCGATATTTTTACTCCGAGCTCCGAACTACATGACTCCGAACTGCTTTTAAAGCCCCATCCCCCAGGCATAGTAATAGACCAGCGGGGCGGCGAAGAGGACGCTGTCGATACGGTCCAGAAGTCCGCCGTGCCCGGGAATCAGGACCCCAGAATCCTTGACCTTGGCACTCCGCTTCAGAAGGGATTCCCACAGGTCTCCCAGCTGCCCGATCACCCCTACAGCTGCTCCCAGAATCAAGGCATGGGGAAGGGGGATGGAGGGGAAAAAGACCAGTTTGGAGACCCAAGCCCCGGCCATGGATCCGGCCACCGCCCCTAGCCCTCCTTCCACGGTCTTCCCCGGGCTGATCTGGGGGGCCATTTTTCTCTTTCCCCAGGCCCGGCCCACATAAAAGGCCAGGGTATCACCAAAATAGACGGCCACCAGGGTGAAAAGGACCCACCACCGTCCCTTCTCCAGATTCCGCATCAACACGAAGTGGCCGAGGAGGAGGGGAAGGTAGAAAAAGCCCAGCAGCTGCTTGCTCACCTTTTCGACTCTTTCCGGAAATTCTTCGCGCTGGAAAAGGGCCCGGATGGAGAGAAAGAAAAGGGCCAGGACGATGGTGAAGAGGAAACAGCGCGGTTCCCGGGAGTAGAGCGAAAGGGCCAGAAGAAATCCCAGGACGAACCCGGCCCCTTTTTCGCCGGGAGAAACCTCCGGCAAGCTAAGGGCATAAAACTCCCGCAGAGCGAGGAATATCACGAACAAAATGAAAAGGAGAAAAAGCCACGGGGGGGAAAAGACGATCAACAGAATCAGACTCGGGCCGAGAATCAGCCCGGATATCCAGCGCTGGAGATGCATGCCGTTACCCGCCTTCGGCCCGAATCTGTTCGCTGGTCAAGCCGAACCGCCGTTCCCGATTCTGGTAACTCAGAAGAGCCTGGATGAACTCCTCCTTGGAAAAATCGGGCCACAGGGTCGGAGTGAAAAAAATTTCCGCGTAGGCCAGCTGCCAGAGAAGAAAGTTGCTGATGCGCATCTCCCCGCTGGTCCGGATGAGCAGGTCCGGGTCCGGCAGGTTGGCGGTCCACAGAAACTTGGAGAAGAGCTCTTCGGTGATCTCCTGAGGGGTCAGGCTTCGATCCTGGCAATGGGACATCAGCCGGCGGATGGCCTGGAGGATATCGTCCCTTCCCCCGTAGCTCAGGGCGAGAGTAAGCGTCATCCCCGTGCCGTGAGCGGTTTTCTTCATGGCGTCGGAAAGGGTCGTCTGAACCTCTTTGGGAAGGCGGGAAAGCTCCCCCACGGCCAAAAGCCGGATTTGCCGATCCAACATCTCCTGAAGTTCGGAGGAGAGGTAATGCTTGAGGAGAATCATCAAGGCATCCACTTCCGGGCGGGGGCGGTTCCAATTCTCGGAGGAAAAAGCAAAGAGGGTCAGATAGGGAACCCCGATCTCCCGGGAAGCGCGGACGATGGTCCGCACGGACTCCGCGCCCTGCCGGTGCCCTTCCACCCGGTCCAGGGATCGCTTCTCCGCCCAGCGTCCGTTCCCGTCCATGATAATGGCCAGATGATGGGGGAGTTTTTCTTTGAGGAGACGATGCATAATCTCTGTTTATTTGGGTGAAGACCGATGAAATGGGAAAGAGGTTTCTTTCCAGGCTGGACGATTTAAATCAGCACCAAATTCCAAGCACCAAGCACCCCATAAGCTCCAATGACCCAAATCCCAAACTTTCTCAAGGCGCGAGGTTTCGGTAATTGAAAATTGGAGTTTGTAATTTATTTGGGATTTGGGATTTGATGCTTGGGATTTAAATTTCCAGTACTTCCTTTTCCTTGGCCTTAACGATCTCCTCGGCTTTCTGGATCAGCTTGTCGGTCAGCTTTTGCACTTCGTCCTGGGTTTTGAACTGCTCGTCTTCTGAGATCTGCTTGTCCTTTTTGGCCGTCTTCAGCTGTTCGTTGGCCTCCCGCCGGAGGTTCCGCAAGGCCACCTTGCACTCCTCTTCCATCCGTTTAATGACTTTGACCAGCTCCTTGCGCCTCTCCTCGGTCAGTGGAGGAATGTTGATCCGCACCACTTTTCCATCATTGAGGGGAGTCAGGCCCAAATCGGATTTCTGCATGGCCTTCTCAATCTCTCCCAGGACTTTGGAGTCCCAGGGTTGAATCAGGATCGTCCGGGCGTCGGGGACCGAAAGAGAAGCCACCTGAGCCAGGGGAGTCGGGGCTCCGTAGTAATTCACCCGGACGCCGTCCAGGATCCCCAGCGAGGCCCGGCCGGTCCTCACCCGGCCCATCTCCTTCCGCAGGGCCTCCAGGGACTTTTCACTCTTGATCTTTAGTTCACTGAGGAACGCTTCCTTTTTAAACATTCAGCTGCCCCCCCCGATTCTGGTTCCGATCTTCCGGCCCAGCACCACTCGTTTGATGTTTCCCTTCTGGGTCAGATTGAAGACGATAATGGGAAGACGATTTTCCATGCACAGGGAAATCGCCGTGGCATCCATGATTCGGAGCCCCAGGTTCAAGACCTGGATGTAGGAAAGTTCTTCAAATTTCTTCGCTTTGGGGTGGATCATGGGGTCCCGGTCGTAAACCCCATCCACCTTGGTGGCCTTCAGGATAACCTGGGCCTTCACTTCCATGGCCCGCAGAGCGGCCGCCGTGTCGGTGGTGAAGAAGGGATTCCCCGTTCCGCCGGCGAAAATCACCACCCGGCCCTTCTCCAGGTGCCGGACGGCCCGGCGCCGAATGTAAGGCTCGGCAATCCGGTTCATCTCGATGGCCGAGAGGACCCGGGTGAAGATGCCGATTTTTTCCAAGGCATCCTGCAGGGCCAGGCTGTTGATCACCGTGGCCAGCATCCCCATGTGGTCGGCAGAGGTCCGGTCCATTCCCGCCGCGCTGGCGGCAACGCCCCGGTAGATGTTGCCCCCGCCGATGACCATGGCCACTTCGACGCCCAGGGACTTGATGTCCTTGACCTCCTGGGCAACGGCCTGGACTACAGCGGGGCTGATGCCGTACTCCTCGTCCCCCATCATGGCTTCGCCGCTGAGTTTGAGGAGAATCCGCCGGTAAGCTGGCTTGGCCGGAGGTTTCAACTCTTGGCTATCCCCTCTCCTACCTGGTAACGGGTGAAACGGCGGATTTCGATCTTTTCGCCCAATTTCCCGATCAGCCCGTTCAGAAGGTCCTGGATGGTGAGGTCCGGGTCCTTCACGAAGGGCTGCTCGAGAAGGCAGGTTTCCCCGTAAAATTTCTCCAGCTTTCCCTCGACGATCTTATCGATCACCTTTTCGGGCTTTTTGGCGTCACGGGCCTGGGCCCGGTAGATCTCTTTTTCCCGTTCCAAAACCTCGACCGTGACCTCTTCCCTGCGGATGTAGGAGGGGTTGCTGGCGGCAATGTGCATGGCGATGTCTTTGGCGAAAGCCTGGAAATCGTCCGTCTTGGCCACGAAGTCGGTCTCGCAGTTGACTTCCACCATCACCCCGATCTTCCCGCCGGCGTGAATGTAAGCCCCGATCCTTCCTTCCGAGGCCACCCGGCCGGCCCGCTTGGCCGCCGTGGCCAAGCCCTTCTGCCGCAGATAATCCAGGGCTTTTTGAAAGTCCCCGCCCGTTTCGGCCAGGGCCTTTTTGCAGTCCATCATTCCCGCGCCGGTTTTCTCCCGGAGGTCTTTTACCATATTGGCTGATACTTCCACGGAATATTTCCTCCTTATCCTTCGTCTTCTTCACCCACGAACTCTTCTTTGTCCCCCTCCGACCCGGTTCCTTCGGGCTGCGGCGGAACCCCCTCGGCCTTCGGGGCAGCGGCTCCCTCGGAGGAAAGCTGGGCCTCGCGAAGCTGCTTGCCCTCCAGGCATGCATCGGCCACCTTGGAGGAGATCAGCCGGATGGCCCGGATGGCATCGTCGTTGCCGGGGATGATCAGGTCGATCTCGTCGGGATCACAGTTGGTATCCACGATGGCCACAATGGGGATTCCCAGTTTCCGGGCCTCATGAACCGCAATCCTTTCTTTGCGGGGGTCGACGATGAAAATTCCGTCGGGCAGCTTGGTCATGTCCTTGATCCCGCCGAGGGTTTTTTCCATTTTGGCATGCAGCTTGTCCATCTGGAGGACTTCCTTCTTGGGAAGGGCCTCTGCGGTCCCGTCCTCCTTCATTTTTTCCAGTTTCTTCATGTGGTCGATATTCTTCTTGATGGTCCGGAAATTGGTCAGCGTCCCCCCCAGCCATCTCTGGTTGACGAAGAACATTCCGGCGCGCGTGGCCTCCTCCTGGATGGAATCCTGGGCCTGCTTCTTCGTCCCGATAAAGAGGATCGTTCCCCCCTTGCTGCAGGTGTCGATTACGAATTTGTAGGCTTCCTTAAAGAGCCGGACGGTTTTTTGAAGATCGATGATGTAAATCCCGTTCCGGGAGCCGAAAATGTACTCTTTCATCTTGGGATTCCACCTCTTGGTTTGGTGGCCAAAATGAACTCCGGCTTCTAGCAACTGCTTCATGGTGACGGTGGACATAAATTTTTCCTCCTGGGTTTTTCCTCCACCTCCCTTTTCCAGGCCCTTGATCCCAAAAAGCGGGACACCCAAGACCGATCGGGAGGTGTGTGTTTTTTAAATCTTGATTATACCAATCCTATTTATGATCGCAATCCAAAAAAGTAATTTAGTCCGGAGAAATTTAGTTCGGAGTAACGACGGCTCCGAACTCATTTACTCCGAACTGCTTCAGCTTCGGTAGGAAGCGTTGATCTTCACATAGTCGAAAGAAAAGTCGGTGGTGAAGAGGAAGGCCCTTTTCTTTCCGCGATGGAGGTGGATGCGTACGGTATATTCTCCCTTTTTCATGACTGCCGTGGACGGGGCCTCTGTCTCCGGGCCGACTCCCTGCCCCTGTCGGACCACCTGGACATCGTCGAAAAAAATATCCACCCGGTCGGGGTCCAGGGGGACCCCCGAATAGCCGGCGGCGCAGAGGATCCGTCCCCAGTTGGCATCTTCGCCGAAAAATGCGGTTTTCACCAAGGGGGAGTTGGCCACCGCCCGGATTGCTTTTTCCGCCTCCGAAGCGGTGCGCGCCCCTTCCACCACGATCTGGACGACCTTGGTCACCCCTTCGCCGTCGGCAACCGTCTTTTTGGCCAAGGCCAAGAGAAGGCCGTCAAGAAGGGAAGAGAATTTTTTGAATCCGAATGTCCCCGGAAGGATCTCGCGGTTTTTAGCCCGCCCATTGGCCAGGATCAAGAGAGTATCGTTGGTGCTCATGTCCCCATCCACGCTGATCCGGTTAAAGGAACCCTGGACTCCTTCCTTCAGCGCTTTCCGCAGGGCGCCGGCGGAAATGCATGCGTCGGTCAACACAAAAACCAGCAGGGTGGCCATTCGGGGAGAGATCATCCCGGCCCCCTTGGCGATCCCGGCCAGGGTCACCTCCTCCCCATTTACCCGGCCCCGGCTGATCGCCGCCTTGGGCTTCGTGTCCGTGGTCATGATGGCCTGGGCTGCATCCGCCAGGCCTTGGGCGGAAAGGGAAGCCACCAGCGAGGGTAGGGCCTTTTCCATGACTTCCAGGGGAAGGGGTTTTCCGATCACCCCGGTGGAGGCCAGGAGGACCTCCCGAGGGTCGATCTTCAGGGAAGAAGCGATCCGGAGAGAAAGGGACTCCCCATCGGCAATTCCTTTTTTCCCGGTGCAGGCATTGGCGCAGCCGGAGTTGACCAGTATGGCCCGGCCCCTTCCGGATTTCAACCGCTCCCGGGAGATGAGCACCGGGGCCGCTTTCACCCGGTTGGCGGTAAAGACGCCGGCCGCTGCAGCGGGCTCTTCCGAATAGAGAAGGGCGAAGTCTTTAACCTGGGTTTTCTTGATCCCCGCGGCAATGCCGGCGGCAAGAAATCCGGGGACCTGGAAATCGGGGGGAATGTGCTCGTTCATAAGAGCTCCAAAAGAAGTAATGTAGTTCGGAGAAATTTAGTTCGGAGTAACGGCCGGACCTCTTGAAACTCGGGCTTGCTTATTGCGTTTTTATCTCCGAACTCCGTACGGGCGGGTTTCAAACCCGCCCCTACTCTAAACTGTTTTTATCTTCCATGGCACTTTTTATATTTTTTCCCGCTGCCGCAGGGGCAGGGGTCGTTGCGGCCGATCTTTTTGCTCTCCCGCTTCATGGGCTGGGTCTTCTCTTCCACCTCTTCCGCCCCATGACTCATGACGATGGGTTTTTTCTGAACCCTCTCGAAACGGGTCACCTCTTCGGGGCGGGCCATCTGGACCCTGAAGAGTTTCTGGATGGTTTCTTCCTTGATGCTGGAGACGAGCTCCATGAACATCTGATACCCTTCCTTCTGGTATTCCTGGAGGGGATTGCGCTGGCCGTAGCCGCGAAGGCCGATTCCCTCCTTGAGGTGATCCATGGCCAGAAGGTGCTCTTTCCAGAGGGAATCGATGGTCTGGAGGTAAATAACCTGTTCCAGGTAGCGAAAGGCCTCGGAACCGAATTCCACCTCTTTTTTGGTGTAAATCTCCTTGGCCCGGGTCAAGACCTTTTCCAGCAGCCTTTCCCGGGTCATCTCTGCGGTCTCTTCCGAGCGGACCTCGGGGACGAAGGCAAAGAGGCGCATGACCGATTCGTTCAACCGCTGATATTCCCATTCCTCGGGGTAGGTCTTGACGTCGGCCACGGATTCGACGAGGCCTTCGGCCAAATCCTCGATGGTTTCCTGAATCTCCTCGGGAACTCCTTCCCGGGCCAGGACCCGTTTCCTCAGGCCGTAAATCACCTCCCGCTGTTTGTTCATCACGTCGTCGTATTCCAGGAGATGCTTGCGGATTTCGAAGTTGTGGGCCTCGACTCTTTTCTGAGCGTTTTCAATGGCCCGGGTGATCAGGGAGTGCTCGATGGGCTGGCCTTCCTCCATGCCCAGGCGGGTCATGACCCCCGAGATTCGCTGGGACCCGAAGATCCGGAGAAGGTCGTCTTCCAGGGAAAGGTAGAAACGGGAGGTTCCCGGGTCGCCCTGGCGTCCGGAACGGCCCCGGAGTTGGTTGTCGATTCGCCTGGACTCGTGCCGTTCCGTTCCCAGGACATGGAGACCCCCGGCCTCGATGACCTTCTGGTATTCCTGGGAAGTGAGAGTCCTCATCTCTTCCAGAATCTTCTGCCACCCCGCGGGATCGGGGGCCGGGTCGATCTTGCGCTTCCGGGCCTCTTCCCGGGCCAGGCCCTCGGGATTTCCGCCCAGCATGATGTCCGTCCCCCGTCCGGCCATGTTGGTGGAGATGGTGACTGCTTTATACCTGCCCGCCTGGGCGATGATGTTGGCCTCCATCTCGTGGTACTTGGCGTTGAGGACCTGGTGGGGGACCTTTTCCGCCCTGAGCATCTGGGAGAGCTTTTCCGAGTTCTCGATGGTGATGGTTCCCATCAGCACCGGCTGGCCCCGGCGGTAGCAGTCTTTGATCTCCTCCACCACGGCTTGATACTTTTCCCGTTGGGTCCGGTAGATGACGTCGGCGAAATCGTCCCGGATCATATCCTTATTGGTGGGAATGACCAACACCTCGAGCTTGTAGATTTTTTGGAACTCGGCCGCTTCCGTGTCGGCCGTTCCGGTCATCCCGGCCATCTTCTTGAACATGCGGAAGTAGTTCTGGAAGGTGATGGTGGCCAGGGTCTGGTTTTCTTCGGCGACCTTCACCCCTTCCTTGGACTCGATGGCCTGGTGGAGGCCGTCGCTCCAGCGGCGGCCGGGCATCATCCGGCCGGTGAACTCGTCGACGATGATCACCTGGCCGTCCTTGATGACGTAGTTCACGTCTTTCTGGAAGAGCCAGTAGGCTTTGACCAGCTGGTGGACGGTGTGGATCCGCTCCGAAGCATTCCGGTACTGGGTTTCCAACGCCTCCCGGGCCTGGACCTTCTCCGCGGGGGATAGAACCTGATTTCCGTCGACCTCCGAATACCCCTCATCCAGAGAGGGAACCACAAAAGCGTCCGCCCGGCCTTTGGAGAGGAGCTCCATCCCCTTCTCGGTCATCTCCACGGCGTTGGACCTCTCGTCGATGGAACAGTAGAGAGTTCCGAGAAACTGAGAGAGCGTTTTTTGTCCCGACAGGAAGGATTCCAGGCGGTCGATTTTGGTCTTCAAAGCGGGTTTCTGGGCGATGAGGTCCAGAAACCCGGGGTTCTTGGGGTCCCCCCGTTTCACCAGTAGGAGTTTTTCTATAGCCTCTTCGCTTTCCGGGTCTTCTTCCAGGAGTTTCAGCGCTTCTTGGAGAACCCCATCCACCAGCCGGCTCTGACTCTGGCGCAGACGGGTAACCAAGGGCTTAAGCTCTTCATAGTATCCTTCCTCCAGCACCCTTTCCACGGGACCGGAGATGATCAGCGGGGTTCGGGCTTCATCGATCAGGATGGAGTCCACCTCGTCGACAATGGCGTAGTTGAGCTCCCGCTGGACCATGTCTTCCAGGCGGAATTTCATGTTGTCCCGCAGATAGTCGAACCCGAACTCGTTGTTGGTTCCGTAGGTAATATCGCACCGGTACGCCTGCTGGCGCTGGGCGTCGTCGAGCTCATGGACGATGACCCCCACGGACATGCCCAGAAAATTGTAGATGGACCCCATCCAGGCGGCGTCCCGCTTGGCCAGGTAATCGTTCACCGTAACCACATGGACGCCTTGGCCGGGCAAGGCATTGAGGTAAACGGGGAGGGTTGCCGCCAGGGTTTTCCCCTCGCCGGTCTTCATCTCGGCGATCTTCCCCTGGTGGAGAACCATCCCTCCGATAAGCTGCACATCGAAATGACGCTGGCCCAGGGCTCGCCGGGAAGCTTCCCGGACCACGGCAAAAGCCTCGGGCAGGAGGTCATCGAGAGTTTCCCCCTTGGCCAAACGTTCACGAAACTCCAGGGTCTTGGCCTTCAGCTGGGCATCGGTCAACTTCATGATCTCCGGCTCCAGCTGGTTGATGGCCTGGACCAGGGGCTTCAGGCGATTGATCTCCCGCTCGTTTTTACTGCCGAATACTTTCCGTAAGGCATCAAAGATCATATTTTTCAGTTTTCACAATAGAAACACAGGGCGGCGGAGCCGCAACCAAATCGTAGGGACAACCCTCTATGATTGCCCATTTTGCGGGCGGCCACGCAGGGCCGCCCGTACATTAAAAAAACCTTGGAAAAATTTAAAGGCCCTGCAAAACAGTAGTGCAGAGGGCACAGAGGAAATAGCCCGAGATTTTTTTAATTTTAGGCATTTTGGCTGCGGCCCTGCTGTGTTGTGCCTTCCGAGTCTCTGTGGTGAATCCAATGAAAAGTTAAATAAAAACCCCGATAAAGCTGGAAACCCTTATCGGGGTTCAAAATTTAAACCCATAATAAAAATAGCACACCCATGGGATGAAGAAAAGGGAAATTTATGAGGTCTGGGTGAGG
>Ga0102851_10000684_pt1 | contig 17910 bp, 16 predicted proteins | sample Mud3Dept3metaG_FD_79558 | JGI IMG/M metagenome (GOLD analysis project Ga0102851, IMG submission 79558) | Freshwater wetland microbial communities from Ohio, USA, analyzing the effect of biotic and abiotic controls - Mud 3 Core 4 Depth 3... | ecosystem: Environmental > Aquatic > Freshwater >... | reverse complement strand
GCGTACGTCAGCGCGACAAACCGGTCCGGGGGAGGCACCCTTCCCAACGACGCGTTCACATCGCGCGCCGGAATGATCAACCTGGGCACGGCGCTGGGTTCCGACGGGCGCATCGGGGTCCTCTTCCAGCGCACCACCGGCCGCACCGAGATCCCCTTCTCGGGTGCACAGGTCACCCCGCACCGCTTCACGGCCGCCGAGGAGACCCTCGCCGCGGTGCCGCTGCACTGGAAGACCGGGGTCGGGAGCGAGCTGGATCTCACCGTCTCGCGGGTCGAGCGCAGCCTGCAGTTCGGCGACCCCGACGACCCCTCCGGCTTCGTGAGCGGGGACACCGCCGCGAACTCCAACGACGCGAACCTCACGTTCCGCCAGCAACTCGGGGTGCATCACCTGGCGGTGGGGGGCGAGTGGCGTCAGGACGCCGTAACGGACATCTCGAACTTCGGCACCTCCCTGGACGGGAAGCGGCTGCGCACACGCTCCCTGTTTGCGCAGGACAACTGGTCTGCGGGGGGCGGGTTCGGCCTGCTGGCAGGGTTGCGCTGGGACGAGGCCGATCCGTGGGGGAGCGAGCTCTCGCCCAGGCTCACGGTGAGCTGGGAGGGGAAGGCGCTCCGGACGTGGGTCTCCTTCGGCAAGGCGTTCCGCGCCCCCGGCCTCGGCGAGCTGTACTACCCGTTCTCGGGCAACCCGAATCTGCAACCGGAGCACTCGCGCGCCGCCGAGGCGGGGGTCTCCCTGCCGCTCTCGGGCGGGGGCTCGGTCCTCCAGGCCGTGGTGTTCTCCAACCACCAGCGCAACCTCATCGACTTCGACCTGGCGACCTTCCTCTTCGCCAACATCGCCGAGGCCACCCAGCAGGGGGTGGAGTCCTCGTGGATCGCCATGTTCGGCGGCCGCTCTCACCTACAGGTGTCGCTGACGTGGCTCTCCGCGCACGACGGGGAAGGGCAGCCGCTCCTGCGGCGCCCGACGTGGACGGGAGCTCTGACGCTCGACGGGCCCCTGGCCGGTGCCGTCCAGGGAGCCGCCTCGCTCGTCTGGGTGGGGAGCCGCCCGGACGTGGACCCGGTCACCTTTGCGCGGATGGAGCTGGGCGGCTTCGTGACCGCCAACCTCGCGCTCACCGTACCGCTGGCCGGGCCGCTCGCGGCCCGCGTGCGGGTGGACAATGTGGCCGACCGAACCTACGAGGAGATCCGCGGGTACCCCGCCCCCGGGCGACGTCTGATCGTGGGTGTGGAGACGTTGCTACACTGAGCCGCGGTCGTCCCGGGAGGGTGCCATGCGGATGCTCGCGGCTCTCGTTCTGGTGCTGTCGGCAAGCGTGGCGCTGGCACAGGAGCTGACGGTAGCCGAGGTGGTCGCCGCGCAGCGAGCGGGCGCCCCCGAGGACGGAATCCTCACGCTCATCCGCGAGGCCCCGACGGTGGCGGCGCTGACCCCCGCCGACCTCACCAGGCTGCGGGCGGCCGGTGTCCCGGAGCGCGTGATCGAGGCGATGGCGGCGCGCACCACGCCCACGCCGACCCCGGCACCCGTCCACCCGGACGACCCGCGTCTCGCGGAGCTGGTGCGGCTGGTGGGCTCGGGGCTCTCCGTGGAGCTAGTGGCGGAGCAGGTACGCCGTTCCGGGCTGCGCTACGCGCCGACCGTCAACGATCTCGTGTACCTCAGGCAAAGCAACGTCCCCGACGCGGTCATCATCGCCGTGCTCGAGAGCAACGCCCCGCCGACCCCGGTGCCAACCGGCACGGCAGCGCCCAGCGCGACGGCGGTCTCCGCCGCGACCTTCGGACCGCTCGTGCGGATGGCCGGCGTCTTCAGGAAGACCAGCACCGGCACCCTGGTCGTTGCGGGGAACACCGTGGAGTGGCGGGACGCCACGGTCCCGGCGCTCTCCTCCTCGCTCGAGACCGGGGCGATCAGGGCGATCTGGCTGCGCAGCGAACCGCGCGGCGAGGGCGGCACGGTTTCCGAGGTGTGCGTGCGCACCGCGACCGGCGACGACGTCGTCTACCGGGACGCCGACTGGGCGAGCGGAGGCGGAACGCAGGTTGCGAGCCTCTTCCAGGCGCTCAAGGAGCGTTTTCCGCGGCTGATCCTGGCCGAAAAACCGCGCCGCTAGGGGGACCTCGTCGGGGGCGCGCAGGCGCCTCCGTGGGAGGCGGCCGGTCTCTTGAGAAAAGCGTTGACCGGTGGGGTCTCCTTTGCTAAGGTAAGCCCTCGCCGCCGGGGCCTTTACGTCGCCTCATCCGTTGGCGTCGGCGGGAGGTCGGGGGAGATGGCGCCGCCAAACTACTCGCTGCTTCTGATCATGGCTTGCTTCTGGCTGGTGTACCTGCTCGTGTCCACCCAGCTCGTGAAGCCGCTGGGGAGCATGCTGGACGAGAGGGCGGCGAGGATCAAGGCGGCCCGCGAAGCGTACGAGGGCGCCCGTTCCGCACTGACGGACGCGGTCTCCCGGTGTGAGCGCGAGGTAGCGAGCGCCGCAGCCGAGGGACAGCGGGAGCGGGCGTCGATGCGCGCCTCCGGAGAGGCGGCGCGACGGAGCAAGCTCGAGGCGGCTCGCGCCGAGGTGCAGCAGCGGTTGGCAAGGGTTTCGGCGGAGCTCGACGAGGCCTCGCGCGGCGCTCGCGCGACCCTGCGTGAGCACAGCGGGCAGATGGCGCGCGAGCTCGCCAGCCGGCTGCTGGGGCGGAGCGTCGCGTGAAGAGGCTCGTCGCCGTTTTGACGGTCTGCTTCCTCGCGCTCCCCGCCTGGGCGGCAGAGGAGGCCGGCGAGGGGTTCCTCGGGCTATCGCCCCTATTCTGGAAGATCGCCAACTTCATCCTCTTCTTCGGTCTGTTGTTTTACCTGCTCGTGCGCCCGCTCTCGAAGTTCTTCCACACCCGCCGGGCGCAGATCGACGCCCAGATGAAGGAGTCGGTCCACCAGCGGCAGGAGGCCGAACGGCTGCGCACGGAGATGGAGCAACGCCTCACCGCGCTGTCGGGTGAGATCGCGTCGCTGAGGGAGCGCATGCGGCGGGACGGCGAGCGCGAACGCGCGGCGCTCGAGCGCCAGGGTGACGCCGAGGCGGCGCGGCTGGTGGCGCAGATCGACCAGGAGGCGTCGCGCCGGGTCGAGGAGGTGCGCCGTGAGCTGGCGGCTGACGCGGCGGAGGTGGCGGCCCAGCTCGCCATCGAACTGCTGCAGCGCGAGCTGACTCCGGAGGACCGCGACCGGATCTTCCGCACGACACTGGAGCGCCTAGGGGCGCGTTCCATTGGGGGTGGGCGGTGAGCCGGCGCGTGGCACGGCCCTACGCGACGGCACTCTTCCAGGTGACGCAGAAGGAAGGAGTCGCGGCCCTGCGTGAGATCGAGGGGCAGCTGGCAGCGGTTGCAGAGCTCTTCCGGCTCGAGCCCGCGCTGGTGCGGGTCTTCGAAGTGCCGTCGGTATCGCCGGCAGTCAAGCTCGAGCTCGTCAACACGATCGCAAAGACGCTTGCGCTTCGCCCCGAGGCGCACCGCATGCTGGTGGCTCTCGAGCACCACGTGCGCCTGCGCTACCTCGACGAGGTCGTGGCGTTCTTCAGGGAGCTGGTGGACCGCAAGGAAGGGCTCGTGCGCGGCCGCGTGGAGCTGCCGGGCGCGCCGAGGGAGGAGCAGGTCGCCGCCCTCGCGAAGGCGCTGGCGGAACTTCTCGGCACGCGAGTGGAGCTGGACGTGAAGCTCCGCCAGGAGCTGTTGGCGGGTTTTGTGGTGCGCGTGGGAAGCCGCGTGTTCGACGGCTCACTGCTGGCACAGGTGCGGCGGTTCGCCTCGTCGGCGGCGGGCGAGTAGGGGGAGGGGCATGCACATCAAGGTGGACGAGATCACGGACATCCTGCGGCGCCAGATCCAGGGTCTGGACACATCCGTTGAGATGGCCGAGGTGGGCACGGTGGTTTCGGTCGGCGACGGCATCGCCCGGGTGTTCGGCCTCGACCGCGTCATGGCGGGAGAGATGGTGGCGTTCCCGCACGACGTCTTCGGCCTCGCCCTCAACCTGGAAGAGGACGGGGTGGGCTGCGTGCTGATGGGTGAGTCGCAGGCGATCCGCGAGGGGGACGAGGTGCGGCGCACCGGCCGCATCCTCCAGGTGCCGGTGGGCCCTGCGATGGTCGGCCGGGTCGTGAACCCGCTCGGGCAGCCCATCGACGGCAAGGGCCCGATCGTTGCGGCCGACACCTACCCGATGGAGCGCGTGGCTCCCGGCGTGGTCCGCCGCCAGCCGGTGAAGGAGCCGGTGCAGACCGGCGTGAAGGCGATCGACTCGATGATCCCGATCGGCCGCGGCCAGCGCGAGCTCATCATCGGCGACCGCCAAACCGGCAAGACGGCAATCGTGACCGACACGATCATCAACCAGAAGGGGAAGGGGACCGTCTGCATCTACGTGGCGATCGGTCAGAAGCGCTCGACGGTCGCACAGGTGGTCAAGATCCTCGAGGACCGCGGCGCGATGGAGCACACGATCGTGGTTGCCGCTACCGCCTCCGACCCCGCCCCGCTGCTGTACCTGGCGCCGTACGCCGGCTGCGCGATGGGCGAGTACTTTCTCTACAGCGGCGGCCATGCGGTCGTGTTCTACGATGACCTCTCCAAGCACGCCGCTGCCTACCGCGAGATCTCGCTCCTGCTTCGGCGGCCACCGGGGCGCGAGGCGTACCCCGGTGACGTCTTCTACCTCCACTCGCGCCTGCTCGAGCGCGCCGCCAAGATGCGCGAAGATCTGGGCGGGGGGTCGCTCACCGCGATCCCGGTGATCGAGACCCAGGCGGGAGACGTCGCCGCCTACATCCCGACCAACGTGATTTCGATCACCGACGGCCAGATCTTCCTTGAGTCGGACCTCTTCTTCTCGGGCGTGCGCCCGGCGGTGAACGTCGGCATCTCGGTCTCGCGGGTCGGAGGCAACGCCCAGATCAAGGCCATGAAGAAGGTGGCGGGCACGCTGCGGATGGACCTCGCCCAGTACCGTGAGCTGGCGGCGTTCGCCCAGTTCGGGTCGGACCTCGACAAGGCCACGCAGCGGCAGCTGGCCCGCGGCGAGCGGCTGGTGGAGATGCTCAAGCAGGGCCAGTACCAGCCGATGCCGGTGGAGCTGCAGATCGCCTCGGTCTTCGCAGGGACCCGCGGTTTCCTCGACAAACTCAAGGTGGAGGCGGTGCTCCCGTTCGAGAGCTTCCTGCACGAGCACCTGAGGGCGCACCACGAGGCGGTACTCGAGGCCATCGTGACCACAGGCAAGCTCGAAGGTGCCATGGAGCAGGAGCTCACGGCCGCGTGCCAGGCCGCCCTCGACGGCTTCATCAGGGAAACCCCGGAGGGCGCGTTTGCCCAGTAAGCAGGACCTCCGGCGGCGCATCCGCTCGGTGCGCTCCACCGAGCAGATCACCAAGGCCATGAAGATGGTCGCCGCGGCCAAGCTGCGCCGCGCCCAAGCGCGCATCCTAGAGGCGAGACCGTACGCCGCCGCCATCGAGGCCGTGTTGCGCTCGCTCGCCGCGCGGGTGAGTGGGCACCGGCACGAGCTGCTGCAGGAACGTCCGGAGCACGTCGTTACGCTGGTGGTGGTGACCTCCGACAAGGGGCTGTGCGGTGCGTTCAACGCCAACGTGCTGCGCGAGGCGACCTCCCTGTTGCAGAGCGGGCGCTGGGAGAAGGTGGAGCTGGTGCTGGCTGGGCGGCGGGGGATCGACTACTTCCGACGCCGCACGTACACCACGCTGGCCACCTACCCCGATCTCATGAACAACGTCACCCCGAAGGCGGCATTCGCCGTGGCACGCGGGCTCGCGAACCGGTTCGCATCCGGGAAGACCGACGCAATCTACCTGCTCCACAACCGCTTTCGTTCAATCATGCGGCAGGAGGTGACGCTCGAGCGCCTGCTTCCGATCGAGCGCGCGAAGCTCGTGGCGGGCGAACGCCCCGCTGCCTACATCTTCGAGCCGAGCCCGCAGGCACTGCTCGGGCAGATCCTGCCCCGCCACGTGGAGTTCCAGCTATTGCGGGTGCTGCTCGACTCCCAGGCGGCGGAGCACGCCTCACGGATGACGGCCATGGACGCGGCCTCCAAGAATGCCGGGGACATGATCGACAGGCTCACCCTCACGTACAACCGGGCGCGCCAGGCCGCAATCACCAAGGAGCTCATCGAGATCGTGTCCGGCGCCCAGGCGCTGGCCGAGAGGTAGGAGTCCGACATGGCAGGTACCACGGAAAAGACGGAAGGTCGCGTCGTCCAGGTCATCGGTCCTGCGGTGGACGTGGAGTTCCCCGAGGGCCACCTCCCCGCCATCTACAACGCCGTCGAGGTTCGGGACCGCAGCGAGAAGGGCGAGATGGACGTCGTGCTGGAGGTGGCGCAGCACCTGGGGGAGAACCGGGTGCGCTGCATCGCCATGGAGCCGACGGACGGCATGGTCCGTGGGATGAGGGCGATCGATACCGGCAGCGCGATCACGATGCCGGTGGGACGCGAGACCCTCGGCCGGGTGCTCTCGGTGATCGGAAGGCCGGTGGACGAGATGGGCCCGTGCGAGACCAAGGAGCGCTGGCCGATCCACCGTGACTCCCCGTCGTTCGAGGAGCAGTCCACCCAGGTGGAGATGTTCGAAACCGGCATCAAGGTCGTCGATCTCCTGGAGCCCTACACCAAGGGCGGCAAGACGGGGCTGTTCGGCGGTGCTGGCGTCGGCAAGACCGTCATCATCATGGAGCTGATCAACAACGTGGCGCTGCAGCACGGAGGCTACTCGGTCTTTTCCGGGGTCGGCGAGCGCACCCGCGAGGGGAACGACCTGTGGCTGGAGATGCAGGAGTCGGGCGTCATTGACCCCTCCGACTGGAAGAAGTCGAAGGCGGCGTTGATCTACGGGCAGATGACCGAGCCGCCCGGCGCACGCCTACGGGTGGCTCTCTCCGGCCTCACGGTCGCCGAGTACTTCCGGGACGTGGAAGAGCAGGACGTGCTGCTTTTCATCGACAACATTTTACGTTTCACCCAGGCCGGCTCGGAGGTCTCAGCGCTGCTCGGGCGCATGCCCTCGGCGGTGGGGTACCAGCCCAACCTTGCCACCGAGATGGGCGAGCTGCAGGAGCGCATCACCTCCACCAAGCGAGGCTCCATCACCTCGGTGCAAGCGATCTACGTGCCCGCCGACGACCTCACCGACCCGGCGCCGGCAACGACGTTCGCCCACCTCGACGCCACCACCGTGCTCTCGCGCCAGATCGTCGACATGGGCATCTACCCGGCGGTGGATCCCCTGGCCTCGACCTCGCGCATCCTCGACCCCAAGATCGTCGGCGAGGAGCACTACAAGGTGGCCCGAGAGGTCCAGCGCATCCTGCAGAAGTACAGGGACCTCCAGGACATCATCGCGATCCTCGGAATCGATGAGTTGTCCGAGGACGACAAGCTGGTGGTTGCGCGGGCGCGCAAGATCCAGAAGTTCCTCTCGCAGCCGTTCCACGTGGCGGAGCAGTTCACCGGCCTGAAAGGGCGCTACGTGCAGATCGGCGAGACCATCCGGAGCTTCCGCATGATCGCGCAGGGCGAACTCGACCACCTGCCCGAGCAGGCGTTTTACATGGTGGGCGGCATCGATGAGGTGAGCGAGAAGGCCGAGAAGCTCAAGGCGGAGGGGGCGGCGTGAGTGGCCGCCTGCGACTGAGGGTCGTCACGCCGGTGCGCGTGGTCGTGGACACCGAGGTTGACGAGGCGACGCTGCCCGGCGTGGTCGGCGCACTCGGCATCCTCCCTGGCCACGCCCCGCTGCTGACGGCGCTCGGTATCGGCGAGCTCTCGTACCGGGTCGCCACGAGGGACCACTACCTCGCGGTGCAGCGCGGTTTCGCGGAGGTCGCGGGCGACGTGGTGACGGTCCTGGCGGATGTGGCGGAGCTTCCCTCGGAGATCGACGTGGAGGCGGCGCGTGCGGAGAAGCAGGCCGCAGAGGCCGCGATGCGCAGCGCCGCCGGCAAAGAGTTCGAGCACCAGAGGGCGCACCTCGAGGCCGCCGTGACCCGCATCACCGTCGCCACCCACCGATAGACGTGCATGAGACACGTCACGGTGAGGTGTGGGGGTGCGTCGCGCTCCCCGCAGGAGGCGCTCACATCCTGTAGCGGGTGACGACGGTCTGCGGCTGGTAGACGTTGCGGCCGGAGGCCACGCGCCGCGCCTCCCGGGCGGCGTAGGCCCGCGCGACCTGGGAGAGCGCCAGCTCCCTGACGGTCATCGAACCGAAGGCATCCCTGTACTCCGAGGTCACGCGTTCGACGAGCTCGCGGGCGGCGGGGTTGTGGGCGTGGTCGCGCGCCGCCGCCAGGAACGGGCGGAACTTCACGGCGCGCCGCTTGATCGCCTCGCGCCGCGCCTGGATGAACGGGTCGCGCGTGGAGGTGAGCGTTCGGTAGCCGCGCAGATAGGTGTCGCACATGCGGATGAGGGAGGGGCCGAGCGTGTCGTAGTCGTAACGGAACGCTTCGTTGAGAAGCTGCTCGGACTCCTCACGCGTGAAGCTGGAATGGCGAAACCAGATCTTCCCCTGGCCGTGCCACTCGTTGCGTGGCACGTCTTTCAGGATGCGGCCGCTAGCCTCAAGCCCGCGGTAGACGGGTGCAACCGGGAACGGCCCGAGCTGCATGAACTGGATGAGGTCCGGCTCCAGGCCAACTGTGAAGCGGATGTCCTCCCAGAGTGTCTCGCGGTTGTGGTGCTCAAGGAAGAGGATCGAGGACGCGAGGACACAGATTCCATGGTTACGGAGGTCGCGGATGAGGGTCGTAAAGTCCGCGCCGCGGTTCTTTTCGTAGATCTCGAACTTCGATTCGACCCCGATCCACAGGTTGACGACCCCGAGTCGCACGAGGAAGTCAATCCCTACTTTCGCGATGTTCTGGGCCGAGCTGAAGAGGCTGAAGCGGTACGCCTTGCCGTTCTTCTCCATGAGCCTAACCAGCTCCTGGGCACGCTCCGGATGCTGGAGAAAGTTCTCGTCCATCACGAAGAACTCGCGGACGTCGAGGGCCTTTTCAGTGGCCACGCACTGGTCGAACACCTCTTTGCCGGTGGCGAGGTACGGGATGTACTGCCTCTCGAAGAAGTGGCTCGTCGAGCAGAAGCGGCATCCGGTTGCGCAACCAAGGCCAGGGGTGAGGTGAGCGCAGCGGTCGTGGACCGGGACGCCCATGATCCTCCCGCCGAAGGAGGCACGCATGATCGGGTGTTTGATCGGGCGCGTGGGTTCTTCGCTCACGAGGCCGCGCAGCCAGCGCACACCTTCCCCGGTACACATGTCGTCGTGGGGGATCTCGTCCTTTGCCTCGGGAAGTTGCACGCCGTGTCCACCCAGCACGATCTTCGCCTGCGGGGCGTGGCGCCGCACCAACTCGGCCATCCGCTTGGCCTTGAGGAAGTTGGCGACGATGAACGAGATGCCGACGACGTCCCAGCCATGACGCAACTCCTCGACGAAGCGGGCCTCGCTGGGGAAGTCGAGCACCGTGGTCGCCGGCGCCACGTTGTCGGCGAGGAAGTGGAGACCGAAGCTCTCGTGGAAAAAGCGGATCGAGAAGACCCCCTGCTCCCGCGTGACCTGGCTGTGGAACAGCTCCATGCGCGAGCTCGCGCGGCCGTAGGCGTCGTCCACACCGTAGGGGCCAAAGACGGACGCAAGGAGGATCTTCACGGCGGCGCCCAGACGGAGGCAGGCGATGCCGCCGACGGTGCGCACCGAGACGTTGACTCCCCCCGTTGCATGGCCACCCTGTGACCGGCCGAGGCTAGCAGATTCCCGGCCCTCGTCAACTCGGCCGGCGTTTGGTGGTGCGGGCGCTGGTGTTTGGAGTGGCACAAGCGCCGTCAGCGCGGCACGAGCAGGAGGGTGTCCTGCGCGGCCGGAACCGGCGCGCTGCCGGGGAAGAAACCCTGGAGCACGGAGGTCACGCGCAGCGACGCATCAGCCACCATTCGCTCGAAAAGCGGGCGCGCGTAGGCCACCGCGGCGTGGGGGCGGGAGCTCACGCGCCACCTCACCGCGGCGGAGCCGCTCGGGAACGGAAACGCCGGAGTGCCGAACGAGGGGTCGAAAAGGAACGCGGTCACGAGGGCCACGCGTCCCGGCTGCAACGTCCTGCGGACCTCGCACAGGTAGTGGCGGACCTCGGGCTCGAGTAGGTGGGTGAAGAGCGACTTGCCGAGGATGAACCCCGCGGACTCCTCGGGTAGGGGGAAACGGTACTCCTCGACGCGGCCTTCCGACGCGGAGCCGAACGGGGACGCGACGTCGGCCAGCTCGAAGCGAAACCTGCCGTCTCGGGCAAAGCGCGTGCAGCACCAACGGATCGAGGATCGATGCACGTCGAAGCCGACGTAGCGACCCTCGGGCCCGAGGGTGCGGGCAAACTCGAGCGCCATGGCTCCGCACCCGCACCCCATGTCGAGGATAAGGTCGTCCGGGCGCAGGATCCCCAGGCGCTCGATGAGCTCCGCCGTGCTGCGCGCCGCTCCCTCGAAGTGCCGGAGGGGGCCGGTGTGGCGGCGCAGCCAGAGCGGTGGGAGCCCCCCCCGGCCGCTCAGGCGGCGAACGACCCAATCGGCGGGGCCCGCGACCCGCAGCGTCGCCGTTCGGAGGGAACGAAGGGTTTCCGTCGCCCAGCCGGGCAGGGTGGTCAGCAGCCGCCGACCCATGCCGTGTCCCTCTCGAGAGCCGAGAGCCGTCGTGCCATCGCGTCAAACGCTACCACGGCGGCGTGCACGACGCCCTCGCACGACGCTGGCATCCCGCGCTCGGGCGCGCTACTCTCCCCGTGCGATGGTAGATCGAGTCGCGTCCGCGACCCTCGTCCCGCTCGAGAGCTGGGTCGCGGTGCACCCGGCCGCGGCGGCTGCCGCGCGCGGCGAGATCGACCTGCCGCCCGCTGGCGGCGGCGGCCTGCCGCGCTCGCCGGCGCTCGCCGAGGCGATCGCGAGCAGCAACCGTGCGTGGGGCAACCCGGTCGACGACGAGCTCTCGACATGGCTCGGGGGCGGCGAGGTCGTGGTGACCGGTCAGCAGCCGGGCCTGTTGGGCGGGCCCCTGCTCACGCTGGTCAAGGCCGCCGCCGTGGCGGCGGAGGTGCGCCGCCTGCGGGCCGCGGGGCGGCGAGCGGTGGGGTTCCTGTGGCTCGCCACGGGGGACGACGACCTGCCCGAGATGGGGTGGGGACGGGTGGCCGTGGGCGAGGAGCTCGCCGAGGTCCGAGAGGGCGGGTGGGAGCGCGGTGGTGAGCTGGGCGGAAGCGTCACCCTGGGGGACGCATGCGCGTCGTTCCTCGCCGGAGTGCGGGCGCGCCTGCCGGGAGGGCACGCGCAGGAGGCCGCCGAGCTGGCAGCGTCGTGCTATTCGGCCGGCGCAACGCTGGGCGAGGCGACCGCCCGCTTCCTCGCACGGGTGCTTGCCGACACCGGCGTCGTGATCGTGGACGCGCTCGAGCCCGAGCTTGCCCGCGCCGCGGCGCCCGTGCTCACGCAGCTCCTCGGCGAGCTGCCGAGATGCTGGGAGGCGCTCGAGTCGGGGGCGGAGCGCTTCCGGGCCCGGGGGTGGCCGCTTCCGCTGCGGATCTCCTCGAACAAGCTGCCGCTGTTCAAGAGGCGCGGCGACCGGCGGACCTCGATCGCGACGAACGGCGGAGCGTGCCCGCCCGCCGTGCACGACGAGGTTGCCGCGCACCCCGAGCGCTTCCTGCCGAACGCCTGGTTGCGGCCGCTGGTGCAGGACGCCGCCCTGGGTTCCTCGGTGGCGTTCCTCGGTGGGGCCGAGCTGGCGTACCACGTGCAGAGCGCCGCAGTCCGCTCGCTGACGGGGGTCGCCCGCCCCGAGTGGCGGCTGCGCCCCCACGTCACGGTCGTCACCTCGGCGGAGCGCAGGCTCGCGGCCCAACTTCGCGTGGGTCCCGAACAGATGCTGCGGCCGCAGCCCCCGTTTCACGTCCTGCCGGGGAGGCGAACGAGGCGCACGGTGGAGAGGCTGCGGGCGACCCTCGGCTCGAAGGTCGCGGAGGTGGCGGACGCCGCGCGCGACGAGCTGCCGGCGCTGGCCGGGGACGTGGACGCGACGGCCAAGAAGCTCGACGCCGCATTGTCCTGGCTGGATGGGAGGCTCGCCGCGGCGGCCACGCGGGATGCCGAGGTGGAGGTGGGGCGGTGGCGGCGGATGCGGGCGTTCCTGCGGCCGGAGGGCAAGCCGCAGGAACGTCATCTGTCCGTGCTGGCCCCTGTGCTGCGCCTGGGTATCGCGTGGCCGGCCCAGCTCGCGGCGAGCCTGGACCCCACGCAGCCCGGCATGCAGCTCCTGTACTGGGAGGAGGGCGGAGCGTGGTAGAGCGCTGCGACGTTCTCGCGGTCGGGGCCCACCCCGACGACGTGGAGATCGGGTGCGGAGGGACGCTGGCACGCGTGGCCGCGACCGGCCGTCGGGTCGGCATCCTGGATCTCACCGCCGGTGAGCTCGGCACCCGCGGCGACGCCGCGGGCCGAGCCCGTGAGGCGGAGGTCGCGGCACGCGCGCTCGGCGTGGCGTGGCGCTCCTGCCTCTCGCTGGCGGACGGTTCCCTCAACGGCGACGACGAGTCGCAGTGCGTCGCGGTGGTGGGCGCCCTGCGCGTTGCGGCACCGCGGGCGATCCTGCTGCCCGAGCCGGAGGACCCGCACCCCGACCACGGGGAGGCGCTCGCCCTCCTGGCGCGGGCAAGCTTCCTCTCCGGTCTGGCGCGCTGGCACCCGGAGCTCGGGCCGACGCAGCGGCCCCGCCTGCACCTGCTCTACCCCGGGGCACGCCAGCTGCCGCAGCCGGTCGTGGTGGTGGACGTCGGCGCGTGGTACCCCGCCAAGCGGCAGGCGCTCGCCGCGTTTACCTCCCAGTTCGAGCCCTCGGGCGGCGCGGCCACCCACCTGGCCAGTGGGCACTTCCTGGCCGCCGTGGAGGGGCGGGACCGGGCGTGCGGGAACCTCATCGGGTGCGAGGTGGGTGAGGGCTTCGGCGTGCTCGGCGCCCTGCCCGCCGACGAGCTCGCCTGGCTGCTCGGAGGCCCCCGGCGAGGGGGTCTGCAGTAACCCTCGGCCGCCGGCGATCGAGCCCGGCTGGAGGGCGGGAGGTGGCATGAAGATCGGCGTGACCTGCTATCCCACCATTGGAGGTTCCGGGACCGTGGCCACCGAGCTCGGCCTCGCGATCGCGAGGCGCGGGCACGAGGTGCACTTCATCTGCTATGCGCTCCCGTACCGGCTTGGACGCGTGCCACCCGGGGTCACCTTCCACGAGGTGACCGTGCCGGCGTACCCGCTCTTCCAGTACCCGCCGTACTCGCTCGCCCTGGCGTCCCAGATGGCGGACGCGGTGCGGAACCACGGCATCGAGCTGCTCCACGTCCACTACGCGATCCCCCACGCGATCTCTGCGTTCCTGGCGCGCGAGATCCTGGGCGGCGGCCCCAAGCTGGTGGTGACGCTGCACGGCACCGATATCACTGTGGTCGGGGCCGACCCCTCGTTCCTGCCCATCGTGCGGCTGGGGATCGAGCGCGCCGACGCGGTCACCGCGGTTTCACAGTCACTCGCCGATGAGACTCACCAGCGGCTCGGCGTGACGCGCGAGATCGAGGTCATCCCCAACTTCGTGGACCCGGACCGTTGCGACCGGGACTTTGCCGCCGCGCACCGCCGCCGCCTCTCGCCGGACGGTGCGCCACTGTTGGTGCACGCCTCGAACTTCCGGCCCGTGAAGCGCATCAGGGACGTCTTGGAGGTCTTCCGGCTGGTCCACGAGCGTATCCCGTGCCACCTCGCGATGGTGGGGGACGGCCCGGACCGCCCGGCCGCCGAGCGCTACGCCCGCGATGCCGGCCTCGCCCACCGTGTGGAGTTCCTCGGCAACGTCACTCCGATCGAGGGGGTGATCGGGGCGGGCGACGTCTTCCTGCTGCCCTCCTCCGAGGAATCGTTCGGCCTGGCGGCTCTCGAGGCGATGGCGTGCGGGGTTCCGGTAGTCGCCTCCAACGCCGGCGGCCTGCCCGAGCTGGTGGCCGACGGGCAGGGTGGGTACACGTTCCCGGTCGGGGACACGGCGGCCATGGCGGAGCGCGTCGTGGCGCTCCTGGCCGACCCCCGTGAACTGGACCGCCAGCGCGAGCTGGCACGGGTCCGGGCCGCCGAGACGTTCGGCACCGCGCGCGTGGTGGACCGCTACGAGGCTCTTTACCGGCGGCTCCTTGCCCGTTGACGCCCGGTTTGCGGCGGAAGACGGACTCGGTTGCAATGCGTGCCGTGGTCAGCTAGGCTTTCGGCAATAAAAACGAGACTGTTCTCTGTTGGGGGGACAGAAGAAGGAGGACACGATGGCAACTCCAGGCAGTGCGGTGCCCACTCCGGCACCGGCCAAAGCGGATCTCGTCAAGCGTTTCGTCGCCGCGCTCATCGACGGCATCATCGTGGGCGTGGTCGGGATGATCATCGGGCTCATCCCGTTCATCGGCGGCCCGATCGCAGGGGTGTGTGTCGGCGGCTACTGGCTCTTGCGTGACGGTCTCGACCTCGATTTCGCGGACAAGCGCTCCATCGGCAAGAAGGTCATGAAGCTGCGCCCAGTCCGGTTGGACGGCCAGCCCATGGACCGCGACACCTCCATCAAGCGGAACCTGCCGCTCGCGATCTACGCGATCGGCTACTTCCTGTGGATCGTCCCGGTGTTCGGCCACCTCGCGTCCATCCCGATCTTCCTGATCGGCGGGATCATCAACCTGATCGAGGCGATCCTGGTGCTCACCGACGCCGAGGGCCGGCGTTGGGGCGACAAGAGGGCAGGGACCAGGGTCATCGAGGTGAACGCGTAGCCGGGGCTTGCCGCAGTCCGAGACAGTCCAACACCACCCGACACGGGAAGGGGAGGCCTTGGCCGGCCTCCCCTGTTCTCTTCGTATCGGCTCACTGCGACCGAAACCTAGGGCTGCACGAGTCTGGCCCCGACGAGCGGCCAGGTCCTGGTGCCGGTGCACCCCCCCCCGCCGGTGAGGGTGGTCGCGGCGGTGCCGCTCACCTGTCCGGTGGCGCTGATCGTCGCGTTAAGCTGCAGGGTGACCGCGACCCCGCCGACGTTCGGATTGCTGACTACGAACGAAAAGTTCCCGTTCTCGTCGTAGAGGACCGGTTGGGGCAGCGGTCCCGAGAGGCGGAGCAGCTCGGCGGAATCGCCGCACGCGGTGACGTCCTCGTCGGTGAACACGATCGTGGCGTCGATGGCGGTCACCGCGCCGCCCGTCACGGTCAGCGTGATCGGCGTGTCGTACGCGGTCTTGTCCTGCTTGCACAGGTAGGTGCCCTCGCGCCCACCGCCCACCATCTCGACCGTGGCCGGATCCCCGGTGCGGTTGTCCATTCGCGAGGCGTTCACGATGACGCGGCCGGTTCCGCCGGTGACGGTGACGCGGATGCGCTGGTTGGCGCCGTAGGACGACACGATCGCGGTCACGACGTAGTTGATCTGGTCCACCTGCCGGCCCAGGAGGGCGAACGGGATGCTGCCGAGGACAGTGCCGTCGGGGTCGATCCGCTGGATGGAGAGCTCCACCGGGTTGCCGGTGGTCTCGACGAAGGCGAGGTTGGAGCGCCAGGTGCCGGCGGTCTGGAAGCCGTCCTGGTCGAGGCCGATCACATCGGTCGAGTCGCCGGGGCCGATCGCCAGGGCGGCGGGGACGCCGGAGAAGAACTGGCCGGCGGTACCCTGCTCCTTGCCGGTGACGGTCACGTTGGCATCGTAGCTGCGGCCGGAGACCACGACCGGGATCGACGAGACGAAGCGCAGGCCGCCGTAGGTGTTGTCGGCGCCGAACGTGTTGAACACGATGTCGTCCAGGTAGCTCGTCGCGCCGGCGTTGACTGTGATGCGCCGCACGGCGGGGTTGGGGTTGGCCTGCTTGCGCAGGAGCAGGGAGATGTCCACCGTGGCGGCCTGCGTGGTGGAGGGGTTGAAGATCCACACGTCCGAACGCCACCACGCCTGGATGCCGTTGACCACGGCCCCCACGCCGTGCCCGACGGCCGGTACGTACAGGTCGGTTCCGGGTGTGGTCGCGAGCGCACTCGAGGCGACCAGGATTGCAGCCAGCGCTGCGAGAAGATGCCTCATCGGGTTCCTCCCGGCGCCGGCGGCGCACCGCCGGTGCCAACGGCACAGAACGACCCGCCTGAGCGATGCCCGGGCGGGCCGGTTTCGAGTCGTGGGGTCGGGCCGTGCACGGGGCGAGCCCGCCTCGCCGGACGTCCTAGTTGCCGGTCTGTGCGGCGCGCCACTGGCGCACGATGTTGAGGACGTTGCACGGAGCCCAGCTGCCGGTTCCGCCCGAGGTGTCGCTCTTCAGGGTGCCGCTCCACGTTCCGTCGGCGGCGCGCGCCCCGGCCAACGTCCAGTTGGTGGTGAAGATGGTGCTGGTGCCGTCGCTGTAGCCGATGCTCACCGAGGTGGTGAACGTCCCGTCGGGGTTGACCGTGGCGGTGCTGCCGCCGGACGGCGAGAAGTCGAGGGTGTAGCTGTCGGAGCCGCACGGGATCCCGGCCACGCCTGCGTAGGTCGTCAGAGCTCCGCCGCCGATCTGCAGCTGGATCCCGCCGTCCAACCTCGAACCGGTGCTGTCGAGCACGATCCCCTCGAAGCGGCCGGCGGTCGGCACCATCACCGACTCGATCGTGGAGGGATCTCCGGTGTAGTTGTCGAGCCTGGAGGCGTTCGCGATCACGCGGCCGGTGCCGCCGGTGACGGTGACGCGGACCCGCTGGTTGGTGCCGGTGGTGTTGACGATGGCGGTGAGGACGTAGTTGATCTGGCTGACCTGGCGCCCCTCGAGGTGGTAGGCGTACGCGGTGCTGTTGAGCACGGTCCCGTTGGGGTCGACCCGGTAGATGCTCAGGTCGACGGGGTTGCCGGTGGTCTCGACGAAGGCGAGGTTGGAGCGCCAGTTTCCGGTGGTGGTGGCGCCGTCCTGGTCGAGGCCGATGATGTCGGTTGAGTCGCCGAGGCCGATCGCCAGGGAGGCGGGGATGCCCGAGAAGAACTGGCCTGCGGTGCCCTGTCCCTTGCCGGTGACGGTCACGTTGGCGTCGTAGCTGCGGCCGGAGACCACCACCGGGATCGACGAGGTGATGCGCAGCCCGCCGTAGGTGTTGTCGAGGTTGAACAAGCCGGGGGATGGGCCGACGATGTCCTTGATGTAGCGCGTCTCACCAGGGGCGAGGGTGATGGTGCGGACATCTGGGTTGGGGTTGCCCTGGTTTCTCAGCAGCAGGTAGATGCTGACGGTGGCGTTCTGAGTCGAGGACGGGTTGAGGATCCAGACGTCCCCGCGCCACCACGCCTGGATGCCGTTGACCACGGCGCCCAGACCATGCCCGACGGCGGGCACGTAGAGATCCGTCCCTGGAACGATCGCAAACGCGCTGGCGGCCGCCAGCAGCAGCAGAGCCCCCACGAGTGTCTTCCGCATAAGACCCCCTTGATGTCGCGTAGTCTAGCAGACGGGTCCTCGCCCCGGCTGCCTCTCCGGACAGCTAGTGTAGACACAGGCGGCCGTGGAGAAGGTTGACGTGCGTCACATTCGCCGCCGGCTACAAAAGTAAGTAAGACGCAGTAGCTATTATTTCGCTCAACAGCGTGGGGGTCTGGAGTCGTGCCGAGGCAGGATGCGACGCCCCAAAGGTGAGCGAGCGTCCGGCTCTGCCGGCGCGAGCGCGGGGGGCTCGGGGGTCCGGTACGGCGGCGGAAGAAGGGAAAGCGGAGGCCGATTTACTCGGCCGGAGCGCGGGGGGCTCGGGGGTCCGGTACGGCGGCGGAAGAAGGGAAAG
>Ga0102851_10000683_pt1 | contig 17913 bp, 16 predicted proteins | sample Mud3Dept3metaG_FD_79558 | JGI IMG/M metagenome (GOLD analysis project Ga0102851, IMG submission 79558) | Freshwater wetland microbial communities from Ohio, USA, analyzing the effect of biotic and abiotic controls - Mud 3 Core 4 Depth 3... | ecosystem: Environmental > Aquatic > Freshwater >... | reverse complement strand
GTGATTCCGTAGAGGAGATCCGCCGCCTCCATCGTCCGCTTGTTGTGGGTGATGGCGATGAACTGCGACTGCTGCGCCATCTCGCGAATCAAACCGACGAAGCGGTCCACGTTGGCGTCGTCCAGCGGTGCGTCGACCTCGTCCAGGACGCAGAAGGGGCTGGGCCGCACCGCGAAGAGGGCGAGCAGCAGCGAGAGGGCCGCCAGGGCGCGCTCGCCGCCGGAGAGCAGGGAGAGAACCGTGGCCCGCTTGCCGGGAAAGCGGACCAGCATCTCCACGCCCGGCTCGTCGTCGCCCGGGGCGGCCGCGTCGCCTTCGCCCTCGATCGGCTCCACGAGCTTGAGCTGAGCGCTGCCCCCGCCGATCAGGCGCCGCCAGAAGTGATCGAACTGCTGGTTGACGGCCTCCAGTGTGGAGTTGAACAGCGTCTGGATCGTCTTGTTGATCTCGCCGATGGCCTGCCGGAGGGACGTCACGGACCGGGTGAGATCTTCCGCCTGCGTGGTGAGGAACTCGTACCGCTGGCAGAGGGCCTGGTATTCCTCCAGGGCGCCGAGATTGGCCGGGCCCAGCTCGGCCAGCTTCAGCCGCAACTCCTCCAGTTCGGTCTTGGCAGGCTCGACCTCCAGGTCGGAGGCGGCGAACCGCTCGTGAAGCTCAACCGTGCCGAGGCCGTGGGTCTCCACCAGGTCCACCTCCAGGCGGGCTATGGTGGCCTTCACTTCGCCCCGCCTGGTGTCCAGGGTGGCCACCTCGGCAGCCAGCTCCCCCTCTTCGCGCCGCTTGGCGCGCAATTCGTCTTCCAGGCGGCCGATGGCCTCCTGACCGGCGGACCGGGTCTCCTGATTTTGGACGAGCACGGCCTGGCGCTCTTCCTCGTCGCGCCGCAGAAGTGCGAGGCCCCCTCGTAGCCGATCCCCCTCCACCTCTTGGGCGGCGCGCAGGGCGGTGAGGTCGGCGGCCTCGCGCGTGAGCTGGCCGATCTGCTCCTCGGCCGCCTGCAGCTCCTGCCGCATGCGCGCCAGGTCCCGCAGCGTCTCGTCCCGGCGGGCGGCGCGGGACGCGAGGGTCACGCGCTCATCGTTGAGGCTGACGGCAGCCTCTTCCCGCCGCTCCCGCAGGTCGGTCACCTCGCGCTCCCGGCCGGCGATGTCGCCGTGCAGGTCGGCGACCCGTGTCTCGCCCTCGCCGAGCGTCGCCCGCAGCGCGCCCACCTCGCGTTCGATCCGGGCCAGGTCGGCCTCCACGGTCTGCAGCTCGATTCCGAAGAGCTCGAGCTGCTGACTCAGCCGCGCCTCCTCGGCGCGGCGGGCGGCGAGGTCCTTTTCGATGGCGAGCAGGTCGAGATCCGCCTGTCGCTCCGCCATGGCGGCGGTTTCCACGGCGCGCTCCGCCGAGGCCACATCCTCGGACACGATGGCCAGCGCCTCGCGCAGGCCGGACAGACCGACCTCGCTGATGGCCAGGGCTTCCTCCAGTTCCTTGAGCTCGCGCCGCTGTCCCAAGAGTCCCTGCGGGGCCGGCGTTCCCCCCGTGAGCGTGCCGCGATGGGTCAACACCTCGCCGGCCAGCGTCGCGAGGGTGAACGGGCCGGGAAGCTCCCGCGCAATGGCCAGCGCCGCGTCGAGATCGCTCACGATCACCGCGTCCGCCAGGAGGTGGGCCACCCAGGGCGCGGCGCCCTCGGCGGACTTGATGACATCCAGCGCCAGTCCCTCCACGTGCCCCAGCAGCTCCTTGGGGAGATCGCCGACCTGCGCCGCCAACTCCTCGCGCAGTCTGTGACCCCACGTGCCCTCGCCCGTCGGCTTGGGCCCCACCAGCGTCGCGCGGCCCTGGCCAGACCGAAAGAGGTGCGCCAGCGCCTCCTGCGCCTCGCCCCAGGTCTGGACGCGCACGCCTTGCAGCTGGGCGCCGAGAATCGCCTCCAAGGCCTTCTCGTGCCGGGGCGCGGTTTCCAGCGCCTCGGCCAGAGGACCCAGGATGCCGCCCACTCGCCGGTCCCGTCCCGCCTGCAGCAAAAGCTTGTTCCCCTCCGAGAAGTCGGCGAACTCCAGCCGCAGCTCGTGGAGGGAGCTCAAACGGCCGCGCTGGCGCTCGACGTCGGCGGCGAGGCCCGCCATCTCGCTCTCCAGATGCCGGCGCGCCTCCCGCGCCCGCGCCGCCTCCACTTGCGCCGCTTCCCGATCCCCCAAGGCGCGGGTGCGGCGCTCGGTCGCCTCTTGGCGGCGGGTCTCCTCGGCGGTGGAGGATGCCTCGGCGCCTTCGCGCTGACTGGCGGCCTCGGCTCGCTGGAGGCGCAGCCGCTCCGATTGCGCCGTCATCTGCCGGTGGCGCTCGAGCAGCGTGGCCAATTCGTTCCGCTTGAGGGCAAGCTGACCGGACTGGTGGGTGGCCTGGTGGCGCAACTGCTCCAGGGCGGCGACCGCGGCGACGAGGATGGCCTCGGTCTCTCGCATGGCCCGTCCGTCCGCCTCCAGTTTGGCTTCCAACGCCGCCACGTCCCGCTCTTGCTCCGCGGCGGCGGTGGAGCCATCCTGGATCGACACTAGGAGCCGCTGTGCGGTCTGCCCCAATCCGGTCAAGGCCGCCTCGTGCTCCGCCTGGCGCCGCCCGGCGTCCCCCAGCTGCTGGGTGACGTTGCGGAGTTCGGCCTCGTCCCGGTCAATTCGGCTGCGCACATCGAAGAGGGCTTCCTGGGCGGCGGCGACGGCTCGCTCCTCGGTCACGGCGCGCAAGCGGCGCTCTTCCAGGACGGCCTCGGTCGAGCCGATGCCGGCCCGGATACCGGTCAGGAGTTGCTGCTCCGGCCCGAGGCGTCCGAGAATCCCCTGCAATTCCTCCCACAGCGCTGCGTGCTCCCGGTACTTGAGGAACAGCTTCAACTCCGTGCAGCGGATGTCCAGCTGCTTGTACCGCTCCGCTTTGTTGGCCTGACGCTTCAGCGAATTGCGCTGGCGCTCGACCTCGGCGATCACGTCCCGGATGCGCAGGAGGTTCTGTTCGGTCGACTCCAGCTTGTTGCCCGCCGCCCGCCGCTTGGTCTTGTACTTCATGATGCCCGCGGCTTCTTCGATCAAGACCCGACGATCCGCCGGCCGGGCGTTCACAACGCTGCCAATGCTGCCCTGCTCGATGAGGGCGTACGGCTCGCCCGCCAGGCCCGTGTCGATGAAAAGGTCCGTGATGTCCCGCAGGCGGCACGGCACCTTATTCAGCAGGTATTCGCTCTCGCCAGACCGGTAGAGACGTCGGGTCACGTTGACCTCTTCATACTCGGTCGGGAGAGCGCCGTCATTCCGCGTGAAGGTCAACGACACCTCGGCCAGGCCAAGGGGTTTCCGACGGCCGTTGCCGGCGAAGATGAGATCGTCCATTCGGTCGCCACGCAAGAGCTTGGCGCTTTGCTCCCCCAGCGCCCAGCGGATCGCGTCGGAGACGTTGCTCTTCCCGCAGCCGTTGGGACCGACCACACCGGTCACGCCGGGCTCAAACGACAGGTCGACTTTGTCGGCAAAGGATTTGAAACCGAAAAGGGAGATTTTTGTCAGATGCATATTTGAAACATCCGCCTCGGGATGAGGAGTCCTTGGAGCAAACAAATCCCCGAAAATTTTTCAGACGCTATCACGGGCTGGAAGGAGGTGTCAAGCTGAAATACAATCGGTGGGGCCCAAAATAGGTCCGCCCTACGAGATGTTGTGGGGCGGTGGACTCGGTTCCCCGAGACCGAGAAGGGCCAGGCGTGCGGCTTCCTGTTCGGCGGCTTGTCGGCTGCCGCCTTCCGCCTCCATTCGAATCTCGCCATGGGCGCCGCGGACCGTGACCGCGACTCGGAACGTCGGGTGATGCGCGGGCCCGCGCTTCTCGACGAGTCGATAGCTCGGAAGCTTCTCCTGGCGTGCGAGGGCCGCCATTTGCAGGGCGGACTTCGCATCCACGAAGGGGTGAGCCGCCGATTCTCCGCCTTGGCCGATGACCCGCGCCGCAAGCTCACGGATCGCGTCAAACCCCCCGTCTTCCACGACGGCTCCCAGGACGGCTTCCAAGAGCTCGGCCAGGACGCGGTGGCTCGGCCCGAGGGGGGCCAGACTCGGGGTGGGGAGGCCCAGCCGTTTGGCCAGGCGGGCGAGCCCGCCGCGGCTGGACCAGGCCGCGCGTCGCCGAGTCAGATCGCCCGGCGGGCCCTGGGGATGGGCCCGGAAAACGGCGAGGGCCAACGCAAAGTTCCAGGCGGCGTCGCCGAGGAACTCGAGCCGCTGGCGGGCCGCGGCGGTCTCGGGGGTGAGCGGCTGTTTGAGCGTGCTGAGCGCGAGACCGAGCAAGCCGACGTCGCGGAACCGGTGGCCGATCGTTTCCTGCAAGGAATCGAGCGTGGACTCGGCAGCCGGGTTCGTGTCGGCGGGAGAAGGGTCCATATCGCTCTGCTCTCGGGGGCGGCGCCACGCTGCGGCGTCGACCGCTCAGGCGGCAGGCTCGCTCATCGGCGGCGGGGCCAGTCGCTCCTGCAACGCCAGGACGTCGCCCTGGATCTCTTCCGCGAGCCGGAAAAACGGCCCGAGGTCCTCGACGTCCAGCGGGGCGCTCCGGCCGTACTGCTGGAGGCCGTACAAGCCGAATTCCAGCAGCTTCAGCTTCTGCAGAATGACGTCGAAGTCGTCCGCCCCCATGGACGATGGCAACTGGGCGCCGCGCCCAGGGTGCGCAGCGCCGGCGTCATCGGTCGATCGATGGCTCACGCTGGTATCCTTCCGTCATGCCGTCATGCGGCGACTCCGCCCCGCCCCGCGTCGCACGCGGCGGCCGAGTCCCGACGTTCCGTTCGCTCCCCAGCATACACCGAGACCCGCCGGAACGCCAAATCAGACGCAGGCATGGTGCCGAAAAAGCCTTGACAGGGTATGGGCAATTCTCTAGACTGCCCGCACTTTCGACTTTTGAGGAGGCTGCATGGCGAGCCCTGACATCGTCACCTTGACCGACGCCGATTTCGAGACGCAAATCAAGGCGCATCCCCGCCTCTTGGTGGATTTCTGGGCGGAATGGTGCGGACCGTGCCGCATGATCGCGCCCGTCCTGGAGGAGTTGGCCGGTGAGTACAAGGATCGGCTGACGATCGGCAAAGTGAACGTGGATGAAAACCGCCAGATCGCGGCGCGTTTCGGCATCCGGAGCATTCCCACCTTGCTGCTTCTGCGGGACGGTGTTCGCGTGGATCAGATCGTGGGGGCGCACCCCAAAGCGACGATCAAGACCAAGGTGGAGCAGCTCCTCAGCGCGACGTGAGCGAACGGCGACTGCGATGATCCGAACCCCGCACGCGTGTCCAGGTCTCATCCCGTCTCATCGCTGGCGACCGCCAGCCCGTACCCCGTTCTGTCTCTGATCGTCACTCGCATTTCACCGTTCGTCTTCGCCCCGGCGTGACGCGTTCTGCATGCGGCGCCGGCGCATACCACCAATCCCGTTGACTCAGGGGTGGCACCGTGTACACGCCGAGTCTCGAGCAGTTTCGTGACCTGGCCCGACAAGGCAACCTGATTCCGGTCGCCCGGCAGATCCTCGCGGACATGGAGACGCCGGTCTCCGCATTCCGGAAGATCGACAGCGGGAATTACGCCTTTCTGCTGGAAAGCGTGGAGGGCGGCGAGCAGTGGGGGCGCTACAGCTTTCTGGGCAGCAATCCAGCCTCGTGGTGCGGGCTCGCGGCGAGCGGGTCGAGATCCTGCAGGGACAGGGGGCCGAGGGTTTGGGGGACGTCAGCGACCCCTTTGCCGCTCTGCAGCGGATCCTGGCGCACTATCGGGCGGTGGCCGTGCCGGGACTTCCCCGGTTCACGGGCGGCCTGGTGGGCTATCTCGGCTACGACACCGTCCGCCACTTGGAGCGCCTGCCCAGCGCCGCCGCCCCCGACCTGGGCTTCCCGGATGCCCTCTTCTTGCTGACCGACACGCTGCTGATTTTCGACAACGTGACGCACCGCATCACGGTGGTGTCCAACGCCGTCGTGCGGGACGAGAGCGATCCCGGCGTCGAGCGCACCTACCGGGAATCGCAGCAGAAGATCGACGCCATCATCGCAGCCCTGCGGCGACCGGTCGGCGCCCCCGCGGGCTTCGCGGGATCCGCCGCGGCCGCGGAGCCCGATTCCACGTTCACCCGCCAGGCCTTCTGCGAGGCGGTGCGCAAGGCCAAGGCCTACATTCAGGCGGGCGACGTGATCCAAGTGGTCCTGTCCCAGCGCTTGGCGCTCAAGACCGAGGCAGATCCCTTCGACGTGTACCGCGCGCTGCGCGTCGTGAACCCCTCCCCGTACATGTACTACCTCCGTCTCGGTGACCTGAGGATGGTGGGCAGCTCGCCGGAGATGCTCGTCCGGATGGAAGGAGAACGGATCGACCTCCGGCCGATTGCGGGCACGCGCCCACGGGGGGCGACGGAGGAGGAGGATCGCGCACTGGGAGCGGAGCTGCTGGCCGACCCCAAGGAGCGGGCCGAGCACATCATGCTGGTGGACCTGGGCCGGAACGATGTCGGGAAGATGGCGCGGGTGGGGAGCGTGGCGGTCTCGGACCTGATGACGGTGGAGCGATACTCCCACGTGATGCATCTCGTCTCCCACGTCAGAGGTCTGGTGGAGGCGGGACGGAGCGCCTTCGACGTCCTGGGAGCGTGTTTTCCGGCCGGGACGGTCACGGGCGCACCGAAGGTCCGCGCCATGGAGATCATCGAGGAACTGGAACCGGTGCGCCGCGGCCCCTATGCGGGGGCCGTGGGGTACGTGAGTTTCTCGGGCAACCTGGATACCTGCATCACCATCCGTACGATCCTCTTCTCGCGTGGGTTGGCCCTGATCCAGGCCGGCGCCGGCATCGTGGCGGATTCGGACCCCGAGCGCGAGTACGAGGAGACCATGAACAAGGCGCGCGCGTTGCGGCGGGCCATCGAGCTGGCAGAGGCCGGCCTCGAATAGCCGGCCGCGGAAAAAGGCCCATCTGCGGTGACCCATCCGCTGGATGGGTACCCCGCTTACTCGGGCGCTCGTTGCGGCGTACCAGGAGTACGCCTCACTCGGCCCTGCGTGCGCCGCCTTGCATCTAGGCCTTTTTGAGCGGCCGGGGAACGGGCGGGTCCTTCGCTGATCGCTGAGGAGAAAGACGGTCCGTTCGGGCGTTCGACGGCTCGAGAGATGCCAGCGCCGCTGCAGCGCCGTACCGACGAACTGCGGAACTGCCGAACGGCGGTGCGATAGCATCGCCGCACGGCAGCACCGCAGCACTGTGGAGCCGCCGCACCGGAGACACCGATGCTGCTGATGATCGACAACTACGACTCCTTCACGTACAACCTCGTCCAGTACCTTCGGGAGCTGGGCGCGGAGGTGGTCGTCCATCGGAACGACCGCATCGGCATCGAGGAGATCCGGGCAATGCGGCCCGAGCGGATCGTCCTTTCGCCCGGGCCGTGCTCTCCGGCCGAAGCGGGGATCTGCTGCGATGTGATCCGGGCATTCGGCGCCAGCGTCCCCCTCCTCGGGGTCTGTCTGGGTCACCAGTGCATCGGGGCCGCGTACGGGGGCCGGATCGTTCGCGCCCAGCGTCTCATGCACGGGAAGACGTCGCCCATTCATCACGACGGCCGCGGCGTCTTCCGCGGGCTGCCCAGTCCTTTCGAAGCCACCCGCTACCACTCGCTCCTCATCGAGCGGGAGACGATCCCTGGGTGCCTCGAGGTGTCGGCCCAGACCGTCGAGGGAGAGGTCATGGGCGTGCGGCACCACGCGCATCCGGTCGAGGGCGTGCAGTTTCACCCCGAGTCCATCCTCACACAAGCCGGCAAGGAATTGCTGGCGAACTTCCTGGCCGGGTCCCGGGCCGAGGGGGGCAGTCATGATCGTTGAGGCGATTCGCAAGGTGGTCGAGCGGAAGGACCTGACCCGGGACGAGGCCTTTGCCGTCATGGACGCCATCATGTCCGGCCAGGCGACGGACGCCCAGATCGCCGCGTTTCTCACGGCGCTTCGGATGAAGGGGGAGACGGTAGAGGAGTTGATCGGTTTCGCCCGCGTGATGCGCGAGAAGGTGTCGCCGGTCAAGACGCGAGCGCGCGTCCAGACCTCGCTCTCCGGGACGGACCGCGAGATGCTGGTGGACACCTGCGGCACGGGCGGGGACGCCACGGGCACGTTCAATGTCTCCACGGCCACCGCCTTCGTGGTCTCGGGCGCGGGAATCCCCGTGGCAAAGCACGGCAATCGGTCCGTGAGCAGCCTGTGCGGCAGCGCGGACGTGGTCGAGGCGCTGGGCGTTCGGTTGGATCTCTCACCCGAGCGGGTAGGGCGGTGCGTGGACGAGGTCGGGATCGGCTTCTGCTATGCGCCGCTCCTCCACAAGGCCATGAAATTCGTGATGCTCGCGCGGCGTGAGATCCGGATCCGCACGGTGTTCAACATCCTGGGTCCCCTGACCAATCCGGCCCACGCCACGGCGCAGGTGATCGGCGTGTACGATGGCTCGCTGGCGGAGGTGATGGCCCAGGTCCTCAAGGAACTGGGGACGGCGCGGGCCTTCGTCGTCCACGGCGAGGACGGGCTGGACGAGTTGTCGACCACCGGTCCGAGCCGCGTCGCGGAGCTCAGGGACGGTCAGATCCGGTGCTACACCGTGCAGCCCGAAGACTTCGGTCTGCCGCGGGTCAACCTGACGGACTTGAAGGGCGGCAGCGCAGCGGACAACGCGGAGATCATCCGGCGGATCCTGGCGGGCGAGCGGGGCCCCAAGCGGGACATCGTGGTCCTGAACGCGGGTGCGGCCATTACCGCCGGCGGCAAGGCGCCGGACATCGCGGCCGGGATCGCCCTGGCGGCGAGGGCCATAGACAGCGGTGCGGCGCGGGACAGACTCGCCCGTTTGGTGGAGTACTGTCAGGGGTGAGTGGGGACGAGGTCGATCAGTTGATTTGTCAATTGGTCGACTCGTCAAGAACGACCAGGTCGTTGCGTGGTCTTTCCCAATCGACTAGTTGACTAATTGACTAATCGACAGTAGTGCATGGGCATGAGCATACTGGATCGGATCCTGGACCGGACGCGGGCGGACGTGCAGGACCGGCAGGCCCGCGTCCCGCTTGTCGAACTTCAGGCGCGCTGCCGAGACCGCGCCCCCGCGCGGGACTTCCTCGGCGCCCTGCGTCGGGACCCGGATGTCCGCGGACGCCGACGGGGGACCATCCGGGTCATCGCCGAAATCAAGAAGGCGTCGCCTTCCCGCGGCGTGATCCGCGCGGACTTCGACCCGGTGGCCCTGGCACGGAGCTACGCCGCGGCCGGCGCGGACGCCGTCTCGGTCCTGACGGACGGCCCGTTCTTCCAGGGAAGCCTGACGCACCTCGTCGCCGTCCGCGGCGCGGTGACGCTCCCGATTCTCCGCAAGGACTTCCACGTCGATGCGTATCAGGTGTGGGAGGCGCGCGACGCGGGGGCGGATGCCGTGCTGCTGATCGCCGCGGCGCTGTCGCCCCAGCAACTCCAGGATCTCGTGGGCCTGGGGCGAGACCTGGGCTTGGCAGCGCTGGTCGAGGTCCACGCGCGGCCCGAGTTGGACGCGGCCCTGGCATCCGGCGCCGGCCTGATCGGCATCAACAATCGGGACCTGCGCACCTTCGAGGTCTCGCTGGAGACGACGTTCGGTCTGCTGCCCCACGTGCCGGCGGCGACGGTCGTGGTGAGCGAGAGCGGGATCGCGGATCCCGCACAGGTGGCGCGGCTCGCCGCGGCGGGCGTGGATGCGATCCTGGTCGGCGAGGGCCTGCTGCGGCACCCGGATGCAGGGGATGCCCTGCGACAGCTCATGGGAGATCGATGACCCGGGTCAAGATCTGCGGCATCACCTCGGCGGAGGACGCGGCGGCGGCCGTCGACGCCGGAGCGGACGCCCTCGGCCTCGTCTTCGTGCCCGGCACGCCGCGGCACGTGGCGCCCGACCTGGCGGCGGGGATTCTCGAGGCGGTGCCGCCGCTCGTCGCGACGGTCGGCGTCTTCGTGGATCATCCACTGGAGGAGGTTCTGCGGATTGTCTCCGTCCTCGGGCTTCACGCCGTGCAGCTGCACGGCCAGGAGCCGGCGGCGTACAGCCGGCGCATCCCGGTTCCGGTGATCCGGGCCGTCCGGGTGCGGGATGCGGCGAGCCTTCGGTCGCTGGAGACATATCCGGCGCACGCGTTCCTGTTGGACGCGTATGTGGAGGGGCTCCCCGGCGGGACCGGGACGCCCATTTCGTTGGATCTGGCGCGGCAGGCGAAAGGTCGGAAGCCGGTCATCCTTTCGGGTGGGCTGCGGCCGGAAACCGTCTCGCAGGCCGTCCGCCTTGTGCGCCCGTACGGAGTGGACGTGAGCAGCGGCGTCGAGGCATCTCCTGGACGCAAGGATCACGCGAAAGTGAGGGAGTTCATTGTCAACGTCCGTCAAGCCGACCTCGGTTGAGCCTTCCCAGACCGCGTCATCCGCCGCCCTCGGCCACTTCGGTCCGTACGGCGGCCGCTACGTCCCCGAGACGCTCATGGCCGCGCTGGAGGCCCTGGCCGCGGGGTACGACGCCGCCAGGCACGACCAGAAATTCCAGGCGGAGCTGGCCGACATTCTTCGTCAATACGTGGGGCGGCCCACGCCGCTGTATCTCGCCCGCCGGCTCAGCGAGCGGCTGGGCGGTCCGCGCATCTATCTGAAGCGCGAGGACCTCTGCCACACAGGCGCCCACAAGATCAACAACACGGTGGGACAGATCCTCCTCGCGCAGCGTCTCGGGAAGCGTCGGGTGATCGCCGAGACCGGCGCCGGCCAGCACGGCGTGGCCACCGCGACGGTGGCGGCCCTCTGCGGGCTCAGCTGCGAGATCTACATGGGAACCGAAGACATGCGGCGCCAGGCCCTCAACGTGGTCCGGATGCGGCTGCTGGGGGCCAAGGTGACAGGGGTGGATTCGGGCAGTCGGACGCTGAAGGACGCCATCAACGAAGCCATGCGCGACTGGGTGACGAACGTGGATACCACGCACTACGTGCTGGGTTCCGTCCTGGGGGCGGACCCGTACCCGCGGATGGTCCGGGACTTCCAGGCCGTCATCGGGGAGGAAGCGCACGGCCAGTTCTTGGAGGCGGAGGGGCGGCTGCCGGATTGCCTGGTGGCCTGTGTCGGCGGAGGCAGCAACTCCATCGGGCTGTTCCATCGGTTCCTCGGCGACGCCGGCGTTCGGATGATCGGCGTGGAGGCCGGAGGCCTGGGGATCGCGTCCGGACGGCATGCGGCCCGTTTCGCGGAGCGGACCGTGGGTATCCTCCACGGCACGCGCAGCTACGTCCTGCAGGATGCGGACGGGCAGATCCGCGTGACCCACTCCGTCTCCGCCGGTCTGGACTACTCGGGCGTAGGGCCGGAGCACGCCTACTTTCACGACATGGGTCGCATCGAGTACGCGGCGGTCACCGACGCGGAGGCCCTGGAGGGCTTTCGGCTGCTCTGCGAGACCGAAGGCATCATCCCCGCGCTGGAGTCCGCGCATGCCGTGGCGTATCTGCCGCGCATCGCCCCCGAGTTCACGAGAGACCAGGCGATCATCCTCAACCTCTCGGGGCGCGGCGACAAGGACGTCGAAGTGGCGGCCGGTGCCCTCGGCCTCGGGACGGGAGGCGCCGCATGAGGCGGAACCGGATCGACGAGACGTTCGCCCGACTGAAGACGCGGGGCGGCCGCGGCCTCATCCCGTTCCTGGCGGCGGGCGATCCCTCGCTGGAGGTGACGGAGAGCCTGGTGTACGAATTCGAGGCGCGCGGCGCGGACCTCGTGGAGCTCGGGGTTCCGTTCTCCGATCCCCTGGCCGACGGCGTCGTCAACCAGCGCGCCTACCAGCGAGCGCTGGAGTCCGGCACGAGTCTCCCGCGGATCCTCGAATCGGTGGCCCGCATCCGGCGGCGGTCGGAGATCCCCATCGTCCTCATGAGCTACATCAACCCGATTCACCGATTCGGGCTGCAGCGGTTTCCGTCGGCGGCGCGAGATGCCGGGGTGGACGGCCTGATCGTCTCCGACTGCCCGCCGGAGGAGATGGGAGAGCTGCAGGTCGCCCTGGAGGGGGCAGGGGTGCATCCCATCCTCCTCATCGCGCCGACCAGTCCGCCCCGGCGAATTGCCTTGATAAGCGCCAAGAGCCGGGGATATATTTACTACGTTTCGCTGCGGGGCGTGACCGGCCCGCGGGACCGGCTGCCCGACGATCTGGCGGCCGGCGTCCGACGGGTGAGGGCACTGACGGACAAGCCTCTGGCGGTCGGATTTGGGATTTCCACGCCGGCACAGGCACGCGCCGTGTCGGAGCTGGCGGACGCTGTGATTGTCGGTTCCGCCGTCGTGGCCACCGTCGAGCAGTCGCTGGGGACGCCGCACCTTGCGGCACGGGTCGGCGACTTCGTCGGAGGACTCCGGGCGGCCGTGGCGTGACGCGTCTCATGATCACACGGCTGTGCGTTCCAAGGCGCATCCCTCTTCGTGCGGGCGCATACCGCGGCGTCACGGTCGTGGAGCTGCTCACCCTCCTGGCGTTGCTGGTCGTGCTGGCGGCCCTGGCCATTCCCACCATCAGCCCCATCGTCTCGCGCTATCGCGTGCGCGGTGCGGCCTGGCAGGTGGCGGGGGATCTGCGGCTGGCTCGACAACGCGCCGTGACCATCAAGAAGCGATTCCGGTTCTGCGTGGCGGGCTGCGCCGTCCCGATCCCGGCTGGAGGCTACAGTGTCGAGCGGGAGGAAGGCGCGATGGGCAGCGGGACGTGGGTCAACGAGCAGGGGGTGGCCAGCAGGCTGCCGCCTGACGTGACCATCGGGGTGAATGCGGTGCCGACCTTCACGCTGACTGGAACGGCCGCCAGCGGCACCGTGACCGTGTCGAATCTCCTGGGTGCCTACGAGGTGACCGTGGCGCAATCCGGGCGGGTCCGGGTGTGCGAGGGGGCGTGTCCGTGACGCGCAGAGGGGAGCCCCGCGGCCTGAGCATCGTGGAGTTCCTGGTCGCCACGTCCATCGTCGCCTTCGCGCTCCTCGGCGTCGCCTCGATGTTCCCGGCCGCCCTGCGGACCGTGATCAGGGGCGGCGAGACGACCAAGGCGACCATGCTGGCGCAGGCGATGGCGGACATCATCCAGAGCGAGCCATTCGATGTCCTCGTCGCGCACTACAACAATCTCAACACCCAGACGCTCACCGTCTCGTGTCCCTTGAACGAGACGAGCACGCCCCCACCGTACGCCGACTACACCAAGGAGAAATGGGCCTGCGATTTGCTTCTCACCGGCGCACAGGACTCCGGGCAGGGTCTGCCCGGCGCGTCCGGACGTGTGCGCGTGGAGTGCGTGGACGCGGGCGGAGCGGCGGCGGTTTGCCCAGCCGGCCTGCGTCGGGTGACCGTCAGCGTGTTCTGGGGCGGGAGCCCGCCGCGATCGGTGAGCGTGGTCAGCAATGTGGTACGCATCCGGTAAGGCGGGCCCGCGCGCCCGCCCGCGAGGGCTTTCGCTCCTGGAAGTGCTCGTCGCCACCGCACTCTTTGCCGTGGTGATGGGGGGTGTCTACTCGCTCTACATCGCCATGCAGGGAACCTTCACTCGCGGGGAGATGAAGAGCGACCTCCAGCAGAACGCCCGCGTGGGCCTGGACCGGATGGTGCAAGAGCTTCGCATGGCCGGATACGATCCAGAGAACGCGCTCCAGCAGGTGGCATCCCAGCGCTTCAACGAGATCCGCGCCGCCGCCGGCAGCTGCCTGTCCTTCGTGACCTATCGCAAGCACGGCGCGTCCGAGAAGAGCGTGCGGGTGACCTACAGCCTCAGCGGCACCGCGCTCCAGCGACGGGAGGACGACTGGGACCCGGCCGCCAAGGTGTTCTCGAGCCCCGCCACGCAGCCGCTGTCGAATGCCGTGAGTCAGCTGACGTTCACGTACTACGATGCGTTCAACCGGATCCTCGCGCCGTCCGGCGCCGTCGTCGGCAGCTGCCCGCCCGGCAGCCCGTCGTCGAGCCAGCTCCTGCACTCCTCTCTGGCGGGCCAGGTGCGGCGCGTCGGCGTCACCCTCCGAACGCTGGAGTCGCGCGCGCGCGTGGCGCCCGAGTCCTACACGCTCACGAGCCATGTGTACCTTCGCAACCGGTAGGCGCCCTCGCGGGGCCGCCCTCGTCATCGTCATGCTGGTCATGTCGGTCTTGCTCCTCGCGGGGACCACGTTCCTCACCATTTCCTCCACCGAGGATCAGATCGCCGAGAACCAGCACGCCTCCGTGCGCGCCTTTCTGCTGGCGGAAGCCGGCCTGCACCGAGCCGTCGCTCAACTGTCGGCGGACGAGACCTATTCCGGAGAGGCTTCCGTGCCCTTGGGCGGCGGGACCGCCCGCATCGTGGTGTCGGTCGCCTCGCAACAAGTCTGCCTGTCCAAAGACGTGGATGTCGTGGCCACGGTGCCGGTGCGCGGTGGAAACGCGGAGGCCCGGCTCCGGGCCACCGCGGATCAGGCCGTCTACCCGTTTCAGTGGGGATTTTTTGCCGCGGACGGACCGCTGATCCTCGCGTCGCTCGACCCTTCCAATCCCCGATCAACTGCGGACAGCTACGACTCCAGGCTCGATTCGCACGTATACCCTAATCCAGGCGGCGGGGGCAGCGTGACCCTCGGGGCGCGAGGGGGCGGCGTCGCCGTACACGAGGTCGACATCGTCGGGGGTGTGGTGGGCGCCCTGATCGCGTTCCCGCCCGTGACGCAGACGATCAGCAATACCATCGGCAGCCCAATTGACGCGCTGCCACCGCTCCCCGAGCCGCCCAGCGTCACGTGGTCTGCCGATCCGAACGTGGCGGCATCCACCACGTGGATTCTGGCGTCGGGCACGTATCACTACACCAATATCACCTTGGGCGCGGGCGCACGCGTCCTGGCCAGCGGCGGCTCGGTCACGGTGTACGTCCGGGGCGATTTTCAGGCGGGCGACAACGTCACGGTCGGAACCGAGCCAGGCGAGAAGCTCAGCCTGGTGATGAACAGCGGGACCGGCGCGCCATCCGAGTTCCGGACCGGCAATGGCTTCCGACTCTACGGGAGTCTGTACGGGGCGAATACCACCGTGTTATTCGGCGACAGCGCCGTCATCCACGGATCGGTGATCGGGCGCCGCATCTCGGGCGCGAGCGTACCGGTGTGGGATGGCCACCCCTGCTGCAACCAGAAAGCGCCCACGTTGCACTTCGATCGAGCCATGACCACTCGGCCCATCTGCACGTACGGCCGCTTCAGTATTCGCCGTGGAACCTGGCGAGAGATTCTGCCGTAACGCCTTCCCATCCGCGCCGGCGCGGCCGACAGGCAGGATTGGCCACCGTTGTGGACGAAGGCAACCCTTCGCGTTCGTCAGCTTGCCGAGGACTCCTGACCTCCTCCCCCTGGGTGCATCCGCCCGCCTGGTACACGCTGTGCATGATTTGTCGGACCTCTGTGCTTCCGTCGCTGCGCTTGGGGGAGATTCGGGTGCGGGAGATCCAATCGCTCGGGTGACCCGTTCGAGCGCTCGTCATTGGGATTCGTCGGGCCGAGAAACTCGGTCCGGACGGAACACAACGGCTTTCGGGCGCTCCCATCTGTCACGGCGGCCGCGTAGAACATCACCAAAAATGTCATCGCCTCCTGCACGAATGGCAGAAACCGAGAGAGCATGAGGTTCGACGGATGGTTCGGGGAAGTCGTGGAAGCGGGCACCGACACACACGGGGCGAGACCCGCAACGCGCCGGTGGGCGGCCGTTCTGCCGGTCGGTCGGCCGCGCGTTCGGGAGGAGACTGCGCGGGCCGGGCAGACGGGCGGTCGGTCAAGCGTTCACCGGTGCGGACGTGTGTGGGAAGCGCCGTCGGGTGTGATGCGCTGCTGCGCGCGACCGTGCGCAGAGACCAACCAGCGCATTCCGCGCGTGCCGCCTCGCGCTCCCGAGTCATGCAATCGTGCGGCGGCGTGGCGATTTTTCTTGACAACTCAATATGTTGTCGGTAAATGGCAGCCTATCGTCGTGAAGAAAGCAACGAAACGCACGTAACTGTTTCCCGGAAGAGGAATCACATATGTTTTCCTTTGGGCGGAGTAAAGATGCGGTTGGCCTGGACATCGGCGCCAGCTCCGTCAAGGCGGTCCAGCTGAAGCGGGGTCGAGGCGTCCACGAGCTGGTTCGGTTGGGCATTGCGCCGCTTCATCCGGAGACCATCGTCGATGGAGTCATCATGGACTCCGGGACGGTCATCTCGGCGATCCAGCAGATCTTCACCGAGAATCAGATCAAGACCAAGGACGTGGTCGTGGCCGTCTCGGGCCACTCGGTGATCGTCAAGAAGATCCGGGTCACCAAGATGAAGCCCGAGGAGCTGGAGGAGGCGATTCCGTTCGAGGCCGAGCAGTACGTTCCCTATGCCATCGAGGACGTGAACCTGGACTTCCAGGTGCTCGAGAACGCCGACCCCAACGCCAACGAGCTGGATGTCCTCCTGGTGGCGGTGAAGAAGGACATCGTCAACGACTACCTCTCCATCATTTCCACGGCCGGTCTGAACGCGGTGGTCGTGGATGTCGACGCCTTTGCTCTGGAGAACGCGTTCGAACTCGCGTACGACCCCGACCGGGACCAGGTCATCGGTCTGGTGAACCTCGGCGCGGCCGTCATGAACATCAATATCCTCCAAGGGGGCTTCTCGGAGTTCACCCGCGATTCGCCCGTGGGCGGCAATCGGTACACCGAGTCCATTCAGAAGATGCTCGGCTTGAGCTATGACCAGGCCGAGACTCTCAAGCTGGGCACGGAGGTCGACGGCCGGACCCTGCGCGACGCGCAGCCGGCCATCGACATGGTGAACGCCGAGGTGGCCGGAGAGATCCGGCGCTCCTTCGACTTCTTCCGTTCCTCGTCCCACAGCGATACGATCCATCGGGTGGTGCTCAGCGGAGGGTCCGCGAGGCTCCCCGGCCTCGTCGAATACCTTTCGGAAAATCTCGAGATCCCCTTCGAGGTCGCCAATCCCTTGCGGAAGCTCAAGGCCGACCCGAAGAAGATCGACCCGGCGTACCTCGAGATGATCGCGCCCCAGCTGGCGGTCAGCGTGGGGCTGGCCTTGCGGCAGGCAGGAGACAAGTAACATGATCAAGATCAATCTCCTCCCGCGCGAAGAGCGAAAGCGGCACGCCCCGATCAACACCAAGCTCCTCCTGGGCGGCTTGGCGGGCGTGGTCGCCATCCTCGCCATGGGGTACGGATGGTTTTGGCTGAACGGCGAAGTGAACCGCCTGCAGGCCGACATCCAGCAGACCCAGGCCGAGCTGAAGCGCTTCGAGGAGCTGGCCAAGCAGGTCGACAAGTTCCAGGCCGAAAAGAAGCGTCTGGAGGAGAAGCTCAAGATCATCCAGGCGCTCATGGTGGCCCAGGGCGGTCCGGTCCGGCTGTTGGACGAAGTCAGCAAGGCGCTCCCGAGCGAGGTCTGGCTCACGGCCTTCACGCGGACCGGGAAGAAGCTGGACGTCTCGGGCATCGCCTACTCCAACTTCAACGTCGCGACCTTCATGACGAATCTGGGCAAGGCGGGCCCCCTCATCTCGAACGTGGACCTGGTGGTGTCCGAGAAGACGGTCGTGGAACAGGTGCCCGTGGAACGCTTCAGCATCACGATGGAAGTCAAGGACGGCAAGGGTTAGCCTGGAGGGATCCATGGCCCTCGACGTGAAGAGCTACTTCGCCAACATTCCCAAGACGCAGCGCTACCTCTTGATAGGTCTCGTCGCGGCAGGCGTGCTGACGGGATACTACTTCCTGATGAATCCCCTCTGGGAAGAGAAGGGCAGGCACGAGGCCTC
>Ga0102851_10000682_pt1 | contig 17915 bp, 12 predicted proteins | sample Mud3Dept3metaG_FD_79558 | JGI IMG/M metagenome (GOLD analysis project Ga0102851, IMG submission 79558) | Freshwater wetland microbial communities from Ohio, USA, analyzing the effect of biotic and abiotic controls - Mud 3 Core 4 Depth 3... | ecosystem: Environmental > Aquatic > Freshwater >... | reverse complement strand
TCGTTTCTCGCTTTCGGAGTAATCGCATTTTTTTCAATACTTTCTTCTTTCAGATTTACTCCGAAGATTTGCCTGTGATCTGCAAATAGTTAACTACAACCCTCGTTCCTGAAGCATCACCTTTTTCGTCTTTCAGATCAAGCACTTCTACTTTAAAATTATGCGGAGTTGTTTGATTAAGTAAACTGATTCGTTTTCTATTGATGCCCATTGCAAAGGAATGTTTACTCAATTGCAACTGTTGCCTTTCCCTGGCTTTTTCTCTTCCAATACCATTGTCCTGGATACAGCAGAAAATACGATCATCTATTTTTATAAATGAAAGTTTGAGAACCGGGTCATGCGGACTGCCAAAAAAACCATGAATCATCGCATTTTCGATATAAGGCTGCAAGAGCATAGGAGGAATAGAATGTTCAGAAATTTCAATTTCCGGATCAATATAAATATCAAAAGTAAGTTCGCGTTGCATCCGGTATTTTGAAATCATGATATACTGATTCAAAAAAGTAATTTCATCTTCTATCGTAATTTGTTGTGACATTGAATTCTCAAGAACTTTACGCATTAAATCAGAAAATTCCGAAATACGGTTTAGTGATTCTTCCACATGACCTTTTAATATATAGTACTGAAACGAATTGAGCGTGTTGTAAATAAAATGAGGATTGAGTTGAGCGCTGAGTAACTGAATCTGGTATGCCAAACTTTGTTTCTTTTCATTCTCGATTTTTTCCAGCGCATTTTTTCTTTCTGAAACATCTTTAACCGAACCGTAGATCTCAATCACCATTCCTGTTTCATCAAGCAACGGACAAGCGTAATCATCTACCCAAATATATAATTCCGTTTTCTGATTCAGTACGCGATAGGTAGTTTCCCTGGGCTTCTGGCTTTGAAAAATTTGTTCTATCGAATCTTTCACATGCTTTTGATCGTCTGGATGAATTAAACTGAACCAACGATCTTTTCTGTTAAGCATTTGAAGTTCCGAAATACCAAAAATGTTACTTATCTGGGGACTGATATATTTTACCGGGTTGGCATACTCGAAAGGATTTTTTATTTTTAAAACGTAAAAAAACTGGTCAGACGTTTCAATGATTTGTGTATTGAGTTTAACAATTTCAAGTAGTTTTTTCCGTTGATTTTCGAGATTAATTTCCTGTCTTTTTTTCTCGGTAATGTCTCGCATTAATCCCTGGACAACAAAAATATTATTTTTATCGCCATGACTGAGATTTAGTTTAATCGAGACAGTTACTTCCGTGCCGGTTTTTGTCAGTAATGTTGCTTCAAATTCTTCTATTTCACCAACTAATTGCAGTCTTGCAATTTTCAATGCTCTTAATTTCGCGTTTGCATAAAATTGTGAAATCGGTTTTCCCAGAATTTCATCAGGTTCATAACCTAATAACTGTTTCACAGATGGACTTATCAGAATGACTTCTCCGTTTGAATCTGTCTGGTAAAATACATCATGTATAGATTCAAATATTTTTTTGAATTGTTGTTCGTTTTCTATTAGTTTATCCAGGTCCTGTTTTTTAGATAGGATAGCAGCAAGCTGTGTCGCATAGCGCTCAACAGTATTTTTTTCCTCATCATTTAATAGCAAAGGTGTAGAAATAGATAATAAACCAATTACCTTATTTTTATCGATTAGCGGGTATAATCCCAATGTATTAATTCCAACTATCTTAATTGCCCAGGTAGTTTGTGATTTTAAAATTTTATTGTCTGAATGTTCATTTACTATTTGTTCAATAATAGCATCGTCATGCGTGAACAGGCTTTTCTGTTCTCTGATTAACGTATCTATAATGGAGCCTTTATTCAATTTGGGAATAAATTCCTCCATTTTTGCGCCCGCTTTTTTTTCAATTTTATTAACCAGTGAAGATTCAAGTTTTTGAGCGTACAGGTGTAATTTATTTTGGTCCCTGTCATACAAATAAATTCGACTCTGGTTAATGCCTGTTGTCTCGAAAAGACCTTCAAGCATTAGTGCGGAAATTTTCAAAATTGATTTTCCGCTGGTCAGTGCACGATTAATTTTATCTATACTTAGAATTTCTTTATTGGATCTTTTTGATTCATCATTGGTATTCTTTTTTTCACTACCGATGAGTACAGAAACAGACGCGTGATTTATATATTGAGGGATCGCTTTTTTTTCACATTCTATTTTATTCCGATATTCTTTACAGGCCCTGTTTATTATAAAATGTAAACGACCCGTGGATTCTTTTGATAAATAATCCGTAATTCCCTCATCGTATAAAGCGGTTAAAATTTCTTCATTTAATTCTGACGAAACAACAATGAATGGAATAAAAGGAAATTTCGACCTGGCATAAATTAATAAATCTGTTGTAAGCGAATTAACTGGCCGATGATCTGATATAACCACATCAATATTTTCTGTATCAATTGTTTTTTTAAATGACGCATAACTTAAACAGCGGGTGATATTTACTGTTGTGTTGTTTTGCAGTACAGTTGTTAATTGATCGAAATCGGTATCATTCTCAGCAACCACAAGTATTTTCATAAAAAGCTGAAGGAATATTGAACAATAAATTTATTTGTAGTAGACGTTATAATTGATCGCGTAGCGAAGCATCGGTACCTCGCGAGTTTGAATTTACAGTTTTTTCTTTTACCGCGATAAAAATTTCGAAATGAAGATCGGAATGATTTAATTAATTGGAACCACTAAATTTCCCTTCGGAAGGAATTTCAACATGAGCCGGTAATGTTTAGTAAGGCTTTCGTGCTATATCACAGGCACATCCATGTAATCTTACAGAAATAATAATCTGGTAAAAAATCTTTCTAACGTTTAAGTGAAGTTGCGCAATTAAGATAATCCCTGGGTTTAAAAGGTGATCTCATAATTGAATCTTGGTGTGCCTGTTCAAAATGAAAATCGACATTCGCTAACTAAAATGATTCCACCCCTGGGCCTGCAACGGCAGACTGGTGTTATCACGCGCTATAATTGATGCACCGGCTGCCTTATCAACATAATGACCAATCACTTTCATGTGCGGGCTGTCTTTTATTTTATCGTAATCCGTTTGTTTGATGGAGAAAAGAAGTTCATAATCTTCACCTCCATTTAAGGCACAGGTTGACGGGTCAAGATTAAATTCGCGCGCGGCATTAAATGTTTCCTGGTCAACCGGAATTTTTTCATCATAAATAACACATCCCAGATCACCTGCTTTGCAGAGGTGTAATAACTCAGAAGCAAGCCCGTCCGAAATATCAATCATGGAAGTTGGTTTTACGCCAAGTGTATGCAGAAAATGCACAATGTCTTTTCTTGCTTCAGGTTTTAGCTGACGTTCAAGTATGTAATCAACGCCTTCCAGTTCGGGCTGCATTGCGGGATTTTCTTTGTAGACTTCTTTTTCGCGTTCAAGAATTTGCAAACCCATGAATGCTGCGCCTAAATTTCCGGTGACTACTAAAAGTTCATTTTCTTTTCCGCCTGAGCGATAAGTAATTTCATTTTTTGCTACTTCACCAATCGCTGTAATCGTAATCACAAGTCCTGAAAGAGTGGAAGAGGTGTCGCCTCCAACTAAATCAACCTGGTAAAGTTCGCAGGCCTTATTAATTCCCGCGTAAATTTCTTCGATCGCTTCCAGTGAAAAACGATTTGATACTGCAATTGAAACAACAATTTGACGAACATCACCATTCATTGCATAAATGTCAGAGAAATTAACAATGGCGGCTTTATATCCGAGATGCATTAATGGTGTGTACATTAAATTAAAATGAATATTTTCCACAAGCGTATCGGTCGTAACGAGCATAAATTTATCACCAACATCAATAACAGCAGCATCGTCTCCAATTCCTTTTATTGTTGAATCGTGATATTTTTTTACACTTTGTGAGAGCTTGTCAATAAGACCAAATTCACCTAATTTTTCTAATTCTGTTCTGTTTTCCATTTTATGTTTTTCAAAAAATTATTTGAGATAAACCAAAATAATTTTACGTTTTTCTTTATTATTTTGACTCCTGATTTTTGATTTAAGAACAAGGAACATCGATTTCTGATTTTAGAAGAAAAAAATCAGAAATCAAAAATCTAAAATCTTCAATGATTGTCAAAGCATTGCCTTAGTCAAGTGATCCAATCATTTTTTTCGGATCAACCCATTCTTCATATTTATCAGCAGGAACATAACCAAGACGAATTGCTTCTTCTTTTAAAGTTGTTCCGTTTGCATGTGCAGTATTGGCAATTTCCGCCGCTTTATAATAACCGATTTTTGGATTTAATGCAGTAACCAGCATCAGTGAATTATTTAGCAACTCTTCAATGCGCTTGTAATTTGGCTCAATTCCCCGGGCACAATGTTCATCAAAAGAAGCGCAGGCATCGCCCAACAATTCAGCCGACTGCAAAAGATTTTTTGCCATCATTGGTTTAAAAACATTTAACTCGTAATGGCCTTGTGCGCCGCCAACTGAAACAGCGACGTCATTACCCATTACCTGTGCGCAAACCATTGTTAACGCTTCACATTGTGTTGGATTAACTTTACCCGGCATAATGGAAGAGCCCGGTTCGTTTGCAGGAATTAATATTTCACCAATTCCGGATCTTGGTCCGGACGCCATCATTCGGATATCATTCGAAATTTTATTCAGAGAAACCGCCAGTTGTTTTAATGCACCATGCGTTCCTACAAAGGCATCATGCGCAGCAAGTGCTTCAAATTTATTTTCAGCTGTGATAAAAGGTAAACCTGTAAATTCTGCGATGTATTTTGCAACAAGTACGTCGTATCCTTTTGGCGTATTCATTCCTGTTCCTACTGCTGTTCCGCCGAGGGCCAATTCTGCCAGGTGTGGTAATGTATTTCTTAATGCTTTAAGTCCGTGTTCAAGTTGCGAAACATAACCTGAGAACTCCTGGCCCAATGTTAAAGGTGTTGCATCCATTAAATGCGTGCGCCCGATTTTTACTATTTCTTTAAATGCAATTGATTTTGCTTTTAATGTTTTTTGCAGCGCCTCAACTCCGGGAATAGTTTTATCGTGAATCATTTTATAAACAGCGATATGCATTCCGGTTGGAAAAGTATCGTTTGATGATTGCGATTTATTGACATCATCATTTGCTTCTAATGTTTTTCCTTCACCAATTTTTCCACCTGCTAAAACGTGTGAGCGGTGTGCGATAACTTCATTTACATTCATGTTGGATTGAGTGCCTGATCCTGTTTGCCAAATAACCAGTGGAAATTGATCATCTAATTTTCCGGCAAGAATTTCATCACAAACAGCCGCAATTTTATCGCGTTTATCTGCCGGCAAAACACCTAAATCCGTATTTGTAAAAGCAGCAGCTTTTTTCAAATATGCAAATCCGCGAATAATTTCAATCGGCATAGAAGAGGCCGGGCCAATTTTAAAATTATTTCTTGAGCGCTCTGTTTGTGCTCCCCAATATTTATCGGCCGGTACTTTTACCTCGCCAATTGTGTCCTTTTCAATTCTATATTCCATTTGTTTTTCTTTTTATCTGCGGTGAGAAATTATTTCATTTTTTCTACTCCTGTTTTTTATTTCAGAATTAATTATACCTTTACAACAATAAAATTAAGTAGCAAAATTAATAATATCTCATCATGGCATCACTTGGATTAGCGTTATTTCTTGTAGTCGGCTTAATGGCCTTCTGGATTTTGGTTTTCTTAATGGGTTTTATTCTGCCTTACTGGGTAACTCTCGGCGCTATGCAGATGTTACGTCCTAAACGATTAATTGATAACAACGATAAAAAATAATTTTCACTAATAAATTTCTTTGAAAAGGGAATCTGATTTCATCGGGTTCCTTTTTTTTTGATTTTTTTTGAACCGCTCCCATTATTCAAGGCGGGCTTTCCGCCAGGCGGACTGTATTATTTTGGAAAATGTTTATACGGACTGAGGGGTTAAAACGAAAATCATCAACTTAAAACTATGACAATAATAATCCTATATGGTAAGGGCAACCCTGCGCCATCTTATCAGAAATAATTTTCCTAAATCGAACTTAATAAGATGTCATTACGAAGTGAGGCACATCTTTCCTCTAATAGGAAATGTCAATTAAATACTTCTACAAAATTTCAAAAACCCTCTCAGCCGGCCGGCCAATTACTGCCTTGTCTCCATTAATAAAAACCGGTCGTTCAATTAATATTGGATGTTGAATCATTGCTGCGATCCAATCCTCTTCCGACAGATTTTTTCCTTCGTATTTTTTTACAAATACAGGTTCTGACTTTCGAATTAAATCTGCGGCATTTATTTTTAATTTTTTTAAAAGATCAATTAATTCTTCTTTTGTCAAAGGATTTTTTATGTAATCAACAACTTCAATCGTAATGTTTTTTGAGTTCGCAAAATCAAGCGCACAGAGGCTTTTAGTACAATAATTATGGTGAAGCATTTTCATAAAGCTATAAGTTGATTTTACGCAAGACGGATTTTGTAACAAAATTAGGCAACTTTTATTATATTTTAAACGTATTAACCAACGTATTAACGCCTATTTTCGTTTCCTTTGTAGAAGACATGTTTAAGCACTTTTTCATATTTATTTTTTGTATGGTTTTTAGCGGCGGTATTGCTGCTCAATACTCGGTTACCGGAAATACTACTCAAACATCTTGCAACCAATTCCAGGTAACTCCCGATAATACAAACCAGGCCGGATCCTTTCATAAAAATGCTTCGATTGACTTGTCTTCAAGTTTTAGTTTATTATTCAATGTCAATTTCGGATGTGATAATTTGGGCGCCAACGGTTTGGTTTTTGTTATGCGTACCGGTCCTTGGTCTGTTGGGATTGGTGGTCCGGGAATGGGTTATCAGAACATGATCGGTAATACGTTAGCTGTAGAATTTGATACTTATAATGATAACGGAACTTTATCGAATTGGGATATCTCTGCAGATCACATGGGTCTGTTCACAAATGGAAGTATTAATCACGATGTCGCAAATACGTCGAATTTATCAGGCGCCGCAGTAAATATTATTCCGGGAAATGCTGATGTCGAAGACTGCCAATTTCATCTTGTTGAAATAATATGGACTTATACAAGTGCGGTTAGCCAGACAATAACAGTTGAGGTAGATGGTGGTGTTTCGATGACAGAGACGGCTAATTTTATTACGAATCAGTTTGCCGGAAATTCTACAGTGCTTTGGGGATGGACAGGAGCAACCGGTCCTTTTTCTAATGAACAAATTGTAGGTCTTGCTTTGGAGCCCGATTTTACAATTTCAGCGACAAACTGCCCCGGACAATTAATCAATTTTACCGATGCTTCCATTTCTCAAAATACAATCACAGGATGGAGCTGGAATTTTGATGGATTGGGAACTTCGACTTTACAAAATCCATCGTTTACTTTTATGACTGCCGGTAGTTATGATGTGACATTGACTATTACTGATAATACACTTTGTTCAAATTCTATAACCATCCCTGTTGGTGTTGGTTTTGATGTTGGTCCAACTGCAGATGCTTCGCCCATTTGTCCGAATGCCCCGACAATGCTACACGCAAATGCGGTACCTTTTGTCGGGAATACATGTTGTTTTGATCTTGTGCTTGGAGATATTTGGGACGACGGCTGGGCCGGAAATAATGTTGAAGTGATTGTGAACGGGGTTTCTACCGGAACTTATTTTCCACCTGCGAATGGTGCCGGTGGTCCATATTACCATACGTTCCCCCTTTGTTTCAATCATGGTGATGTTATAGAAATTATCATAAACGGCGATGCGTTCCCGGGCGAGTGTACTTATACTTTATACGATGCAAGCGGCGGTGTTGTTTTAACTGTACCACCTGGTTTTGCAACATGGGTTGATGGTTTCTCACAAACATATACTGTTGACTGCGGTATAACTCCGCCTGCATATACTTATTCATGGGATAATGGTGCTTTGCTTAATAATCCGGCAAGTGCTGATCCTACTGCAACAATTCCTTCCTCAACCTGGTTTCATGTTGATGTGACGGATCCCGGAACGGGTTGTACAATTACTGATTCAATTCAGTTAGTAACTTATCCCCCGGTAACAGCAACAATTAGTGGAAACCAAACTATTTGCCAGGGAGCAAGCGCAAACTTAACAGTAACATTTACCGGAACACCACCATTTAATTTAAATGTTAACGGGCCCGGCGGACCTCTTGCACCAATTACCGGAATTATGACAATGATTTATAATCTCAGCGTAACATTGGATGGAAATTATACAATTACTGCAGTAACAGGAAGTGGTTGCACCGGTACTTTTTCGGGAACAGGAATTTTAGATGTGATCATACCGCCAACTGTTAGCATTGGTGCCAGTGCAAATTACTGCAACGGGGATGTTATTGCTCCTCTAACTGTTTTATCAGGTGGCGGAGGAACAGTGAATTGGTATAATAATTCTGGTTTAACCGGCCCCCCTTTAGGTACTGGAAATTCTTTTACACCTGTTCAGGGAATTGGAACGGTCACATATTATGCCGCTACCACAGAACCAATTTTAGGATGTGTGGGTCCAGCAGATAATGTTGTCATTACTGTTTATCCTATTCCAACTGCGCCGGCATGGTCCGGAACAACTATTTATTGCGAAGGAGATTTACCTACACCATTAACCGGAACACCAACCTTAGGAGGAACAATTACCTGGTATTCTGATCCCGGTTTAACCACGGTTTTATCTTCAATGCTATCTTATAATCCGGGTCTTGTGGTTGGAGTCACTACAATTTATATTACTGAAACTGCAAACGGTTGCGAAGGTCCGTCAACTGCAATTGATATTACTGTAAAACCAACGCCCTTAGCTCCGGCCGTTACCGGTGATATTCTTTATTGTGAAGGTCAGTCTCCAACTGCGCTTACAGCAACACCAACAATCGGAGGAATAATAACCTGGGAGAATTCGCTTGGAACAAACCTTGCCACCGGGACTTCCTATACGCCCGGCTTAACAAATGGCTTAACTAATTTTTATGTTTACGAATCACTGAACGGATGCGTTGGACCGGAAACTACTGTTACTGTTGAAGTTCAGCCGGCACCGTCAGTAAGTGTTACCGATGAAATTAAAATTTGTCTGGGAGATTCTGTTTCAGTTACTGCACTTAATAATGGTTATGTAATTACGTGGAGTGATGGCCAGGCCGGTGAAACCGTTTGGCTAGGTCCTGATACTACAACAGTCTATATTGTTACTGCTACAAATCCTTTATGCGGATTTGCTGAAGATAGTATTCGGATCATAGTGAATTATCGGCCGCTTGTTGAAGCAGGAAATGATACGTTAATTGGTATTGGCGGTGAAGTAACTATGTGGGCCGAATCACCTACTAATGTGACTTTTGCATGGATTCCGGATGTTGATGAATGTCTTGTGAGTGATTGCTCAGAAGTGTATGATGTTCCTGATCAGGCAACCCTTTATGTTGTTATTGTTACTGACGCAATTGGTTGCACAAATAGTGACAGTGTGTTTGTAGATATTAATGGATACATGGAAGTTTTTGTTCCGAATATTTTTTCGCCGAATGGAGATGGATGGAATGATGTATTGGAAATAAAAGGACCGCGATTGTTTAATTATTACATCCAGATTTATGACCGTTGGGGCAAAGTGGTTTTCGAATCAACAGAGCAAAAAGAATATTGGGATGGTAAATTAAACGGTGCAGAATTGGCTCCGCAAACTTTTGTTTATTTGTTAAGTGGCGAAAGCGTATTAGGTGACAAGATTTCGCAAGAAGGAAATGTCACAATTATTAAATAAAAATTTCAACCGTTTTTTTAAATCCTACGTTTGTTATATTGTAAAATTCTCGCATTATGAAAAAAATTCTATCTCTTTTAATTCTAAGTTTAATTGGATTATTTGCAAATTCCCAGGATAAATTGCCGTTTATACCCGGTACTCTGGCCGGTACACCAGATTGGGGTTATGTTACAAAATCTTTGGGAGATTCATGCGGAGCATATTTTAATAATTACATCGGTCTGCAAAAAACGTCAAATCTTTATATAGAGTATATGCGCACCGGCGATTTTGTCAACGACTTCTATTATAACGGCCGCGCTCAACGATTTACAGTATCACAACCGGTTGATGTAAGCGGTGTAGAATTTTACGCATACCACGAATCTCTAACGCAGGATTCAATAATGGTTATTACATCATTACATACATATACGTCGCTTAATGATTCATTGGGTCCTGAAATTACACGCGATACTGTTTACGTAACGCATACAGCTTTTACTGTAGTACTGCCAAATATTTCTGTAAAAAGTTATTTTGATGCCCCTGTGACAATGGCGGTAGACTACGTAATAGCAATGCATTCCAATGAAGATGAAAACCTGATTATTGTTACAAGCGATTATACTGTAAATGATGGAAATGGTGAAAATCTTTCTTACGCACAGTACGATAATCCAAGTTCACCCGGTGGTGAAGGTTGGTACTCAGCTTTGAATTATTTGGTAACAGATTATGACTATTTAATGAATCCGCTTGTAAAATATGATCTTTATAATCCATTTGCAATTCTTGACGATACAATTTGTCCTGATGTTGTTAGTGCAGGGTGCGTGAACTATTCCCAGGTTGGAAATTTCTCAAACCACATGTATAATTCGCAATTCAGCAGTCCAGCAACTCACATGGTTTGGTTATGGGGTGATGGATTTCAAAACACTGATATTCCAAGCGCTTGCCATACTTATGCAAATCCCGGAACGTTTGGAATTAATTTGAAAGACACACTTTTCAGACATGATTTTGCTTCGCCATATTGTATCGTGAATGTTACTCAACCTATTGTTGTACTTGATTTACCAAATCCGTCTTTCACTTTTATCCAGGATGGTCTTAGTGCAGATTTTACAAATACTTCAACAAATTCTGATTCCGTTTGGTGGGATTTTGGTGATGCTTCGGCAGGAACGGATTTAGACAATCCATCACACTCTTATACATCGCTGGGAATTTTTGACGTCTGGTTATATGCTTTCAATGAATGTTTTGTCGACTCAACTAATTTACCGGTAACGACTGATGATGTAGGTATTGTTGTTGAAGAAAAAGAATTAATGATTTATCCGAATCCGGCAAATACCAATTTTGTGATTTCCGGTTTGTCAGGCGAATCTCAGATTGAAGTATTAAATATGTTAGGCGAACGTGTTTACATCACAAGCACTAATAATAATCAGGAAACCATACTGGTTGGCCATTTATCAACAGGAACATACTTCGTGAGAATCTCCGACTCAAAAGGTCAGGTGACTAAAAAGATTGCGATTAAACATTAAGATTGATTTTTATGATTTAAAAAAAAAACGCCTTACCGGTTTCGGTGAGGCGTTTTTTGTTTTAAACGAATTAAATCTTTTTATCCGCCGAAGCTTTAGCGTAGGTGGAAACTTTTCAACCCATCAACTCTTCAACTCTTCAACTTTATAAACTAAATTTGCATCATGTTCAAACACCGGCTTAAAAATCCATTATTCCTCTTTTACCTTTTGGTGGTTTACGTCGTTGCCCAATTCAGCTGGTGGCTTTATTTAATTGCGAGCCTTTACGGAAAAATTTATACAGATCCGATTATTCTCGAGAAAAAAACGCTCATGCTTGTTGGCGAAGGTTCTGTTTTTGTGATCATTTTATTTGGTGGTGTTTTTATGATTAAACGCGCTTATAAAAAGGAGCATGATTTAAACCAAATGCAGGAAAGTTTTTTATTATCTGTTTCGCACGAATTAAAGACGCCCATTGCATCGGTTAAACTTTTTCTGCAAACACTTCAAAAAAGAGACCTGGATGAAAATAAAAAAGAAGAAATTTATGCTCAGAGTCTTTCCGAAATTCAACGGTTAGAAAGTCTTGTTTCAAACTTATTGATTTCACGGAGTATTGAAAACAAGAATTATTTTTTGAATAAATCTCCGCTACAGTTAGATGCGTTTATTGAATCTTTAATCGGATCATTAAAATCATCAATGCTAAAAAACAGGAAAATTAATTTATCCTTAAATCCTGTTGAAATGCAGGCTGACAAAGAGGCAATGACAAGCATACTTGTTAACTTACTTCAAAATGCCGTAAAATATTCTCCTGCAGAAAGTGAAATTAAAATAAATCTCTCAAAAAAAAATGAAGAAATTATTTTAGAAATTTCAGATAACGGAATTGGAATTGAAGATGAAAAAAAGAAATACGTTTTTAACCGCTTTTATCGCGTAGAAAATGAAATGACACGCAAATCAAAAGGAACCGGACTTGGCTTATTTATTGTTGACTATTTGGTTGAACAGCACAATGGAAAAATTGAGTTGAAAGATAATTCTCCGCAAGGATTGTCGGTAATTTTGCATTTTAGGAAATAATTAATTTAAAAAGAATAACGAACATCCCTGCCTGTTTGACAACAGTCAGACAGGGATTAACGATTTATGATTTAAGAAGTGGCACGTCGTCGAATAATGATCTTGGAATTATTGGGAGATACTGATACGCCTGAGGCGGACAGCATGACTCATCAACGTTCTAAAATCGTTTATCCTTGTTCTTAAATCAAAGTTGAAATTAAATTTAATAAGATAAATACTGATGAAAAAAGTAGCACTTCTAATTCTTGACGGTTGGGGCCACGGAGATAAATCCAAATCTGACGCTATTTATAACGCCAATACTCCTTTTATGGATAGCCTGGAAAAAAATTATCCGAATGCTGAACTTGCAACCGATGGCGAAAATGTTGGGCTTCCTGATGGCCAAATGGGAAATTCAGAAGTCGGACATTTAAATATCGGCGCAGGCAGAATTGTTTACCAGGAACTCACAAGAATCAATAAAGCAATAAAAGACGGCGAATTCCAAAAAAATAAAGTTTTGCTGGATGCATTTGATTACGCAAAAAAAGAAAATAAAAAAGTTCATTTTATTGGTCTTGTTTCAACTGGTGGTGTGCATTCATCGCAGGAACATATTTACGCGCTTTGTAATTTAGCGAAAGAAAAAGGATTGACAAATGTTTTTATTCATGCATTCACAGATGGCCGTGATTGTAATCCGACAACAGGTTTAGCTCATATTAAAAATTTAGAGAATCATCTGAAAAAATCTGTTGGAAAAATTGCTTCTGTGATTGGTCGCTATTATGCAATGGATCGTGATAATCGTTGGCCGCGAATTCAACTTGCTTATGATTTAATGGTGAATGGAAAAGGGGAGGAAGTAACAAATCCAATCGATGCAATTCAAAAATCTTATGATGAAAATATCACGGATGAATTCATCAAACCATTTGTAGTTGTTGAAAATAATAAGCCAATTACGAAAATTGAAAATGGTGATGTCGTCATCTCATTTAATTTCAGAACGGATCGTTGCAGAGAAATTACAATCGCCCTAACACAAAAAGATCTACCGGAATTTGGAATGAAAAAATTAGATCTGCATTACGTCACAATGACAAATTACGACAGCACGTTTAAAAATGTCCGCATTGTTTTTGAAAAAGATAATTTGAATAATACGCTTGGTGAAATAATTTCAAAAGCCGGATTAACTCAACTTCGAATTGCAGAAACTGAAAAATATCCACACGTAAGTTTTTTCTTTTCCGGTGGAAGAGAAGAAGTATTTGAGGGTGAGCGTCGAATCATGATTCCTTCGGTAAAAGCCGCAACTTATGATTTACAACCCGAAATGAGTGCGTATGAAATTGCCGCTGCAGTTTGTCATGATATGGAAAAAAACAGTCCCGATTTTATTTGCCTCAATTTTGCTAATGCGGATATGGTTGGTCACACAGGTAATTATGAAGCTATTCTTAAAGCTGTAGAAACGGTTGATGAATGTGTGAAAAAAGTTGTAGAAAAAGCTTGCCTTGAAGGTACAGAAGTAGATCCAAAAAATCTTGCTTACTCATTTGTAATTATTGCCGATCACGGAAATTCAGATTACGCAATTAATCCGGATGGTTCTCCAAATACAGCGCATTCAATGAATCCTGTGCCTATCATAATAATAGATGAAAATATAAAAAGAGTTGAGAGTGGAATCTTAGCTGATGTTGCGCCAACAATTTTACATTTAATGGGAATTGAAAAACCTGTTGAGATGACTGGGAGAGTTTTGGTTAAATAGTTTAATTTGGAGTTTAAACAATTTAATCACAACGTTCACAAAGAAAAATTACTCAAAGTTTGCCGGGTTTGTTCCTACGCTCTTTGTGCCTACTGAACTCAAAGAACAACAATCTAAAAAAATTGTCGTTATTGAGAGATGAAAAATCAAGAAGAAATTTCATGCAAATAATTGTTGGCATAAATAATTTAAGATTTTGTTTGTTGATTATTCTTCAAATATCCGGTTGGACTTATGCCCAAAACTGGAATCAAATCACCGATTTTCCCGGAACACAACGCGATGACGGAACCAGCTTCGTTATTGGCAATACATCCTATTGCGGAACAGGAAATTTACCCTGGGGCGTTGGAACAATTGATTTTTATGCATTGGATATGAGTGATGATTCATGGAACCAAATTGCATCTTTACCGGCTGGTGAAGAACGACAATATGCCTGTGGATTTTCATCTGCAACTCATGGCTATATTTTTGGCGGCTATAACGCCGGAAATTTTTTCAACGATCTCTGGCAATACGATCCCATTTCAAATACATGGTTGGAAAAAACTCCTTTGCCTGATGTTGGAAGAAGTGCTTCGGCTTATTTTGTAATTGGCGACACGGCATATTTTGTCTGCGGAAAAACAGCAACAGATTATGCTATAAATGAAGTCTGGGCTTACAATATGACGAATGATACCTGGCAACAAAAAAATAATTTTCCTTTTGGAAACCGTTGGCGAAGTTGCGGAATAGCATCACCAACAAAAGGGTATTTAATTTTCGGAAAAGATGAAACGTTCGTGTATCCAACTGCGCTTTATGAATTTGACCCACTAACAAATTCATGGATACAAATAAGTAATTTTCCCGGAATCGGTAGAACACATTCTAAAGCAGTTTTTTATGGCGGCAATATTGTTCTGCTATCCGGTTACGACAGTTTGAATATTTCGTACAACGACATGTGGCGATATGATCTGGCTGATAATTTATGGTTCCAGTTAAATGCTATTCCCGCAGTTGAACGCCGCGCAGGAATGTGTTTTACGAATAGCGTAGCTCTCTATTATACCGCAGGAATTAACTCTTCAAATGGTAAGATAAAAGAGACATGGAAAAATATAAATCCAACAGAAATTTCTGAAAATCCGGAAGAATTATTTTTTGATTTATTTCCAAATCCAGCAAACTCAAAAGTTAATCTGACATTCAATCAGGTCAAAAATTTTGAAATTTTATCTATTATTATTTATGACCTTTCGGGTAAAGAAATTTTTTGTGAATCGAATCCCGGAAATCTAAAGACGCTTGAAATAGATGTCTCGGAATTTGAATCCGGCACATATCTTATTAATATTCTGACGACTGAATTTTCAACAACAAAAAAACTAATTGTTCTGTAATAGTAGTTTTATCGGAGAATACTTCCGTCTTCGTTATACTCAATACAGCTCGCTGTATCCTGGCCATGCTCTATATAGTATTTAATGGTTGTAATGCAAACGGACATTTTTTTTCCAGACTCATAATATCGGAAATTTGAGACAGTCTCAGCTGTGATTTCAAACCGCTGTTCAAGAACTCCATTCTCAAAATAAGTCTCGTTGATTGTTACAATAGTAGGACCGCGGCTCTCTGCCAATCTTAACTTATTAATATTTTTATCTAGCGGCACATCATAATAGTTACACCGTGCTAATTGGCCGTTGCTATAATACACATATTGCCAGCCATAAAACTCTTCCGCATAATCCGCATGGTCAAAGTTTCTCATTTGAGTTCTGGACGACCGATGACCTAAGGAAAAAGTATCAATCTTGATTGTCAAATTTGGAACAACCCAACCAAGATTATTAAACATTTCAATATTTGGAACTGAGTCATATTTTTCATATTTTAACGTATCACCATCTTCATAAAAATGGATACAATAGTTTACAGGAATGTAACCGAACTCTTCCGCTGTTTCATATCTTAATTCAAATCTTTCAGACTCCATTTTGCCATTGAGGTAAAAGGTTCGTTGATGGATAAAATTGTTCTCTTCTATGGAATGGTAGATTATTTTTTTGTTTTCAAAACCTTTAATTTCAATAACACTGTCGACATCAATTGTTTTAATTACATATTTATATTCGGTGCTATCTTCGAAAATCTCGGTTGAAATAATTTGCGAAATGCTTTCAACCGATAAAAAATTAACCAGGTAAAAGAAGAATAAAAAATTTATAATTTTCATAATGTGTTAATGCTTAAATTTAATTTCAATATCCTTCGCAACTCTATACCGGTAAACATTTTGAAAAAACATTTCATTTCATATGATTCTCAAATATACGCTTTAGAATAATTAACCCTACCTTTAATAATTCAATCATTCTTCTTTATGCGAAATTCTTTAGCCGTAATTACCGGTATCGTTGCATCTTACGCCGTTATCATTTTAATTGAACTAACGCAAATGATGATTTATCCGCCACCGCCGGGGCTGGACCCGATGAATCATGATCACTTGTTAGTTTATATGAAAATTATTCCGGTTGCGGCATTGGTTTTTATTGCTGTTGCACATCTGCTCGGAACTTTGGTTGGAGGCCTGGTTGGTTTAAAAATTGCAGGAGGAAATCGGAAAGTTGGATATATTATTGGAGGAATCATGCTAACATTTACGGTCATTAATTTTTTCATGATTCCTCACCCGGTATGGTTTATGGCACTTGATGTTTCAGGCGTAGTTATCGCTTTCCTTGTATATATGAAATTGGTCCAACCGGTCAAAAATTAGTACATGATTTTCCAGAAGTTAAATCGAATTATTTTTTTCTCTTTTAGTGTGACAAGTTGTTTTTGTGTCGCGCAAAATGACACGCCACTTTTCAAATCGCTTTCTCCCGAAAATACAAAAGTTAATTTTCAAAATACGATTATTGAAAATGACACCTTTAATTATTTTTATTACGATAATTTGTACAATGGCGCCGGCGTTTCAATCGGCGATATTAATAATGATGGTCTGCCTGATATTTATTTTGTACGTAACCAGGGAGCGGACCAATTGTATTTGAATTTAGGTAAAATGAAATTCAAAAACATCACAAAAAAAGCATTTCCAAAACAAGATAAATCCGGCTGGCACACTGCTGTTTCAATGGCAGATGTAAATGCTGATGGCTGGCTTGATATCTATGTTTGCAAACATGGTTTGGGACCTGTTCAAAAAGTGAATTATAGAAATCTACTGTACATAAATAATGGCAACAATACATTTACTGAAAGCGCAAAAGAATTCGGCGTGGATGATCCGGGCCGTTCAATGGATGCAGATTTTTTTGATTATGACCAGGATGGTGACTTGGATTTATTAGTGACAAATCATCGCGAGAATACTTGTATAATGGATCAATTTAAGCACCAAAGTTATTTAGAACAATTTCATTCAAATCGCCTGTATCAGAATAACGACGGCTTGTTTACGGATGTCACAAAAAATGCCGGCGTTCTGTCTTTTGGTTTTTGTCTTGCGAGTTCAATCGGTGATGTAAACAATGATGGCTGGCCTGATATCTACATCACTAGTGATTATGCAAACCCTGATTTTCTTTTTATAAATCAGCAAAACGGAACTTATAAAAATGAATCGAAAGAACGTTTAAGACATACATCACATTATTCAATGGGAAGTGACATTGCCGATTTTAATAATGACGG
>Ga0102851_10000681_pt1 | contig 17925 bp, 20 predicted proteins | sample Mud3Dept3metaG_FD_79558 | JGI IMG/M metagenome (GOLD analysis project Ga0102851, IMG submission 79558) | Freshwater wetland microbial communities from Ohio, USA, analyzing the effect of biotic and abiotic controls - Mud 3 Core 4 Depth 3... | ecosystem: Environmental > Aquatic > Freshwater >... | reverse complement strand
GTCTTACTGAACGGAAAGCTGCTCGGCACTGCCTCAGGACGAAGGAAAAAAGAGGCCGAAACCCTGGCTGCAAAAGAAGCTCTTGAGATGATGCAGGATCAGCGGTAATTGATAAAATCTATGGAGACCGTTCGGTAAACTGTGTCAATCGTCAGTAACATGATATCAGACCCTGAGGTCCAATTTCAGCCTGCCCTCGAAAAACACTGACAACTGTAAGACCGTCTGGCCCCAGTTTCTGGGAGGCTGAGTCCATTTCTTCTCAATATTTTTGATCGCAAGATAGATCAACTTCAACAGAGCGGTTTCATTGGTGAAGGCCCCCTTGGTCTTGGAAACCTTTCTGAGTTGCCGATGGAACCCTTCGATGGTATTGGTCGTATAGATGATCTTTCTGATCTCCTCGGGATATTTGAAGAAGGCCGAGAGCTCTCCCCAATTGACCCGCCAGGATTTTATGACGATGGGATATTTCTTGCCCCACGCTGCGTCGAGCTCATTGAGTCGTTGTTCGGCCAGATCTTTCGTGATTGACTTGTAGACGGGCTTGAGGTCCTTCAGAAAAGCCTTCTGGTCTTTCGAGGCGACGTACTTCAGAGAGTTCCTCACCTGATGGACGATACATAGCTGCACCTCAGTATTGGGAAAGATGGTCGTTATAGCGTCACTGAACCCTTTGAGTCCGTCAATGGAGGCTATCAGAATATCCTTTACCCCACGGTTTGATAGATCGGTCAGGACTTGCAGCCAGAAGTTAGCCCCTTCTGCCTCCGAAATGTAGATGCCCAGTACATCCTTGCTTCCACGGACATTCAGACCGAGGATTGTATATACAGCCCTGGAAACGATCTTGCCCTCGTCACGGACCTTGTAGTGAATAGCATCCATCCAGACAAAGGGATAGACCTCTTCAAGAGGCCGGGCCTGCCATTCCCTGATGACCGGCAGTATGTTGTCGGTAACCGCACTGAGGGTCGCCGGAGAGATCTCTACCCCGTACATTTCCTCCATATGACTGGCGATATCTGTATAGCTCATACCAAGACCGTAGAGAGCTATGATCTTGTCGTCGAAGGATTTGCCAAGGGTGGTCTGGCGCTTCTTTACCAGCTCGGGCTCAAACGTGGAGTTTCGGTCCCGAGGGGTCTCAAGCTCAAAGGAACCGTAGTCGGAACGCACGGTCTTAGAGCTCTTGCCGTTCTTGCGGTTTCTGGTCTCAGGGGGCTCTGCATCAAGGTGGCTTTCCGCTTCCCCTTTCAGCGCTGCCTCGACTATTCGCTTGATGAGTGGCATCATTACACCATCTTTGCCGCTCAGTGGCTTGCCGGCCTTCAGCTTCTTGATTGCTTCTTTCTGAAAGACCTCAAAATCAAAATCAGGTGGTATGAACTTCTTGTTGTCCTCTCCCATGCCATCCTCCTGTTATATTGTAGCCAATATGGCTACTCAGTTGGATTGACACAGTTTATCTAATAGATCCTCCCTGCCGGCAAGATCACCATAGAAGATCACCCTAACTCAACATTCTTAGCAGATCCGAAACCTGTATGATTTTAACGCCTTTATACTTTCCCACATCGCACAAGTGTTTATCACCGCTCACTATATAAGATGCTGATGATGCTATAGCACAGGATATGAATTTATCATCATCAGGGTCCTTGCAAACCTCACGCACATCATGAGCGATTTCAGTTACCTCAAAAAAAGGTAGTATCTCTTCTTCAACGATCATTTTTATTTCCTCTTTTGTAAGTCTGAACTTCGGATACTCAAGAACGGTCCTGAGCTCTTCAAATGTCTCCTTTGAGATAACGGGCAGGATGCTACCAGATTTCCAGAGATCAACAATACGGGAGAGCTCACCCCGGAAAAGGAGAGCAGATATCAGAATGTTTGTGTCAAGAATAACTTTCAGCGCCGCTTTTTCTTTCTTGCCCACGCTACCGCCTCAATTACATCCCCTTCCGTCATGCCAAGCCTCTTCATTTTATCCCTTACCCCTTCAAGAGTCCTGTCGGACGGTGTGATTTTAACCGGCATGAGGATTATTTTCTTGTTTTCTATCGAGATGTCGAAGTACTCAGTCTCCGGAAAAGATTTAACTATCTCTTTCGGCAAAGTAAGCTGATTCTTGGAAGTCTTTTTTGCAAGCATTGTTCCTTACCTCCTTACAATAAGGATACATTATATACGTAGTTTCTGCAATAATCGGCACAAAAATAGTGGAGCATCACCGATGTCGGCAAGAAGGATATCAAACAAGGGAAAACCTAAAGCTCGTCCAGATTAAGCTTTGTGACCTTACCCCTGGCTACCTGTTTCAGGCCCCTCTGAACACTCTCAAGGGCCTTTTTGTTCTTGTAAAGCCATTTTTCCGGGAAGGAATAAGGTCTAGTACAGTCTCGAGCCTTTTGAGTTCATCAATATCAATCACCGCCGCCATCTTATGGCCTTTTGCGTCGGTTAGAAATTGCCTTACTCTCATATGATCATCTTTGCGCTTAGCTACAGCAGGCATACATACCTCCTTGCAATTACTTCATTATATAGACACTTCTTCTTTCTTGTACAGGGCAATCATTTCTCACCTATTGGCCGGTTCGAGAGTGCGGATACTAAATCTAGCGCCTCACTCATCACCAATTTCCACCACCAAGAGTCACCACCAAGAAAAAGGGAAGGAGGTGTAACCTATTGAAAAATATGGCGCGCCTGAAGGGATTCGAACCCCTGACCCACTGCTTAGAAGGCAGTTGCTCTATCCGTCTGAGCTACAGGCGCACAAGGAAAACAGCGAGTTATGATTATAAGGAGTTGCCAAAATACCTGTCAAGAATCCATTGACAACAGAATTCGTTGACGCGGCACCTGCTTTCTGTTTTATTATTACCAGTCACTATGCACTGACACTGATCACTGCTTTGTATGGGCGGTTAGCTCAGCTGGGAGAGCGCCACGTTCGCAACGTGGAAGTCGGGGGTTCGAATCCCCTACCGTCCACCAGCTTTCTTGCTGGATAATCCTCTAATGCGAAGCTCTGATTCCGACACTTCTTTCATGATCTCTGCCAGGGGGACTTTTGCATCCAAAGCCAGCCTTCTGCAGTCCTCGTATTCCGGTGTCTTCCGTTGGATACCGTTCCCGAATGATGAGACCTTGACCCTCACCTTGCCGTAGCGCGTCCGGACATGTCCCATCTCTCTCTTCATTGTCACCCTGCAGGCATCGTAAAAACGCATGCCAATGGTTGTCGTCTCTTTGAAGATGATATCCATGAGTTCATATTTCTTGTCCGCGCTGCAGAGAACGCCAAGTAGCGTACCGGGCCGTGATTTCTTCATGATCACAGGGGTCAGGTAGACATCAAGGGCGCCATGATCAAACAGCCTTTCCATGACATATTCATAGACCTGCGGGTTCATATCATCGATATTCGTCTCAATGACCGTAACGGTCTCGTTCTGTAGGTCCTGACAGACATCGCCGATCATGATCCTTAACACATTCGGCCAATTGTCAGGATCTGCACCTCCGGCACCCAAACCTATGGCCTCAGGGATAAAATGAGGCATGGTCCCGAATCCCGATGAAAAAGTCCTGAGCAGGACCGCGCCGGTCGGGGTTGTGAGCTCAAAAGACGGTCCCGACGCATAGCACGGGACCCCTCTCAGGATCTCCGCGGTAGCAGGAGCCGGGACAGGAAGAACGCCGTGCGAGGTCATGGTGGAGCCGCTGCCGACATTGACAGGAGACGCATACGAGATTTCAACGCCGAGAAATGCCATACCGATCAGGGCACCAAAGATATCGACACAACAGTCGACACACCCAAGTTCATGAAGATGCGCTGTATTGATCGTCTCCCCGTGAACTTTTGCCTCTGCTTCAAATAGTTTTTTGAATATCGTGTGTCCCTGTTTCTTAATACCCTCGGAAAGCCGAGACTCTCGTATCATTTTCTGCACTTCTTTCCAGCCTCTGACTTTTTGCCCTCCGCCCTTAGCGCCGAGTGTCACATCAACCTTGGTGGCCGCAAGCCCTGCCCTTACGACCTTTTTTTCGCTCAGGGCGTACCCTTTAAGCTTCAGTTTCTTCAGCTCCTTTTCGATATGCGCCAGCGGGACACCGGCATCGACCAGCGCGCCGAGCAGCATGTCGCCGCTGATGCCGGAAAAGCAGTCAAGATATGCCATCTTCACGCGAAACACCTCACGGCAAAAACGCGAACATCTCTGCCATTACCCTGCATCACCAGGAGTACAGGGCGCCTATCCGATATTCAGGAACGGCTTCACATCCCTGTTGAAATCAAGTTTTGCAAAATAATTTCCGATCGCAGACCGGTATTCACCGATAGTCTTCATCGCCTGGACAGCAAGACTGAACCTCTGCTCAAGGCTGATGCTGCCGCCGTTATTCCTGAGTGCCTCCACAAAGCCCGCATACTGTCCTGACGAGGTGAGGACAGCAACGCTGTGCCAGTTCTTGGCTGATGCCATGGTCATGGCAGGTCCGCCGATGTCGATGTTCACGCGAGCGGTTTCCGACGTTGTGTCCTCTTTAGCAATAACCGAAGTAAACGGGTACAGATTGCCGACAAAGATGTCGAAATAGACACCCGCATAACCGCTTCCCTGAGCGAGTGTCTTATAGAGGTACTCCTCATGCGCAGGATTCCCCCTCTCTGCGAGCAGCCCTGCATGGATCTTGGGATGAAGCGTCTTCACCAGCCCTCCTTCCATCTCCGGCGCACCGGTAAATTCCTCGACAGACACATAGTTCTTCCCAGCGTCCGGGCCGAGTATTTCGATGATCTTCTTGCCGGTGCCGCCGGTTGAATAGAACTTCGCAGCGGGATTCGCCCCGCATATCCCTTTAATGAGGTCCTCAAGCCCTGCCTTGTCAAAGACACTCACGAGGATATGCTCCGGCTTGATGAGGCCGATGACCTGATGGACGTTCTCTCTGATGCTCATGTTTCCCCCTGTACCGCTATATTGACAATCGTACTGCCTTTGGATTCATCACATCTTCTGTCATTTCGGTCGGATCGAACCTCGGATGAGGCCCGGTTCGGGACCCGATTCGGGCCTGTCCGCAATCCTTCACTGAAAAAGATCCCCGACAAGCCTGCCGGCAGGCAGGCGGGAATGACTGATAATCAGTCTACTTTCGATTTCCTTAGTATATTACAACAGAAGAATTATCATCCGCATCTCCGCGTTAACGCATTCACGCCTCTACCTGACCAGCAGGGCCTCCATCTCCGTTATCATCTCTGCGATCGTCATTTTGATGCGATGGCCGAAATCGAGCTGCTGTCTCAGTTCGATCTCCATGGTGGAAAGCTCGCGGTAAAGGTCCGTACGGTCAAGCATGCAGGCGGCGCTCTTCTCGTCTGACATGTCCCAATCGATTTTATGGCATCCGGTGCCCTGTGTCACCGTGCCATCAGGCCTTCGCATCCGGTAGGGCACCCCATGGAGCCTGCAGATCATCATCCGATGCGCATAGAGACTGCAGCGCCCCTCCCTGTTCAGGGGGCACATGACCCGCCTCGCCTGGCCGGCGGCGTCATGCGTCCGGCATAGTTCCGCCGCTTCGCGGGCCCTTAGAAAAATATCCTGTCTCGCCTGTTCATCACAGGCCTGAATGCCGCTGAGAAGGAAGAGGAATTCGGAAAGGGTGTGGTGATTAAAATGCTCTTCGCAGCAATTCTCGTCGCAGCCGGTGCAGGAAAATTCATAGCAGGCTGCTGACCGATCATAGGCCCTCCCCATGCGTCCGTACAGGTCCCGGACCCTTTCACTATGCGCGTCGATGGTTTTTGGGTCAGCTGCGAGAAGAGGAGAGAAGATGCTCATGCCCTGTTGCAGGGACGCGTTGAAATCATTTCCCAGGTGGTCTGGTCAAGTTCTTCCATGTAGTCAGCGATCCCGAACCGTTTGCCGCATTCCATGCAGCGCAGGGTAACGGCCCTTCAACCGAACTGTATGAATATCGGGCCATTGCAGGCTTTGCATTTCAGGTTGGTCTCTTTCACAGCTTCTATTCTACTCACTGGTTGCAAAAAAGTGTAGAGACAGACGCGGCGGGCGGGCAAAAAGGTCTTTTGCAGGAATTTCAATGGCGCCCCTTTCGGCGAACCAGTCACGAGCCTCGTTTCCTTGCAGCTGAAGAATTACCTATAGGGTATACGCCGGCTGATGCTTTGCCATGCCCCGTCAAATTCCACCGCATTGAAAGGCCTTCGGGCTGGCCGACCTGCCCGCTCGGACTATTTCTGCCAGGTCGATTTCGTGGTCTTCTTGATACTATTGGTCTTCGCGTATAATAAAGGCATGATGTTTGAAACCATTGTTGTGGGACAACTCGACACGAACTGCGTGGTCATCGCTGATACCATCACCCGTGACGCCTGCGTCATTGACCCGGGAGACGAGCCGGAAAAGATCAGCGCGCATATCAATGGTAACGACCTCAGACCGGCATGCATTTTATTCACCCACGCGCATTATGACCACGTCTGTGCTGCGCGGGAGTTGAAGGAGCAATACCACGCGGACATTGTTATGCATGAGGATGAGATGTCAACATATATGGACACGAAAAGACTCTGTGTGTCGCGGGGATTTGATGAAGAAGATTTTCCCCTCCCTGACATCTTCATACGGGATAACGACATCATAAAGGTCGGAAATCACTGCTTCAGAGTCATCCACACACCCGGACATACTCCCGGAAGCATCTGCCTCCTGGGAAATGGCGTATTAGTCAGCGGGGACACACTCTTCCGGGGTTCTGCCGGCAGAACAGACCTTCCGGGGGGAAACAGGGAGCATCTTCTGCGGTCCCTGAAGAAACTGATGCGTCTTCCTGATACGACCCGTGTGCTGTGCGGACACGATCAAGAGACCACCATCAAGATCGAAGCCGAGACGAACCCGTTCATGGCTGTTCCCTAGTGCAGCACTCCCTGCATATGCCCGGGAAAAGCATACCGGATCTCTTCGCCGCGGAGGGAACTGATTTTGCAGAGATCAGGCAATCAGCTGCTGAGGCGAGGGACCTTATCGAAACTGTCAGCCTGGATATCGAACGCTGTACTGCAACAGTCTGCATGGACTGTAGCAGCATCTGCTGCAGTAACAGGCACTGCCGCTATGACCGGAGCGACAGCATATTTCTTGCTGCCCTTGGTTCAGTCGTTCCAGAATACGATCCGGATACCGGAGAGACCGCTCCCTGCCGGTTTCTCGGCAACAGGGGATGTGTTCTGGAGCGTTCCCGGCGGCCGTATCGGTGCACGTGGTTCTTCTGTACACCGCTTCTCGACCATATCATAAGAACTACTGCCCCCCCAGACTACCGGCGATTCATGAGGACCCTTCAGTCGATCACGGAAAAGCGCACACGCATGATCGATGACTTTGAAAAAGTACAACGAAAATCTCCTGGTTTCAGCGGTACGAACATCTAAATAACCCTTTGTTTTATTGACACTTTTCATCTTTCTGCGATAATATGATACTTAATCGACATGTTAGATAAAACCGCAGTTTTAAAGGAAGCCCAGAAGCATCTGGCCAAAGGGGCCATTGACAAGGCTATTTCTGAGCTCGAAAAGCTCGTTAATGAAAGCCCTGACGGCAATACGTTTAACACGATAGGAGACCTCTATCTCAAGAAGGGCACCCAAAAGACCGCAACAGATTACTACCGGAAGGCAGCCAACTTCTTCTGGCATGAAGGCTTTTCACAAAAGGCACAGGCCCTCTATAAGAAAGTCCTTAACATAAACCCTGCTGACACCGATGCCCTGTATTCGTTTGGCGAACTGAGCGAAGAAAAGGGGCTTGTCACCGATGCGATCAAATACTACCTCGCAACTGCAGACCTGCTTTCCAAGGAAGGCAAGAAAGACCGCCTCATCGCGATCTACGAGAAGATCCTCTCTCTCTCTCCTGCGAACATATTGCTCAGGATCAAAGTTGCCGACATCTTCATCAGGGAAGGCCTGAATTCTGACGCTGCCAGGGAATACCTGCACATCGCCAGGATTCATGAGGAAACAGGCGATCATGCGAAGTCAAAGGAATTCTTTCAAAAAGCCATCGGCGTTCATCCGAGGAGCAAGGATGCGGTCCTCGGTCTGACCCATCTCTATGAAAAGACGGGCGAGTTCGAGCAGGCAGCAGCCCAGTTGAAAGACGCGACTGTGCTCTTCCCGGATGATACGGATATCCTTTTCCGCTGCGCTGACCTTTCGCTCCGGATTGATGATACGGGCTACGCGAGACAATGTCTTATGCGCATCGTCGAAGGAAACCAGCAAAACGTCAAGGCACGAAGGATGCTCGGCGATCTTTATCTCAAGGCGGGCGCAACTGAAAAGGCCTGGGAACAGTATCTCCCGGTTCTCCATGATATTCTTACAGAAAAGAATTTTGAAGATGCAATCAGCCTGCTCGAGACCTTTAAACCGCTGGATCCCGTCGAAGCCGGCAAGCGACTCATATCCCTTTTCCGGCAGCTGGAAGAAAAAAACAGGGTCTGTGACGAACTGGTGTCACTTGGCGACTACTATGCATCGCATGATATGGATGAAGATGCGCATTCCTACTATAGGGAAGCTCTCGAGATAAATCCTGAGCATAGTGCGGCCAGGCTGCGGATTGCCTCCTCCCCTCCTGAGCCGGTACCCTCAGGGGAATCCGGCCCGGCCGGTCCTGTCGGGATCGAAATCCCGGATTTGGTCCTGGAGTCTGAAGAACCTGACCTGTCAATGCGCTCTGTACCCGAGGAAATCACGCCCGAAACATTCGGCATTCCGGCGGGCGGAATGACAGAAGGGCCGGCTGCCGGCATCACGCACGGAGAAAAACCGTTCGACGAGATCTTAACCGAAGTGGACATCTTCTGCCGGTATGGGCTGGTCCTTGAGGCGCAGAAGCTGCTCGATGGCCTCAAAACCCGCTTCCCTGAGAATATCGATGTGCACCTGCGGCTCAAGGCTCTCTACATGGACACCCATGAAAAGGAACTGGCAGTTACGGAGTGCCTCATCCTCAGCGAACTTTACCGTCTCAATGGAGATGATGTCAGTTTTGAACAGATGCTGATAGAGGCTCACGGGATCGACCCTGAAGATCCGAGACTTGCGGAACGCGGCCTTGCCCGCTTTGTCGAGCCGGCACCATCGGCCGCCCCTGCTGCCGGAGGCTTCGGTGAAGCTGTTTCGGGTTCGGAACCTACTATCGAAGATTATGAGGAGGAGATAGCAGAGGCCGACTTCTATGCTCGGCAGGGCCTTACCACGGAAGCAGTCAAGATCCTGGAGAAACTCCAGACGCTCTTCCCGGAAAACAAAAATGTCATTGAGCGGCTGCATGCGCTTGGCCACACACCCTCGCTTTCTGATATTGAGGAGATGACAGGCAGCATAGAGTTGTCCGACACGTTTGATATCTCCGAGCCGTCAGAGACTCCCGGGGAGTTCAAAATCGCTGAAATGAGCGGTCCTGATGAAGGTTTTCAGGTCACCGGTGAAATTGAACAGCCTGAAAGCTCCGGACTGCAAGGGGGCACGGGAATGTTCGAGGAGCTTGAACTGGACGAAAACATCCCCCTGGATATTGAGGCAGTACCGAAAGGGGCCGAAGAACTTCCTCAGAAGGCTGCTTCCGAAGAAACTGCTGTCAGCGGGGGACTTCCTGCGGATGCCCCGGAGGAAAGCACGGAGTCTGCATTTGAAGATTTCAGCTTCTCTGAGACTGACCTTGTCGAAGCGCAGGAGATGCCCGAACCCTCGCTTGACAGCGACGTTCTCGAAATATTCCAGGAGTTCAAAAAGGGGCTTGAAAAGGAGCTCGGCGATGACGACGCGGAGACCCACTATAATCTGGGCATTGCATACAAGGAGATGGGGCTCGTCAATGATGCGATCAAGGAGTTTCAGACATCCAAGGGCGATCCCAAACGGTTCCTCCAATCATCCACCATGCTCGGTGTCTGCTACATGGAAAAAGGCCTCCATACCCTTGCCATCGATGTTCTGACAAAGGCATTGGAGAGCTTGAAGGACAAGGACGAGTCCTATTGGGCCCTCAGCTATGAACTTGCTGAAGCATATGAAAAGAACCAGGACCTGAAGGAAGCCGTGGAATTATATACGTCGATATACGGATGGAATGCAAAATTTCGCGATATTTCTGATAAAATGAGTCTGTTGCCGTCTCAGGCGCCGAAGGCAGCCGAAAACGGAAGAACGAAAGACACAGAAAAACCGAAGGAAAGGAAAGACAGGGTTTCGTACCTATAACCGCTATGGACTATCTGGAATATTACAAACTGGAAGAGCATCCGTTCTCGAACGTGGTAGACAGCAGGTTTTACTGGAACAGTCCGCAGCAGGCCGAAGCTCTTACGAAGCTGAAATACGCGGTCGATACCCGGAAAGGGCTCGCGGTTGTGATCGGCAACATCGGTGCAGGGAAGACCACCCTTGCCCGGAAGATCCTTGAGGAACTCGATGAAGAACATTATGAGGCTGCGCTCCTTGTCATCATCCATTCTTCGGTGAACTCTGAGTGGCTCTTCAAGAAGTTCGCCATCCAGCTCGGTGTCAAAAACGTCCCCGATAACAAGATCGAGCTGCTTGGAGAGATCTATCGCCGTCTCCATGAGATCAACAAAGAGGGCAAAAGGGCAGTGGTGCTCATGGATGAGGTCCAGATGCTGAACTCCCGAGAAATCATGGAGGAGTTCAGGGGCCTGCTGAACATGGAGTCGTCCGACGGGAAGATGGTGAACTTCGTGTTTTTCGGGCTTCCGGACCTGGAGAAGGTGCTCGCGCTCGATGAACCCCTGAAACAGCGGGTGGCTATCAGGATCAAGCTGAATGCTTACTCTGAAGAGGACACCAGGTATTATATCCAGCACAGGATGAAGGTGGCCGGCTGCGGTGCGAATGTCTTCACTGACAAGGCCATATCCATGATCTTCAAGTATTCGAACGGGGTTCCCCGCCTCATCAATACCATATGCGACAATGCGTTGCTTGAGGGTTTTCTCTTCAAGAACATGACTGTGGACGATGCGATAATCAAGACTGTCGCAGTCGACCTCGGTCTCGAAAACTGACTGATCTTCATCCGCGCATGTCCTGCGGATATCTCACAGCAGGTTCACATATCCTTCTGAAACGAAATCTCTGTCACCGTCAGCGTGACCGCATAGCGCTGCAATTCGATGCGCATCTTCGACTGGTACCAGATGCCTCCTTGTCTCACAGGAGAATCATACATGACCGTCAGCTGTTTGCCGTCGCCGAAATTGATCCGCTGCTTCCCTGGGAGAAGAGACTTCCTGTCGAGCCATACGGAACGCGTGTCGTTCTGCATAACGAGATAATCGCCTTCCTCCCGGATTGCATAGTCCTGCAGGTCCCACCAGAAAAGGCTGTCTCTGAGGCCCTGCGTCAAGATGACTGTTTTGTCCTTGTCCAGCCGGGGCGTGCTCTTCACCACACCCTTGATGGAAGAGAGGTCCATGCCGAGGATGCCGAGCGAGTAGACTTTCAGATGCAGGTCTCCTGACCTCGTGATATCAAGCACGGCGTCCCCAAACATCTCAGAGTCCTTCTTCTCAAAGACAACGGACATGGCAGCATCAATACGCTCAATGCCCTTCCTCTCTGCAATCACGGCATCAAGTCCCCGCTCGTCAAGGAGAGGCACCTCCACGTGCTTTGGCGCGCAGGCCGCTGCGAAAGCGATAACGCTACATAAGAACAGCTTTGAGAAACTCTTCACAATCTCTTACTCCTATGATCTCGATCTCCTGTTTCCCCTTGACCTTGCGGGCATTGCCCGCCGGTATCACAGCCCGCCGGAACCCGATCTTTTCGGCCTCTTTCAGACGTGCCTCCGCCTGGGCGACTGCCCTGATCTCCCCGGAGAGGCCGACCTCGCCGAACACACAGGTCTTTGGTTCAACAGGTTTTTCGCGCGCTGAGGAGGCTATCGTCGCAATGATGCCGAGGTCAACCGCCGGTTCCACGATCTTCAGGCCGCCGACAATATTAATGAATATATCCATACCTCCAAGATGAAGTCCTGCCCTCTTTTCAAGCACCGCGACCAGGAGGTTCACCCTGTTGAAGTCAACACCGATGGACGTCCGCCGCGGCATGCCGAAATTCGTTTGTGAGACAAGGGCCTGGATCTCGACCATGAGCGGCCTGGTCCCTTCAATGCACGCGACGACCGTGGATCCCGACACGTTCTTCGGCCGCTCCGACAGAAAAAGCTCCGATGGGTTGTTCACTTCTCTGAGCCCTGCATCAGACATCTCGAATATGCCAATCTCATTCGTCGATCCGAAACGGTTCTTCATCGTTCTCAGCACGCGGTACGAATGACCCCGGTCGCCCTCGAAATAGAGAACTGTGTCCACGATATGTTCGAGCACCCTTGGTCCTGCGATTGTCCCCTCCTTGGTCACATGGCCTACAATAAACACGGGGATATGGGACCGTTTGGCATGCAGCATAAGCTTTGCCGCGCATTCCCTGACCTGACCCACAGACCCAGGGGCAGACATGAGTTCCTGAGTATAGACCGTCTGAATCGAATCAATGACCATGGCGTCAGGTGACATCTTGCCGGCTGCATCGAGTATGCCCTCCAGCGATGTCTCAGGGAGAAGAATGATATTTTCCGCGTTGACCGAAAGCCTGTCGGCCCGCATCTTGATCTGCTGTGGTGACTCTTCTCCCGATACGTACAGCAGCTTGCCGGTGCTTCTTGAAAGACCGGAAAATGCCTGAAGCAGAATCGTGGATTTTCCGATGCCCGGATCTCCTCCCACAAGGATGACCGAACCCGCGACAACACCCCCGCCCAGCACCCGGTCGAACTCCCCGATGCCTGTCGAGGTTCTTTTCTCGGAGATCCCCTCTATGGCATGCAGGGACACGGGCACGGTCTTTGAAGAAGGTTGAAGGGACGAGGAGCGTCCGCCGGTCACGGCTTTTTCCTCGACAAAACTGTTCCAGCTTCCGCAGTCAGGGCACTTGCCGAGCCACTTTGCACTGGTATGGCCGCACGCCTGGCACTGGTAGAAGGTCTTGGTTTTAGCCATGGATCGCGTTCACCGTGATTGGTATCTTATGCACAGCCGCACATACTGATATCTGCGTCATATCGTATATTCTAAATATTCCGTGCTCCTGTTTCCATGAAATAATCCCGGCTGCTTTCGGGTATGAGCTGCAGTTCACTGCAGTCTTGAGCAGGAACGCTAGTGAATCTCTGAAGCAGTCAGTCTTCTCGCCCTGACGCCGACAAGCCGGACCTTCTTCTTCAGCTCGAATTTGCTCAGGCAGGCAAAAGCCTCTCTCCGCAATGTCTCAAGATCGTCTGTCGCAGCAGGCAGGGTCCTTGCCCGTGTCTGCGTCTGGAAATCGCTGAACCGGATTTTTACGGTCACGTTCCTGCTTTTATAACCTCTTTCCATGAGATCATTGGCAACCTCCCTTACGAGGTCTGCGAGACTCCTCGCGATCGTCTGCCAGTTGTCGGTGTCTGACTGGAACGTGGTCTCCCTGCTTGCTGATTTCGGCTCCCACTGCGTCACCAGCGGACTGTCGTCTATCCCGTGAGACGCCTCATACAGATACTGGCCATAGGACTTTCCGAATTGTTCAATAAGATCATCCCTCGGCGCTGCGGCAAGCTCGCCGATGATCCGGATGTTCAGCTGTTTCAAATACCCTTCTGTCTTGGGACCCACTCCCCAGAGCTTTCGCACCGGAAGTGGCCATATCCTTGCCTCCACGTCTTTTCCCGCAAGTATCGTCAGACCATCCGGCTTCTGCATGTCAGAGGCAATTTTTGCAAGCAGCTTGTTCGGGGCAATGCCGATCGAACAGGTCAGTCCTGTTCTGCCTTTGATCCTCTCCTTGATCTCATGAGCGATATGTTCTGAAGACTTTTCCATTTCGGATATATCGAGAAACGCCTCGTCAATGCCAACATCCTCGATGACCGGGCTGAATTCTGCAAGGATATCCTTGATGATATGAGAGACGCGGGAGTACTCCTGGTAATCGACCGGCAGGAATACCGCATGCGGACAAAGCTTATATGCCTTAATGAGCGGCATCGCGGAATGGATGCCGTATGTGCGCGCCTCATAGGAAGCGGTTGAAACCACTCCTCTTTTTGTGGGATCTCCTGAACCGCCTATGACAAGCGGCTTACCCCTGAGTTCTGGGCGGCGCAGTGCTTCCACGGCAGCAAAAAAAGCGTCCATATCCATATGCAGGATCCTGCGCATGAGATATTATAGCCGGATGCGTCTGTTTCAGATCTGAATGATCAGCAGTACTGTCCACGATAATCCATGAAAGTGCCGGATGCCGAATAAACAGAATGCCGACACCGCAGAAAAGAACCCTTGCAGGACAGACCGACCATGTTGATTGCCGATGTGGCCTTATCACCTCACAAGGTATGCCATATGGTTATCCTGTCGATGCAGTCGGTTTATGAGGTGTCCGGCACATTCTCTGACTATTATTTTGGACTGGTCTGAATCAGAGGCAAGAAAAAAGACAGCGGGGCACGTATGAACTTGAGATCAATACGTTCAGGGTTTTGATGCGGCAAATGCCGGGGGAAATGCTACAGCTCCAGACCTTCCAGCTTTTCAAGAAGAATAAAGGTCGGCAGAAGCTCATCGCCTTCCTGTTCCTTGACCTGTTCGTAAAAGTCGCACGTGCTGCATTCCTTGAATTTCTGCTCAACGGTTTCCTGAACCGTGCCATTACAAAACGTACCCCTGACAGTCCAGCAGGCCCTCCCTCCCCATTTGCCGTCATGGACACCATCCAGCGCGACGCTGTAGGCCGCGGGACATACGCGGAAGTCATCTTCATCCTTTTCTCCAACCTCTCTCCCGCATTCTTTAAACTCCCAGCAATTTTTCTTCACGGTGCCTGGATCCTCTCGATAAGTTTTTCCGCTTCGATGAATGTACGGCCTTCCGCTGCCTTTGTCACGGCATAGAATTCACACTTCTTGCAGTCTTCGTATATCCTTGCAAAAAAACAGTGAAATCTCTTCTGCTCACTGTAAGATCCTGCAACCACCCAGCACGCCCTCCCTGCGTTTTTCCCGTCATGAATGCCGTCCAACCTCTGTTCGGTCGAAGCTGGACAGACACCGAATTGGTGCACAAGGGCGCCGGAAGGCTCCCTCCCGCATTTCATGAAATACCAGCAGTTATATTTCTCTTCCTTTTCCATGAATACCTGTTATATGGCACCCATATGCGCAGCCACTGTCAGTACTATCAGGTATTCGTAAAATAATGTAAAGATGCATTAGTGGGCAAATAATGGGTAGGGAATATCCCTATTTTTCAAGTGACAGGAGATATGTCCGGAGATTTGTCTTCACCCCGGAGATATGGAGTTTTTTTCGTATGTTTTTCCGATGAGATTTCACCGTATCCAATGAGACTGAGAGAATTTCAGCGATATCTTTGTCCTGTTTTCCGTCCTTAATGAGATCGGCAATGAGGATTTCTTTCGACGTCAGACATACATGCCTGAATGATAATCTTGCTGAAAATGGCGACACGATCTCTTTAAGATTTGATTCCACGATGTTTACATACATACGCTCATCCGCCATGCGCGTGCTCTTTTTCAGTTCTTCTATGTACGGCAGGATGAGATGCTTCACGTTTGATAAAATATTGTCTTCGAGGTCTTTCTTATCATTTTCCCTCTGCTTCAGCAAAACTTTCAGCGCATGATAGCTTTCCTCGAGCTCCCTGGCATGCAGCGTCATCTTTTCCGCTGACTCCCTGAGCTTCTCCTCCATTCTCTTTCGCTCGGTGATGTCCCGGTCTATCCCGCGATATCCCAGGCACGCCCCTTTGCCATCAAAGAAGGGGACGCCGCTGGTCTCCAGAACAACGAGATGCCCGTCCTTGTGCACGTTTGTGTTTTCAAGGCAGGTGAAAGGTCTGCACTTCGCCGCACTGGCACTAAAAATGGCACCCACGCGTACCGCCTCACCCGGAGGCATAAGATCGAACGGGGTCTTGCCGATGACCTCCTCTGTCTTGTACCCCAGTATATCAAGCACTTTCGGACTTACATAGGTGTATACTCCCTTGTTATTTATCTCCCACACCCAGTCGCTCGTGGCCTCGACCAAATTGCGGAACCGTTCCCTGCTTTCGTGCAATGCGTTTCTCTTCAGCGTACGCCCTTTCCCCGCTTTTTCCAGCTGAGCAATGCGCTGACGCAGCGACTCCAGTTCGTCCTTGCATGATATATTCATTCTCCGTTCTTTATTCATTTCGCGTCTATATCGAGAACAGTCTCAAGCCCTTGCCGGTGCTGAAACTCTTTCTAAATGAACGACCCATGAACCTCTTCGCATTGAGCGCAGCGTCCTGGACATCAAGCCCCTTGCCAAGCAAGGCGGTCACTGCAGATGAGAAGGCACATCCTGTACCATGATATTCACCTGCTGCTCTTTTGCCCTTCAAATAAGAAAACGTGCCGTCATAGACCATATCCACCGCACTGCCTGACCGGTGCCCTCCCGTTATGATCACCTGTCGGGGTCCGAAACCCTTCAGGATTATTGCCGCCTTTGCCATATCAGCATCAGTCGTCACGGCAACTCCGCTTAGCACGGATGCCTCATGGATATTGGGCGTAATCACTGCGCAATATGGGAAGATTTCCCCCCTGATCAGCTCAGGCACACCTTTTTCAGCCAGCATCCTGCCTGACGAAGAGACGATAACCGGGTCCAGGACGATGTTTTTCAGTCGATACTTCCTGAAAATACGTGCAACTACCCTGACATTGGCTGCGGTGAGCAGCATACCCACCTTCGTAGCATCAGGAACAATATCCGACAAGAGCACCTCGAGTTGTTTCCTGAGAAAATTGCCGTCAACTGCTTTGACAGCCGTTACTCCCGAACTGTTCTGCGCCGTAAGAGCCGCAGCAGCCGATAATCCGTATACCCCAAAAGCGTGAAATACTTTCAGGTCCTGCTGCAGCCCTGCACCGCCGGAAGGGTCAAAACCTGCTATCGTTAGCGCCGTATTCATCTCAGGAGAATTATATATGCAGTGATTCGTTATTAACAAGCATACAGAGGGAGCGAGCAATAATGGCTGTCTGCTTCCTCATATAGGAAATATGTTTCTTAATTAAGGACTGTCTGCATTCATATGCACATAAGAAATCAGTGAGTTTTACCTGGCACAATAACTGCTTTATTAAATCAATATTATTTTGTCTTTTTTACGTCAATTCAGTTTTATTGCAATAAAAAAAAAGAACATGGTATAGTAAGATTTCAATAATCCATGTATATGGGTATTTCATTTTTTCACTGAAAGGAGGTGTTATCTCAATGAAGAAGATTCTTGCATTCGTTATCGCTTCTGTCATGGTTCTTTCCATGGCTCTGACAATCGGCTGCCAGCAGAAGCCTGCTGAAACTCCGAAGCCTGCTGAGGCTCCGAAGCCTGCTGAGGCTCCGGCTCCGGCTCCGGCTCCGGCTCCTGAAAAGCCTGCTGAGGCTCCGAAGAAGTAAGAAAGTCAGCATATCAACAAAAAAGGCCCATATTCGTATGGGCCTTTTTTGTGCACTGTTACGCTTGGTTTGCCCTCTTCCTTGACCGCGGGATTATAAAGCAATATTTTATATATACTGGTTGTATGCTGCAGATTAATAACAAAGGAGGTGTTCAAGTCAAATGAAAAGAATGGTAATTCTGATGTTTGCTCTCGTTCTGGCTATTTCACTGGCATTGGTAACCGGCTGCCAGCAGAAGCCTGCTGAGGTCCCGAAGCCTGCTGAAGCTCCGGCTCCTGTGCCG
>Ga0102851_10000680_pt1 | contig 17928 bp, 16 predicted proteins | sample Mud3Dept3metaG_FD_79558 | JGI IMG/M metagenome (GOLD analysis project Ga0102851, IMG submission 79558) | Freshwater wetland microbial communities from Ohio, USA, analyzing the effect of biotic and abiotic controls - Mud 3 Core 4 Depth 3... | ecosystem: Environmental > Aquatic > Freshwater >... | reverse complement strand
AGAACATCTTCTTCTCGCCCAAGGAGACCTACCACCTCTCCGAGATCGCCCGCCACTACATGGCCGGTCTCATGTTCCATGCCCGCGAGATCTCGGCCGTGCTCAGCCAGTGGGTGAATTCCTACAAGCGGCTGATCGAGGGCTACGAAGCCCCCGTTTACATCGCCTGGGGGCAGAAAAACAGGTCCGCCTACATCCGCGTGCCCGAATACCAGCCCGGAAAGGAGATGGCCACCCGGATCGAGCTGCGCTCCCCGGACCCGGCCTGCAACATCTACCTGGCTTTCTCCGCCATGCTCATGGCCGGCCTCGCCGGCATCCGGGGCGGCTACCCCCTGCCCGATCCCGTGGAGGAGAACATCTACGAGATGTCCAATGCCAAGCAGAAAAAATTCGAGATCCGGACGCTGCCCCGGAACCTGGAAGAAGCCCTGAAGACAATGGAAAAAGGCCGGCTGCTCCGGGAAAACTTCAGCGAGCACCTGTTCACCATGTTCATCGCCAACAAGCGGGCCGAGATCGAAGAGTACAACATCAACGTCTCCGGCGAGTTCGAAAAACAGGTCAGCGAGTATGAAGTCAAAAAATACCTGCCGTTTCTCTAGTCCGGTTCGTTGAAAAGAAAGGGGCGATAGATTCCCTCGCCCCGGACGAGAGATTTTGAGGGAGAGGGTGTCGAGCAGAGGCGCAGCTCCCCTGCCGCGCCCGGGCGAATCCTTTTTTTTAAGCGTCCGATATGCTATAAATACGTCGGATTTGTAATGAACATCATCACGCTCGTCATCAGCCTGTTCGTCCTCCTCTTCGCCATCACCGTCCATGAGGCCGCGCACGGCTGGGCCGCCTCCAGGTTCGGGGATGACACGGCGCGGAACATGGGCCGGGTGACCCTCAACCCGGTCGCCCATATCGACCCTTTTGGGACGGTCCTGCTTCCCCTTCTTCTGGTCCTGATGAAGGCTCCCCCTTTCGGCTGGGCCAAGCCGGTCCCGGTCAATCCGTATAACCTGAGGAACCCCCGGAAGGACAACCTCTGGATTTCGGCGGCCGGGCCGATGGCGAATGTCCTGGTCGCCATCCTCTCCCTGCTGGCCATCATCCTCATCAAGCTGGCCAGCCCCGGCGTCGCCCTCTTCCTCAGGAACTTCCTGGTGGGCCGGGGAGGGCTTCCGCGCGGTTTCCATCCCTTGGAAGGCCTGGCCATCATCCTCTTTTACGGCGTGCTCGTGAACACTTATCTGGTCGTCTTCAACCTCATCCCCGTGCCGCCGCTCGACGGGAGCGGAGTCCTGATGGGACTCCTCTCCGAGAACGCCGCCCAGAAATACGACCGGCTGCGCCCGTACGGATTTCTGATCGTCGTGGGGTTGATCTATATGGGCGTCCTGAGCTTCATCATCCGGCCCATCGAAATCATCATTTACACCCTGATTTTTCTTTGACCATGAGCGAACGAAAAAAGAAAATCGTTTTCAGCGGCATCCGGCCGACCGGAACGGCCCACCTGGGCAACTTCGCCGGCGCCATGCGCAACTGGGTCCGCCTTCAAGATGAGTACACGTGCTTTTACTCGATCGTCACCTGGCACGCCCTGAGCTCGGAATACCAGAATTCCAAGGTCATCCGGGAGTACACCCTGGAGATGGCCATCGACCTCCTGAGCATCGGGCTCGACCCGGAGAGGTGCGTCCTCTTCGTGCAGTCCGACGTCAAGGAACACGCCGAGCTCCATCTGCTGCTTTCGATGATCACCCCTCTTCCCTGGGTGGAACGCGTGCCGACCTTCAAGGACATGCAGAAAGAGCTCGTCGACAAGGACATCAACACCTACGGCTACCTCGGCTATCCCGTCCTGCAGACGGCCGACATCATCCTCTACAAGGCGGAAATCGTTCCCGTGGGGGAGGACCAGGCCGCCCATCTCGAGCTCGCCCGGGAGATCACCCGCCGTTTCAACCGCCTCTTCGGCCCGATATTTCCGGAGCCTCAGATCCTGCTGACGGAAACCCCGCGGCTCGCCGGGACGGACGGCCGAAAGATGAGCAAGTCGTTCGGCAACGCCATTTATCTCAAGGACCGCCCCGAAGTCATCCGGGCCAAGATCGCGCCGATGGTGACCGATACGAGGCGCCGGCGGCGCTCCGACCCCGGAGAGCCGAACGACTGCCCCGTTTTTACCCTGCATAACGCCTTCATCGAAAAAGGGAAGCGCCAGGAGCTCGCGGAGGCCTGCCGGACAGCGGGCATCGGCTGTCTCGACTGCAAGAATGTCGTCATCGAAACCCTGATTGACCTCTTCGGGCCCTACCGGGAGAGAAGGTCAAAGCTCGAGGCCGACCCGGACTTTGTCTGGGGAGTCATCCGGGAGGGGAATGCCCGGGCCCGAGAAGCCGCCCGGAAAACGATGGCCGCCGTCCGGGACGCCATCGGCATGGGATAAGAAATGAATGACGCATCTCTCCGGGAAACGGAGACCTCGGACAGCTATCAGGTCCGGCTGGAAATCTTCGAGGGCCCGCTCGACCTTCTCCTCTTCCTCATCCGGAAGAAAAAGATCGACGTCCACAACATCCCGATCGCCGTCATCACCCGGGAATACCTCGAGTACCTCGGCCGCGAAGAGCAGATCAACCTCGACCGGGAAGCGGAGTTCGTGCTCATGGCGGCGCTCCTCATCCACATCAAATCGCAGCTGCTCCTCCCCCGCGAGCAGCCGCTCGGCGGGGGCGAGGATCCCCGCCGTTTCCTGGTCGACCAGCTCGTCGAGTTCCAGAAGATAAAAGCCGCCTGCTCCATCCTGAAGGAGCGCGAGGAAGAGCAGCTCGCCCTCTGGACGCGCGAGGTTCTCCCGCCCCTCCCCGAGCCCGGGGAGGCCGACCTGACCGAGGTCTCGCTCTTTGACTTGGCCGAGTCCTTTTTTGTCCTGATGAAAAGAAAGGAGGCCGAGAATTTCCGGGTCGTCCGCGGCAAAAACTATTCGGTCGAGGAAAAGATGAAAGAGATCATCGCCGCCCTCGAGAAGGAGGGCGTCCTCGATTTCCTGGAGTACTTCAACCGGCAGGAAACCCTGGAGGAGGCTATCGTCTCGTTCTTCAGCCTGCTCGAGCTCATCAAGTCCCGGCTGGTCATGGCGGTCCAGGAGCGGCTGTTCCAGACGATCAAGGTCTGGCTGCGCCGGGAACCCAAAGGGGGGCCGTGACGATGGCCCCCGCTCTCAAAGACATCATCGAATCCCTGATCTTTGTCTCCCTGGACCCCATCGCGCTCGACAAGATCAAAGAGACCCTGAGCGACCATCCGCCGGCCGAGGTCGAGCAGGCCCTGCAGGACCTCCTTCAGACGACCGCAGCCGCCGAACGCGGGATCACCATCATCCAGAGCGGCGGGGGCTATGTCTTCACGACCCGGTCCGAGTTCGATCCGTGGGTCCGGCGGTTTCTCAAGATCGACCGCAAGAGTAAGCTGTCCTCGGCCTCGCTGGAGACGCTGTCCATCGTCGCCTACCATCAGCCGATCACCCTGTCCGAGATCTCCGCCCTGCGGAACGTCGACTCCTCCTACACCATCAAGACGCTGCTCGAAAAGAAGCTGATCAAGATAACGGGCCGGAAGAAGAGCCCGGGAAACCCCTTGATCTACAGGACGACCGAGAGATTCCTCGCCTACTTCGGGCTGAACAGCCTGGATGAGCTGCCGACCGAGGAGGAGATCGCCAGGATCCTCGGAGAGGACAAGACTGTTGAGCCTATACTCAAGCCCTAGAAGGGCCGTCCTGGCCGGCGGCGCGCTCGGGGCTGCCTTCCTGCTGGCCCTCTGCAGTCTCCGGCCAAAGGAGGCCAGCTTGACGCAACCCGCCGACCGCCACGCCCCCCACAATTACATCGGCCGCCGGGCCATGGTCGTGGCTGCCCACCCACTGGCTGTGCAGGCCGGGCTGGAAATGCTCCGGCAGGGCGGAAACGCGGTCGACGGCGCCATCGCCGCCGCCGCGGCCTTGAACTCGGCCGAACCGTTCGCCTCGGGGATCGGGGGCGGCGGTTTCATGGTCATCCATCTCGCCCGCGAAAAAAAGACGACCGTGATCAACTTCCGGGAAAAGGCCCCGCGTCTTGCTTCGCCCCGCATGTTTAAGGACAAGGGGGAAGAGGAGAAAGAGTGGCGGACTTCGAGCGGCCTGGGAGTCGCGGTGCCGGGCGCTCTGGCCGGCTGGGATCTGGCCCTCCGCAAGTATGGCACGCGCACTCTGGCCCAGGCGCTCGCGGGCGCCATCGCCATCGCCGAGGGCGGGTTCGACCTCAGCCCCACCTTCAGCACCATCAACAAGGATGAGTACGAACGGCTGCTCAAGAACCTCCCCGAGGGAAGCGCCTACCTCAACGGAGGGCTTCCCTACGAACCTGGCGACCGGTTTCATAATCCCGATCTGGCCGGGACGCTCCGCCTCATTGCCGCCCGCGGCATCAAGGAATTCTACCAGGGGGAGCTCGCCGCCAAGATCGTCGCCGCCGTCCGGGAAAAAGGCGGGATCATGACGGCCGAGGACCTGGCTTCCTACAGCGCCGTCGAGCTTGAACCGCTTCGGGGAACCTACAAGGATATGACGATCTTGACGGCGCCTCCCCCCGCCTCGGGCGGCCTTCATCTCATCGAGTTTCTGAATATCATCGAGGGCTGGCCGGTCCGCAAATGGGGCCGGAACTCCGCCGCCTATGTCCATCACCTGAGCGAAGCGCTCCGCCTTGTCTTCGCCGACCGGGAGCGCTACGTCGGCGATCCGGATTTTGTCTCGATCCCCGTCGACCGCCTGATCTCGAAGGAACACGCGGCAGCGCTCGCCGCCCGCATCCGGGCCGACGGCCCGCTCGACCGCTACGTCGCCGGGGAACACGGGCGGGGCGAAAAGGACGCCGCCAACACCACCCATCTCTGCGTCCTGGACGAGGACGGGAACATCGTCGCCCTGACCCAGTCGATCAACGATTTCTTCGGGACCGGAATTTCGCCCCAAGGGACGGGGTTTCTTCTCAATGATCACATGGATGATTTTGCCGCCGACCCGGAGTCGGTGAACGCCCCCGGACCGGGACATCGCCCTGTCAGCTCCATGGGCCCCCTCATCATGTTCCGGGACGGCAGGGCTTTTCTGGCCCTGGGGTCACCGGGCGGAATTCGCATCTTCTCTTCCCTCACCCAGATCATCCTCAACGTGACCGAGTTCGGGCTGGGGCTCGACGAGGCCATCGAAGCGCCGCGCTTCTTCTCTTTTTCGACGGGGGGGAGGCCCGGTCCCATCGCGGTCGAGTCCCGGTTCCCCTGGGACGTCCTCAGCGCCCTTCAGGCGATGGGCCAGGAGGTCGAAGTCCGGGAAGCCTATGACAAGTATTTCGGAGGCGCCCAGGGCATCATGATCCTGAAAGATCAAAAGATCATCCACGGCGGCGCCGACTCCCGCCGGGACGGCGTCGGAGCCGGATATTAAGATGGCTCGGGTCTATGGCCTCGAAACCGCGGGTTTCTCGTCCACTCCCCCTCGCCTTGGCCAGAAAGGAAGATGAGAATGAAATATAAAATCGCAGTTGCTTTTGTACCTTTAGGAGTTCTTTTTGCGCTCGGCCCTATCCCCGCCAACGGCCAGGAAACTGTCGGGGTTTTTGAGCAACCGATGCTCATCACTTCGGCCGGGCAGAACGCCGAAGTCCAGATCGCCGCTGTCCTGGCCAAGCGGGCCGGGCTCAACTACACGCTCTCCAAGCAGGCGACTGCCGCGGACCTTCAAAACATGAAAACCCTCGTCCTGGTCCTCGGGACCAGCCTTAAGGGGCTCGGCGCCGCCGGTCTCGACCTGGACAAGGAGAGGGAGCGGGTGATGAGTCTTGTCACAGCCGCCCAAAAAAACCAGCTGCCGGTCGTCTGTCTGCACCTGGGAGGGGAATCCCGGCGCGGTCAGCAGACGGATGACCTGATCACCGAAACCCTTCCTCTGGCCAAGATGCTCATTGTGGTTAAATCCGGGAACGGTGATGGTTTTTTCACGAAGATATGTCAGTCCAAGGGCATCCCCCTGATCGAGGTTGAGAAGACAGCCGACGCCCAGCTGCCTCTGCAAAAAGCCTTCAAGTGATCAGGGATGCCCGAGGGACTGATCTTCCTTTTCCTGGTGGCCGTGTTCGTCCTGCTGACCATGGCCGTCCGGGTCCCGATCGGCCTGGCCCTGGCCCTCTCCGCTCTGGCCGGGGCGCTCGTCGCCGGAGAAGGCCCGAGCCTGCGTCACCTTGTCGAGGGCGCCTTCGGCTATTTCGATACCATCCTGATCATCCTGACGGCAACGGTCTTTATCAAAGTCTTGGAGGACGCCGGCATCCTGGATACCGTGACCGCCCTCCTCCTGCGAACTTTCTACAGGAGCCGGGTCTTGCTCCTGCTGGCCGCCATGCTCATCCTGATGTTCCCGGGAATGCTGACCGGATCCTCGACCGCCGCCATCCTCAGCTCCGGGCCGCTCATCGCGCCGGTGATGATGAAGCTGGGGCTGCCGCGTCTGAAGACCGGCGCCCTGATCGTCATGGGCGGCATCCTGGGGATGATCGCTCCGCCCGTCAATATCCTGATCATGATCATGGGCGGCGGAGTCGACATGCCCTATGTCGGAGTGACGCTCCCGCTCGCCCTTCTCGTCATCCCGCTCGCCGTGATCATCCCACTGGTGATCGGATACCGCGACGTGAGAGTGATCGGTCGGGAAGAGATGATGTCCATCCTGCCGCCCGCGCTCGGACCGGCCTACCGCATCCGTTTGACCATCCCTTTCATCGTCCTGGTTTTCTTGATGCTCGCGCCGGGGCTCGCGGCCGGCCGAGTCCCCGATATCGGTATTCCCGCCGTCTTCCTCGTCGCCGCCCTGGCCGGAGTTTTTTGCGGCCGTCCGGTCAATTTCCTGAAGGCCACCCGGAGCGCGGTCGCAGAATCCCTCCCGGTGCTTTCCATCCTGGCGGGGGTAGGGATGTTCATCCAGGTCATGACCATGACCGGGGCCCGCGGCTGGGTCGTCATGTCCATCCTTTCCCTCCCTTCGGTCCTGCTTTATCTCGGGATCGCGGTAAGCCTTCCCGCCTTTGGCGGCGTCTCCACCTTCGGTTCAGCCTCCATCCTGGGCATCCCCTTCATGCTCGCGCTGATCAATAAGAACGCCCTGCTGACTTCCTCCGCCCTCTCGGCCATCACCAGCCTGGGCGACCTCGTCCCGCCGGCCGCCATCTCGGCCCGGTTCGCCGCTCAGGTCGTCGGCGAACCCAACTTCTTCCGCGTCCTGCGCTATTGCCTTATCCCCGCTCTCCTCCAGCTGGCCGCCGGCATCGGGATGTTGCTCCTCGCCCCGTTTTTGGATAAGGTATTTTAATGCCCATGATCCGCTTCTTTTACAACCTCATCGTCCTCTACCTGAGTCTCCATCTCATCGGCTATCTTTTCCGCCGGAAAAAGCCGTGGGACCAAGCCGGAGCCGCCCTCGTCCTGACGCTCTTTCTCCTCCGGCTCTTCCTGGTCAAATAAATGATAAGAAAAATCCTTGGAGGAGCCGCCCCGGCCGTCCTGTCCCTGGTGATGACCGCTGCCCTCGGCTTCTTTTCCGGCCGCAGCTTCCGAACCATGCATCGGGCGGAGCCAATTTTCCCGGGCCAGGGAGTGACCGCCACCCGGCTGCTGAGCGATTATTTCCCTCCTCTCAAGAACACCCATGGCGATACCGAAGTGTACCTCTTCCACGGAAAGGAAAAGGGCGGAAACCTCCTGGTGCTTGGAGGAACCCATCCCAACGAACCGGCCGGCCTCGTCGCCTCCGTCCTCCTCATCGAGAATATCCGGGCCGTGCAAGGCAACGTCTTCATCATCCCGCGGGCCAACGCCAGCGGCTTCACCCACAGCGATCCCCAGGAGGGGAACCCGCAGCGGTTCGCCGTGCCCACACCGGCGGGTCCGCGGCTTTTCCGGCTGGGCTCCCGCTTGACCAATCCCGTTGACCAGTGGCCGGACCCGGCGGTCTACGTCAACCCCGCCGGCCAGAAGCTGTCGGGCAACGAAGTCAGGAACTTGAACCGCTGCTATCCGGGGAGGGCCAAAGGCTTCCTCACGGAGAAAATCGCCTTCGCCATAATGGAACTCATCCGGCAGGAGAAGATCGATCTCGGGGTCGACCTCCACGAATCCGCGCCCGAGTATCCGGTCATAAACGCCATCGTCTTCCACGAAACGAGCTCCGAGCTGGCCGCGCTGGCGCTCCTGGATCTTCAGGCCCAGGGATATGATATCCGGCTGGAAGCGTCTCCGGTCAACCTCCGCGGACTCAGCCATAGGGAATGGGGCGACGAAGCCGGGATCATGGCCGTCCTCCTCGAGACTCCGAACGCATCCCACGGCCGTCTCAAAGGCAAGCCGTCGTCCGCGCTCATCGTCGACGGGAAGGACAAGTTCTACGCCAAAGCCTCCCGGCTGGGCTGGCTCTTTGTCCCCTACGGCGAGGAAGGCATCCCCCTGGCCCTTCGTACGGCCCGTCATCTGGCCGCGCTCCAAGCCTTGCTCGGAGCCCTGGCCGAGCTCGCCCCGGACAAGGCCGTCCGGATCGAAGACATGCCCGCTGCGACCGAGGTCCAGGAAAGGGGCGTCGGCGCTTTCCTCCACCCGCCAAGCTCGGCTGTTTCGGACCTCGGAAATTCTCCTAAGTTGAGTTATTCCCAATACTTAGAGTTGACAAATGCCGGACGTTCGGATAGGATAATGCATTGTTTTTTCCCCGAGATTAAATGGAAATCATCATCGCCGGTAATTCCGGACTCTGCTATGGCGTCAAGCGCGCCCTGCAGCTGGCCCACCATACCCGACGCCGCCGCAAAGGCCGGGTCCAGACTCTGGGCGAGCTCATCCACAACCCCCTGGCCATCGCCGACTTGGAGAAAAAGGGAATCCAGGCCGTCCCGGACCCGGGATCGATCGGTGAAGGGATCGTCATCATCCGCTCGCACGGCGTCGCGCCGGCCGTCTACCGGGCCCTGAAGAAAAAACGGATCGAGATCGTCGACGCGACCTGCCCCATCGTCAAGAAGATCCAGCGGCTCGTCGTTGGTCTGGCCAAGAAGGGCGAGGAGATCGTCATCGTCGGCAACCCCGAGCATCCGGAGATCAAAGGGTTGGTCGGCTACAGCGGCGGCCGGGGCCGCATCATCGAGAACGAAGACATGGCCCGCCGCCTGCCGGTCAGGAAAAAGAGGTTCGTGCTGGCCCAATCAACCCAGGACCCATTCCTGTTCGGCCGGGTGGTGGCCGCCCTCCTCGAAAAAACCGGCGAGCTGGGCGTTTACAACACCATCTGCCGGTCGACGCAGACCCGGCAGAGGTCCACCTCCGAACTGGCGGCCCGGGTCGACACCCTTTTCATCGTCGGCGGCAAGAACAGCTCCAACACCGCCAAACTGTACCAGATATCGAAACGGGTGCAGCCGAACACCCATTTTATCGAGAGCGCGGACCAGATCACCCCGCGCCTGCTTCGAGGGGCGAAGACAATCGGCATTTCCGGGGGAGCATCGACTCCTCCGGAGGCCATCGAGGAAGCCGTGGCCCGGATCAGGAATGGCTTCAAACATCAAGCGCATAGGGAGAGCATCATCCAATGGCAGAGCTAAAAAAACAGGCCGACCGGGAGGAAAAAATCTCCTCCGAGGACTACGAACAGCTTCTGGACAAGTACCAGTTCAGCGCCAAGGAAATCACGCCGGGCAAGATCATCAAGGGCCGGGTGATCAAGGCGACGCCCACCGGCATCCTCATGGACATCGGGTTCAAGTCCGAGGGAGTTATCCCGATCGAAGACTTCGCCGACCTGGATATCCAGAAGATCAAACCCGGCGATGAGATCGAGACCATCCTCGAACGAACGGACGCCAAGGAAGGCTATCTCATCCTGTCCAAGAAGCGGGCCGACTCCCTGCGGGCCCTCGAGCACCTGGAGAAGGCCTTCGCCACCCAGGCATTTGTCTCCGGAAAAATCACCGAAAAGACCAAGAACGGCTACACCGTCAACGTGGGAATCGACGCCTTCCTGCCTGATTCCCATGCCGACATCAAGATCGTCAGGGGACCGGAGAAGCTCGTCGGCCAGACCTTCAAGTTCAAGGTCGTCAAATTCGACCGCAAGACCGAAAACGCCGTCCTCTCGAGGAAGCTTTTTCTTCAAGACGAACGGGAAAAGAAAAAGCGAAGGGTTTTCGGCCGGCTGGTCAAGGGGGAAAAGGTCAAGGGGCAGGTCCGCTCGATGACCAGCTTCGGCGCCTTTATCGACCTGGGGGGAGTCGAAGGCCTCCTCCATATCTCCGACATGTCGTGGGGGAAGACCGGCCATCCGTCCGACGTCCTCACCGCCGGGCAGGAAATCGAGGTGGTTGTCCTCGACTTCAACGAAAGGGACGAGCGCATCTCTCTCGGCTATAAGCAGCTGACCGAAGACCCCTGGAAGAATATCGGGGAAAAGTACGCGGCCGGCCAGAAGATCAAGGGGAAGGTGGTCAGCCTGACCGATTTCGGCGCTTTCGTCGAACTCGAGAAAGGCGTCGAAGGCCTGGTCCATATCTCGGACCTGTCCTGGTCCAGAAAGCTCATCCACCCCAGGAAGCTCCTCTCCATCGGCGAGGAGGTCGTCGTTTCCGTCCTCGATGTCAACCCGGAGACCAAGCGCATCTCCCTGGGGCTCAAGCAGGCCACCGCGCACCCCCTTGAGCTCCTGCGGCAGAAATACAGCCCCGGGGCCAGGGTCAAGGGAAAGATCACCAGCATCACCGATTTCGGGGCGTTCATGGAGATCGAGCCGGGAGTCGAAGGTCTCATCCACATCTCCGATATCTCCTGGGAAAAGGTCAAGCACGCCAAGGACAAGCTCGAGGTCGGCCAGGAGACCGAGGCCGTGATCCTGAATATCGACGTGGAGCGACAGAAGGTGTCCCTGGGCATCAAGCAGCTCGAGGGCGACATCTGGGAGGATTTCTTCAACCGCCAGAAGGTCGGCGACATGGTCAAGGTCCGCATCGTCCGGATCGCCGAGTTCGGGGTCTTCGTCGAGATCACGCCCGGAATCGAAGGCGTGGTTTTTCTTTCGGAGCTCGACGAAAAGAAGATCGACAACGCCGCCGAGGCCTTCTCCATCGGCGAGGAGAGGAACGCCAAGATCATCAAGATGAACCCGCGGGAAAAGAAGATCTCGCTCAGCTTCCGCCTGGCCCAGCTGGAGATCCAGAAGCTCGAATACCAGAAATATGTCAGCAGCCAGGACAACCGGCTCACTTTGGGCGATATCATGGGGGATCGATTCAAGAAGATAAGCGCCCCGAAAAAGAAGGCCAAGGAGAAGGAGGGAAAAAATGATTAAGGCGGACCTGATCAACAAGATCGCCAGGGAGATGGACATCCCCAAACAAGAAGCCGAGGAGGGCGTTAACCTGTTTTTCCATTCGATCAAAGAGGCCATCCTGCGGGGAGAGGAGATCGAGATTCGGGGTTTCGGGAGCTTCCGTTTCCGCAAAAGGACTTCGCGCGCCGGGCGGAACCCCCGGACGGGGGAACCGGTCAAGGTCCCGCCCAAAAAAGTCCTCTACTTCAAGCCCAGCAAGCTGCTCAAGGAGCTGATCAACTCCTGATGGAATATATCTCGGCTCCCTGGAGAGGACCCTACGTGCGTCAAGTCTGCCGGATGAGAGGCTGCGTCTTCTGCCGCGCCCTGAAAGCCCGGGACGACCGGGAGGCCCATGTTCTTTACCGGGGAAAATACAACTTCATCCTTCTCAACAAGTTTCCTTACAATCCCGGCCATTTGATGATCGCTCCCTTCCGGCACACGGCCTCTTTTGACAGGACATCCGCGGAGGCGGTCGCCGAGCTGGCCGCTCTTCTCCAGATGAGCCTGAGGGTCCTGAAAAAAAGCAGCCGTCCCCATGGCTTTAACGCCGGGATGAACCTCGGGCAAAGCGCCGGAGCGGGGGTCGTCCACCACTACCATCTTCATGTCATCCCGCGCTGGCACGGCGATTCGAACTTCATGCCTCTGGTCAGCCAAACCCGGGTCACGATCGAGGACCTGGACGCCGCCTATGACCGGCTCCTTCCCTTTTTTAAAAAGGAAAACCAGAGGCCGGGGAGAGGAAAATGAACTTCGATCTCAGCGAAGACCAGGTCATGCTGCGGGACCTCGTCCGGGATTTCGCCCAGAAGGAGATCGGTCCCCGGATCGGCGCCTACGAAGACGGTCACCGGTTCCCCAAGGAAATTCTCGCCCGGCTGGCCGAGCTCGGTATCCTGGGCATGACCGTCCCGGCGGAGTTCGGCGGCAACCGGACCGATTACCTTTCTTACGTCCTGGCGTTGGAAGAGCTGGCCCGGGCGTCGGCAACGGTCTGCGTCATCGTCAGCGTCCATGATTCGCTCTTCTGCGGGTCGATCCTCCAGTTCGGGTCGGATTCCCAAAAGAAAAAATATCTTCCACGGGCGGCCCGGGGAGAGGTCCTGGGCGCCTTTTCCCTGACGGAACCGGGTGCGGGCTCGGACGCGATGAGCCTGAAGACCAGGGCCGTAAAGTCCGGCGCTGAATACATCCTGAACGGCACCAAGGCCTGGGTGACGACGGGAGGCGAAGCGGACGCCCTCATCGTCATGGCCCGGACGGGATCCGAGGCCGGAGCGCCTCAGCTCAGCGCCTTCATAGTGGAAAAGGGATTTCCCGGGTTCATCGTGTCCAAGATCGAGGAGAAAATGGGCCTCCACTCCTCCCCGACCGCCATGATCTCCCTGGAAGACTGCCGGGTTCCGGCCGAAAACCTCCTCGGGCAGGAAGGACGCGGCGCGGCCATCGCCCTCGCCGGGCTTGACGGGAGCCGCATCGGCATCGCCGCCCAGGCCGTCGGACTCTCCCAGAAAGCCCTGGAGCTGGCCGTCGGCTACGCCAAGCAGCGCGAGGCCTTCGGCAAGAAGATCGCCGAGTTCCAGGCTCTGCAGTTCATGATGGCCGATATCGCGACGCTCGTCGAAGCCGGACGCCTGCTGACCTACCGGGCCGCCGACCTTCACGACCGGGGACGCGCCTTCGGCAAAGAGGCGGCCATGGCCAAGCTCTTCACATCCGAGGCCGCCAACAGGATCGCCTACCTGGCCCTCCAGATCCACGGCGGCTACGGCTATTCCAAGGAATACGAGATCGAGCGGATCTACCGGGACGCCCGTGTTCTCTCGATCTATGAGGGCACGTCCGAAATCCAGCGGCTGGTCATCGCCCGGAAGCTGCTGAAGGAGTCCTGAGAACCGGAGGAGCCGGAATTCCGGGCTTTTGTTTGAGGTGAGAACATGCTAAAGACGATGAGAAAGAACGTTAAGGCCTTGGCGCCCACACTGTGGATCGTGATCGCGACTTTTATCATATCCATCTTCGCCATCTGGGGTGGAGCCGGCCGACTCGGCGAGGGGAGCAAGGAACAGACCGTCGCATTCATGGGCAAGGACCATATCTCCACGGATGAGTACTACATGGCTCTTCGCAACCGCCTCGAAGCCCTGAAGAAGGAATTCAGCGGCCTGAACAAGGCCTTCATCCAGCAGCTCAACCTTCCCCAGCAGGTGCTCGAGCAGATGATCCAGCAGAACCTGCTCCGCTGGAAAGCCGCGGAAATGGGGGTTACGGCCTCCAACCAGGAGGTCCGCGACCGGATCGTCTCTCTCTTCCAAAGGGACGGCAAGTTCATCGGGTTCGGCGAATACCGCCGCATCCTGGACTATAACCGGATCTCCCTGTCCGAATACGAGAACAGCCTCAAACAGGAAATCAGCCTCAACAAGATGATCCAGCTTCTCACGGCCGGGATCACGGCGACGCCGGAAGAACTCTGGGAGAACTACCGGAAACAGAACGAAAGCGCCAAGATCGAGTACCTGCTGCTCGAGGAGAGCAAGGTCCCGTTTGACCAGACGTTGGCGGCGGCCGACATCCAGGCCTATTTCGAGAAAAACAAGGACAAGTACTCCCTGCCCGAAAGGCGGGAGGGATTGTACATTTTCCTCGCGACCGAGGACCTCAAAAAAGAGGTCCAGGTCAGCGACGCCGACATCGACAAATACTATAAAGACAACCTCGACCAGTTCAAGGAACCCGAGAAAATCAGGGTCAGCCGGATCTTCCTTTCGACTGCGGGCAAGGACAAGACGGCGGTCCAGAAAGACGCCCAGGCCCTGCTCGACCGCCTGTCCGGAGGAAGCGATTTCGCCCAGGTGGCCAGAGTCTCCTCCCAGGACGAAAAGGCCAAGGAGGGGGGCGATTGGGGGACCGAGGAGTGGCGCAACCTCTCGGACAAGGAGGGTCAGGAAATCGCCAAGCTCTCGCCGGGTCAGATGTCCGGCCTGGTGGAAACAGAGGAGGGCTTTTCGATCTTCAAGGTGAGCGAAAAGGAGCCGGAAAAAACTCCATCCTTGGACGAAGTCAAAGTCCGCATAAAGAGCACCCTCGAGGACCAGAAAGCCCGGGAGATCGCGGAGCAGAAGATCGGTCAGATCGAAAAAACCGCCCGCCGGGAAAAAAGCCTGGACGCCGCCGCTCAGAAGCTGGGGATGAAAGCCCTTTCCACCGGCCCGCTTAAGAAAGGCCAGGGCCTGGAACCCTTCGACCCCTCGGGCTCACTGAGCCAGGCGCTGTTCGAGCTGAAGGAGAAGCAGATATCCCCTCCGGTTTACACGTTCTCGGGAACCGGGATCGTCGAGATGGAGAAAACCGAAGCCCCGAGGCTTGCCGCCTTCGAGGAAGTCTCCCCGGACGTTGAAAAGGATCTGAGGGCGAGCCAGCAGAAAGAGGTCACGCTCCAGAAAATCCGGGAGGCCCGGGCTCAGGTGGAGGGGAAGAACTGGGAAGAAACCGCTCCCAAGCTGGGTCTCGAGTTCAAATCGGTCGCCGAACATAAAAAGGAACAATACCTGGGGGTCATCGGGGAAAGCCAGGAGATCGACTCGCTGGCCTTTTCACTCCCCATCGGCCAGACAAGTGAGCCCGTCGAGTTCGCCACCGGGTACGCCCTGGTCAAGGTGTTGGAAAGGAAAGAGGCCAGCCGGGAGGAATTCGAGAAAAGCAAGGCCACCGAGCTTCAGAACTTCCTCGAAGCCAGGAAGAACCGGTTCCTCCAGTCTTACATTGACAAATTGAGGACCGCAAGGCAGGTCAGGATCAATTACGGCCTGTTCATGCAGGTGAATAACGATATCCTCTCCCGCTACGAAACGACGGAGTAGCCTTTCGGTCTTCTCCGTCCGGGGCGGCCGTAATCATCTCAATCCTTGCCCTGGAGAGTTTCGCCTGCGGCGGCCTGAGCCCCGTCTCACGATCCTCCGCTTCAGGCGCTGATCAGTTCCAAAAAAAGCGCCTTCACCCGCGTCTCGAGGGCATCTCTGAAGGAGTCGATGCTGGCGTCGGCTTCAGCCGACAGGTGCGGGAGGATGTTCATCGGAGCCCCGACGTTCACCTTGATGGTTCCCGGCGTTACCCAGGGCCAGTGCGTGCCGAACATGGCCAACGGAGTCACCGGGACGACGACCCCGTCCTCCTTGTAGAGCACATAGCTCAGGATCGCCGGTCCCCTCTTGAAGCGGTTGACGTAGGGGTGAGGAGCGTCGGGGTGGACGCGGCCCCTTCCCTGCAGCGTGATGATGGCCCGGCCCTGCCTCAAGTAATCCTCGCACAGATTCATGGCTTCCCGCTTGCTCGCCTCCAGGGCCACCGGTATCGTCCCGACCCGGGTGATGTTCGCGGAGACGAAATCGATCAACCGCACTTTGATGGGCCGGATCATCGAGTTGAGCATCGGGCCGAAATCCTTGAGATGCCGCCGGAGGTGTTTCAGGGCCAGGCCCTCCATGCCCTCCCGGGTGAACAGCCGTTGATTGGCGGTGAAGTAGATCATCCGCGGCTTGATGCGAAGCAGCACGGCGATATCCTTGTAAGAACCGCAGTGATTCCCGATGATGATATTGGGGCCTTCTTTGATGAGATTCTGTCCCCCCCGGAGCTCGATCTTCTTGCCGAAAAGAAGAAAACTCAGCCACTGCTGAAGCCTGGGCTCGACGCGTCGAAAAGCGCGCTCGAATTCTTCCATCAGCTTCCTTTCGTCCAGCCATTTTAGCAAAAGCCCGGAACAAAAGGAACCCGCCCGACGGTTGACCCGGCGGTCACATCATGGTATACCGAGGGCCTGACGAGGGAGGAGCCCATGATGACCCTGATCAGAAACGCGACCGTCTTCGCTCCCGAGCCGCAGGGGGAGAAAGACGTCCTGATCGCCGGCCGTCAGATCGTCGCTGTCGAGGAGCCGGGCCGAATCCAGGTCGCCGGTCCTCATGTCGATGTCGTGGAAGCCCTGGGAAAATCCATCCTGCCCGGCCTCATTGATCCCCACGTCCACATCCTCGGCGGCGGAGGGGAAGGCGGCCCGGCGACACGGGCGCCGGAGATCCGCGTGGAGGATATTGTCGCCGCCGGTGTGACCACGGTCATCGGATGCCTGGGGACGGACGGGACGACCCGGCACATGGAATCCCTGCTGGCCAAGGCCCGGGCGCTCGAGGCCGAGGGGATCTCGACTTTTATTTATTCCGGCTCCTATGAGATTCCGCTGCGGACGATCACCGGGAGCATCCGTGGAGATCTCGTGCTCATCGACAAGGTGATCGGCGCGGGGGAGGTGGCCATCTCCGACCATCGCTCTTCCCAGCCGACCTTCGAGGAGATCGCCCGGCTGGCGGCCGACTGCCGGGTCGGCGGGATGTTGGGAGGAAAAGCCGGCGTCCTTCATCTCCATCTCGGCGACGGCCCGAGGCGGCTCGAACTCCTTTTCCGGCTGGCCGGCGAGACCGAGATCCCGCCAACCCAGGTCGTCCCCACGCACGTCAACAGGAACCCGGAGCTCTTCGATGAAGCGCTCCGCTGGGCCCAGGCGGGAGGGACGATCGACCTGACCACCGGGCCCGAACCGGAAGCGGGAAATCCAGAAGTGAGCGTAGAGAGGGCGATCGCCCTCTGTTTGGAGCGGCGGGTTCCGCTGGCGAGGCTGACCGTGAGCTCGGACAGCAACGGGAGCTTTCCGGTTTTTGACCGGGCCGGGAATCTGACCGGCCTAACCATCGCCACGCAGCGGGACCTGCTGCGGATTTTCCGGTCGCTTCTCCGCCGGGGGATCGTCGGAGCTGAGGACGCGGCCCGGCTTTTCTCGGCGAACTCCGCCTCCTTCTACAAGCTCCCCACCAAGGGGTCAATCCGTCCGGGAAAAGACGCCGACCTGGCCGTTTTTGACGGCGGCTGGGAGCTCGCCGAGGTCTTCGCGCTCGGCCGCCGCCTGATGAGCGGCGGCCGGGTCACGGCCCGTGGGACATTCAGCCCGGTCCGGGCGGACGGATGATGGAGAAAACCAAGACCCCTCCTCTCGGCGTGGCGGTCCTGCCGTTCATCCTCATGGGGCTCCTCATCGGGGTGGGCTATGGAGTCTACAAAATCCGGCCCCAGGTCCTGCTCGTCGCCGCGGCCTTCCTGACCGGATGCATCGGCTTCCTGCTCAAGTTTCGCTGGGAAGATATGCAGAAGGGCATCGTCGAGAGCATCACCAAGGCCATGCCGGCGATCCTCATCATGCTCACCGTCGGCGTCCTCATCGGCTCCTGGATGGCCGGCGGGACGATCCCGATGATCATCTACTACGGCCTCAAGCTCATCTCCCCCCAGTTTTTCCTGGTCACGGCCTGCCTTGTTTCGAGCATCACTGCGCTGGCCACGGGAACCTCCTGGGGGACGGTCGGGACGGTGGGCGTCGCCTTCATGGGGATCGCCATGGGACTGGGGATGCCGCTGGGGCTCGCCGCGGGCGCCATCGT
>Ga0102851_10000679_pt1 | contig 17942 bp, 9 predicted proteins | sample Mud3Dept3metaG_FD_79558 | JGI IMG/M metagenome (GOLD analysis project Ga0102851, IMG submission 79558) | Freshwater wetland microbial communities from Ohio, USA, analyzing the effect of biotic and abiotic controls - Mud 3 Core 4 Depth 3... | ecosystem: Environmental > Aquatic > Freshwater >... | reverse complement strand
CTGGAGGTAAAACTAATACGCTTTCTGTGTATTGCACTTTTAGTCCTGGTTGCCTCCAGTTGCAAACAACCTGCGGAAACAGGTTTTGAAACAGCCACTTATGACAAAACCTCAACACGACCGGCATGGATTTCTGAAGAACCATTAGTATTCGTTGGTAACTGGGATGCCATGCCTATTTTCCAGCGGCGGCACGGAGGTGCTCCGGCGTGGCAGGAAGATGAATATTACAAGTCCCATACAGAGGAGACTGTTAGGAACCTTAAAGAATTGGGCATCACTATGGCGCTCATTCATTTCTACAAAGGATTCGGTATTGAAGCAGAAAAAGAGCATATGGATGATGCAAAAAAATTTGCTTCTTTATGTAAAAAATACGGGCTTAAGGTGGGAGTTTATATAGGAAGCACGATTATTTACGAGACTTTTCTTCTGGAAAAACCGGAAGCTGAAAAATGGCTTGTTCCGGACTTCTTAGGAACACCGGTCAGGTATGGGGAGACCCAGACATTCCGGAGATTTGCATACTTTATGCATCCGGAATTCATTGAATATTATAAACAGGTACTAAAAATCGCCATCGAAGATTTGAAAGTCGACCTGATCCATTTCGATAACTCGAGCATGCGGGCACAGCCGGCTGTCTTTTTCCATCCGTTAGCCATTGAACATTTCAGAACCTATTTAAAGAATAGATATTCTCCGGAATTACTAAAAAAAAGGTTAGGATTCAGTGATGTGAGATACATTGAACCACCTAAATTCAATCAACCTTTCAGCACAATGGATGATCCGCTTTTTCAGGAATGGACAGACTTCCGATGCCAGAAAAGTGCTGATTTCTACGGAGAAATGGAAAATTACATCAGAGGATTAAATCCTGAAGTTGCTGTTGAAGTAAATCCTGGTGGCATGTCAGGGACAAACAGGACCTGGTCAGGGGGGAGTACAGACCTTCCCAGAATACTTTCGCATACGGACTTTTCCTGGACGGAATCTGATGAGACTATCCTGACTGATGATGGTATACTGATTTCAGCGATACGCACATATAAAATGGCGCGGACCTTAAACAACAGAATTTTTACCTATACAAGCGGCAGCAAGCTGAAGATGGCCGAATCAATGGCTTATAACCGGCAGGGACTGGGAGATCTTGGCAGTCCATTATCAGTCAATGAGTTACCAGAAGACCAGAAAGAATATATCAAATTTTTCCATGAGAATTTCAATTTCTATCGCGATATTGAAAATGTTGCTGATGTCGCCATACTTTATTCATTTGCCACCATGGCTTTCAATAACGATCACCCATACCAGAGCACATATCTTTTTCACCAGACGCTGATCCAGGAAAAAATTCCCTTTGATATCATTTTCGATGATAATCTGAAAGACCTCTCAAAGTATAAAGTTCTTATACTTGCCGATCAGGAATGCCTCAGTGATGAAAAGCTTGATCTGATCAGAAACTTTGTTAACCAGGGCGGCGGATTAATTGCCACGGAACATACCTCGCTTTACACCGAATGGCGACAACGTAAAAGAGAATTCGGACTTAATGACCTGTTACAAGTAACCGCTCCTGAATGGCATGGATCAGACTCACCGGAAGATATTCTGAATATACCTGTTCAGAAAAGGGAGGTTGGGAAAGGAAGGATTGTTTATATACCGGAAGTAATACCTTCAATACCAAAACCACCTGCTGTAGCTATGTCAAGCAGATTCTGGAAACTGCCGGTCAACTCGAAAGAATTGATAGAATCTGTCAAATGGGCATCCGGGAATAGCCTGTCCCTTAATATCGAAGCCCCTCTCACAGTCACCATGGAGCTGAATCTTAAGGAAGATACAAGCGCATTGATACTTCACCTTTTAAATTTTGATTCACGGAATCCGTCTGTGAAAAATATAAAAGTTGATGCACAGGTTCCGGAAGGGAAAAAAGCTGTTTCGGTGAAGGTTATTACACCTGACGGTAGAAACGATGATATTCTTTCATTCAGGGAAAATGGACAGAGTATCGAATTTACAGTCCCTCAATTATCAATTTATGACCTGATTGTTATAAAGCTAGAGTGATCCCTCAATAATCGTCTGTAATTTATTTTAGAAAAATTTCTTATTTTGTTTTTTATTATAAAGAAGGAGGAAATAAAATGACATTTATCAGAAATATAATTTTAATATTCTTTTTGACCAATACTGCATCCGGCCTGCTGATCAGAGATGATAGTCAGCTAAATATCAAAAATATTAAGCATGGGAGCCTGCTTAACCTTACTCTGCACGATGAACCAGTTGAACCTTCGCCAGGGAGTTTTCAAAATTCTGCTGAATCCTCAAAAAATTTCCCGGATGAAGATCCTTTGCTCGATAAGAAAATGGCAGAAAAATACGGACTCATAATTCCACCACCGGATGTAAAAATTGAACCATCTCCTGAATGGCTCCAAAAGTCAGACATGTTCACTTTTGACTGGGCTGTATGGAAGGGGCAGAAATTCATCATAAAAGATACTTTAATTACACGAATTGTAAGGATAAGGGCTTCTTACGGCCTTAGAGAAGTTACTGAGCATTATCCTGTTGAAACAATTGATTCCTTTGACGGTTCAATAATCAAGGGGGTATCCTTATTTACACAGGCTCCCCACTGCAGAAAAGCATTTGAAGAAGCACATAAACAAGGAGTAAGAGCAATCCCCTATGTTCATTTTTCAGATATTCATACATTTTATTCCGATCAGGATGTTTTCTTCTTCCAGCATCCTGAAATATTATTAAAGGATGAAAGGGGTCGATGGTTACATATGCCAATGGATGGTTCCAGCAGAGCCTTCCGCTTTATGACATGCTCCAACAGTCCAAGCTATTGGAAACTATCCCTGGCTTATATAAAAAAGATGATGGACTGGGGTGCTGACGGAATCTTTTTCGATAATGTTGGTCGAAGGGAGCCATGCTTTGGACTGAAGTTCAATGTCGGAGAATCCTCCAGCGCAAGGAATCCGGAGTTTCCTCCATATGTCCATGAACATCTTTTTCCTGATACCACAGAGGCTTACGCCTGGGAGAGGATGATACATACAATCAGAGCACTTGTTAAAAGCTATGGAGAAGACAAAATAGTACTTCTCAACTCGGGTATAGGAACTCCATACCAGAAATATGGTGACTGCTGTGAATGGGAATCATTTATTTACAGCTGGGCATGGGAAGGCAGACGCCATACCTGGGCAGATGTTAAAAAGAGAGCCAAGGAAAATGAATGGTATTTAAATGCCGGCGGACGGATAACTGCAAAATCATTCTTAAACCGCAAACGTCCCGAGATCAAAGATGATGCATTCTGGGCCTTCTCTGCTGCCAGGCTTGTTGATTTCGTATGGTGGGCAGAATTGAACGGTACAGGCGCCGAAGTTTTGTACCAGGCCCATATGGGGATAGGGCTGGAACCTTTTAAAGAGCAGAATGGGCTTGCTTTCAGGACATTCCAAAATGGTTTCATAGTACTAAATGACAGTGAAGAAGATCAAATTGCTGTATTACCTCTTCAAACTGGTTTCCAGCCTAAACATCTGATAGATCTGTATAATAATTCTCAGATTGTTCAGGTGAAAAACAAAAAGATCAAAGTGTCAGTTCCGAAAAAAGCTGCAAGAGTCTATGTTTCAGTACTGAACCTGTAAATGTATCTGCTATCTGTATGCTTATGGTTTTCTTATTTCACTTAAATACAATTAATCAACCTGTTTAAATTAAAACATCATGAGAGGCATTTTATTTTTAATACTCACTTTTTGTATGTTACAAAATGTAACAGCAAAAAACCTGAATATTATAGAATTGGGTGCAAGGCCTGATGGAAAGACCCTTAGTACCGATCTGATTCAAAAAGCTATCGATGATTGCTCTGCATCAGGAGGCGGCACCGTTACTATACCCACCGGTGTATTTCTCACCGGAACGGTCTACCTGAAGAACAATGTTATACTTTATCTTGAAAATGGGGCAGTACTGCTGGGAAGTACAAAAATAGAAGATTATAAACGGGGAGGAGTAATCAGAGCTTTTAAAGCCAATAACATAGGTATTACTGGGAATGGCTCGATAGATGGTCAGGGTTTTGCTTTCTGGGCATATAGAAAAGGTACAACTTACTCCCACAAACAACCGTCTGCCGGGAACCTTGTTCAATTTGAGGCTTGTAAGAATGTGATAATCGAAAATGTAACTTTAAGGGGATCTGAAAGCTGGACCTTACATTTTCTGGCATGTGATGAAGTTCTTGTAACGGGGATAAAGATCCGAAATCCATTGCATGGACCAAATACGGACGGTATCGACATCAACATGTGCAGCAATGTCCGTATTTCCAATTGTGATATTTACACGAATGATGATGCTATTGTCTTAAAATCAAGGGAACCTGATTATTATGGTAAAATATGCGAAAACATTACAATAACTAATTGTGTTTTAACAACTATTTGTAATGCTTTTAAAATAGGTACCGAAACAATGAGCGATTTCCGGAATATTGTTTTCAGCAATTCAACTATTAAAGCCGCAAACCCCGGCGACGAACTGGCAAAGGTAACAGCTGCCTATTTAGATTCCAACAGGTTGAGCATTGATCGTCTGGGCCCATCAAGCGGGATATCACTGGAGACAGTAGACGGATCAAATTTGCAGGGAGTTACTATCACAAATATAGTGATGGAGGGGGCAAGGGTACCTATATTTATTAGATTGGCAAATCGGGGCAGGTATATCGAAGTGCAAAAACGTACAGTGCCAATCCCTGGTACACTTAAGGACGTTATAATTTCAAATATAATAGCCTATAACGCATCTTCAGCTTCATCAATCTCATCTATTCCAGGACATTATGTCGAAAACGTTTTATTGAAGAATATTATTATAAGGATAAAAGGAGGCGGCAACAAAGAATTAGCCGGGAAAGAGCTGGATGAAAAAATTGACTCGTACCCTGAAGGTCTTATGTGGGGACCAATGCCTGTTTCCGGTTTCTTTGTCCGGCATGTGAAAGGACTTCAGATGAGTGATATTAAAGTCATTGTAAGCGAGAGCGATATGCGTCCATTAATTAAATTTGATGATGTTGCAGACTTGTTTGTTAACAACCTTCAGACAAATGGAATTCATTCTGGCGAATGTATCCTGGATTTTAATAACGTGAAGAATGCAAGGCTCCTGAATGTGGACTTCCCTGAAACAACAGCAATTCCCTGGCTTTTCTTTAAAGGCCAGGAAACATCTGATATTATTATCAGGACGATTGATAATATTCAAAGTAAAAATCTTTTTAAAACAGATAACATGATAACAGGAAAGGCAATAAAGATTATAAATGATGCAAATTGAATATTAATTACTTAAGTTTCGCACATGTTTATAATAACCAATAAATTATGAAAAATAGAATGATTGGAATCATGATGACAATCATTGTCATCCTGGTGATTATTCCAGTGCTAAATGCGCAGAAAAGCGAAGATAAAACTATAAAGTTGAAAATTGTTCCTGTCAGGCACTACATTTTCAGTAAGACTGACAGGGATGCCCATTTCTGGAGTGCAATCTATATTGCTTCCAACAATAAAGTTTATGTTGGAACCAGCACTCATGCATCTGCAGCGAGTGTATACGAATTCGACATTGCCACCAGTACAATGCGACACCTGGCTAACCTCACAGTTCTGCTTGATGAATTAGGCAAGGGAATCTGGACTAATGGTAAAATTCATGTAAAAATGCAGGAATTAGATGGTTACGTCTATTTCAGTTCATTTTGTGAAGACAATGGTCCACCGGCAATAGATGCGGGCAGTTATAATGGTGCCTACTGGTTCAGAATTAATATGGAAACCGGTAAGGTTGAAGCATTAGCCAGGGTAAGCAGTCTTTGGGGAACTACAGGCCAGGCAATGGATAAGAATCGAAGGATTATTTATGGCTTGGATGAAATAGGACATTTAAGACGCTATTTCATTGATGAGAATTATACTGAGGATCTTGGCAGAGTGGATGACTGGGATGTTTGCAGAACTATATTCACCGATGAGGCAGGAAATGTTTATGGGAGCTATCCTCCGGGATTGATCTGGAAATATGACCCTAAAAAAGAAGGAATCTTTAATCTTGAGTTCCTTAGATTACCTATTACTATTGATTCCAGATCAATGGCGAATCCTATGCTTGACCGCAGGGCTCAATGGAGAATTATTGAATGGGATCCGGTTGATAAGGTCGCATATGGAATTATAGGCGGTTCTAACCTCTTATTTAAGTTTGATGTAAATAAAGGCCCGGAAGGAGAAATCATTCCCCTCGCCCAGATGTGCGCTCCCGCTTATCGCGGAGGAAATCCATTTGATGTTCCCCATGCTACATTGGCTATGACAATAAATCAAAAGGACAGGAAGATTTATTATATTCCGGTAACCCGGGGAGATTTTGACTATGACCTTGTAAGTACGGAAATTGGCATTACCGGCAAGAAAGCTGTTCCCTCTCAGGCGAATAGGCCTAGTTCCTATTCATTTCTGGTAACTTATGATCTGAAAACAGGAGTAAGAGAAGATGTTGGCATTCTTGTGCCGACAGATGGCTCATATGCACGTGGCATGGAAGGAGCTGCAACAGATAAAGACGGAAAAGTTTGGTTTGTAGGATCATTTGAACAGAGTGATGAAGCTCTGAAAATCAATGGTGGTTTTAGAAGTGCTTTGGGATTAGGATGTTATGATCCTTTCTCAAAATAATTCCTGTAATATCAATTAATAAATAATATCATGAAATCAGCTATAAAAAAATCCTTTCTTTTACTGAATTTATTTTTTATTATTCATTCAGTAATTGCCCAGCAATGGATTAATCCGCATGTTGAAACACATCATATGGATTACCGTGACCTTGGTTATCCGACACAAAACCTGATCCCGGCTGATAATTCTCTGATAACTGCATTGTTAACCCATTCTAACGGTTTTATTTATGGAGCAACAAGCGGAAGGACTCAATCTTACCTCTTCTTTTACAATAGATTTATCAATAAAGTGAGACCCCTGGGCAAAATTGGTAATGAAAAAGGTGTATACCATTGTTTGCTCGAAGGTAATAACGAACAGATTTATGTCGGAACAGGTTTGAATATGCTGGCCTATGTAAAATTAACCAAGGTTATTCCGACAGATATTGAAGCAGTCGAAAATCAGCTCTGGAAAGATATTAAAACCCCCTACCAGTCATATCCGGGTGGACATATTTATTTGTATGATACAAAGAAGGGTGATGTTATCCGATATACCAACGATGATCCTTCTCAATTGGTTGATCTGGGAATTCCTGTGGCAAATAATTCTGTTTATGCCATGACATTTAATGCCCAAAAAACTAAGATCTACGGGCTCTCATATCCGGATGCAATATTCTTTATATTCGATCTGAAAACACGTACTACAAAAAAATATGGAGATATCATGACCCATAAAGTATATGGTGGTCCGGAACGGACATGGAGATCTGTTCCAAGGGGTATATTTTGTGATCCTAAAACGGGACTAGTGTATACTTCCGGGGACAACGGATTTCTTTTAAAATATGATCCCAAAGCAGATAGCCTTCAATTGACCTGGATGAGACTACCAGGTGAATATTATGAAGGGCTTAAATCCTGGGATTATCCGATAATTGAACAATTCATCAGAGATACAGTATCAGGAAGAGTTTTTGCCTCAACTCATGACGGATACCTGGTGGAACTCAATTTTGATCACGAAAAGGTAATTGTATTAGGGAAACCCCGCATTATGAGAAGGATGAGAGCAATGGGAATAGGGACTGATAATAAATTATATATGATTACTGGAGAGATTGAACGCTTCTGTAAGCTGCACAGTTACGATCTTGCAGGGAAAGAAGGCTTTCGGGAACTGGGAAACTTTGCAGTGGACAGAAGCCCGTATTATTCAAAAAGATCATACCAGTTTGATTCAATGGCAATAGGTCCAGACGGGACAGTCTTCTGCGGAGAAAGTGACCGGGATGGTAAATTGTTTTTCTATCTTCCGGGTGATGCTGAATTTAAGGGGAAACTTAATCCTACCAACCCGGTGGTTGAAAGACAAAGACCAGATACACCAGGTTTAATCAGGGAAGCACTATAGCTATTGCTCAAGAAATTTGAAGAGACACCCTTTAACGATTATAAATCTGATGGGATTTTTAAGGTTTCAGGATCTTTAAGATAATTTCCAATGCGTTTATATATTAAATAAATAAGTGTCTGCTTCCTTGGAATTGAATAGAAAACTATCAGATTCAGAATAGTATTATTAATTTAATGTGAAAGGTAAAATATGAGAAAAGTACTTTTAATAATAGCGATTTCCGTAGTGCAGAATCTTCATGCAAGGGATATTAATATTGTCGATCTGGGTGCCAAACCCGATGGTACCATATTATGTACCGATCTTATTCAGAAGGCCATCGATGATTGTTCGGCATCCGGTGGGGGAGAAGTCACAGTTCCCGCGGGAACGTTTCTAACAGGAACCTTATTCCTTAAAAGCAATGTGACAATCAATCTCAAAAATGGAGCAATATTATTAGGAAGTACAAGAATTGAAGATTATAAACCATCTAATTTGATCAGAGCTTTTAAAGCACAAAACATCTGTATCACTGGAAATGGTGTAATTGATGGACAGGGTTATCTGCTTTGGGTTCCAACTGGTAAAAAGCCGTTTACTTCATTGCGAGGCGAAAATACATTTGCACACAGACAACCAACTACAGGAAACCTGATTCAACTGGAGGCATGTAAGAATGTTATAATAGAAAAAGTCACATTAAAAGGATCCGAAAGCTGGACATTGCACTTGCTGGCATGTGATGAAGTTCTGGTGACTGGAATTCGAATCCGAAATCCCATGCACGGACCAAATACAGATGGTATTGATATTCAGGGTTGTAGCAATGTCAGGATTTCGGATTCCGATATTTACACGAGCGATGATGCTATAGTTCTAAAAAACCGGCATCGTAATTATTACGGTAAGGTTTGTGAAAACATTACCATAACTAATTGTATTTTAACTACTATCTGTAACGGTTTTAAAATTGGTACTGAGTCAATTAATGATTTCAGAAATATTGTTTTCAGCAATTCGGTTATTAAAGCACCTGAACCTGGGCATGAAATGACGAAGGAAGCTGCTGCGTACGTCAACCCTTCCGACTATTGGCAAGCCCTGGCACCAATCAGCGGAATAGCAATCGAAACAGTCGACGGAGCTAATCTGCAGGGTGTTACTATTACAAATATTGTAATGGATGGGGTACGCGTACCAATATTTATCAGACTGGCCAACAGAGGCGCAGGCGAACAGAAGGTTGCGGTACCGGTTGCCGGGACGCTTAAAGATGTAGTAATTTCAAATGTAATCGCATATAATGCAGGTTCAGCCTCATCAATTTCATCTATTCCCGGATCTTATGTTGAAAATGTATTGTTGAAGAATATTGTAATCAGGACAAGAGGTGGTGGAAACAAAGAACTGGCTCAAAAGGTAATGGATGAAAGGATTACTGCATATCCTGAAGCAACAATGTGGGGTTCTATGCCTGTATCCGGCTTCTTTGTGCGCCATGTAAAAGGACTACAGATGAGTGATGTTAAAATCATTGTAAGTGAGCCAGATATGCGCCCACTAATTAAATTTGATGATGTTGCAGACTTGTTTATTAACAACCTTCAGACAAATGGAATTTATTCTGGTGAATGTATCCTGGAATTTATTAACGTGAAGAATGCAAGGCTCCTGAATGTGGACTTCCCTGAAACAACAGCAATCCCCTGGCTTTTCTTTAAAGGCCAGGAAACATCTGATATTATTATCCGGACTGTTGATAACATTAAAAGTGAAAATTATCTAAAAACGGACAATCTTGTCATGACCGGCAAAATTAAAAACTTGTAAGATTCAGATCTGGCAAAATGAAGCAAATTAACTTTCAATCATTTTCAATCAAACGATCTGTAGTAAAGTAACCAGTTTAGAGAATATTCTATTACTCCTTTAAAAATCTTATTGTTATAATTTAACCAGTAATATTTATGGAACCTAAAAATGAAAAAAACAAAATTGACCGGCGGAATTTTCTAAATGGTGTATCTGCAGCTGCTGCAGGATTTACTCTATTGCCCGGTAATGCTGCAAAAGGAATCGCCATAAACGGACATAATGATTCCTGGACTGCACCTTCGGATAAACCTCTACCGGTTTTCAATGTCTGCAACTCTGGACTTGTCGGTGATGGAGTCACCATGAATACAACGCTTTTTCAAACATTGATTGACACTGCCAGCAAAAACGGTGGCGGTACACTGTTTTTTCCTCCGGGCGAATTTCTTACAGGCACTTTCCAGATAAAGGATAATGTCAACATATACCTTTCACCGGGAGCAACAATCTGGGGAAGCAAAAACCGGAGTGACTATAGTCATGGTTGCCTCGTCTATGCCGAGGATGCAAAAAATATAAGTATCACCGGAATGGGAATAATCAACGGAAACGGGAAATCATTCTGGGAAGATCTTAAGAAGCAAAAACTCAGTGAAGATCAAATTGTAAGACAGATGTGGAGGCCGGGCAATATGATGACGTTTGTCCGCTGCAATAACCTTATCCTGGATAGTATTACGGTTGCAAACAGCCCTGCATGGACCATTCGCCCAATCGATTGTGAAAGAGTGACCATAAACGGAATATCTATCCTTAACGGCATTTACGAGGAAGATGGCCCAAATACTGATGGTATAAACCCTGACGGATGCTCAAGAGTTATGATCTCTGATTGTTACATACAATGCGGCGATGATTGTATTGTATTAAAAATCACTGAATTATCCAAAACCAAAGTCTGCAGGGATGTTGTAGTGACAAATTGCGTTCTTACAACAACCGAAACAGGTTTGAAAATAGGTACAGAAACCTACGGTGAATTCAGGAACGTGACTTTTTCAAATTGCTCAATTCACGATTCGGGAGGCGGTTTCGGATTGCTGATGAGAGACGGAGGTCTGATTGACGGAGTGGTTGTAAGTAACATTACTGTTGACTGCAACAGGTACAAAAACGGTCAGGGTATTTATATCTGGTCGCATAAAAGAACTGATGCCACACCATGGGGTATGATCAGGAATGTAATCATATCTGATATGACAATTACAGGGGGAGGTGGTATCTTTATTGATGGTGCAATGGAAAGACATATTGAAGGATTGACACTTGAAAATATCCGGATCAATATAACAGGCGGGAGGAATACAAAAAACCATGAAAATCCTCCTCATCCTTTCACAGTTTTCGGACACCGGGTAGCACCTTACGATATTTTCTGCCGCTATGTAAATGATCTGAAGCTCCGGAATATTCATCTTATATGGCCTGAGTCGGAAGATGCAAAACTGGGAAGCGCCTTACGATGCTGGGCTGTAAAGGATCTGGAATTAGCTGGATTTATCGGGCGTCAGTCACTGCAATCCAATACCCCGGCTATCTGGCTGAGGGATGTAAACGGTGCCTTTATTCATGATTGCCGGGCACCTGAAGGAACGGGAACTGTCCTTCAGATTGATGAGGGCTCAAAAAGAGTGTCACTAATGGGCAATGAATTCAGTCAGGCGAAAAAATTGTATGCTCTCGGAACGGGGGTAGATGCCAAAGAAATATTCGAAACAGGTAATCACTTACCAAAATAAACAAAACAAATGAAAAGGCAGCATTTATTTTTCATTATCGCCATTCTGTTTCCCGCATTGTTCCTGCTGTCAGGCATGGCCACAATGAATTTCAAAGAAACCTACCAGCATAGGGAAAGCAGGAAGCAGATTTCTCAGGATTTAAAAATTAGTTCCAGTGTTAAATCCATTACATTTGATGATCTTGAACTAGTTGAAGGTCTTGAAATTACGGATTTAAACAGAAGACGCATTATTCAACTGAGTGAAAATTCAGGGAAAGGTCGGGCTGAAAAGTATTTTTTTGACCAGTCAGGCAAATATGATGTAACTCTGTTTCTTATTGATGAGTCAAATGGAAAATCAGAAGTAGAATTGATTATAAACAACCGGAAAGCAGGCACCTTTCTGTTCGACTTCTTCAAAACTGAGAGTGGCAGTTCTTATTATTCTGCATCAATGAAAGAAAAAACTCTTCAAAACATCAATATTCAGCAATGGAGTAAGATAGAGTTGGAGTTTAATGGTGATGGTAATGAGAAATGTCGTATTGAGAAACTCGTGTTTAATCTGACTGGTGATTTCGAAGGAAAATATGATAATCCGGTAAAACCTAAAACCCTGAGAATTTTTGAGACTGTAAATGAGCAACTTGTTGGTCACCGGGTATTTTCAGACTTCGTAAATTTTCATACCGATAGCCTGATGATGAACAGGCAATCAGAACTTGCCGGTCTGAAAAATCCGGATGAATGGAGAGCAAGACAGAAACAAACCCGGGATCGAATGCCTGAGTTTTTTGGTGAATTCCCGGAAAAAACCCCTTTGAATGCAAAAACTGTCGGCAAACTGGATCATGAGCATTATACAATTGAAAAAGTGATATTTGAAAGTCAGCCGCAATACTACGTAACGGCGAATTTGTATGTTCCAAAAAACCGGAAGTTCCCATTACCAGGAGTACTGGTGACATGTGGTCACTCTGATGATGCAAAAGCATATGATGAATATCAGATGATATGTCTTGGTCTGGTTCATAAAGGATATGTCGTCCTGATTTTTGATCCTACCGGACAGGGTGAACGCTCGGAGTATTTCGATGTAAAAACAAAAAATTCTCTTGTTGCCATGTCGGTAAGCCAGCATCATTATGTCAGCCGGCCTGCTTTTCTTGCAGATTGGACCCTGTCAGGATTACGCACCTGGGATGCTATCCGGGCCGTGGATTACCTTGTTTCAAGACCTGAAGTAGATAAAACCAAACTGGCATCTGTGGGTCAATCTGGAGGCGGTCAGATGGCATTGTTGATCACAGCTGTCGATGAGCGGATTAAAGTATGTGCAGCTTCTCATCCTGGTGGAAGTATGGAAAATACTTATCTTTCAGGTCAGACATTAATCGATCGGGAAATACTTAGCCTTATACCTCCCAGACCTCTAAGGATAATTGTTGGTAATGAATCCGGTGAAGAGCCAAACCACAGGAAAAAGCTTGAAGATATGCAACTGTTTTATGAGGGCCTCAGGGCCGGTAAACAATCTGGTGATATGGATATTGTGCCCGGAGCTCATACAATGAATCGGCCAAATCGTGAGTCGGCATATGAATGGTTAAACAAGTGGCTTGATAAAGGAGCAGAAGGTAAACCAGAGGATTTGGTGGAGCCAGAGAAAATTGAGACCCTCTGGTGCACAGAAAGCGGGAATACGATTGTTTCACTTGGTGGCGAGACCGGACAAAGCTTAAATGCGAAACGTGCTGACAGGATTTACAAACCGGAAATGGACAAAACCAGACTGAGAGAACGTATAGCCCTGCGAATCGGCTTAACACTGCCACAAAATGTTCGGGTACCACAATTCCAATCATTAGAGACATTTAAACAGGAAGGTCTCTCAATTGAAAAGCTGACCTATGAGAGTGAGAAGGGTATAATCATTCCCGCGCTTCTCATAAAACCTGAAACCGTTAAACCGGGGAGCCCTGTCTATATTTATGCGTCAGATAGAGGAAAGCCAACCAGGTTCGAAAATTCCATTCTTCCATTTGTACTTGCCAAAAATGGATCTGTTGTGCTTTCTGTCGATGTTCGCGGGATTGGAGAAACGAGCCCTACTCCGCCATTGAGTTTAGATCAATATACAGGCTATACTCCGCTGCAATGGCAACATGATGTACTGGCAATACAAAGTGCCAGTTTTGGTCGCACAACCCTCGGTATGAGAACATTTGATATTTTACGCGGCGTCGATCTGATCAATTCCCGTGATGATCTGAAAGGAAGAAACATCGTCGCAATTGGTGAAGGTTTGGGAGGTCTTTGGGCATTGCTTGCCTCAATTTATGATTCACGTATTGCTGGTGTTGTGTTGGTCGGAACATTACCATCATATAAGCTGCTGATTACTAATCAATACTATAATGTATGGGGGTATTTCTGGGTGCCGGGAGCATTACGTGATTTTGATATTCCTGATCTGGCCAGATTAGCTTCGTCAAAGATTCAGGTTTGGATAGATCCGGTAAATGCATTGGGAGAAAAACTTGATTTTAAGAGTGTTTCATCAATTATTGGCCCGAATGCAAACCTGCATATTACTACCCCAGATCATAAATATGAAAAAGACATTTCAGACCTTTTTTCATATTCCAAATACAACAAAAACTTCAAATGATGATTAAAAAGTATTTACCTTTATAAATTGTATTTTTATTATATCATTAATTATGGAAATGAAAGAAATCTGTCCTGGGAAAAATATTTTCCGCATGAAAAGTTTAACGGTGTTTGTACTATTATTTCTTTTTTTTAGTATTCAGAATGTTCTTGCTCAGGAGAATAAAATATGTATTGTTGAGACAAGAGAATATCCAGGCCGTGATCCGGTGATGTGGGATGGCCTTTATGCCGCGAGTGACGGGAAAGTCTATTCAGCACTAATAAATGAAGGAGAAAGTGCACATTTCTATGTTTACGATCCAAAAGCAGATAAGAATATCCTTCTCTGTGATATGGCAGACTTCCTGGGGGAAAGAGGTAAGGGAATCCGGTCGACCGGGAAGATCCATAACAAACCTGTAGAAGATAATGATGGCAACATCTACTTTTGTTCAATGAATAACGGCAGCGGACCCAATAATTTCGATTACACGAGCTGGAAAGGCGGCCATTGGATGAAATATGATCCGAAAGCAAACAAAATGGAGGATATGGGACTTGTTGATCAGGGGATCGGATGCTATCCTCTGGCTATTGATAAAAACCGTAACTTCCTCTATGGAATAGGTTTTACGGGATATTTCTACAGGTTTGATCTGAAAAGCCGGGTTACAAAGAACTTTGGACGCGTCAGTAACTGGGATATTTGCCGCGACATTTTCTGCGATGATGAAGGAAATGTTTTTATGAGTTTCCCTACGGCACAGGTAATCAAATACGATGTTAGGAAAGAAAGAATATATGATACCCCGCTCCTTACTCCATATGATCCATCTATTTTCCCTACCCAGTTACGGAATCCGATGATCGACCGTACAAATATCTGGCGGGCTGTTGAATGGGATCCAATTGATAAAGTGGCATACGGCGTTACTTGCGGAAGCGGATCTATATTATTCCGGCTCGATCCGCATGACGGACCGGATGGCAAAGTCACTCAGCTGGTGAAAATGTGCGACAGCAAATTTCTTGAAGGTGATCCAAAAGCCATACCATATTCCACCCTTGCATTCGCCGTTGACAGCCGTAACAAGAAAGTATATTTTGCTCCATCGGCAAGGGGATTCTCAATCCAGTCTTATGAAGAGACTTATGGAAGCAGAGAAGGTCATCATCTGATAATGTACGATATTAAATCTGACAAAAGAGTGGATCTGGGTATAATGCAAACAGCTGACGGACGAAAGATATTTGGTTGTGAAGCAGCATCAGTCGCTGCTGATGGAACAGTGTATATCTGTGGTCAGGCAGAAGTAAAAGATAGAAAAGCTGCTACAAGAATGATCGGTGATACTCCCACTGCATTGCAATTAATTATTTATAAACCTGAATAGATCTAAAGTAACATACATAAAGAAAGATACAAATGGTCACAAATAGAACAAAAACAACTATTACGTTATCTATAATAATCGGTATTTTAATATCAACCAGTTATGGCTATTCCCAGGATTGGGCAAAACCGGTTATTATAAACCAGCAACGGGTAGATCTCAGGGACCTTGGTTATCCTATGGTAAATGAGATTCCAGTTAACAGCACTGCTATAACCTCACTTATAACGGCCAGGGATGGAGTTATCTATGGCGGAACCTCCGGAGATGAGTCCTATCTTTTTTTATTCGATCCTAAAATCAATAAAGTACGTCACCTGGGGAAGATACCAGGTCATACAGGGATTCATCATTCACTTGTTGAGGATAAGGATGGCAACATCTATATTGGCACCGGAAAGAACCAGTTTGAGGAAGTGGCACTTACAAAATGGGGTGAAGGGGATGATAAGTTTGACATTACTTTATGGAAGGATATAAAGAAACACTATAGCACATATCAGGGAGGGCATCTGTATTGTTATCGCCCGGTAAAGAGTAACCAGAATGTCAAACTTGCAGATATGAATTGCGAAGTTGAAGACCTGGGTATGCCTTTGGCTAATAACTCTATATACGCTCTGACAATTAATCCAAATGGAGACGAAATATATGGTCTTACATACCCTGATGGACATTTCTTTGTATATAGCACAACCCTTAAGAAATTTACTGATGTGGGAGAGGTTGACCGCCGGAAGGTATATCACGGACCTGAACGGCAGTGGAGAACACTGCCCAGGGCTCTTATTTGTGATGATTCAGGCAGGGTTTTTACATCCGGAACTGACGGAATACTGGTATATTATGATCCAAAAACCAAAAAAATAGTTCCGACGGAACTGATTGTCCCCGGAGATTACTACTATTTGCAATTCTTTAACGATTATACTGCAGTTGAATATTTTGCAAAGGACCCTTGCGGTATCATATACGGAGGGACAACCGATGGATATCTTTTCTCCTTTGATCCAAAGGCAATGCAGTTGAATAATATTGGTAAAGTCAGAGAATCAAGACGTCTCAGGTGCCTTGCTGTGGGTAAGGACGGGAAAGTATATCTAATGGCAGGTGAAATTTCGACCACAAGACCATGCCAGTTTTATTCATATTCTCCCGATCCTGGAAAATTCGAAACATTAGGGCTCCTTATTGCTGACAGGAGTCCGTATTATTACTGGCGTGGCCAACAGTTTGACTGTATGACCACAGGTTTGGATGGAACCATCTACCTTGGTGAAAGCGAAAGAAAATCACATCTGTTTCTCTACATACCGTGAATACTGACTTAGATTATTCCAGGCTTATTAGTGAGTAAATCTGAAGTTCCGGAACTGAAAAAACGAGCCGGCCATTTTCTTCTTTAAATGAAAGTTGCGTACTAGTAAATAGGTCTGGTGATTTCATGGTAATACTATTTATTTTCCTTGTAGTTGGTGACTTTAAGCTGATTTTGATGTTCCTGACTGGCACGCTCGTTTCGTAATTGACCAGGTGTATGTAATAATTGCCTGTTGCCTGCTGTTTGACAAGATTCATCACAACAGTGAGCGGAGATTCAACTGCAATGGACAAGTCATCTTTACAAGCCCAATCAACCGCAGAAATCAATTGCTGCCAGTTCTGAGCAAGTTTCCAGTATTTAGAAGTGAAATACTCACCAGGGTTGGGGACTGGAGAAGCAGGAATTATTTCCGGGATGTAAACAATCCGGCCGTTGCCATATATGGTTCTCTTTTCCCGCCAATTCAGTTCAGGAGCATAATGTACCTGTATAACATCAGCCAATCCATAATCAAGTCTGCGCCTTCGCCATTCATTGTAGAGTGATGTGTTTTCTGTAGCCACGAGTGCTCCTCCATTTTTTACATAATTTCGTATCAGATCGATGCTTCTATCCGGTAGACTCTCCTGATTTGCAAGGATCAGAACTTTGTATTTTGACAGATCTGTCAAATCCTTATCGAAAATAATGTCGAATGGTATTTTCGCCTGGATCAAAGCCTGTTCAAAGAGTATTGTTGACTGATGCGTAGAAAGGGTATTATAAAGCATTGAATGGTAGGATCTCAG
>Ga0102851_10000678_pt1 | contig 17951 bp, 14 predicted proteins | sample Mud3Dept3metaG_FD_79558 | JGI IMG/M metagenome (GOLD analysis project Ga0102851, IMG submission 79558) | Freshwater wetland microbial communities from Ohio, USA, analyzing the effect of biotic and abiotic controls - Mud 3 Core 4 Depth 3... | ecosystem: Environmental > Aquatic > Freshwater >... | reverse complement strand
TCGGTTATGGTACCTGCACGAGGGTATGCCCTTTTGATGCCCTCCATATGGGCGATGATGGCCTTCCGATTGTTGACATCACAAAGTGCACGGGCTGCAGAAAATGCGAGCAGGCCTGCCCGAAGAAAGTCATCGAGGTGCTTCCTGCTTCAAGAATGGTCTTGGTCACATGCCACTCGCGCGACAAGGGCGGCGAGACAAAGAAGAGCTGCGATCTCGGCTGCATTGCCTGCGGTATGTGCGTGAAGGTATGTCCGTTTGATGCACCTGCAGTCCAGAATAATTTCTCAAAGATCGATGTCAATAAATGCAAGGTATGCGGCCTATGCGTGGCAAAGTGCCCGACAAAGGCGATTGTTGATTTCATTCCTTCCCGGTCGAAGGCGTTTGTTATGGACAACTGTATCGGCTGCCAGATCTGCACCAAGGTCTGCCCAGTTGATGCCCCTTCAGGAGAGCAGAAGAAAAAACATTCCATTGATCAGATAAAGTGCATTGGCTGCGGTATCTGCACGGCCAAGTGTCCTGTGCAGGCGATTGACGGCACCTTCAATGCACAGGAAGTCTTTGCTGCAGCCGCCGCAAAGAAGCAGAAACAGACGGTAGCAGCGTAAAAGACAGGCCGTGTGCCCTGATCTCTGAGCAGGATAGGGCAATGGTCAGTAGGCGGAAGATTCTCACGACAACATATATATAGTGGGAGATAATCAAAAGATGTGTATAACAAGGCCCTCTTTGAGGGCCTATTTTATTCTAAGGAGGAAAGAATGCGGTTGTTGAAGATTTTTGTAGCAGTTCTCTGTCTTGTTATTTTTACCGGGGTTGTTTACGCTGTCCATGTTGGCGGAGATGTCGTCTTCGCCAAGCTCATGGAAGGCAATACGCGCTTTATTGAGGGAAAACCAGCAGCTAAGGACTGCAGTTTAGATCGCCGGGATGAGCTGACAAAAGGACAGCATCCGGTAGCGACAATCCTTTCATGTTCTGATTCCCGTGTTCCGCCTGAAATCGTGTTCGACCAGGCGCTCGGCGATATTTTTATTGTGAGGGTCGCCGGCAATGTTATTGAGCCGACAATTCTTGGAAGTATAGAATACGGCGTAGAGCATCTCCAGACACCTCTCCTGATTATCCTTGGCCACGAGTCATGTGGTGCAGTGAAAGCGACACTTGAGTTGACCGGTGAGCCTGAGGGCAATATCGGAGCCATCCTGAAGAAGATCAGGCCTGCAGTGGAGGCTGCGAAGAAGGCAAACGGGAAGGACAAGGCAGCAACCCTCGAACTCGCAATCCAGGAGAATATAAAGAATACCTATAAAGATATCATCAAGAGCCCTATTGTCAGTCATCTCGTGCAGGAGGGAAAGCTGAAGATTGTTGCTGCTGAATATCAGCTGAAGACCGGCAAGGTGGAGACCATAGAGCTGGCTCAGGCAGCAGCGCCTGCCAAGCACCACTAATATTAATTAACATACTCTTCTGACAGCAGCGGCCCTCGTCAGAGGGCCTCTGCTGTTATTTTACGACTGCTCCTTTTTGTTGTATCCGAACCGCAGTTCAAATACGGGTGCGATGAGGTTGTCTACCGGCGCATAATCATCGGTCAGAATGACTGAGTAGTTCCGTTCAAGGAGCCTGTTTACCATCTCTTCCGGTACAACGGCTGAGTTCGCATCTTCTCCCTGGCTTTCCTTCATAGAGGCGGCAAAGTCATCGATATCCAGAGCACCGTTGGTCGCAAGAACAACAAATGTGCTGATGCGGATCTTCTCGAACTCAGGGCTGATCGCAATCAGATGCACGTTCTTCTTGCCGAAGACCTCGCGCAGGGTTTTGATATAGGAAGGCAGAAAAGACCCGCTCTGGAAATTATCGATGATATTGGTCATTACGATGCCGTCGGGGTTCATCCTGTCCTTGACCATGCCGGCGAATTCTTTTGTGGTAAGGTGGTAGGGAATCGAAAGATCATTGTATGCATCAAAAAAAACAACATCATATTTCTCTTTGCTGTTCATCACGTGCCATCTGCCGTCTTCGTTGAACGAGCGAATGCGTGTGGCTTTCGGCAGGCCGAGATATTCGTACGATATTCTCGTTACTTCCGGATCGATCTCTACCACATCGAGTTGTGCGTTTGGATAGAAAACTTCCATATACCGCGAAAAGGTGTATCCCCCTGCCCCGATAGTCAGGCTTCTGAACGCAACATCCTTTCCGAACGTCCAGGTAAGCACGTCAGAGTAAATCTTTTCATACCGGTATTCCACATGAAGGGGATCCGATGTGTTCACGTATGAGTGGATCAGATTGTCGAGCACAAGGGTCCTGAGCGGTGTTTCGCCGTCAGCGCTTGTCGCGTTTTTTACCTTAATTGTGTAGTAGTCGCTTTCTTTATATAGGACAGTGTCTGGACCTATGGGCGCCTTAAACGCATGGCTGTAGATCGCGTAAAGGAAAAAGACCGGGAAGAAGAACGCTGCCAGTGCGTGTTTCTTTGACGTAAAGAGATAGCCTGAGCCGATTGCAGTGACAACGAGCACGCTGCCGACCATCAGGATGATGTTCCGCGTGCCCATAAAGGATATGAGGAAAAAACCTGCGGTGAATGTCCCGATGATCGAGCCGAGTGTGGATATTGCATAGATCCTTCCGACAACATTGCCTGCTGTCTCGACATTCTTCAGTGTGAGCTTGACTACAACCGGTGAGATCATGCCGATGATAAAACTCGGGATGAAGAAGGTGAGGGTGGTCACGGTTACGATGCGCATCATGAGCGAGGTCTTGAAACTGTATGCGGCAACAAGGTCCGTGACCGGTGCAATAGAGAGCGTCGCAATGCCGGATATGAGGAGCAGCCAGCCGAGCGTCTTTGTGTCAGGGTATGAGTCCGCCAGCCTGCCGCCGAAGAATGCGCCGATACTGATGCCGGCAAGAACAACACCGATTATGCTGGTCCAGGTGTAAAGCGAAACGCCGACAAAAGGTGCGAGTATCCTCCCCGCGACGATCTCAATTACCAGCATGCAGAAGCTGGAGATGAAGGTGATGATATATGCGGATGCAATATTCATGTAACTACCTCTCAATAACAAGTATCTGCCGTTTCAGGGAGCGACAGGAAATTATACCTATTGAGCCTTTCTTGTGTCACCGGCAAGGAAGATGCAAGACAGACGGCTTCCGGAGCGCTGGGCGGCCCTGCATCTCTCCTTGTCGGTGGTGCAATGTACGCATTTGCTTGATTTTCTCAGAGAGTAAAGATACATTATGGCAATGATCTCAGGGGAGAAAAGATGTCAGATCTCATGACCGCGGCCCTTTCATTTGTCGCCCCGTTGTGCGTCACACTTTTTGTGATGCCGCGCTTTGCGCATATCGCTACCGAACTCGGGTTCGTCGATATGCCCGGCGGCCGGAAGGTGCACCAGACCCCGAAACCCCTTGTGGGAGGACTTGCCATGTCGCTCGGCGTTGCTTTTGGGTGCCTCCTCTTCGTTCCCCTGAACATGAAGGGCATAGCGGGCGGCAGCATGCGCGGTTTCTACGCTGCATCGATGCTCCTCGTGGTGATCGGCTTTTTTGACGATTTCCGTGAGGTGAACCATCGACTGAAATTCGCGGCGCAGATCATTGCGGCGCTGCTGGTCGTCTATTTCAGCCGGGTGTCCCTGGTAACCTTCGGCGATCTCCTCAATATCGGCCCTATCGATTTTCCTGCGTTCGGGGCACTGATGACTGTCCTGGGAACCGTCGGAGTGATCAATGCGATCAATATGATCGACGGTGTCGACGGCCTCGCCGGCGGCGTTTCCCTCGTGGCCTTCGCGGCGTTTTCGTTTCTTTCGTATCTTGACGGCCACAGCGACCTGATGCTCCTCTGCATTGCGCTCTGCGGTGCCCTCATAGCGTTCCTCAGATATAACTGGTATCCTTCGAAGCTTTTCATGGGGGATGCCGGGAGCCTCTTTCTCGGCCTCAGTGCTTCCTTTATATCGATCGCCATAACCCAGGAACCGCATAGTGCGGTGAAACCTGTTGCGCCGCTTCTTATCTTTGCCGTGCCGATAGCCGACACGCTCACGGTGATGACACGGAGAGTCATGCAGGGCAAGAGCCCCTTCTATGCAGACAAAACCCACCTGCACCATCTGCTCATGAAGTACGGTTTTACGAAGCAGCAGACGGCTGCGATCATCATTGCCATGACAGCCGCGTTTTCCCTGCTTGCCATTGCCGGGACCGTGTTCGACATATCGGAGTATCATCTCTTCTCCATATTTCTCATCTACTTTTTCTCCTGCTTTGTCTCATCGTTCTTTGCAAGAACATCATCCTGAAAAGCAGAGCAAACCAGAGGTCCGTAAAGGCATAACCGCGAAGGTCCCTGAATCCGTGATCTGCAACATGTGGTACTGAAAGGCGAACTGCGCACGCAATCAAAGGCGTGCATAAAGAAAGGAAGATCAGTGCATGCGGGGAGAGCCGAATGTCCCCCCGTATTATGTCCGCAGTTTTTCGAGGGCTTCCGTCGCTGCATGGGCAACGATCTTGTCAGGGTCTGATAAGGCTTTCTCAAGGGCGCTCTTTGCCGCATCTCCCCCGATCTGGCCCAGGCTCCGTGCAACGTTCTTTCTCACCATGTAGGAACTGTCGCCGAGCGCAGCAATAAGATCATTGACTGCGTTCCGTGCCCGCAGCAGGCCGAGCGATTTCGCGGCACTCTTCCTCACCCATTCCTCAGGGTCCCTGAGCAGGGGTATGATGCCCGCTATTGCCTCCGATGCGTCGAGTTCAGCCAGCGCAAAGGCGGCATTGTTCCGGACAGCTGAATTCTTGTCCCCAAGAGCGGCCATAAGAGGTTTTATGGCCTGCCTGTCCTTTAACTTGCCCAATTGCTGGGCCGCTTGAGCTCTCTGTAGCCCGGTGCCGCTCGCAAGCGTAACAACCAGTTCTTCAAAGTTCATCGTATTTCCTCCGAGGAGAGCATGTAAGAGATAGTCTCTCCGAAAAAATTCCTGAAAGCATATTGTTAAGATTATAGCATGCCGATCATTAATGACAGGCAATTTGGCAGTTTCTCCGTACGACGACGAATAAAACAAAGGGCAGGGGGCATCCCCTGCCCTTTCGTATGGGCCGGCAGCCACACGTATACGCGCTCTTTCCCGTCCGGCATCTCTTCTGATGATAGATATCCCATAGATAACCACTTTGCAACGCGATGCGTCCTATGTTAATAATAGATAGCCATGTCAGACTAAGGAGGAGGCATATCGTGAAAATAAAGGGAAACGTACCGCTTTTTCAGGGAGCGCTCATGCTCTTCTGTAGTGTTGCTGTTCTGTCAATACCCCAGGGAGCGCGGGCAGCGAAATTTATCGTCAACAGCACGGACGACATTGTGGATGCTGCTCCCGGCGATGGTTTATGTGAGACAGCTCCGGGCAATAAGATCTGCACGCTCAGGGCTGCGGTTCAGGAGGCAAACGCATATGCAGGACCGGACAAAATCGTACTGAAAGCAAAGAAGTATACCCTCATTGCCGGCAGCGAAGGAGAAAGCGGCGGCACCGGGGAAGATGCTGCTCTCACGGGAGATCTCGATATTACCGAAAGCGTCACCATTGCCGGCCAAGGTTCAGCGTATACCGTTGTTGATGGCTCTCATCTCGACAGAGTCTTTCATGTTATAGGCACGCCTGCCGATCTGGTGAAGTTTGTCGGGATCACGGTCCAGAACGGAAGCGTTCTTGATTCGGGCGGCGGCATCTTAAATGATTCCGATGCAGCGGTTACGGTCAAGCTCTGCAGCATAAAGAACAACCTTGCCTATGGGGAAAGCGGCGGAGGCATTGCCAGTTCAGGGCCTCTCAATGTCATCTCGAGCGTCATAGCCCAGAACACCCTATACCACGCTGTCGCTGCAGGTCATGCATTCGGCGGGGGAATTGCGATGACCGGTCCGAATGCCGTTCTAACCGTCTCGGGGTCGAAGATAGTTAATAATGGCGTGTCAGCCCTTGTGGAGCAGGCAACGGGAGTGAGCGGGCTTGCGCAGGGAGGAGGCATCGGCGCATACGCAGCCAGTGCCGTTACGATCAGTAACAGCAAGATCATGAACAATGTGACAGACTCATGGTCATTGGACACGCTTGCGTCCTCAGGCGCAGGACTGTTCATCAGCGGCAATGCGAATCCTGCCACGGTCATATCTGCCAAGGTCTCCGGCAACAGTTCAAGGGGGACTGCAGCGAGCGGCGGCGGTGTCGCCGTGATTGACACGAGTGCGACATTCAGCGGCTGCACCGTCAATGGAAACTCGGTCAACGGGTTTTCAGCTGCAGCTGGAGGAGGATTCTATCTCCAGGGCAATTTGCTGGTGACAGTCGACATCACCGGCCAGAGCAAAGTGACGGACAACTACGCTGCATTCGATGGCGGAGGGATCTTTTTATCCGGGACGATGACTCTGAACGTCTCGGCAGATACAACCCTCGCCGGCAACGCCCCGGACAACATTGCGCCCTGACCCAATGTGAAAAGAGAACCGGCTTATGCAGCAAGGTCATTTCCCGGGTAATGCACACATTTTGAGAGAGGTCGGCAAAAGGCTAAGGGAAAAACCATCAGTCTTTACCCTCTGCCCTGAACCGTTTCTTACACCGCCCACCGTATAAGGCCAGGCACATAAGGGCTCTCGAGGAGTTCATTTTTCGGCAGGATCCTCACGGAAAATCCCTGCATGCCGCTGAGCGTACATTTGAGGCATCCTGCGAACTCGTACTTTCCGTCCGATATTTTTTTGATGTCCTTGAGGCTGTCAGAAATGCCTTCGACGATCATGCCGGTGCTGTCCACCAACCCGTGGTAGACCTGTACGTCAACATGGTCAGGATCGATGTCTCCGAGGTTAACGGCAACAATCACGTTCAGACAGTTGCCGATCATAACCCGTTCTTCAGCATCCGAACGTATGTCCTCAATCTTTATCTTGCCCCACCTTGCTGCAATGCCTTCTTTGAAGGCTGAAAGCGCCTTAGCTCCGGCATAGCCGGTGCCCGTGAGCAGGCTGAAGCGGCTTTCGGTCTTGTTGTAGCACCGCGTGGTATATTCGATCACCATCCTGTGAGTGTTGAAGACAGGCCAGAGCGTCCTGATCGACTCTTTCATGTTTTTTATCCAGCCCCGCGGAAGCTTATCCGACCCTCGGGTATAGAAGAGCGGGATGACCTCCTTTTCGAGCAGGTCATAGATCGCGTTGGCCTCGATGTCATATTGGTAGTTGATGTCGGCATATTCGTCAACCTTGCCGATGGCCCATCCGATGCCGGGCTTGAACGCCTCGTCCCACCACCCGTCGAGGATGCTCATGTTCAGGACACCGTTCGCCGCAGCCTTCATGCCGCTTGTGCCGGACGCCTCATAAAGCCGTCGGGGCGTGTTGAGCCAGATGTCGACGCCCTGAACCATATACCGGGCAATCACCATATCGTAATCCTCGAGGAAAACGATACGTTTTCTGAACGCCTCCCGCTGTGAAAGGTGCACCAGCTCGCGAAGGAGTTCCTTGCCGGGCGTGTCCTTGGGATGGGCCTTACCGGAAAATATGATCTGCACCGGCATGTGGTCGTTGTTCAGGATGCGGGCGAGCCTGTCCGGGTGCCTCAGGATGAGGTCAGCGCGCTTGTAGGTGACGAAGCGGCGGGCAAAGCCTATGGTGAGGATCTCGGGGTCGAGCACCTCTTCGGCCATCCGGGTCTCGGTTACGGGGGCGCCTCGCATGATGAGCTGTTTCTTCAGCCTCTTCCGGGCAAAGGCAACCAGGCGCTCCCTCCTGCGCTCGTGGGTCCTCCAGAGCTCTTCGTCAGGAATTTCGTCAACGTGCTCCTTCTTGTCCATTAAGTGCGGTTCATTGATCCACTTGTCTCCCATGTACCGGTAATAGAGGGATTCCATGTCATGGGATATCCAGGAGCGGTGGTGTATCCCGTTTGTAACAGAGGTGATCGGGACTTCATCCTGGGGCAGTCCGGGCCATATATGCCTGAAGATATTTCTTGACACATGTCCGTGGAGTTTGCTCACGCCGTTGGCACGTTCGGACAGGTGAAAGGCGAGCACCGCCATCGAAAAGCCTGCATTCAGGTCGCCGTCGTTTTCAGCGCCGAGGCGGAGAAACTGGTCCCAGGTGATGCCGAGTTCCCGCGACATATCAAGGAAGTATCTCTTCATAAGATCCGGGGAGAAGACATCGATGCCCGCGGGCACCGGCGTATGGGTGGTGAAGACACTCCCTGCCCTCACAATTTCGATGGCCTCCCTGAAGGTGAGCTTCTCATCCTGCATGAGGAGCCTGATGCGCTCGATGCCGAGGAAGGCTGAATGGCCTTCATTCATATGGCATACAGACAGCCTGATGCCGAGTTGCCTGAGCAGTCTGATGCCGCCAATGCCGAGCAGGATCTCCTGTTGGATCCTCTTTTCGTTGTCCCCTCCGTAGAGCTCATCGGTGATATCATGGTCAGGCCCTGTATTGAGAGGGATGTTCGTGTCCAGCAGGTAAAGCTTGATGCGTCCTACGTTCGCGACCCATGCCTTTGCGTGGACTTTACGGCCCGGAAAGTCCACTGAAACGGTCATGGGGTTTCCGCTGCTGTCCTTCACCTCTTCAATGGCCATGTTGTAAAAATCATTGACCGGATAGCTTTCCGCCTGCCATCCGTCATAGTTGAGGTGCTGCCTGAAATAGCCGTTCTGGTAGAGGAGGCCCACGCCGACAAGCGGGATGCCAAGATCGGATGCTGATTTCAGATGGTCTCCGGCAAGTATGCCGAGGCCTCCCGAGTAGATGGGCAGGGACTCGGATATGCCGAACTCAGCAGAGAAATACGCGATGAAGGTTTCTTTCTTTCCGAAGTTTTTTTCATGCCATTTCTGCTCAAGCATATACCGCTCGTATTTTTCGAGCACCCTGCGGTAATGGGCAAGGAAGCCGTCGTCCTGCGCAAGTTCATCAAGCTGCCGCTGGTCAATAGCGCCGAGCATGCGCACCGGGTTGTGGTCGAGGTCCTCCCAAAGGTCGTGGTCCATCCTCCGGAACAGAGAAACTGCTTCATAGTCCCAGCACCAGCGAAGATTATAGGCCAGCTCGCGCAGTCTCTCGATATTCTCAGGAAGTTTCGGTATAACCCTGAAGGTCTTGACCGGTTTCATCCGTCTCCTTTTTGATCAGTTGTCTTCCAGAACAAAAAACAGTGTCGAATAAAGCCCAAGAAACCGAAGAGCTGTTCATGTACGTTCTGGCATTTTGAGTCCTACGTTATATTCTCCCTATTTCCCCAACAAATTCAATATGTTTTTGCATTACGGTCAGCCCGCTGAGGCTCCTGTAAGCCTAAGGATGCCGCACTTGACATGCCTATAAGTTTCGAATATACTTAACTATAATTATAATTTTAGACTGGAGGATAGTTATGGTTATCAGAAGGTTATCGTTTCATGCGGCAGTAACTGTGCTGGCAGTGGTGCTCATCAGTTCAGCTGGACTATCGTTTGCCGAAAAGCCGACTGTCCTTGCACCGTGTAATCAATGCCACCAGCCGGAAAAAGACCTCGTGCGGGGTACATTTGTAGCGGTTATGGAGAAGTTCAAAACCATCAGTGTACAGGTTGGGGGCAAGCTTGTCTGGGTCGTCAACTATGGCGATGACCTGAAGATCACGGGTGTCGATAAGCTCTCTTCGATCACCAAGGAAAAGGAGATTGGCATCAAGTTTACGGGCGACGAAAAGAAGCCCTATGCAGTCAGCCTCACGGTTAAGCCTCCGGCGACAATAGCACCTGAAAAGCTGGTCTCACTTGAAGAAATGGCAAAGCTCGTCGCATTGGGCACGGAAGAGGGCAAATATTTCCTTATTGATTCGCGGCCAAGGCCGAGGTTCAATGAAGGTCATATTCCTTCTGCATTATCACTTCCCCACGACAAGTTCGATCAACTGAAAGACCTAATCCTCCCGAAGGAAAAGGACAAGCTTCTTATCTTTTACTGCGGCGGGGTCACCTGAAGGCTGAGCCCTGAGTCTGCCCGTCGGGCAGAAGCAAACGGTTTCACCAGGGTCAAGGTTTTCCACGACGGTCTTCCTGCATGGAAAAAAGCAGAAAATCTCATTGTCGCTGAATCAGCTGCTCTCTCTGCCGTCATGGAAAAAGATATTGCTCATGTACTTGTTGATCTGAGAGATCCAAAAGAGACTGAGAAGGGCTTCATCCCTGGAGCGGTTTCAATTCCGGCAAACGAGCTGGCAGTGGCAAAAGATACGTTCCCGGCTGATAAATCCGCACCGATTATCCTCTATGCAAATCAGCTGGACGAACAGGCATTTAAAACAGTGAGGAACTGGGGATATAAGGACACAGCTGTCCTGAATGGCGGTATTGATGCCTGGATAAAGGATGGCGGCAAAATCGAAAAAGGAAAGCCGGGCACTACCATTTCCTATCTGCCGAAGCCGAGGCCGGGAGAGATCTCGATAGACGAATTCAAAGCACGAGCCGAAACAGGAGCGCAAGACAAGATCATTCTTGATGTCAGAGACGCTGACGAAGCAATGTACGGCATGCTTAAAGGTGCGGTCAATATTCCCGCAGGCCAGATCAAAGACCGGCTCAGAGATATCCCGAAGGACAAGGAGATCATCGCATACTGTATGACCGGCCTCAGGGCAGAGAGCGCATACGACGATCTCAAAGAATCAGGATACAAGACACGATTTCTGAATGCCCTCATACAGATCGACAAAGACGGGAAGTACGAGATAACCAAGAAATAGTCCTTCAATGTGTCCGGCAACAAAGGCAGGCCGTCACGCAGTCTGCCTTTGTTGCCGGGTAATGGCGCGTCAGAGATTATTGCTGAGCAACCCGAACGTGTCCCTATGCTGCCTGATCCGCTTTCCGCGTCTGTTCGTTATAGCGTCTGCGCATATACGTTTTCACGCTTTTTTCTGAAATTACCCCTGCCTCCTTTACATTTTGAAATGAATTCTTTAAATTAATATATTCAAAAATATATCAATATCGCAGTATATGCGAATGTTTATCAAGCATGGACGACAAGAGCAAGACAAAAGACCAACTGATCACAGAACTGAAAGAGCTTCGTATGCAGGTCAGAGAACTGGAGGAACTCAGGACCAGGTTTGACCGGTCGCAGAAGATGATGCGGCAGGCAATCGTTCGCGCGCATGACGAGAAGGAGAAGAGCGAGGCCATCATAAGCGCTCTGGGCGACGGCATTAGCATCCAGGACCCGCATTTCAAGATCCTGTATCAGAACAGCAGGCATAAGCAGATCGTAGGCGGCGACTTCAAGGGCGAGTATTGCTATGAAGCATATCAGCGAAGGAACAGGGTCTGCGACGGATGCCATCTCGCCCTTTCGTTTCAGGACGGCAAGATCCATAGAAAAGAGGAGTCAAGGGTCACGGATAACGGGACCTATTATTATGAGATCATCTCATCACCGCTCCGGAACTCCCGGGGCGAGGTCATCGCCGGCATCGAGGCGGTGAGGGACATCACGGAGCGTAAGCATATGGAACAATTGCTTGCGGAAAGCGAGCAGCGGTATCGTACGATTTTCGAGACTGCAGGGGATGCCCTCTTCATAATTGAAGCCGAGGGAGACAAGGCCGGCCAGATCGTGGCAGCGAACAGGGCCACATGCGACATGCACGGATATACCCTGGAAGAGATTCTTACGATGAACGTGAAGGACCTTAATACTCCCGAGACCGCACACGAGGCCAACGCCCTGATGCGCCGTATTATAGCAGGAGAGACGTTACAGACCGTACGTCTGCACTGCAAGAAGGACGGTACGGTTTTCCCGGTTGAAGTGACCGCCGTTCTCATGAAGACCATGGGGAACAACTATATCCTCAGTGTTGACCGGGACATAACGGTAAGCGAGAACGCAGAGCAGGAGAAGGAGATGCTCATCTCCCACCTGAAAGCTGCCCTTGACGGGATCAAACAGCTGAGAGGCATGCTGCCCATCTGCTCATGGTGTAAGAAGGTACGCGACGACCAGGGCTACTGGAAACAGGTCGAACAATATGTCGAGGAAAATACGGACGCAACCTTCACCCACGGCATATGCCCGGATTGCATGGTCAATGTCAAGAAAGAGGATGATCTGCCGTAAACGCCTGCAGCATCAGAGGCGGTTAGCCGCTTTGGATTCCGCATGCCCGGCCGCAAAGCCGGACGTCTCTCTGAGGAGATAGCTTTCTCGCTGGCAGTAGCCGATCGCCTCCTCCTTGCACGGACAGTACAAGCACAAACTTGACAAGAAATGCCGGAGAAGAGAGAATAATCAGCTGTCATTTTTTCAGGGGAAACAGTGGGCAGGCTTGGCTATAAACCTCTACGGGAATGCAAAAAGAGATGGATCATGGAAAAAGGTAAAAACATCAAATGGCACAAGGCAAAGGTCACAAAAAAGGACCGCTGGATGCAGAACGCCCACAGGTCAGCGCTCATATGGATAACCGGTCTTTCCGCATCAGGCAAGTCCACCGTAGCGACTGAACTCGAACACAGCCTGTTCCGCGGCAAGATCAATACCTTCGTGCTGGATGGGGACAACGTGCGGCATGGCCTCTGCAAAGATCTCGGGTTCAGTGCAGAAAGCAGGAAGGAGAACCTGAGGCGGGTCGGCGAGGTGGCGAAGCTACTTGTGGATGCAGGAGTGCTCACGATTGCGGCATTCATCTCGCCGTATGCTGCTGACCGCAGCAGCATACGGGCCCTTTTCAGCGCTGACGACGGGGAGTTCATCGAGGTATATCTCAAGTGCGACCTGTCGGTCTGCGAGCAGCGCGACCCGAAGGGACTCTATAAAAAGGCCCGAGCGGGAGAGATACCACAGTTCACCGGCATCTCCGACCCCTACGAAGAGCCGGCATCTCCCGAGATCGTCATTGAGACGGACAAGCTTACGGTCCGGGAAAGCGTCAACATTATTATCAATCACCTTAAAGCACGGAAGATCATCTGATCATTGATGAAGGAATTCCGCATCGAGAAACTCCCTGCGCTCATCCCCAGCCTGCTCCGCATCTCACGGGACGCCGGGACAGCGATCCTCGAGGTCTACGGATCAGACTTCACCATAGAGCACAAGGACGACAAGAGCCCGCTGACGCTTGCTGACAGTCGGTCACATGAAGTGATCGTCAAAGCCCTGTCAGGGCTTGAAGGCATGCATATCCCTATCCTTAGCGAGGAAGGTAAAAGCATACCTTTCGAAGAGCGCCGGGTATGGGAAATCTTCTGGCTGGTGGACCCCCTTGACGGCACCAAGGAATTCATCAAAAGGAACGGTGAGTTCACGGTGAACATCGCGCTGATTCAGGGAAACCGTCCCATCCTCGGTGTCGTCTACATACCGGTGAGCGGCTTGTTCTACTTCGGGGCTCAGGGACTGGGCTCGTTCAGACTCCCGGCATTGTCGTTTGATGACCGTGCATCTGTCGATGCCGTTACCGGCATGGCTACACGACTGCCTGATGCTGATGCCGCTTCCCGCTATACGGTTGCAGGAAGCCGCTCACATATGTCTCCTGATACAGAGGCATATATCAGTACATTGCGGGAACAGTATGGAGAGATTGATTTCATCTCTGCCGGCAGCTCGCTCAAATTCTGCCTTGTCGCTGAAGGCAGGGCACAGGTCTACCCGCGCTTCGGACCTACTATGGAATGGGACACCGCTGCAGGCCAGGCGATCGTGGAACAGGCAGGGGGAGAAATCCGGCGGACGGATACGGGAGAGCCGCTCTCCTACAATAAAGAGGTACTGGTGAATCCTTTCTTTGTCGCACGGTGCGGGAATAGAGCGTCGGGCAATATGCATGACTGAGATCGATTCAGCAAAGCCCGTTACCTTTACCTGAAGGGAATAGCGATAGCCTGATTATGCCAAACGTTTCTCTGCTCCGTCAGTTCCGCAGGTTTTACTCCGGGCGGTAATACATTCCGCGGTTCGTAAGTCGCCGGATTCCTCGACCGCAGTTATAATATTTCTTAAATTTATCCCTTTTGCACTGCCCTGTGAATGCTGTTCGGCGAATTATTTCGAAGAGCACGAGCAGAGGTGAGATCATTCAAAAAGCTCAAAAGATCAGACAAAAGAATCGAGGATGGAGAGGATATCGAACGTCATGGCGCGCATCAGCGCATCGTTACCACGAGACTCGACGTTTAGCCGTACCACCGGCTCGGTGTTCGAACTCCTCAGATTGAACCGCCACTCCTGGAACTCCATGCTCAGACCGTCGGTATAGTCGGTCATCACCGCATCCCTGATAAAGGCGTTCTCGACCCTGCTGATCGCCGCCGAGGGGTCTGCCAGCTTTCTGTTGATCTCACCGCTTGACGGAAACATCGCTATGCGCTCGGCCACCAGCTCGGACAGAGCCTTGCCGGAGATGGACATGATTTCCGCAACCAGAAGACAGGGTATCATGCCGCTGTCGCAGTAGGCAAAGTCCCTGAAATAATGGTGTGCCGACATCTCGCCGCCGTATGCTGCGTCCTCAGCGCGCATCCGCTCCTTGATGAATGCGTGGCCGGTCTTTGACTCCACCGGTATGCCGCCGGACTTCTTCACAATGTCGATGGTGTTCCAGGTCAGACGCGGATCGTGGACAATTCGCGCACCGGGATTCTTTGCAAGGATTGCCTTTGCGAGGAGTCCCACGATGTAGTAGCCTTCGATGAACCTGCCCCGTTCGTCAAACAGGAAGCAACGGTCGAAGTCCCCGTCCCATGCAATGCCGAGGTCGGCTTTCTGCTTTTTCACCGCATCAGAAGTAGCGGACCGGTTTTCGGGCAGGAGGGGGTTGGGGATGCCGTTGGGGAAATTGCCGTCCGGCTCGTGGTTCACCTTGATAAAGGAAAAGGGCAGGTGCTCTTCGAGCATATCGATCACCGGCCCTGCGCATCCGTTGCCGGCATTGACCACGACCTTGAGCGGCTTCAATCTTTTCGGATCGACATAGCCCAGCAGGTGCTTGCAGTATTCGTCGCGGTGATGCAGACCGAGGACCTTGCCCTTTGCAGAAGATCTTTTAAAATCGTTCTTCTCTGCAAGTTCCCTGATCCTATCGAGGCCGCTGTCGCCGCTGACCGGCATGGATCGTTCCCTCACCAGCTTCATGCCGTTGTAGTCAGCAGGGTTGTGGCTGGCAGTGATCATTATGCCGCCGCCCATCTGTCCGCTAAAGGCAGAAAAGTATACCTCCTCGGTGCCGCAGATGCCGATGTCATGGACCACCACGCCGGCGTCGACCAGTCCTTTTACGAGAGCGATCGAGAGTTCCCTGCCGGAATGTCTTATGTCCCGGCCGACCACCACATCTGCAGGATGAATGAACTCGGCATAGGCCCTGCCGATGCGATAGGCGATGTCCGGGTTCAGCTCGTCCGGGACCCGGCCCCTGATGTCATATGCCTTGAAACAGTCCATGCCCATATGTGTGAGTATATGTGAAAAATGAGCGAAGCGTCCACGCAAAAAAACGTCAGCGCCTTTTCGCTTTCGGTTCGTGCACTGAACCCTGACCACGCCGTGGCAGCTGTACTTGTCGTCGGACCTGACCATGTCGTCCTTTCCGAGGCAGTTGCCGGACTACCCCCTTTTTAGTTGGGGCAGGGGCAGGCACGCTGCTAAGGCATTGACCGTAATTCGTTAAAAGATGCTGAACTTGAAATAACGCGTCGGGTTCTTCTTGATGTCAGAGGTCAGTTCCTTCAGCTCCCGTATCGTGTCTGCGAGCTCCCGGGCAAGTTCCTCATCCCGGATCAGCATGCCCGCCGTACCCTTGCCGCTGTCGATGCCCTGCAGGATGGAGGCAAGGCGCGCTGATGCCTGCATGAGATTTTCATACAGCTGCGGGTCTCCGGCGAGCCGGCTGAGCGAGCCCTTGCCGTTGTTCAGCTTCAGACTGAACTCCTCGACAGAGGAAGCAGCTCCGAGGAGCCTGTCGTAAAGCGCACTGTCCTCGACAAGCTTGTTCAGCGTCCCCTTGCTGTTATTCAGCCTGAGGCTGAAGCTCTCGAACGAATCCGCGGAGGCGAGCAGTTTGCGGTAAAGAGCATCATCTTCGATGAGATTCCCCAGGGTGCCCTTTTTGTTCTGCAGGTCCGCTGTCAGGCCTGCCAAGCGGGCAGACGCTTCCTTCAGGTTGTTGTACAGGGACGGATCGGTCATCAGCAGGGCGAGGGTCCCCTCGCCCTTTTCGATCTTCGTCGCAAGGCTGCCGAGCTGCTCGATCACCTGATTCAGCTTCTGCAGAGACGTCGCGCCGGTCGACATGACCTGCTGCATGCTCATCTCCACGCTGCCTGAGATCATGTCGCCCGATTTGAGCGGAGGAGCTTCAGGAGTTCCGGGTGAGAGCTCAACATACTTGTCGCCGAGCAGTCCCATCGTCTGGATGGTTGCGTGCGTGTCCTTCCTGATGTACTTCAGGGCGTCCCTGGTGATCAGTATGGTGACCACCGTGCCATGCTTGTAATCGAGGTCTATGCTCTTTACGGAGCCTACTTCGAGTCCCGCGAACCAGACCGGAGAGCCGCGTCGCAGGCCGCCGACGTCCGAGATGTCGATGGTAAGCATCTCCTTCGGCGAAAGGATATTCTCGATATTCCCGGCGAAGAAGACGGTGACGACCAGCGTCAGAAGCGCTACGGTTATCACGGTCCCTGCCTTGAGCGCGGACCATGCCAGCTTCTTTTTTACCTCATACATCCCTGCCTCCTCATGATTTGATCTCCGCCCCCTGCGTATCCGTCCCGTAACTCAGCTCGCTGATGAAAAGCCGGATGTCCGGGTCCGCAGAGGTGATCAGTCCGTCCCTGGTGCCGTCAAAAAACAGGGAGCCGTTTTTCAGGAACATGAACCGTTCAGCGACCTTCAGCGCATCGACCACCTTGTGCGTCACGACGATAAAGCCCTTGCCGTTGTGTGCCAGCTCTCCGATCAGTTTGCAGATATTGTCCGCATTTATCGGGTCAAGGCCGGACGTCGGCTCATCGTACAGGAACATCTTCGGGTCGCATGCCGCAAGGGAGCGCGCAAGCGCGACCCTCCGGTGCATGCCCCCGCTCAGCTCTTCAGGCATAAGGTCCATTGCGGATTCGACCCCTACCGTCTTGAGGATGTCGCGGACCTTCGCCTCTATCTCCTCCTCGGAAAGACGCGTATACTCCCTCAGGCAGAAGGCGACGTTTTCCTTGACCGTCAACGAGTCAAAGAGCGCTCCTTCCTGGAAGACCATGCTAAATTTCATCCGCTCCTGCCTTAACCAGTCCTCCTCCCGGTTCGTTATGTCTTCGCCGTCGATGATCACCCTTCCCGAATCAGGCCTGATCAGGCCGAGGATGATCTTCAGGATCGTCGTCTTGCCGTTGCCGCTTCCGCCGAGGATTGCGACCCGCTCCCCGATACCGACCGAAAAGCTCAGGTCCTTGATGACGACGTTGTCGCCGTAAGAGAACGATACGCGGTCAAACTCTATCATATGCTGAGTCCCAGGACGTACAGCAGCGTCCGTGTGAGCACGAAATCAGTGATCACGATGAAGATCATGGAATACACGACAGCACGCGTGGTGGACTGCCGCATCCCGACTGCTCCTCCCTGCGTTGAAAGGCCCATGAAACAGCATATGGTTGCGATCAGGAACCCGAACACGAACGGCTTTACGATGCCGGTGAGGACGTTCTCGAAGTTCAGCACGGCGCGGATGGCACTCCAGTAGAAAGTGCCGCTCTGGTTCGCGACATTGACCGCGATAAAATAGCCGCCCATGAGCGAGACCGCGTCGCCGATTACCGTCAGGACCGGCAGCATCAGGAGGGCGGTGACGATGCGCGGC
>Ga0102851_10000677_pt1 | contig 17952 bp, 14 predicted proteins | sample Mud3Dept3metaG_FD_79558 | JGI IMG/M metagenome (GOLD analysis project Ga0102851, IMG submission 79558) | Freshwater wetland microbial communities from Ohio, USA, analyzing the effect of biotic and abiotic controls - Mud 3 Core 4 Depth 3... | ecosystem: Environmental > Aquatic > Freshwater >... | reverse complement strand
GCGCCTCATCATATTCACCGGCTTCAGCGAACGTTACTGCGATCATAATGTTTTCAAAGGCCTTAATGAGTTTTTGCATTAGAGCCCTCCGGTTGTTCATATCTGCCATTTCTACTTCATCCTATTTCAATACCCATGCCATATGATAATACACTGAAATAAAAAGAAAAAAAGTATTGCAATTGAACTAGGTGCAATAATATCATGCATGCCATAAAGAAAAATAAGGGTTTTTAAGAGAGGAAATGAGCACTGAAATGTTGCGGTTGGAAGAATTAAACTGCGATCCTGTGCTGCTTGATCTTTCGCTGGAGCTGCTGACGGTAGATGCCCAGGATGGCTGCGGCGCGGGAGATGTTGCCGCCTGACTCAAGGAGTGCTGCGGTTATAGTGTCCTTTTCCACAGCAAGAAGTGCGTCCTTCAGCCGCTGAGATGAAGAGCGTACTTTCGGGGTAGGCTGTGCATGGCGCAGGTCCGGCGGCAGGTCTGCGGGAAGGATCTCCGAGGTGTTGGCGAAGGAGATGGAACGTTCAATGACGTTCTCGAGCTCGCGCACATTCCCGGGATACTGGTGCTCGAGCAGGAGCCCCAGAGCCTCGCCGCTGATGCACTTTATCAGGACGTCCTTCCGCTTCTGGGCGTGTTTCTGGACGAAATGCTTCGCCAGCAGCGCCACGTCCTCCATTCGGTCGCGAAGCGGCGGCAGATGGATGTTGATCACGTTCAAGCGGTAGAACAGGTCCTCGCGGAAAACGCCGCGCTGGCACGCGGTTCTGAGGTCCCGGCTCGTGGCGGTGATGAACCGCAGATCGACGCGGATCTGGCGCATGCCGCCGATCCGCATGATCTCGCCTTCCTGGAGGACGCGCAGGACCTTGGTCTGGAAGAGGGGAGAGACATCTCCGATCTCATCGAAAAATACCGTCCCCCCGTCGGCCTGTTCAAGGAGACCCTTCTTCGTGTACTGGGCGCCGGTGAAGGAACCTTTTTCGAAACCGAAGAGCTCTGACTCGAGGAGCGTGTCCGGGATGGCGGTGCAGTTGATGGTCATGAAGGACCGTTCACTGCGTGGGCTCCAGCGGTGGATCGCCCGCGCGATGAGCTCTTTGCCGGTCCCGCTCTCGCCGGTGATCAGCACGTTGCTCTCGCTTGCCGCGGCCCGTTTTATGAGCCCGAAGACCTCCTGCATCGGCTGGCTGTTCCCGATGATCTCGTCGAAGCCGTGCTTGTGGCTCAGGATCTTCTTCCGGTGCCTGTCGATGACCTCGCTGACCGTCTCGGAGGTCAAGGGCTTCTCGAGGTAGTCACCGGCACCCAGCTTCAGGGCCTCCACGGCCTTGTGCAGATCTGGCCGCGAGAACGCTATGACCGGCATGCTGTGCCGTGCGTCCAGGAGCCGCGACTGCCAGTTCTCGGCGTCAAGGTCGAGGAAGGCAATATCATATTGATCCGACGTATCGTCCGCGTTCTGTTCGGCAGCGCTTGCCTGTTTCAGGTCCCGGGTCTCCGGCGTGAACCCCGTGGACCTGAATAGCGCGGCGATGTCCTTCGCCTCATCGGATATGATCAGGATGTTCAGCATATCTTTCCATCAGGGACCAGGGACGACATCGGACACTTGTGTCCCCTTTCGTCCCTTCTTTACTCGTCGTTACTTTCCCTTTACCACCAGCACTGCGCAGGACGCGAGCACGATCACGCGCTGGGCGATGCTGCCCATGAGAAGCCGGTCAAGACCGGTCCTGCCGTGGCTTCCCACGACCACCAGGTCTGCGGACTTCTCCTTGGCGATCTCCATGATGGCGTCGGCCGGCTTGCCGGTCATGACGAAGGCCTGGGCTTCCACACCCGCCTTCTGCGCCGCTTCCTTGACCGCCTTGGCGTTCTTCTCCGCGGCCTGCATCTCCTGGTCGGCAAGTTTCTCGCGCTGCAGTGCGGCGAAGTCGACGTCCGTGGGCATGGCGACGTCCGCCGGAACGACCGCCAGGACCGTCAGCCTCGCGCTGTTGCGCTTCGCGATGCCGATGGCCTCGGATGCCGCGGCAGCCGAATATTTCGATCCGTCCGTGGCCACGACGATGCTCTTGAACTCGACCTGCGCGGCCCGTGGTACGACCAGCACGCTGCACGGAGCATGGCCGATGGTCCATGAGGTCGTGCTGCCCATGACCAGCCGGCGGAAGCCTTTTCTGCCGCGCCTGCCCATGATGATCATCGTGCTCTTCCGTGCGATTGCCTCGTCAACAATGTACTTGTACGAGTCCTCGCCCTCATGGACCGCGACCTCGCACTCAACGCCCTCTTTCTTCGCCCTGGCCTGTACATCGTCCAGATGCTGCCGCACATCCTTCTCCATCTTCTCGAGGACCGATGGCGCTGTTGATCCGAACTCAGTATTCGTCTCGATGACGCGAACAGCAGTCAGTTTGCTCCCGCACCGCTTGGCAAGGCGGATCGCCTCCCGGATCGCCCCCTCGCTGAACTCGGAGCTGTCGGTCGCAAGCAGTAGTCTTTCCGTATTCACTATCGGACATATCTCGGCCATGGGAAATTCCTCCTTAAGATTAATTGATGCTGGATTACCGTAAACCGCTGGACGCAACAAAATAGAGCATCTGCTCATATTGATGCATCGTTCAAATCATAGTGGCAATTACGGGTTCTGTCAACACTTCTTACTGCGGATCTTTAGGGAAAGCGCATGCGGGACAGTACAAAGCATGCTATAAAAAAAACGGGCGGGGTGAATCGGCGGCAAAAAATGGTGGTCCCAACGGGAATCGAACCCGTGTCTCCGGCGTGAGAGGCCAGCGTCCTAGGCCGCTAGACGATGGGACCGTGTATGAAGTGATGGAGACCAGTGACAAGGAATGAGAGTTCTCGGATGACCGAAGGGCTCGTTTCTTGTCTCTCGTCGCGGGATTTCATGGTTGGGGGAGGAGGATTCGAACCCCCGTAAACAGGTTCAGAGCCTGTCGTCCTACCACTGGACGATCCCCCAGGGAACAGGCGGACACTATATCCAAAACGCTCACAGGTGTCAAGAGGAAAAAGCCCGTCAATCTGCGGGGTTGAGCCCTCGGTGGGCAATATCTGCCGTCGCCGCCGCTCCTGGAATGGTCACTTCAGGATATCCGCGGAAAATCGGTAGAGCTGGGCGTCCTTCCAGGCGTCGCTGGGCAGACCTGCCTTGGCGCATACCTGTTCCAGAAAGGTCTTTGCGTCCCACCCGTATTCGGTCGCGACCTGGGGAAGAAGGATCCCTGCATGGTCGCCCTTCACAATATACAGCCCGTGCGTGCCGATCGTGATCTCGCCGATGTCGGTTAGCGGCTCCAGGGGAGACAGGATCGTGACCTCGACCTCCATGTCGCCGAGCTCATCGGGCGTCACGGGCGGGAACCGGAAGTCCTGTGACGATGCGGCAACGGCGTTCCGGATCACTGACCGGTACAGCGGCATGACCGGCTGGATGTTACCGATGCAGCCCCGGAGGCTGCCGTGCCTGTTGATGGTAACGAAGGTGGCGCCGTTCGCCTGGAGGCGGGGATCGTTCATTGCCGGCTCCGGCGCTTTCTTATGCTTCACATAGTCCACGACGGTCCTTCGAGCCAGCAGCAGGAGCGCCTGCTTCTGCTGGTCCGCGAGCGGGCTCCGGTAGATTCCCATGGCTCCGTATCCGACCACCCGGGAATGATCGCCGGTGACGTCGCCGGAATCCGCATACTTATAAAGGATGCCGTTCGTGGCGCCAAGGTTCCGAGATACCATCATGGTGAGCAGCACCGGGTACCCGCCGCATGCCTCGCCCTCGCCGCCGGCGAGCAGGCCCTGCAGGTCCTCCACGGACATCCGGGTGACGGCATCGATGACCTTCCGGTCCTTGCCGGCAGCTGTGCGGGAATCATGATAATGGGACAGGTCCGTGCTCGCGATGATGATCGCCCGGTCGTTCTTTCTGAGGATCCCGGTCAGCTTATCGACAAGATGGGTGAACGATTCCCGCGTGGCCGCGCCCATGAGAACGGGAACGACGGTGAAGTTCCTGAGCGTCTGCTGCAGGAAGGGGAGCTGGACCTCGAGCGAGTGTTCCTTCTCGTAGGCTTCGCGGAAGACCGTGACGCCTGCCTGATCGCTCAGCAGGGACCTCGCGATCCTCTCATTGATCTTCACGCTCCCCAGCGGGGTGTTCATGCGTCCCTCGGCGAGGACCGAGGCCCCGGCATACGATGAAAAATGGCTCGCGCCGATCAGGATGACCGTATCCACGGCCCGTTCGTTGATATGGCGGTAGGAATAGGCAGCGACCTGACCGGAGAACTGATATCCCGCGTGGGGCGCAATGAGCGCAATGAGCCTGCCCTCCCCTGCCGGAGCACCGGCGCGGGAGAGATATGCATTGACCGTGCTCGCGAGCTCGTCCTTCCCTCCAGGATAGAAGGAACCAGCGACCGCAGGCTCCTTGATGCTGTTCTTCGAGGCCAGCAGCGCCGACGCGACCGCCGCGACGACAGCGACAACCAGTACGGCGATCTTCCAGGGTCTCGCCATCTATGCTTTCCTCCGCCAGAACAGGGCCTCTTTGGGCTGATCATGCCGTTTCATGCCGAACTTCCTGCTGATCAGGCTCACGATGCCGCCGATCACGAAAAAACCGAGGAACGTTCTCCGTCTTATCTTCATACCATGCTCCTATTGACAGGCTCTAAGGACACAGAACAATCTATGAAATTATTTTGTCGAAGATAACGGCGGATCTATATACCATGAAGAAGAACCTTTTTCATAGCCTATTTCCGTACAATCAGCGTCAAAGATCCTGGCGTAGTCCTGACCTTTTCCCTGTTGCTTCAGCTCCAGACACCGGGAATGGCCGTGCCGCAGAACCGGCATTTCCCTCCGGCGACGTGATTCTGTTTGACGAAATAACCGATCCGCTCGATGAGGAGCTTTCTGCACTTATGGCAGGTCGTATTCTCCGCGTCGGTCCTGATATTGCCGATGTAGACGTACCTGATGCCGGCGTCCTGGGCTATCCTCCGCGCGTCCTTCAGGGTCTCCAGGGGCGTGGGCGGCAGGTCCTTCAATTTATAATAGGGGAAGAACCGAGAGAAGTGAAGCGGCACGTCGGGCCCCAGGTTCTTCACGATCCATCGGCACATCTCCCTCATCTCCCGCGGATCATCATTGAGCGTCGGGATCACCAGGTTGGTGATCTCAAGCCACACGCCCTCCTGCCTGAGGACGACCAGCGCGTCGAGCACGGGTCTGAGGCGTCCGCCGCAGATCCTGCTGTAAAAATCCTCGGTGAAAGCCTTGAGGTCGACATCAGCGGCATCCAGGATCTTCGCGAGCTGCCGCAGCGGCTTCTCGTTGATGTATCCGCAGGAGTGCATGGTGTTCCTGATGCCGACCTGCCGCGCGAGCTGCGCCGTATCGTACATATACTCGTAGAAGACCGTGGGCTCGGTATAGGTATAGGTGATGCTGCGGCAGTTATAAAGCGCCGCCTGCCGTACCACGTCGGCCGGGGGAAGGTCCTGGTGATCGACGTCCTCAGGGCTTGCCTGGGATATTTGCCAGTTCTGGCAGAACTTGCAGCCCAGCACGCATCCGGCCGTCGCTATCGAGAATGCCGTGGTTGCAGGAAGGAAATGGTAAAAAGGTTTTTTTTCAATGGGGTCCACTGCCACCGCGCAGGGCTTTCCGTAGACAAGGCTGTACAATACCCCATCCTTGTTCATCCGTGACCTGCACCCACCGACCTGGTAGTTCTCGAGAACGCATTCCGTGGGGCAAAGCTCGCATTGGACCGTATTCGCCATAGTGATCGCGCCGGTTCGAGGATGTGCGTGATCCTGCTCCGCGTCTCCCCGTTTCCGTGTCTCCGTATCAGTCCTTCGTCCCCCGTTTCTCCTTCCAGAACACTCCCCGGTGGAGACTCAACCCCTTTGGGGAGATGACATTCTCGTAATACGACCGCCGTTTCATCCTTTCGCCGAGGCCGGCCAGCAGGGGCTCAAGAACCGTATTTGAGGCAAGGACCGTCGCGACAAGGACCACGCCGGTGATCATGGCAAGATTGAATTTCCTCTGGTCCGTCATGAGATCCTTCTCCGCTCTTCAGCGACCATTATCCAACTTTCCCGAGTGGATTGGAAGAGGGTTCTGTTCTCGCAGTGGTGGCGCCTGGTATCCGCCGCGCCTGTTCCCTTTTCGCAGGAGCGGGTGATCAAGGACAAGCTCCGTTCCGGCCACCGTGGTCACGTTGACCGTGCCTCCCCGGGCTGGATACACCGGTTGCAGCGGATGCATTCCGAGATGTCCGGGTTCGGCGGATTGTCCATGGGGCAGTCAGGCCTGCTCACGTATGCCGGATCGCGCCGGGAAAGGAGACCGGTCAGAGCGGCAACAGGACAGAGATAGCGGCACCAGAGCCGTTTGATCCGCAGATTCGCAATGAGCGCCGATCCGACCAGCGCCCAGGCAACCACGCTCCCATGATACGCGAAGAGCGTGATATAGGCTTCATAGTTGCCGAATTCTACCCTTCCGCTCGCCAGGACCGCTGCGAGGGTCACCGTCAGCAGAAGATATTTGAGGTTCCTCCACCGGTCGTCCTGCTCCCGCGGGACTGACCACTTTCTGACGGGGATCCTGCCGATGAATTCGGCCAGCGCTCCAAAAGGGCACAGCCAGCCGCAGTAGAACCTGCCGGCAAGCACCGCGGTCGCGATCGTGCTGATGACCACGACATACCAGAGCACGGACGACGGGATCCGGAGCAGCAGGAGATTGAAGACATGGAGGATGGAAAATGGACTGGAAAGATAGAATCCGACGATTGCGACGCTCGCGATCAGGCAAACATCTCGCAGCCTTTCGAACCTTCGGGAACGCCTCGAAACCGCGTATCCCGCTGCAGCCAGCAGGAACAGAAAAGCATAGGCGATCCATTTCGCCCCAGAAGGGGCCTTCGTGATGTCCGGCCGGACCTCGAAGCCGTACGCGCTTGTTGCCACGGCGCGTGATGACTCCCGCACTGTCGTGGCTAGCGCCTCGACGCTCACCGTCGCCCGGCTGATGCCGTCCACGTCCCTGTCGACCTCGAACGGATCGAAGATGCTCTTTCCAATGAACCTGCCGAGGTACGCAGGGGTTTCCATATAATGAATATAGTTCTTTGTTTCGCTATGTTCGATGATCCTGATGCCCCTGATCCTCCCGTCCTCGCCGAGCACGAGCAGCACCTTGATGGGGCCCGCATAGCCCCTGATGCCCGGCGCCGCGTCAGAGGAGTTGAACGCCACCACGCCCTGCGTAGAGCGGTAATGGGGCGGCACGCCGCTCTTTTTGGAAAAGGCCTCGTCCGGAGCCATCTCGGTGAGAAGCGCCTGCTCGTCAACGGCCGTGTCTCGGTGCAGAACGTTTCCCGCCACGCCCGCCAGAAGCGCCGTCACAGCAACTATGATCCTAAGCTTGTTCATCATGGAGGGAGGTCGGCACCATCAGGGACAGCCCTTTTAATAGTACCACAAGATGGACCGTTGTCTGGATACCGAAGATCGGCACCAGGATGAGGGCGGTCAGCAGGGCACCCAGGAACGATCCGGCAAGATCAATGGCATAGAGACGGCCTGCCGCGGCTGCGGGATCATCAGCGGTGAGGGCCTTCGTCGCGGCGATGAACACTGCGCCGCCGAGGCCGCCGCCAAGCGCCGCAAGGACGAAATAGAGCACCTCATACCGGAAGAACCACGGCGTCAGGATCAGCAGCGCGATCGCGGCGCCTTCGCAGAGCCGGAGTGCTTTTATCGGACGCGCTACGTTCCGCAGGAGCGCGGCGCCGCCTGCGCTGCCCGCCATGAACGCAGCGGCAAGCAGGCCGATGCGTTCATACACATATCCATACGCGCTTTGGTAGGCAAGAAGGATGACCACGGTCAGCACCATCGAGCTGAAGCCGGCAATGAAGGCCGAGTAGACAGCGCCCCGTTTCCTTCTCCAGAAGAACGCCCCCGTGAGGGCCGCCAGCGCCGTGACTGTCGATACCACGATGCTTCCGTGGTCCGCCAGGGACAGGAGGAGGCCGCTCCGCAGCATCTCGGCCCAGACCATCAAGGTATAGAGATAAGCTACCGGCCGGGCATCGGTGTTGAGGGCCGCGGTCGTATCCAGTCTTGCCCGGTGGGCAGCGGTCTTGAGCGGATCAAATACGTAGTCCAGGATGTACTGGTGGAAGAAGTCGGTGCTGACGGCCCGCTGCGCAAAGCGTTCGCGCAGGACGGCCGGGGCGGTCTCGATAGCCTGATCGGACGCCGCAAGGATGCCGTACTCTTCCGAGGACAGCGCAACATGCCGGAACACGGAGGCAAGCGACGCCACAATGGAGCTGTTCGCGGTCCGCATCCTCTTCCCCACGTATCCGAATGACGCCGGCACGCTCAGCACGATCACGCCGCCGTCCCGCAGCACGCATCTCGCCTGGTGAAAGAACTCAACGGTGTACAGCCGGTTGAGGTTTGCCGTTGACGGTTCGGGGCCGCTCAGGATCATCATGTCGTAGCGCGGTTCTCCTAAGTTCTTGATGAACCGGCGGGCATCCACGTTCAGGATGGTGAGCCTCGGATCGCGAAGCGTTTCGCGGTCCTCCGGCGTCAGGAGCCCGAGAGCGACCCGGACGAGCTCGGGATCGAGCTCAACGTAGTCGACCGCCACATCAGGGTACTTCAGCAGCTCGCGCGCAACGCCGGGCGCTCCCCCCACGAGCAGTACGCGTCTCGGGCGGGGATGGAGCGAGAACGGCAGATGTGCCCGCAGCTCATCGATCTGGCGGTCCGGATAGGAGAACTGGAACCTTCCTGCTGCGTGGACGGCGAACTGGTCGCGCAGCCGAAAGACCTCGATGGTCCCGTACCGCGATTCGGTCCTGCTGACCGGCACCATGTTCTCCGCCGGCTCTTCGGCGCGTATCCTTCCAAGGCCGTACGAGACCACGAGCGGGACCACGAGCAGGAGAGCGAGGCCCTTGCTCCTGAGCAGCAGCGCCCCCGCCAGGATGTACACCATGCTCACGCCGGTTAGGATCACCAGGGCGCTGACCCTCCCTGCAAGAAGGAGCGTGAACAGCATCCCCCCTAGGCATGCGCCGGCCGCCTCCAGCAGGAACACCGGGGAGACCTTTCCCGCAAGAGACCGGACCGCGAGGGGGAACTGCATCCCGACCAGGAAACAGACAGGAGCAAGAAGAGCGACCGTTGAAAGAACGGTCGTCTCAAGAGGAATGATCTCACCGGGTTCAAGGGAAAGAAGGGAGCGCAGGAGGGGAATGCAGAGCAGCAGCGTTTGTGCCAGAGGCCCCGTAAGGAGCACGGTCATGCCCAGGGCCCTCGGGCTCTCGATGCCCCGCGCGGTGATGCTGCCAATGCCCGCGGCGAGCAGCCAGATGGAGAGGGTTATGCCCAGATCCAGCTCATTCCCGGCGAACACCGCCATGAACTCGCGCAGGGCCGTGGCCTGCAGAATGAGGGCGCTTGCACCCAGCACGGGAATGGCGACCGTTATGCGACCAGTCTGATTCATCGCGGTCCCGATGGTTTCGCTCGTGGCTTTTTCTCCGTTCAATCACCGCCTGCGGAGAGCGCCGCTGCCTCGCCTTTGCCGGCGGCGTCAGCAAGGCCGCCGGTTGGCTGACAGAGAAAAACAAAAAAGCTGCTGAAGGTTCACTTCAGCAGCTTGCTTTCAGGTGAGAGGAGAGACGTTCGCTTCCCCGCGGGGGTTACTGCTTGAAAAAGATCTTTTCTTCGGCGAATTCTCCCTTGCCGCTGCTCTTGATCCGGTAGCTTCCCTTCATCTTGGATTCATCGCTGGTCAGGGTGAGCTCGTAATCCTCGGTCTTCCAGTAGCTCGGGATGGTGGCCAGCTTCCAGGTGACCTGGATATGGATGGAATCATCGTCAAGCTCGAAGAGGGTGACCGTCCCGGTGGCGCCGGTGCTTCTGCGGGGGGCCTGGGCAACGAGCCTGCCGTCCGAACCCATGCTGATGGTGAACGCCTGCGCTGTAACTTCCTCGCCGCCGCGAGGCGCCGTGTCCTTATAGAACCAAGCCCCGACGAAGGCCTTGGGATTCGTCTTCTTCTCCGGCGCCGCCTGCTGTTTCTTTGCGGTGGGAGGCGCGATCTTGACGGGGGTCGGCGGAGGCGGCGGGATCACCGGAACGCTCGGTGAGGTCTTCAGCGCCTGCTTGGCGTCTTCCGCATAGACCTCAAGCTCATAGACGTGGTTCCTGAGCTCACGAGCGTTCTTCACATTCGGATCGGCAAGGAGCGCGAAATTCAGGCTCTGGACCGCCTCGGAATAAAGGCCCGCTTTCTCCTGGGCCGTGGACAGGTTCAGGTAGGCTTCAGCCATCCAGGGCGCCGAGACCAGGGCCAGCTGGAACTCGTCGGCGGCCTTCCTGAAGCCTTCTGCGTCTGCTGCTTTTTTCAGGAACGCGCTGCCCCGCACCATCTGCCGCTCATACTCTTCCGGCAACGGCGGTTTCTGTTTCATGGAGAGCGCGTACTTAATGACCTTCTCCCGGAGCTCGACATTTTCCGGCGTTTTCTTCAGGTCAGCCACATACTGCTTGAGCGTCTCAGGAGAGCCGCCTCCGCCCTTTTCAGCAGCCGGCAGTGCAGGGGACGCGATGAGAAGCGCGGCGACCAGCAGGAGCATGAACGAGTACTTCATTTTTCCCTTTGACATTTGTGCACTCTCCTTGGCGTATGTGGAACGAACCCTCCCGGCGAAATGCTGATTGGAAGGATAACTGCGAAGCATTATGCACTATTTTTAATGCAATTTCAAGAAAAATTATGAAAAACCCGCTCCCCCTCAGAACGCGGGTGGATGCTAGAAAAATATGTCAAAACAATAGTTTATGGTGTTTCGTTCCGTTGCACAGAAAAAAGAAAAGAGCGGAGGAATGCAGTCCTCCGCTCTTTTTATTGACTTCACGAGGTCGCCAGCTACTTTGCCGGTGCCGCTGACGCCGTCTTCGCGCCCAGGGCATCATTGATGATCTTGATGCCTTTTTGCGATTCGTCCACGGACCGGGTGAGCGATTCACGGGCAAGCTCGGGATTGTGGAAGCCGTCGGAATTCTCGGCGGTCCAGTACTCCCAGAGGATGTGCGCCTTCAAATGCTGGTCCTGGGCCTGCTTGATCACGTCATCGGCGAGACCGGCCTTCTTGCCTTCCAAGATCTTGTCGATGAGTGCCGCGAGCCAGAACTCGGCCTTGCGCATCTTGCCCTTTCCAAAGGCCTTGATGGAGTCAATGGAGTACTTGGCTTCCTCCTCGGTCCATTTCGGATGGCATTTTGCCGAGAGGCAGGTCTCTTTCAATTGCACCCGCGGCGACACGGCGAAGTGCGACGTGTAGGTCTTGCCGCTCTTCTTGTCCTTGACCTTGGGTGTGTGGCAGGAATCGCAGCCGGCGCCTGCCTTGGCATGCTTGGAGTTGTAGAATGTCTCGGACTCGGGGTGCTGTGCCTTCCAGAGCAGTCCGCCCGTCAGGGCATGCTTGAAGTCAAGAAAGTGCACCTGATTGACATAGTGGTCATAGAGCCCGAGCACGTCCTTGTAGGGGAAGTGGTTCGTGAGCGAACTGTCCATGGTGACAGTGTATTTGGACGTGTCGGGATTCCTCGGGTCATAACCGGGATTGCAGTTGTACTCCACGTGACATTGGCCGCACTGGAGCTTGGTATCGTACTTCTCCAGGATCGCGATCTTCCGCGTGAAACCGCGGAGGCCCATGTCGATGACCTTGAAGTTCGTGTGCTTCGGGTCCTTGTGCCAGAGCGTGTCCGCCTCGGGCCGCGTCAGCGCCTGGATCAGGCCATCGCGCACCACCCTCGGCTTCGCCGCGTGTGGATCATGGCAGTAGAAGCAGTTCAGGCCGTGCTGCAGGTCCTTTACGAACTCAGGCGGGTTGGACTTCCGTGACCACGTGGTACCCGGCACCGGGTCCCCCATGTATGCCCACTTCAGGATCTGGTCCTGGGATTTACACTGTAGGCAGACTGGGTTGGCAGCTGCCGCGCCTTGGGTGATGAACGATTTGTGCGCCGTTGTGGTCGGCTGAGTGTCCATCAGGATATCCCAGGCCTTGCCCTTCTCGAGGATATAGTTCCAGCCGTTCTTGCCCTGGAACCTGCCGCCGTACGCCCGATCGACCACCAGATGGTCCGGCAGCATGTCCACGTGGCTTCTCGTCAGCGCGTGCTCCTTGGTGAACCCGTGGCCGGCCATCAGCTTGTCCCAGAAGGGATTGGGCGACCGGTTCGTGAGCTGCGACTTCTCGTCCCGCGCCGGACGGTGCATGGCAACCTTCATGAAGCTCTCGAACTGCTCCTTATGGCACTGGCCGCAGGCCTCCCAGGAGGTATCCGTTCCCGGCCGCGTGTCCGGACCGGGATTCGCCTGGTGCTTTGCGAGCCCGCTGTGGCAGTTCGCGCAGTTGTTCTTGCTGTGCTTGCCCATGGTGTGCAGCTGCTTGATCGGGTCATGACAGCCGTAACAGACCTCGACCTTCACGTTCGCTTCCTTTGCCGATTTCTTCTCGCCCTTGGCCTTGTATTGGGCATCCGCATCGGTCTGCCAGATGCCGGTACCGATCAATGCCGCCATCATGATGAAAATGAAAGACGCCGTTATTTGCATACTCGCTCCTCCTTACCGTAAATGAGATTAGTGGTCAATCTGTGACGATTCTTTTGCTTACGAGAATCTTTCTGCCTGCACACCAAGGGCGGGCCGCATTAAAACACGATTTTACTGGGAGGGAACATGATATAAATCATATCATAATTGCGATCGTCTGCTGTGCATCTTGTGCCATTTTGTGCACCACGGACCATGACCATCCTGACGTGTGCCGCCGTCCGATCAGCGCGTCTATCCGGCTCCTTCCAGCCCCGGCGCGATGGAGGCGGGCGCGATTCAGGGAGGATCACCTGGTTAGCATCCTTGCACATCAGCGGATTTCTCTCCCGCTTTTATGCCGCCCTCCGCGTCCTGCTCGTTGGAATGAGCAGAACGGCCTGATGATCAGCATACTTCGCCTTGACAAAGACCGGCTCCTCGTCATATTATGAGGCTCTTGGATCGAGCCGGAAAGCGGACCGGCGCCCTGTTCCTGGGGCAGTTGAGGACAGAGGATGGTCGAGCAGATATCCATATTCCTTGAGAACAAATCGGGACGGCTGGCCGAGGTCACGTCGATCCTGGCCCGGGGCGGTATCAACATCCGGGCCCTTTCCCTGGCCGACACTGCTGACTTCGGCATCTTCCGGCTGATCGTCAATGATACGGCATCGGCCGACAGACTTCTGAAGGCAAGCGGGTTCACCATGGCCAGGAATGAGGTTGTGGCCGTCGCAGTGCCGGACCGGCCGGGCGGTCTCGCGGGCATCCTTGCCGCCTTGCAGGGCAAGGGGATCAATGTCGAATATATGTATGCCTTTGTCCAGCGAAGCGAGGGGAACGCCGTGCTGATCTTCCGGTTCGACGAACCCGATAAGGCCGTGGAGACGCTCGGTGCCGCCGGCATTCGGACGCTCTCTGACGAGGAGATGCGCGCGCTGTAGGTTGCTGCTTGTCCGGCAATATTTTCCAATTTCTAAGGAGGGGACGGTATTATGATGAGACTGGGGAGAATGATGGTGGTGATCGCAGGCATGTTTGCGCTGTTTGCCGCACCGGTACCGGCGGCGGATACGATCAAAGTGGGCGCCATCCTGGCGGTCACCGGCCCGGCGTCATTCCTCGGCGCTCCGGAGGCGAAGACCCTGGAGATGCTTGTCGAGGAGGCCAACGCCAAGGGCGGCATCAATGGCAAAAAGGTCGAACTGATCATCAAGGACACGGGCGCGGACCCGCAGAAGGCCGTCTCCTTCGCCAAGCAGCTCATTGACGAGGAGAAGGTCTTCGCCATCATCGGTCCCTCCACGAGCGGCGAGACCATGCAGATCAAGAACATTGCCGAGGAAGGAAAGACCATCCTCCTGTCCTGCGCCGCCGCCGAGGTGATCGTGAACCCCGTCGCCAAATACGTCTTCAAGACGCCCCAGATGGACAAGGACGCGGTCATCAAGATCTTTGAGACGATGAAGAAGATGGGCATCTCGAAGATCGGCGTGCTGTCGTCGAATACGGGATTCGGCAAGGCGGGCAAGGAGCAGATCGAGAAGCTTGCCCCCGAGCACGGCATCCAGATCCTCGCGAACGAGGTCTATGACAAGGCGGCCACGGACCTGACCGCTGAGGTGACCAAGATCGCTGCTGCGAAGGTCCAGGGGATCATCAACTGGTCCATCGAACCCGCACAGTCCATTTGCATCAAGAATGCCCGCCAGGTCTGCTCGAACGTTCCGGTGTTCCAGAGCCACGGTTTCGGCAACATCAATTACGTGAAGTCGGCCGGAGCGGCAGCCGATGGCGTGATCTTCCCCGCGGGCAGGCTGCTCGTCGCCGATGCGCTTCCGGACAAGAACCCTCAGAAAGCCCTGCTCGTCGACTACAAGAAAAAGTACGAAGCCAGGTACAAGGAGGAGGTGAGCACCTTCGGAGGCCATGCCTATGACGCCTTCATCATCCTGGCGCGGGCGCTGAAGGATGCCGGTCCGGGCGCGGACAAGGAAAAGGTCCGCACAGCCATCGAGAACATCAAGGGCCTCGTGGGCACTGCCGGCATCTTCAATTTCTCTCCCTCAGACCACAATGGCCTCGACATCAACGCCTTTGAGATGCTGACCGTGAAGAACGGCAAGTTCGTTCCTTTTGAGAAATAGTCGTCCCTGATGCCCGATCCCAGGGAGTACCCGGATGCCGGGTACTCCCTGTTCTTTGTGAGGAGTCCGCAGCCGCGTGCAGCGGAAATCTGAGATCCATGGAGGCGACGCTCGTGAACATCCTGGTCCGGATCGTTTCAATCGTTCTGGCGGTCTCATGCGCCCTTCCGGCGTTTGCTGGGGAATCCATTAAGCTCGGTGCGATTCTCGCCGAGACAGGGCCGGCATCGTTCCTCGGCGCGCCCGAAGCGAAGACCTTGCGGATGCTGGTTGAGGATATCAACGCCAAGGGCGGCATCAATGGCAAAAAGATCGAGCTGATCATCAAGGACACGGGCGCGGACCCGCAGAAGGCCGTTTCCTTCGCCAAGCAGCTCATCGACGAGGAGAAGGTCTTCGCCATCATCGGTCCCTCCACGAGCGGCGAGACCATGCAGATCAAGAACATCGCCGAGGAGGGCAAGACCATCCTCCTGTCCTGCGCCGCCGCCGAGGTGATCGTGAATCCCATCGCCAGGTACGTGTTCAAGGTGGCCCCCAGCGACCGCTTCGCAGTCGAAATGATCTTTCATCAGATGAAAAAGATGGGCGTCACGAGGATCGGACTGCTCTCCTCCAATACGGGCTTCGGCAAGGCGGGCAAGGAGCAAGTCGAGAGGCTCGCTTCCGAGCATGGCATCCAGATCCTCGTGAGCGAGGTGTATGACAAATCAGCAACGGACCTGACCGCCGAGGTGACGAAGCTCAAGGCCGCGCACGTCCAGGCCGTGCTGAACTGGTCCATCGAGCCCGCGCAGGCCATCGTTATCAAGAACGTACGCCAGATCGGCCTTGCCGTACCGGTATTCCAGAGCCATGGCTTTGCCAATATCCAGTATGCAAAGGCCGCAGGCGCTGCTGCCGAGGGTGTTCTGTTCCCGGCCAGCCGGCTCATCGTTGCCGATGTGCTCGAAAGCAAACACCCCCAGAAGTCCGTGGTGATGGGGTACAAGAAAGCCTACGAGGGTAAGTTCAAGGAGGACGTAAGCACCTTCGGCGGCCATGGATACGACGCCCTTATGATCCTCGTCCGGGCCCTCAAGGAGAAGGGTGCTGACCGCGAGAAGGTCCGGTCGGCCATCGAGTCCATGAAAGGCTTCATCGGGACTGCGGGAACGTTCACTTTCTCGTCCACAGACCACAACGGTCTTGATATCAATGCCTTTGCCATGCTCACCGTGAAGAACGGGAAATTTGCTTTTGCAGATTGATACCACTGCGGCGCGGGACGGCGTGTTCCGCCGGCGTGCACCAATGGCACGCCTTCGCCAGATGCTGCTCCGGAGTCCTGCTTGATCGAGCTGTTCTTCCAATACCTCGTCGCCGGCCTGACCTACGGCACCATCTACGCCATCGTCGGCATCGGCTTCAATATCATCTACAACACCACGGGCATCATCAACTTTGCCCAGGGCGAGTTCGTCATGCTTGGCGGCATGACCGCCGTCTCGCTGCACGCCTTCCTGCCGCTGCCGGCCGCCATCGCCGCGGCCGTGGCCATGACGATGGTCATCGGCGGCCTCATCGAGATCATTTTCATCCGCTGGCTCGAGAAGCCGTCGGTGCTCCGGATGGTCATCATCACCATCGGCATCTCGATCCTCACCCGGGAGGCCGCGCTGCACCTCTGGGGCGAGGGGGTCCGCGCGCTCCCGTACTTCACGGGCAATGAGATCACCTCCCTTTCCCTTGGCGGCGTCCGCGTCTCGCCGCAGGTCCTCTGGGCCCTGGGCATCTCCGCGGTCGCCGTGGTCCTGCTGAACCTCTTTTTCAAGTACACGATGCTGGGGAGGGAAATGCGCGCCTGTGCCGCGAACCGCGACGCCGCATCCCTGTGCGGCATCCCGACCAGGAACATGGTGACGCTTTCCTTCGTGCTCTCCGCCGGGATCGGGGCTCTCGCGGGCTGCGTGGTCAGCCCCATCACGCAGACACAGTACAGTATCGGCTCCGGGCTCGCTATCAAGGGTTTCACGGTCGCCATCCTGGGAGGGCTCGGAAACAGCATGGCTGCGGTGGCCGCTGGCTTCATCCTCGGCATCCTCGAATCGTTCAGCATCTGGGTCATGCCGACGGCATATAAGGACGCTATCGCCATCTCCATTCTGCTCGCCATGCTCTTCGTCCGGCCCAGCGGCCTGTTCGGCAACAGGGAGGCCTTCCGGCTCAAGGAGTTTTGATGCTCTCTGCCCGCTACCGACATATCCTGTCGCTGGTCCTGGCCGTTGCGGCTGTCCACGCGGCGACCGCCCTGCTCGGCAGGGAGTTTTACCTTACCCAACTCACGATGGCGGCATACTACACCCTCGTCGTCGTCGGACTGTGCCTGCTCATGGGGTACGCGGGCCAGATATCGCTGGGCCATGCCGGGTTCTTTGCCATCGGCGGCTACACGTCGGCGGTGCTGACGACCCTCAACCTTTCGGCGTGGAAGGACAGCCCGTTCGTGTCCCTGCTCGCGAAACTGTCGATCCTCGTTGGCCGGCAGGACCTCTATGGCGGACAGGTCCTCTCCGTGCACCCCTGGACGGCGTTTTTCATCGCCGTGCTGCTCACGCTCGCGATCGCCTACGGTATCGGCGTCCCGGTCCTGAAGCTCAAGGGCCACTACCTTGCCATGGCGACGCTCGGCTTCGGCACCATTATCTACAGCGTCGTCCTTGGCACGCAGCGCTTCGGCGCCGCGGACGGCATCGCCAGCGTTCCGGCGTTCACTCTCCTGCCGGGTCTGGACGTGTCCGGCGGAACAGCTCACCGGACGGCCAACTACTACATCGCCTGGGGGCTCGTGACCATCGGGATGGCCCTGCTCATCAACCTCATCGGCTCCCGCGTCGGGCGCGCGCTGCGCGCGATCCACGGTTCGGAGGACGCCGCGAGCGCCATGGGCGTCGATACGGCACGCTATAAGCTGAACACCTTCGTCCTCTCCGCGGTCCTGGCATCGATCGCCGGCGTTTTTCTCACGCACTACAACGGCGGCATCGGACCCTCCGAAGCGTCCGTCATGAAGTCGGTCCGCTACGTCGCCATTGTGGCCGTCGGCGGCATGGCAAGCCTCTGGGGGACGCTCAT
>Ga0102851_10000676_pt1 | contig 17964 bp, 16 predicted proteins | sample Mud3Dept3metaG_FD_79558 | JGI IMG/M metagenome (GOLD analysis project Ga0102851, IMG submission 79558) | Freshwater wetland microbial communities from Ohio, USA, analyzing the effect of biotic and abiotic controls - Mud 3 Core 4 Depth 3... | ecosystem: Environmental > Aquatic > Freshwater >... | reverse complement strand
AGTCTCCAAAAACATCAATAGAGAAGAATTGGGAAAGCTGGGACTTACAGAAGACGAGGAAATGGCCATCGTCGCATTCCTTAAGACGCTCTCGGATGGCTGGTCACCTCAGACTGCTGGAGCCAAGGGTGGCCGTTGAACCGCGCACAGGTCCCTCCGCGTCGATCGTTCCACACCGTTTGATATGAAGTCGCTCATTTTTCGGAGGTATCCATGCTTCGCAAGAGCTCATTTCTTCTCATCATGTCGATACTTATGCTGACAGTGCCCACCGCCTATGCCGCAGAGCTGAAGAAAACCGCCGTTTGCAGTGAATGCAACATGAAAATGAACGAGACAGGGAAACGGTTTTCCGCGTCCCTGCCGAACGTTCCCGGCATGGGCCCCTCGTCCTATTGCGACATCGGCTGCGCCGTGATCTCGCGGAACAGGGAATGCGCAACCCGGCAGATGACGTTCGACAGCAATGCCGTTGTGTACGATCATGCGACCGAGGAAGCAATACCCGTGGAGAAGGCGTTCTTCGTCCTCAGGTCGGACGCCAAGACGCCCATGGGGTATGGCATTGTCGCTTTTCAGGACAAGGCCCAGGCGGAGAAGTTCGCCGCGGAACACGGCAAGGGCAAGGTGATCAGGTGGTTCGAACTGGTGGATGAGAAGCTGAAATAGGGGTCATGGGGCAGAGGTCCAGGGGAACAGCAGAGAGCGGAGAATTGGCAGTGCCCCGAATACGTCTTTTTGCTGTCTTTTCGAGCGAAGCGAAGCAATCTTGGTTCAAGGAAATCATTCCACTTCGAGATTGACGCGTCGCGAAAAACGCTCCTCGCAATGACAATTCAGGACTTTTTCAACAAACGACCAAGTTTTCATTCTTCTGATTTCTTATTTTTTACCTGCAGCTTTCCTACTTTCTAACTTCTTATCTTCTCAAATTCCCACCATCGCAACCTCCGCCATCCGCTCCCCCATGTACCGGCCCGACGGTCCTGATCCAATGTTTAGAGTACGGCATGAACCTCCTCCTTGCGACCTAATTGACGGTCAGCACAGCCGCGTTCGAGGTGATCCCCGACAAGATTGCCGTGATATTTGTACTGCCTACCTTGAGCAATGCGCTCGCAATTCCCTGACTGCCAGCCGTATTGGAGATGACCGCTATCGTTGTGTCCGAGGATTGCCATACCACCGCGGTTGTCAGGTTTTGTGTGCTGCCGTCGGTGAAAACGCCGGTGGCGGAGAACTGCTGGAAAAAGCCCGTAAAAATCGTCGCTGAAGCCGGCGTTACCAAGATGGATTCAAGCACTACGGGCGTCACGGTCAGCGTTGTCGATGCTGAAATGGTTCCTGACGTCGCCTTTATCGTGGTCGTACCGATACCCCGTGAGGTGGCCAGCCCGTTCGAGCCGGTTGCGTTGCTGATCAACGCAATCGCCGTTGCGGAGGAATTCCACGTGACCGACGATGTCAGATCCTGTGTGGAATTGTCGGAGAACGTTCCCGTTGCTATAAAATGTAAGGTCTTACCGAGGGCTATGCTCGGGCTCGCAGGCGTCACCGTCAAGGACGTCAGCACGGCGGGAATTACGGTGAGCTCCGCCGGACCTGAAGTGACGCTCGTAAAGGACGACGTGATTGAGGCTGTTCCGACATCAACGGCCGTCGCTCTTCCTTTTGAACTCGTTGCGTTGCTTATGGTTGCCACGCCGGCACTCGACGTTGACCAGGTCGCCACGGTTGTCAATGTCTGCGTATTTCCATTTGCCAGAGTCCCCGTGGCCGTGAACTGCTGCGTCGTTCCCTTGGCGATGCTGACCGGGGAAGGCGTCACGACGATCGACGATAGAGCGGAAGACGTAAGCGTAGCAGTGCCTGATGCTCCCGCATAGGCGGCCGTAATCGTTGATGAACCAGGGGCAACCGCGGCTGTCAGCCCCTTAGAGCCTGGAGCATCACTGACAGTCGCGACCGCGGTATTCGACGAAGTCCAGGTCGCCCACGTGGTCAAGGTCTGGACGGTGCCGTCCGCCAGGGTCCCGGTGGCAACGAACTGCACGGTCGTTCCCGGCGCGATGCCGGGAGGACTTGCCGGCGTTACCACCAGGGAGGCGACCGGGGACACGGTGAGCTCAGTTGTCCCCTCTATTCCGCTATGCGTCGCGGTAATGATCGTTCCACCGGCGGCCAACGAGGCCGTCGCCAGCCCTTTCGATCCCGCGGCATTGCTGATGTCGATCGCTGTGTTCGAGGAGGTCCAGGTGGCTGACGCTGTCAGCGTTTGCGAGGTGCCGTCTGAGAAGGTCCCCCTGGCGGTGAATTGCACTGTCGTTCCGGGGGCAATGCTTGGATTGGGCGGCGTTATCGAGATCGATACGAGCGTAGCCTTGATCGGCACGGGTGGCGAAAAATCATCTCCACCGCAACCGGCGATCATGATCATCAGAAGGAAGAGAAGAAGGCCTGTCCGGACCACCTGCGGGATTTTGACGTTCATGGCGGACCTCCTTTTCTCATGCATGCCGGCGGGATGTTCGATTCGCTTGACGCTCCCTGCAGCAGGCTGCGGGGATGCGCTCGCTCCCGGATTCATGAGCAGGTCGGTTTCGAGAATGATCAGAACCGCACGATCATATTCCCGTCCTGTTATTTTACCACTCTGTCGAGCTTTTAAGCAATACAGCGGCTTCCGCTTTTCTCTCCAGGATGCTCTTCACCCTTTTCAGCCGGTAGAAGGCCTCCCGCTCCCGTTCCCCGATGTACTGGCCAATGGTCCTGATCTGGTGCTTGATGCCCGGCAGGACCATTTCCTCGAGCACCTTGATCCTCCGCGTGGTCCTCACGATCTCGTCCCCCAGCCGCTTCAGCTTGCTCTCATACTCCGCGATGGTCAGCATGGACTCCAGCAGCTTTTCGAAAAGGTTGACGCTGTCGTCAAGGTGCGGGGTCGTGCCGGACTCGTCGTATCCCCGCTCGTCCGGCTGACGCACCGGCGTGTCGTGGTAGGCGATGTCCTTGTACCGGAGCCCCCAGATGCTCTTTTCCTTTACCTCGATGCCGAAGTCCCGCTCGGTGGCAACGGCGAGGGAGTCGATCGTGTCCCTGCCCTCGCGCCCCAGCGAGACGGCCAGCTCCCGGATGGCCTTCCCGTAGGCCTTCTTGATGTCCTCGCGCGAGCGCAGGAAGGGCAGCGTGGCAGCCAGGAACTCCTTGATGAGCGCCTGCTTGCGGGCCTTGAGGATGCCGATGCTGTTCACGATGGACCGTGACTTCTCCTTCAACATCAGCAGATTCGTTCGGGTTGGATGGATCATAAGAGCACCATTGAAAGTTCAAAGTTCAAGGTTCAAAGTTCATGGTGAAAGGCTTCTACTGTCCCTTTGAGCATCAAATCTTGACCGTTAATTTTTTTATGCGATATCGATCTGAGGAAATTTCAACTTTTTACCTTATATCTGTTTCACCACCTCCGGCCTCATCGTCTTCATAGCGATGATGATGACCGCGGACGCGACCAGCACCGCCCCCAGCATCACGACCGAGGCCAGGGCGTTGTTCAGGAGCGCGGGGTTCATGATGAGCACCACGCCCAGGGACAGCATCATGAGCCCTGATACGAGCTTCAGCTGGCGGCCCTGCCATTCGGTGAGTTTCCTTGCGCCCAGGGTGATCGTGATGACGGCAACGATGACGGCCAGGGGTATGACATAGACGATGTTGTACAGGACAAGGTACTGGTAGTACTGGAACGGCGTAAGCCGGTGCAGGGTCAGCACGCGGGTGTAGACCATGGGGAACCCGGCCGTGCAGAGGAGCTCGTAGGCGTTCGCCGAGATGGAGAGGACGATCGTCCCGCCGATCAGGGCGGGCATTGTCTGCGTCTTGAGAAGGCCGCGCATCCGCTCGAAGAGCTTCGGCTTCGCCGATTCCGGGATGACCAGCGATACCCCCTGCTTGAACAGGAAGAAGTCCTTCACATTGATCCCCCCGACAGCCAGTGCGACAACGCCGCCGGCTACCGTGATCGCCGTGATCTGACCCACGATCATGAACACGTTGAGCCACGCCGCCATGAACAGGAAGTAGATAAGTCCCGAGAAAAGGACGAAGATGCCGCCGATCAGGAACATCCGCTTCCGCGACCGGACGTGGACCAGGAGGCTCAGCAGGAACAGCAGGACGAAGAAGGCGCAGGGATTGAAGCTGTCCAGCGCGCCGATGATGATGGTGAAGACCGGCAGCGAGACCGATCCGGGGTCGATGCTGCCCAGGAACGGAACGCTCACCTGCCCCGCTGTTGCCCCATCCTGCGCCAACCCCCGTTTGCTGAGCTCCGCGACGCCGTCCGGACATCCGTCGCGCACGCACCTGCGCACGGCCTCCTCAATGCTTTGTTTCGTTCGATCGTTGAATCCCATGTACACCGCGGTGCCCACCACGGTTGCGGGAACGCCCGCCTGCTGGATGCCTGCCGTACGCAGGACCTGTTTGTAGAGCGCCCCGTTCTCCTTGTTCTTCCAGACCTCGTACTCCTTGACGCGCAGTCCGGGAAGGGCCTTCTGTAGTTCCTTCAGGAACGCCTTCTCTTTCTCGCAATGAGGACAGCCCTCTCCCCAGAACAGGGTGATGATCGCCCCCTGCTCCGCTGGAGCCGCGTGCGCGGGCAGGACCGCCAGGACCACTGCAAGCATGAGCGGTATGATGACATGCACAGGCCTCAAAGCTTCACCTCGAGGTTGAACCGTTTTATGAGGGCAAGACCCGCGTCAAGGCTTTCGTGCACGGTCCGCCGGACCGTTCCCTGACCGATGACCTCCCGTTCGAAGGCGTCGGCAAAATCGAGCATCAATGCGTCGGCCTTGGTCATGCCGTCCCGGCCCACGATGGACTCGAGCCGCCTCAGGTCCCTGCCCTTGGCGTAGTACTTGTACAGGTGGTTCGCCGTGTTTCGGTGGTCCTTGCGCGTTCTGCCCTCGCCGATGCCCTTCTGCATGAGCCGCGACAGGCTCGGCAGGACGTCGATGGGCGGGAACACGCCTTTCTGGTGCAGTTCCCGCGAGAGGACGATCTGCCCCTCGGTGATGTAGCCGGTCAGGTCCGGGATGGGATGGGTGATGTCGTCTTCGGGCATGGTGACCACCGGCAGCATCGTGACGGACCCTTCCCGCTCCCGGATGCGGCCCGCCCGCTCGTAGAGCGACGCCAGGTCCGAATACATGTAGCCGGGGTAGCCGCGCCGTCCGGGCAGTTCCTCGCGCGCCGTCGATATCTCGCGCAGGGCGTCGCAGTAGTTCGTCATGTCGGTGATGATGACCAGGACGTCCATGTTCTTCTCGAAGGCCAGGTACTCCGCCACGGTGAGGGCGAAGCGCGGGGCGAGCAGGCGCTCCATCACCGGCTCATCGGCCATGTTCACGAATGCCACGAAGCCTGTCTGCATCTCGTCCAGCACCTTCTGGTAGAACGAGTACTCATGGAACGTGAGCCCCAGCGCGGCGAAGACCACGACGAAGCTGCGGTCCGCCTGCGCAAGCCGCGCGTTTCTCAGGATGAAGGCCACGGCCTCCTTCGACGGGAGCCCAGCACAGGAAAAGACCGGGAGCTTCTGCCCGCGCACGAGGGTGTTCAGCGCGTCGATGGCGGTGATGCCGGTCTCGATGAAATCCGCGGGCCGCGCGCGGGCCGCGGGGTTCATGGGCGCGCCGGTGAGGGGCATCCACTTCTCCGGGATGAACAGGGGCGCGTTGTCCTTGGGCACGAAGGAGCCGTTGAAGATCCTGCCCACGATGTCCGGGGAAAGCGGCACCTTCTTGATGGCGTCGGTGAACGTGACCATGGTCCGCTCGATGTCCAGCCCCTGCGTAGTGCCGTACACCTCGACCAGCACGGTCTCGCCGTCGATCTCGAGCACCTCGGCTTCGATCGTCCTGCCGTCGGGCATGACGACCCGAACGACCTCGCCGATCCTGGCCGCCTGGACGTTCTCCACGAACAGGAGCGGCCCCGCGATGGTGGAGATGGTCTTGTAGGTGTGTTCTGAGAGTCTCATCGTGATAAACCTCGAAGGTGAGACGTTGGGAAGGTGGGAAGGTGAGAAAAATCCAACACCCCGCGCATCCTACCTTCTCATCCTCCCACCCTCCCAACTTCGTCGATTTTCATCGCTTCTTCCAGCGGTATCCCCTGCTTCAGTTTCTCCGCGGCCCGGTCATGGAACTCCACAATGGACTTGATGAGGGCCAGGGTCTTCTTCGGCGGGGAGAACGCATCGTCGCTGTAGGCGTTCTGGCCCAGGAACTCGTTCCGGATGCGCTCTGCAATGCGCATGACCAGCCGGTCCGCGTCCTGCAGCCCCTCGATGCCGACGATCTCAGCGACCTCGCGGATGGACTCTTCCTGCTGCAGGAGGTGGTTGCAGCGCTTCCGGAGGTCCTCCCAGTCAGGTGCGACCTCGCGGCAGAAGTGGGTGGACAGCTCCTTGCCGTAGAGGGAGTAGCTCTGGAACCAGTTGATGGCCGGGAAATGCCGGCGGTGGGCCAATGATGTATCGAGCATGAAGAACGCCCCGGTGGTCCTGAGGCAGGCCTGGGTCACGGGCTCGGTGAAGTCGCCGCCCGGCGGCGAGACTGACAGGATCATGCTGAGGGATCCGGTCTTGCCGCTCATGGTCTCCACCACACCGGCCCGCTCGATGAACGCCGAGAGGCGCGACGCCAGGTAGGTCGGATACCCCTCCTCGCCCGGCATCTCTTCAAGCGATGTGGAGATCTCCCGCAGCGCTTCCGCCCAGCGCGACAGGCTGTCGGCAAGGAACAGCACGTGGTACCCCATGTCGCGGTAGTACTCGGCCATGGTCACGGCCGTATAGATCGACGCCTCGCGCGCAGCCACCGGCATGTTTGACGTGTTCACCACCAGCACCGTGCGCTCCGTGAGCCGGCGCTTGGTCCAGGGGTCCTCGAGCTCCTCGAACTCGGCGATCAGGTCCGCCATCTCGTTCCCGCGCTCGCCGCAGCCCACGTAGACCACGATGTCCACGTCGGCGAACTTGGCAACGGACTGCTCGAAGATGGTCTTGCCCGTGCCGAAGCCGCCGGGGATGATGGCCGCGCCGCCGCGCGCCAGCGGGAAGAGGAAATCGATGATGCGCTGGCCCGTCACCAGCGGCGTCACGGGGGCGAACTTCCTGCGGTACGGTCGCGCCATGCGCACCGGCCATTCGTGGCACCCTGGGATCTCCAGGCCGTCCTCGAGATCGCCGAAGGGCTCGTCCAGGCTGATGTCGCCCGACGCGACGCGGGCGACCTTTCCCTTCTCGGCGCCGCATATAATGTAATGCGTGAACGCCCCTTCCTGCACTTCACCGATGATCATTCCGAAGGACAGCTCGTCGCCCGGCTTGATGTGAGGGACAAAGTTCCAGCGCTTCGTGTAGTCGAGCCCGTACATCTCCTTCCACGTCCGGATGAACGGCCCCATCTCCCGCCGCATCTGCTCCAGGGGGCGCTGGAGCCCGTCATACATGCTGCCCATGAGCCCCGGCCCCAGACGGACCGTGAGCGGCATGCCGACGCCCTTCACCGGTTCGCCCACGCCCAGGCCGCGGGTCTCCTCGTACACCTGGATGACCGCCCGGTCCCGTTCGAGCCGCACGACCTCGCCTGTAAGCAGGGCGTGGCCCACGAACACGCGTTCGTACAGCTTGAGCCCCTTGAGGTCGACGCTCACGGTGGGACCTGATATGCCGAGGATCTTTCCGGTTCGCATGATCCTTGTTCCCTTTCTTCAATCATGAATCAGCGACTTAATAAATCCAAAAGTACTGCTATTGACACTGAAGACACTGAAAACTGCTATGAAACAGCAGGCAGTTCATACAGATCCATCTGTGTCCTCAGTGTCGAATACTATCCGTCTTATACGTTCAGCCGCACGTGATAGCCGATGGCCCGGCGGATGAGCCGCGCCGCGTAATCCTCCGCCTCCGCCGGCAGCTTCTCCGGCGACGGAAGGACCAGCAGGATGCCCGACCATACCTGCTCCATCTCCCGCAGGTGCTCTTCGACCTCGCCCCGCACGAGCCGCTCGTCGATGATGACCAGGCCGTTGTCCGGCTCCGCCATGACGTTTTTGAGTTCCTCGCCCGCCTCGACCGGATCTACGGCATAGTGCGTGATGCCGGCGAGGCTGAAGCCGTATTCCGCGTCACGGGTCGTTATGAAGATGATCTTTTTCATGAGAGCTTTGCAACCACGGAAATACGGATAAAAACCTCTTAACAACTAACTCAACGCAGATTTACGCTGATGATCTATGAATCACGCTGTCACACCCGATTTATTTCTTCTGCGTCCATCATAAGCCTTTCAGCGTCCTGCAGCGTTGAATGGCTTTCTCTGTGCCTCTGTGGTCAATATGTCTATCTGCTCTACCGCACCAGCTCCGCCGCGATCTCTTCCCGGTCCAGGTCCTTCCCCGCGAGCAGCATGCTCAGGTTCATCACCTCGAGCTGGCAGCGCCAGAGATAGTCGAGGATGAGCGCCGCGTCCAGCGGGTTTTTGCCTTCTCCCTTAAGGAACTTCGTGATCCCCCGGTACAGCGCCACCTCCACCTGCGTCGGGTCCGGGGACGAGATCGTAACGCCGGCGGCCTGCCGGATGAGCCCTGTCATCTCCAGGATATCTTCCTTCTCCAGGAGTTCCGTCAGCTGCTCGACCGGGACGGTCCCGCCGGCGATGAGCGTGCCGGTCTCCTTTGACCCCGCACTCAGGGCCTTGTAAAGCGCTAGGATGTTCCGGCTGTCGATCAGGCGCGCAAAGAATTCCCGCATGACCGGGTGGAGCGGCAGTTCCTGGACAAAGGTCAAATACTGGCGCGTAAGGAACTGTTCGACCCCCCGGAGACCGTTGCCTTCGTAGAGCGCCGAAAGCCCGGCGATCCCGGGCGACAGCGCTTTGAACATCAGCTCCAGTCCGGCCAGCGCTTCGGTTATTTCACCCTCCCGAAGAAGGGCTTTCATCTCCTCGGACAGCAGGCTCACGGCGAGGACCTCTCCGGCCTTCTGCGCTTTGTCGCCCTCGAGGTACCGCAGGCAGATGAACATTGTCCGGAGTTCGGCGTACAGGAAATAGGGGGCGAACATCCGCCGCGTCGCCTCGTCCATCTGGCCGTGGACCCAGCCGTTCTCCAGCAGGAGCGCCCGCCACATGCCTTCCGCGGTGCGCTCCCGGACGAACCCGTGGTACTGCGCCGACGCGAGATAATCGAGCGGGGACGCGTCGTAGATCAGCGGCCGCCAGTCACTGATGAGCCGTGACCTCCTCCCGCGGATCCGCGATAGAAGGTACTCGATTGGATAGCCCCGCGTCCGTTCCCGCTTCAGAAATCCCCGCGGGCCGGCGTCCTTCGGACGTTCCGGCGCCCTGCGGCTCCGCACCGTACGGTTCATGTCCCCTGCCCCGCCGCTTTCTTCATGATGTCGGGCAGCAACTCTTCCCACATGCGTTCAAGGCGCTTTTCGAAGGTGTTGACGACCCGGACCCGGTCGCCTTCCGACGCCGCCTCCAACCCGCCGATGATGTCCGGTTCGGCAATGACCTCGGCCTCGGGGAACTGTTCGCGCGCAAGCTTCACATCTTCGGGATTCACCCGCACCGTTTTCCAGGTGAATCGCGGCAGCTCCCGCGCGAATCCCATGAACACATCCCGGTAGCCGACATTCCGCAGGGTCGGCAGGGAGGCGCGGGCGGCGCTGTACAACCGCTCCGCCAGGGCCCGCTCCGCCCGCAGCCCGATCGCGCGCACGGTCCGGTTCGCTTCCGCCATGAGCGCCTCGGATTGACGTGCGGCTTCGGCCGCATGCCTCCGTGCGTGTTCCTCCTGAAGCGCCGCGGTCCGGCGCGCCGCTTCGGCGCGGATCCGCTCCGCCTCCTGCTCCGCTTCGACGCGGATCGCCTTGAGCTTTTCGTCCCCCGCGGCGCGCAGCGATCCGATCAGTTCCTTGCAGCCCATGTTATTTCACCGTGAACAGGATCATCGTCGCCACGACGAAGCCGAGGATCACCATCGTCTCCGGGATTGCCACCAGGATGATGACGGTGCCGGTCAGTTCCGGCTTCTCCGCCAGAGTCCCTGCCCCGGCCGCGCCGATCTTGGACTGCGCCCATGCCGTGGCGATGGCGGGGATACCGATGGCCAGGGCAGCACAAAACGCGATCAAAACCTTTTCGAGTCCCATAAGAACCTCCTTGGATGTGAATACCGATGCAACCACAGATCAACACAGATAACCGTGAAGACTTTACGAGGATCTCTTTTTCGTCCTGCTCCTCTCTGTGCTCATCTGTGGTTCCAGCTGTCGTTGGGATGATGTTGTTTCTTCACTCTCCCGTCCCGCTCCCCGTGTCCCCTTGTCCCCCCGTCCGTCACTTGCTCAACGGCTCGAACTTCCGCCCCCCGTGCTCGATGAACTTGCTGAAGAACTCCACGTAGTGGAGCCGGAGCGAGTGGATCGTGGGCGAGAAGACGCCGAGGACGATGTTCAGGATGTGGATGAGCCCGGCGACGACCACGCCCGTCACGACGTCGCCGGTCAGGCCTCCGAGCTCGTTGGCCGTGAAGGCCAGCAGCACGGACGTCAGGCCGATGGCCGTGATGCGCACGTAGGAGATGATGTTCCCGATGCTCTTCAGGAACTCCAGCGGCGCCAGGACGCCGCCGGCAAAGAACAGGAACGGCGTCAGGAACAGGATGAGGAGAATGATGGGCCGCGTAAGCACGAGGGGGGCGTTGCCTGTCAGCGAAGCCAGGATGGCGATGATGCAGATGATCAGGATGATGCTCAGGACCTTGAACAGCCCTTCCCGCCTGATGTGCCGCTGGAAGGCGTTCACCGCGCCCAGAACGAGCCCAAGGATGACGTGCGCAACGCCGATGGCCAGGGCGAACAGCAGCATGGGAACGATGGCCGTACGCCGCTCGATGCAGATCGGCTGCAGATGAAAGAACCGCTCCGGGATATCGCCGAAGAACTCGCCGAACATGACGCCGAAGAATATCGCATAGAGCGAAGCGATGAACAGGATCGTTGCGCCGCTGTACACCGTTTTGTTCTTCCGGAACCGCTTCCTCAGGAACAGGGCGAGCAGAACGAGGACCACGCCGTAGCCGGCGTCGCCGAGGATGATGCCGAAGAAGATGGGAAAGAAGATGCCGATGAACGGCGTGGGGTCGTAGGACGTGTAAGCAGGCAGCGGCAGGAGGCTCGTCAGGATCTCGAAGGGGCGGAAGTAGGGCGGGTTCTTCAGCGCGATCGGGACCCGCTCCAGGTCCTCTTCGCGCATCTCCTTCACCTCCACGACGACATTGGGGCCGAACCCTTCATCCATGCTCTTCCGGAGCCGCTCCAGGTCCCGCGAGGGCATCCAGCCATGGATGAAGAAGCACATCCGCGTCTCGTAGGCCGAAGCCGCGGTCTTGAGCAGCGCCAGCCGGTCATCGATCCATGACCGGACGCTCCGGTAGAGCGGCGTCCACCGCCGGGCGAACTTGAGAAGGTCTTCACGGATCCGCTCGATCTCCGCGGACACCTGGACCGTCCGCTCCTTCACGTAGGAGACCTTCTCGGGGAAGGTCAGCGAGCCGAATGAGGCCGGGAACGTCAGCTCGGGCACCTGTTCGTCGGAAAGGGTCTTCTTCACCCGGTCCGCGATGGTCTTCTCCACCGTGATCAGGCCCACCAGGCTGCCGTCCGCGGCGGTGTCCGTCTGAAGTTCGTACTTCCAGTCCGTGATCCGGGAAAGCGCCTCGCGGAGCTTGGGCACCATCTCGGGCTCCCGGATCGTGAGGCCGATGAAGTCCAGGTCAGGCGTTTCTTTCGTGCTCGTCAGCAGGGTGGAGAGCGTTCCCAGGAAAATGGCGTACCGTTCGAGGTCCGCGCGCTCCTTTTGCAGGACATCGCCCCGCTCCGCAAGCTCCCGGGCCTGGGTCGTGTGGCGCTCGACCGTATTCGTGATGGTATCGACAATGGTCGCGGGTTCGATGTAGCTTTCCCGCACGGCGACTGCGGGCACGAAGGAGAACAGCTCATCGATCTTGACCCGCAGGCCCTCGAGGTAGACGCGCTCGAGGGCGGTCTTCTCGTCCAGCGAGAAGGAGCGGATGTGCTCCTCGTCCTCCTTCTCGATGAACCCCACGGAGGCGGGCTCGATCTGGAATATGCCGAGTTCCCGCAGGCGGGACAGCGCCTCCTGCAGAAGCCCCTTGGGCCCGACGATCTCTACCTTCGACATTCTGACGATCATGGTCTCATTCCAGAAGGATCCGGGGAAGCCCTTTCATGATGATCGCGGTCAGGACGGCGTCGTCCAGGTCCTTGAACCGCACCGCCCGGGCCTCGGCTGACGCAACGGCCTCTTTCGCCCGCTTCTCGGCGTCCTGCTTCGCCGCTTCGAGGGCGCGGCCGAGCGATTCCCCGTCACTTCGCTCTGCACGGGCAACGGCCTCAGCCGCGTCTTTTTTTACACCGTCGAGCCAGTCGCGGAGGCGCGCCTGCTCCTGCTCGATGCACTGCTGAATATCCTTCTCGGCCTCGATCACCTCGTTCAGGATGTCCTTGTCCATGGCTCTATTCTATCAAAATATCAGATAATTGCACATTTTATTTTCCAATATTTTGTGCGATGACTTGGAAATTTCGGCATTCCACGGTACAATAGGTCGTTGTCTCAATAGTCGGCAGCGATCTGCCGAGCGATAGCGAAGCCTGGCCATATCAGAGGCGCGCAACAGACATGCTGTCTGCAGGGAACGGAGGAAGCCAATGACCCGATATAACGGCGTGAATCACCTTGCCCTGGCAACGGGCGACCTGGACAGGACCATCCGCTTCTGGCGGGACCTCCTCGGCATGCGACTCGTCGCCGGGCTCGGGAAACCGGGCTACCGGCAGTACTTTTTTCAGGTGTCCGACCGCGACCTGGTCGCGTTCTTCGAATGGCCGGGCGTGCTTCCCATCGAGGAAAAGGAGCATGGCAGGCCTGCAGCGGGCCCCTTCGCCTTTGACCACGTTGCTTTCGGCGTCGACACCGAGGACGACCTGTGGGAGATCAAGGACCGCATCTCCGCGGCCGGGTTCTGGGTGTCCGAGGTGATCGATCACGGCTTCATTCACTCCATCTACACCTACGACCCGAACGGCATCGCCATCGAGTTCAGCCGCTCCATTCCGGAGTGCGACATCGTGAAGTGCCCGGTGATGGCGGAGCGGGCAGCAACGGACTTTGCCCGGGAAGGCTCGGAACCGCAGCCCGGGAAGTGGCCGCCCGTGACCGCGCCCACGCCGCGGGAGGAGCGCAAGGTCTACCCCGGCGCCGGGAGCGAGCTGTTCCACGGGAAGAAATCATGAACGGAGGAAGGAACGAGGGTAGGAGGGTAAGAAGAATATACATCTGGCGCTCTTCCTACCTTCATCCCTTCCTTCCTTCTTACCTTCCCGGTGAACCATGGATTACGACGTTATCATAGCCGGCGCCGGGCCCGCTGGTTCCACCTGCGCGCGGGCCTGCGCGAAAGCCGGTCTCCGTACCCTGCTGCTCGAGCGGGACGCTTTCCCCCGGCCCAAGCCCTGCGGCGGGGCGCTGTCGGCGCGCGGCCTCGCGCATCTCGGCTTTCCCCTGCCCCCGGGGTTCATCGAGCGGGAATGCTTCGGCGCCCGCGTGCACTACGGCCCGCACGTCGTGGAGGTCCGAAAGGACTGCCGCATCGCCATACTGGTGGACCGGGAGCAGTTCGATGCGTACCTTGCTGACCGGGCAGTCGAAGCGGGCGCCGGACTGCTCCAGGAAGAGCCGGTCCAGGACATCAACCTGGGCGCCGGCCGCGTGGAGGTCAGGACCACGAAGGGGCAGTATCAGGCTCGCTGCCTGGTAGGAGCGGACGGGGCGAACAGCGTCGTGGGCAGGACGATACGCCCCCTGTTCCCGCGCGACGAGGTCTTCGCGGCCCTCGTCGGGTCCTTCCCTGCTGACGACCGCGAGATCGCTGCCCGCGCCAACGGGCTGCTCGATCTTTATTTCGGCGTTGCGCCGATGGGATATGGATGGGTCTTTCCGCACAAGGGACAGTATGGCGTTGGCGTTCTGGGCCAGGCCCTCGAATTCGACGCGCCGCAGAAGGTGTTCAGCGCCTTTTGCGCGGACCTGGGGATGCCAGTCGAGAGGCCGCGGGGCCATACGATACCGATGGGAGGGATCGAGCGCCCGGTCATCGGACGAAGGACCATCCTTGTCGGAGACGCGGCAGGATTCGCCGACCCGTTCCACGGCGAAGGGATGGAGAACGCTATCCTGTCAGGGAAGCTCGCGGCACAGGCAGTCGTGGACGGCATCGGCGGAAAGAAGGACACGCTGACATGGTATCAACGGGAATGCGACCGGCTGATCGTGCGGGAAATGAAGGTGGCGCTGTCCCTGGCGCGGATGCTGGTACGATACCCGAAGCTCTCCCGCACCATCTTCTTCTCCGACAGGTCGGCGCTGGACAAGTACCTCGACATCCCTGCGGGGAGAGCGAACTACCATGAGTTCCGAAAATGGCTCCTCGCGCGGCTGCCCTGGCATATCGTTTCCCTGTTGTTCCGGAAAGGTCCCGCGCCCACCTAACCGCTGCAATCAGGGACGTGCGAGGGAGAAAAGCGGCGCGTGGATCGACTCACCGCGGCAGACCGGGCATTTCCCCGGCCGGGTGAGGCGTCCTCGTTTTTCAAAGACGAACCCGCACTTCACGCATTCGGCCGGCTGGACGACAAGGCGTCTGCCGGCGCGGTGGAGGGAGACCTGGATATGCTCCAGGTGGCCGACCACATCCTTTTCTGACATGCCGACCCTTCCGGAGATGTCCCGGGCGGACAAGGGTCCGTTCTCCAGCTCCAGCATGATGGTGCGGCGGGCCGTGTCAAAGGTCTCCGCGGGTGGACGCGGGCCGTCGTGGCGTTCGTCGCGATCCCTGCTCATGGAAAGAGTATACTCCTGTTTCGCGCCTTCGGCGTTGTCCGTCGCGGCCGGAAGAGCGGCCCGATTTTTTCCCCCCGTCCGCCTTGACAAGCACCAGCGCTTTGCTATATTCTCGTTAGAATGATAATAAACCAGCGATCCATCCCGCCGCGTTGTTTACCGTAACTCTGCGAAAGAGAGGAAGCCTGAACATCATGTCGACCGAAACACGGGACAAGTTCATCCATCACATCTTCACCACGGTGGCGCCCTACGTGGACGCCCTGAGCCACGGGTTCAGCCTGGGGCTGGACCGTTCCTGGCGGAAGACGGCCGTGGCCCTGTCGGGTATCCGGCCCGGCGACCGCGTGCTGGACATCTGCGCCGGCACCGGCGAACTGGCCTTCGCCCTCCTGCCTGCAGTGGGTCCGAAGGGGAGCATTACCGCCACGGACTTCTGCGAGAACATGCTCGAGATCTTAAAGAAGAAAAAAGGCGGGAACCACGCGAACATGACCTGCCAGGTGGCCGACGCCAAGTCCCTCCCCTTCCGGGACGGGACCTTCGACGCCGTGACCGTGGGATTCGGCATGCGGAACATCCCTGACACGATCCTGGCGCTCAAGGAGATCTGGCGCGTCCTGAAGCCCGGCGGCAAGTTCATCTGCCTCGAGCTGACGAAGCCGCAGAATCCCGTTATGCGCAGTCTGTACAGCTGGTACCTCTCCCGGTTCATGCCCTTCGTCAGCAACCTGGTCATGAAGTCGGCGGCGCCCTATCTTTATCTGCCGCGGTCCATTGAGGCCTTCTATCAGCCGCCGGAGTTCCGGGAGGTCATCGCCGGCAACGGGTTCTCCGGCGTGACCGTCGACTCCCTGACGCTGGGCATCGCCACCGTGTATCGCGCCAGCAAGCGGGTTTAGCCATTTTCCCCATGCTCCCCGGCACCAACAAGCAAGGCCGCGAAGATGTTCTTCGCGGCCTTCTTCATTCCGGTACCATCCTGCCATTTGTGAGCATTCTTCTTTTTCAAGACAGCCACTATCACTGAATCTCCCTGCAGCAAGCTGCTGGGAATGCGCTCGGCCCTGGATTCACCTGCCGGGGGAACTGCCTGTTAAGGAAAAATCCGCAGTTATCCGACTCTTATCCGATCTTATCAGTATCAAATGCCGTTGTCGGGTTCATCATTGTTTTCAGAACGTCCAGCGTTGAACTTCTTCCTTGGCTCGTCACGGGACTATATTTCCGCCATCAGCTCCGGGAACCGATCGTGCATGAACGACTCCGCCGCCTGTCGCGCAAGGGCGGCAGTGGGCTGGCGCATCACCAGGTCGGCCAGCTCCACTGCGTCCTGCATGCGCACCGAGCGGACCACCTTCTTGACCCACGGGATGGCCGCCACGTTCATGCTGAGGTACTGGAAACCCAGCCCCATGAGGATTGCCGCATAGAGGGGGTCGCCCGCCATCTCGCCGCACATGGCCAGGCCGATCCTTTCCTCGTGGGCCGCGTGGGATACCCGCTGAAGCAGGCGCAGCACGGCGGGTTCGAGGGGTTCGTACATGAAGGCCACGTGTTCATTGGTGCGGTCGATGGCCAGGGTGTACTGGATCAGGTCGTTGGTGCCGATGCTGAAGAAGTCGGCCTCCTTGGCGAGAAGGTCCGCCGTCAGCGCAGCCGACGGGATCTCGATCATGACCCCGATCTCGATCCGCTCGTCGAAGGGCGCGCCCTCGGCACGAAGCTCCGCTTTCACCGATTCCATCACCCGCTTGATCTCCTGCAGCTCCGTCAGCCCCGAGATCATGGGATACAGGATCTTGATCTTGCCGTGGGCCGACGCCCGGAAGATGCCGCGCAGCTGGGTGCTGAAGATTTCACGGTTCTGCAGACAAAAACGGATGGCGCGGAGGCCCAAGGCGGGATTCGGCTCCTGCTCGAACTGGCCGGGCAGGCCTACTTTATCGCCTCCCACGTCGAGCGTCCGGATCACCACTTCATGCGGTGCCGCGCGTTCCACGACGTCCCGGTAGGCCACGTAGTGCTGCTCCTCCGTCGGCAGGTGCTGCCGGTTCAGGAACAGGAACTCGGTCCGGTAAAGGCCGATCCCCATGCCGCCATGCTTGGCGATGGTCGCCACCTCTTCGGGGAGCTCGATGTTCCCCTGCAGGTGGATCCGGTGGCCGTCGGGCGTCTCGGCCGGAAGGTCGCGGATCTTGTCCAACTCCTGTTCAAAGTACTTGTAGCGCTGCTGCCGCCTAAGGTAGTCGAGGAACGTCTCCTCGTCGGGGTCCACGATCACAGTGCCGTGGTTCCCGTCGAGGATGACGACGTCGCCGGTCCGGACGGAGGCCGTGATCTTCTCGAGGCCGGCTGCAGCGGGGATGCCCAGCGAGCGCGCCACGATGGCCGTATGGGACGTGCGGCTCCCGACGTCGGTCGCGAAGCCCAGGACCTTCTCCTTCCGCATCAAGAGCGTGTCGGAAGGCGTCAGGTCATGCGCGATGATGATCGCCTCGTCGCGGATGTCGACCAGGCTTTCCTGCTTCCGCCCCACAAGGTTCCGCAGCACGCGCTCCGCCACCTGCTCCACGTCGTGCTTGCGCTCCCGGAGGTACTCATCCTCCATGGCGTCGAACTTCAGGCTGATGGCCGCCACCGTTTCCGCCAACGCGGCCTCCGCCTTGAGCTTCTCGTCCCTGATCCGCTTGATGGTCCCTTCCACCAGCATCTTGTCCTCGAGCAGCATGATATGCGTGTCGAGGATGTGGCGATGGGCCTTTCCCAGGTCCTTGGTGACGCGCTTGCCGACGTCGTCGAGCTGGAGCCGCGCGGATTCGATGGCGCGCTTGAATCGTGCCACTTCGTCCTTCGCGGTGGAATCGCTGATCCGCTGCTGCTCCGCCACGACCACCTTGCGCCGGTCGAGCAGGTACGCCCTGCCGATGACGATGCCCGGCGACGCCCCGATCCCGTT
>Ga0102851_10000675_pt1 | contig 17965 bp, 15 predicted proteins | sample Mud3Dept3metaG_FD_79558 | JGI IMG/M metagenome (GOLD analysis project Ga0102851, IMG submission 79558) | Freshwater wetland microbial communities from Ohio, USA, analyzing the effect of biotic and abiotic controls - Mud 3 Core 4 Depth 3... | ecosystem: Environmental > Aquatic > Freshwater >... | reverse complement strand
TATATCGGCTCCGGCAATCGGCTGACCCATGTTACGTAACGCATCTCTTGTAAGCTGTCCGACATGCAATCCGCGGGTATCGTTTATATCAATCGCCAGTGGTGTAATTTTGAAAATATTGTCCTCAAAACCAAGGATATGCTTATAAGCCCATAGTCCCAGTCCACCGTCCTTCGGAAGACAATACCCGCCGATTCCCGGTCCCGGAAAGATTATATTGCTGTGTGTCGGACGCACTTTGATAGCCTTTATTACCTTGATCAGATCGACGCCATTACGTTCGGCATACAGGCTCCACTCATCCAGGAAAGCAAGAATGGTAGCCCGGTAGCTGTTTTCAACTATTTTGGCGGTTTCCGATTCAATCGGCCGGTCCATAACTGTCAACGGGTACTTTTCGGTATTCAGCACTTCATTCAGGAATTTTACCACACGTTTTTTTGCAGTCTCGTTTATTCCGCTGCAAACCCTCCAGAAATCCCTGATACTTGCTACATAATTGCGTCCGGGCATAACCCTCTCATAGCTGTGAGCCAGCAACGGATCGCTTTTAATTCCCCTCTTCCTGAATACCTTTTTCATTATTGGATATGCAACCTGTTCGGTGGTCCCCGGAGCCACAGTTGTCTCGATAAGCACAAGCGCACTGGCCGGAATATGTTCAGCGATAACATGCAGTGATGCCTCCAGGGCAGCCATATCGGTCTGGCCGGTGCGAACATCGCCCAGATCTTCTTTCAGATAATCACATTGTACATCAACTACCACCACATCTGCCAGTTTCAGAACATCATATGTATAGGTCGCTATAAGAGTTTTTTTATCGTTGACGCATCGGGCTATCATCGGATCCACTTCAGGATCTTCAGCTTTAACCGGTGAAATACCCCTGTTGAGCAACGGGATCTTCCAGAAGCTTCTCGTGCTCGGGCGCTGCATACCTATCACAAATTTTGATGGCTGACCTTTTTTATCAACGGTATCTGCAATAATAGCGGCCATTACCGCACCAACGAACCCCACTCCCATCACAACAACAATCTCTCGTTTTTTTGCCCTCTCCTTCGCTATACGTTTCTTAAGGGTTTCAAATTCAGCTTTGTAATCTTCAGGTTTTGGCAATGGAAATTTCTCCCCTGCAGGACTGATTGAAAATTGTTCGCTCATACAAAATCCGTTTTTATTTTAAGTAAATAATTAATAGGGTTTTACGGATCGTAAATATACAAATAGAAAGATAAGATCAATATTATATTTGACAATCACGATTAATGCTTATGGTAACAATCCCCATGTTTTGACGAAGGTAAAAATTGATCAGGCTCAAAACAGGTAAAACATCCGCACATGATTTAATGGGAATAAAATGCCTTATATTTGGAACCGGATGAAACTGCGTTAAGAATGAATCCTTCTGTAGTGGCAGGATTTGTTACGTTCTGAGTGTGATATATCCAATTACTGTATAGCCGTGATGTATACCAATCAGGCTGTATGTATAAAGAACATTAAGGATCCGGATCCGAAAATTATGAAGATACTGGAATAGATGGGAAGCAATCATAAATATGCACTTGTTACAGGTGCATCATCCGGAATAGGCTGGCATATTGCGGAAACATTGGCCGGAAAAGGTTATTCTGTTGTTGCAGTAAGCAACCAGCCAATACAGTTGGATAATCTAAAGAAGAGTCTGGAGCAGGCATATGGAATTACGGTCATCATTTTCAGTACTGACCTGGCCCGGGAAAATTCCGCACAGCAGATTTTCGAATTTTGTGAGAAGCACAGCCTGACTGTTGAGGTTTTGGTCAACAATGCAGGGATGTTCATATTCGGAGAAACTGTAACTGCTGATTATTCGGCCATGAGATCAATGCTTAACTTACATATGGTCACTCCTGTCCTGCTTTCGCGGATGTTCTGTGAATCCATGATCAGACGGGGGATTGGATATATAATGAATATCTCTTCCATCACTGCTGTGATGCCTTATCCCGGTATTTCACTCTACGGGCCTACAAAGGCTTTTATCCGCCATTTTACGAGGGCAATCCGGACAGAAATGAAACTTTATGGGATCAAAGTGACCTGTCTTCTTCCCGGTGCAGTTTCCACAGCATTTTATGGTACAGATAAATACAATACGCCAGTATTTAGGCTGCTTGGACTGATGAAAACACCTCAGACAGTTGCAAAAGCCGGAGTCAATGCATTATTCAAAAACCGTCCGGAATGTGTTCCGGGACTGCTAAATAAAATTATTGTTTTCCTGCTTCCGCTTGTTCCTCATTCCATTATCTCTTTGATAAACAAGAGGACAAACCTTGTCAGGGCTAAACCTCATCAGGAACGACATACGGTTTCCGGTAGAACCTTGTAAGCATGGCATCTGCTTCAGGGTCGTTGGCAAACTTTTCATATTCACCCATAAATTTCAATTCCCGTCCCAGGCGATATGATATGTTGGCCAGATGTGGAAGAGCTGTGGAATAATGTCCTTCGATAATATCGCAGGTGAGGGTTTCATCCTTACCGGACCGGATAGCGTCAAGGAAATTAGCCCAATGTTCTGCCCCGCCGGGAGCTGCCCTGAATGTCGGATCAAACGGTTCGGTTGATTTATTCTCCTTTGAACCGGCAAAAGGAACTTTTTCCCTTTTCCTGAAAGCTTTCCACGGGCTTGCAGATTCGCCATATAATTCAAGGTATCCCTCCGTGCCATAAAATATGTTCCCGATGCGTATGCCAATACTTGATTCATCATTGGAATACCTGCCACGCGTCTCAAACTCAATGATTTTCCCGTCTTTGTATTTAAGGACGGTTGTCTGAGTATTTGGTGTTTCCTGGGCGCACTCTTTTGGGTCGATTCCATAAATCCCTCCCGTGGAATACACTGAAACAGGATGTTCGTTTTTGCTCATTCCCCAGCGTGCAACATCGAATTCATGAGGTCCCTGGTTTCCGGTATCCCCGTTACCGGTATCCCAGAACCAATGCCAGTTATAGTGGGCACGTTTTTCATTGTACCGCCGCCAGGGAGCCGGTCCCAGCCACATGTCGTAATGCAGTGTTTCAGGAGGGGTACTGTCCCTGGCAATGCCAAAACTATCGCGTGGTTTTATGCACAGACCCCGTGCCATGTATACATCGCCAATACCACCATCGTGAATAAATTTTATTGCTTCATTAAGATTATAACCTGAGCGGTTCTGGAATCCGACCTGTACCCGGACATTATATTTGCGGGATGCTTCGATCATTTTCCTGCCTTCAACGATATTATGGCTGCATGGCTTCTCCACATAAACATGTTTCCCGGCCTGACATGCCCAGATTGTTCCAAGGGCATGCCAGTGATTTGGTGTGCCAAACGATACAGCATGAACTTCAGGATTGTCAAAAACCTTGCGCATATCCCACTCGACGGATGGTTTGACACCTGACTTTTCGAGAACCGCCTTTGCCCTCTGGTCAAAAAACTTTTCATCGACATCACATAATGTGATCACACGGACATTCCGGTTGTCCTTCAGTGAGCACAGGTGTGTTATATGCTCTCCACCCCTGCCTCCAATGCCAATAACCGCAACGTTGATACGGTCGTTGGCACCTGATACTGATGAATATGATCCGGAACTGAGGCCCATGCCTCCGATTGTAATTCCGGCTGTTCCCAATACACTTTTCTTAATAAAATCTCTTCTTTTTGTCATAATAGCAGTTTTAATGATTTCGCATTTGCATCTTCTTTACTAACTTTATTTTTTGATAATTCAATATTAATGATTTTGTAAACAACGGGATTATGAAACTCATAAAAAAATCCACTCTTGAATTTTTATCGGATCTGAAGCGGCATAATGACAGAGACTGGTTCATTAAAAACCGTGGCAGGTATGATGAAGCCAGGGCAAATTATGAATCATTCGTGCAGGCATTAATCAATGAGATTTCCGGATTTGATCCTATTTTGAAAGGTCTCGAGGTAAAAAGCTGTACCTACAGAATCAACCGCGATATAAGATTTTCAAACGACAAGACTCTCTATAAAACCCATCTCGGAGCTTTTATTGTCCGTGGCGGCAAGCAGAATGGCGACAGGTATGCCGGTTATTATTTTCACGTTGAACCCGGTGGCAACAGCATGATTGCAGGAGGTGCCTATATCCCTCCAAAACCATGGTTGTCGGCAATAAGGGAAAAAATTGATGAGCAGGGCGACCAGCTTTTGAAAATAATCAGCCGGAAGGATTTCATTGAATTTTTCGGGGAGATCGAAGGAGAAAAGTTAAAAACAGTACCGAAAGGATATCCAAGGGATCATCCGTATATTGAGCTGCTGAAGCTAAAGAGCTTCCTTGCAGCAAAAATGATCTCAGACAGAGATGTTATCAGCGACGGCTGTTTTGATCTCATTATCAGAGCTTCAAGGGTAATGAAGCCACTTAATGACTTTCTGAATGATTACTGATAAACCACTGAAGTTTTATGACCGGATTAGAGCGAACTATTGGTTTTATTAAGGGTGAACAGGTCGATTATCCTCCTTTTCACCCAATCATTATGAGGTGGGCAGCCAAATATGCAGGAGTGAAATACAGGGACTTTTGTACCATCCCGCAGGCAAAAACCGGAGCAATGATCAGATGCGCCGAGGATCTTGGCATCGACTGGGTTACGGTTATGTCAGATCCATGGGCGGAAGCGTCAGCTTTCGGAATACAGGTTGAATATCCCGAAGACAACCTTCCGGTAGATACAGGTGGTCATTTACCTGATGCAAAAGCCGCTTCAGGGATTAAGCATTATTATCCGATGGAAAACGAACGGTGCCGGAACAGGCTGAAAGAGATAGAAGAATTCAGAAAACAGGCCGGCGACAAGTTTTTTATCGTTGGATGGGTGGAAGGACCGGTTGCGGAATATGTAGATCTCAGGAGGGCTGCCAATGCGTCAGTTGATTTTCTGATGGAACCTGAGGCAGTTGAAAAAGCAATGGATGTCATAGTCGAATGCGCAATTGAGTTTATCCATCTTCAGATCAAAGCCGGTGCTCATTGCATTGGTATCGGGGATGCATTCTGTTCACAGATAGGTCCTGATTTATATCATCAGTTTGCTTTTAAAAGGCAAAGGCAGCTTGTGGATTATATTCATTCTGAGGGAGCTATAGCAAAGCTTCATATTTGCGGAAACACGGAAGCAATTCTTGGTGAAATGATACGGACCGGAGCTGATATTGTAGACATCGATCATATGGTACCGTCTCTCATCAATTATGCTGCATCATTGGACGGGTACCAGGTTTTTTCAGGAAAGAGCGATCCGGTTACAGTTATCCAGAATGGGACTTTTGATTTGATACTTGAATCTGTCAGATCAGATTTTATAGCATCAAAAGGGCGCTGCATAGTTTCAGCCGGCTGTGAAATAACGCCTGAAACAACTGTTGAAAACATGCAAAACTTTAAGAAATCGGCCTGTATGCTGTTTGAATAATGTATACAGTGATAAAAAATTCATATATTTCGAAACAAATTAAAAGACTTGAATATGAAAAAGCTGATCTTCACCCTTCTGTTCACCTGTGTATCGTTAGCTTATCTTACCGGGCAGACCGGTAAGCTTGAAGTAGGCATGAAAGCTCCTGCATGGAAATTTCCTGATGCGAACAAGAGAGAGTTTACGATGGATTCCTGGGCAGGCAAAGTACTGCAAGTCAACTATGTAGATCCTGATGAAAAAGATCTTAACGAACCATATAATGAAGTTATTGATAAGGCAGTAAAAGTAGATTCAAGAATTGATAGTGTCTATTTCAAAGGTATTGGAATTACCGATACCAAATCAACATGGCTGCCTGACGGAGCAATCCGTATGATTGCCAGGGGCAAAGCCAAAAAGTTCAAAACTACAATTCTGTTCGATTATGATGCCACTTTGCAGAAATTGTGGGGTCTGCCAAAGGATAATTATACTGTAGTGATACTTGATAAAAACAGAATCTGCAGGTACATTCACGAAGGCAAGATTCCGGAATCAGAGAATGAGAAGCTTGTGCAGATGATAATTGGTCTTACCAAAGAATAGTCTCTGCTTCAATCAGTTCACTTCATCAACATCGGTAATTTCCTTACCGATCATTGCCTTTATCCTTTCGAGGTCGTTCTTCATTAATGCGACTGTCTGTATCAGCTGTTTCTCAGGCAGAATGGGTTCAGGAAGTTCGCTGCTTATATAATTTACGAATTTCCAGATTTCTTTTACCTCATTGACATGAACCTCATATGGCTCATAGATGGGGTTCAGCGAGTACAGGACCAGTTTCCCTTCTGTTATCAGATTGTTTTCCACAATCTTAAAGACTATGCCATCGTTGATGGTGAAAACAACATAAGCCTTTCCGCTTATTATCTCGCGCCAGTCCTGTACGAACTCACCGGTCACCCATGAACCGTCGGGTATCGGGTACATTGAGTCACCCTTCAGCTGGAATGTCCTGTATTTTCGCTTTTCGGACAGGAAAGGGAACCTGAACCGTGGCAGTTCCTCAATGAATTCAGGATCTGCGTATCCTGTAGTATACCCTGCCTTTGCCTTTTCAGGCACCATCTCGATATTTTCCACATTACCGGGGCTTACTGTTGTTGTAAGGACCCTCAGGTTACTTCCTTTGATATAGGCATCATATCCCCTTTCCAGTTCTCCCAGCTGGCTCTCCGACAGCTTTGAAATATCGATTTTCACCAGGGTGTCTATTGACATGTTGAAATACCGTGAGAATGAAACCAGTATTTCGATACCCGGCTGAGCAACTCCGTTCTCATACCCGCTCAGGGTGGAACGTTTCAGGTTAAGGGCAACGGCAACATCATCCTGTGTCCTGCCCTTCCTTTTTCTTAAAAATTTTATGTTGGAATTGAAGTACATATAAAAAAATTGATTATATTGTAATCATATACTTGATTAATTTTTAATCAAAAGTAAAATATAATTTTTAATTAACCAAAAAAATGTTAAAAAAATTCTCTGTGGAACTCTGTGCTTCTCCTGATTTCCTCTGTGTAAGTTCTTCAAGCCTTTTTTGTTACACAGAGTTCCACAGAGGAGGCACAGAGAGACACTGAGAAAGAACTTACGGAAAATGTTAATTGCGGGAAACATAGACAGATCGATCCTGCATCTTGACCTCGACACCTTTTTCGTATCGGTTGAGAGGTTGAAGAACAGCAGGCTCATCGGAAAACCGGTGATAATCGGCGGCATGTCGGACCGCAGTGTGGTATCGAGCTGCAGCTATGAGGCCAGAAAGTATGGAGTAAGCTCTGCCATGCCGATGAAGATGGCCCGTAACATGTGCCCCGATGCGATAATAATACGCGGCGATATGGAATCGTACAGCAACTATTCAAACATAGTTACGGATATAATTGCCGAAAGATCGCCGCTGTACGAAAAGTCGTCGATTGACGAGCATTATATCGACATCACCGGCATGGACCGCTTTTACGGGTGCTATCAATGGTCGCACGAACTGCGCCAGTATATAATAAAAGAAACCGGATTGCCGATTTCGATCGGGCTTTCAATAAACAAGACCGTGTCAAAGATCGCAACCGGCGAGGCAAAGCCGAACGGAGAGATAGAGGTAAGAAAAGAGACAGTCCTCCCCTTCCTCGATCCGCTCTCAATAAGCAAAATACCGATGATCGGCATGAAGACCTATCACGTGCTCCGTTCAATGGGAATAGCAACCATTTACACACTGAGGAACATCCCTGCCGAGATGCTCGAAAAGCTGATGGGTAAAAACGGGATCGAAGTGTGGAAAAGAGCGAATGGAATAGATTCCACTCCCGTGATCAGCTATTCGGAACAGAAATCGATAAGCACCGAGCATACCTTTGAAAAGGACACCACCGACATTGCAAGACTTAACCAGCTGCTGTCAGGCATGGTGGAAAAGATTGCCTATGATCTGAGAAAACAGGAGAAGCTCACTTCATGCGTCACGGTAAAAATACGCTATTCAAATTTCGATACTCACACCCTGCAGAAAAGGATACCGTATACCGCTTTCGATCATGTGCTTTCGGATATCGCGAAAGAGTTGTTCGTACGGCTTTACCAGAGGCGCATGCTTATCAGGCTCATCGGCGTCAGGTTCAGTCACCTGGTGAGAGGCGTCCAGCAGCTCGACATGTTTGACGACACTCCCGAAAAGGTAAGCCTCTACATGGCTATGGATAAGCTCAGAAAGCGTTTCGGACGGGATGCGGTACGAAGGGCTGCCGGAGTTATGACTACCGGCGAAAGAGAGGAAAAGGCCCTTAAACAGCTTGCAAATGCGGCAAATGAGCAGAAAATGATGGAGGAGAGATTGAGGGGATATATGATGTATGGGTTTGGACATTGAATTGGCGCAACGGCACAACGGGGAAACCCCTGTCCCGCTTCGCGGGACTGCCCCCTAAAGGAGGCCTAATACACAGATAACCAGAGAATTATCTTTTGTATCGTGTTTTAGACCCCCTTCAGGGGGTGCACCGCCTTCAGGCGGTGCGGGGGTTGCGCCCATGCGCCTTTGAGCCTTTTATTATGTATCTTAATTGTCATTCATATTACAGCCTTCGCTACGGAACAATGTCCGTGGAACAGCTCGTGCAGAAAGCCGCAGCTGCCGGGATCGGCTCCATTGCCCTGACCGATATAAACAACTCGACCGCAGTACCTGAATTCGCCGGGGAATGCATCAAAAACAAAATCAGTCCTGTTGCCGGCATGGAATTCAGAAACGACAATGAGCTGCAATATACCGGGATAGCCCGAAACAATGCCGGTTTAAAAGAGCTGAATGAATTCCTGTCAAAGTACAATTTTGAAAAAATACCCCTCCCCTTTCCGGCACCTCATTTTTCAGAGGCTTATATCATTTATTCACAGGCAAAACTTCCGGATCGCAAACTGTCCGATAATGAACGTATCGGAATAAGAATGAATGAGGTGAACAGGCTTCTGACCCGGACCACTCTTGACCTTGATCAGATGGTGATAATGCAACCTGTGACCTTAAATGACAATGACGATATTTTCATTCATAAAAGCCTCAGGGCGGTCGACAATAATATTCTCCTCAGCCACCTTAAGCCGTGGCAATGCGCCGGGGAAGATGAGTTTTTACATTCTCCCGATATTATCCGGTCTGCCTTTTCCGGATATCCGGGAATCATCCGGAATACATGCAAGCTGCTGGAAGACTGCAGTTTATCAATTGATTTCAAAAGCCAGAAGAATAAAAAGATCTTCTCGGCCAGCAGGTATGACGACAAACTGCTCCTCGAGAAGCTTGCATGGGACGGAATGATATACAGATACGGCAAAAATGACAATGAGGCAAGAAAAAGAATTCAACATGAGCTGGAGATAATCGACAAACTTGGTTTCTCGGCCTATTTTCTGATAACATGGGATATTGTACGGTACTCAATGGCCAGAGGCTTTTATCATGTCGGCCGGGGAAGCGGTGCCAATTCCATTGTTGCTTATTGCCTGAAAATCACTAATGTTGACCCTATTGACCTGAACCTTTACTTCGAGAGATTCATTAATCCCAAACGGAGCTCTCCTCCCGACTTTGACATTGACTACTCCTGGAAAGAGAGGGATGAGGTCATCGATTATATTTTCAAAAGGTATGGTTACAGGCATACCGCTCTTCTCGGAACCATAAGCACCTTCAGGGGAAAATCAATTGTAAGGGAGCTCGGGAAGGTCCATGGCCTGCCAAAGGAGGAGATTGATGCGATAATTGACAATCCCTCTTCCGATACAAACCGTAATGAAATAACTGACATAATATTTTCGACCGGCCACAGGATTGCCGACTTTCCAAATATGAGAAGCATTCACGCAGGTGGCATTCTTATATCTGAAGAACCGGTTTCATGCTATACAGCGCTGGATATGCCTCCTAAAGGATTTCCCACGACACAGTGGGACATGTACACCGCTGAGGAGATTGGTTTCGAAAAGCTTGATATACTGAGTCAGCGCGGTATCGGACATATACGTGAAAGCGCCGAGATTATCCTGCGGAACCGCTCCATTGATGTCGATGTTCATGCGATTCAGAAATTCAAGAACGATCCGAAGGTCAAGGAATACCTTAAAAACGGGGAGACAAAAGGATGCTTTTACGTTGAAAGTCCGTCAATGAGAGGACTCCTTCAGAAGCTGAAGTGCGATGACTATACAACACTGGTCGCTGCAAGCTCAATAATCCGGCCAGGTGTTGCCCGGTCGGGAATGATGAGGGAATATATCTACCGATTCCATAATCCCAACAATTTTAAATACTTACACCCTGTAATGAAAGAACAGCTTGAGGAGACATTCGGGGTCATGGTCTACCAGGAGGATGTTCTCAAAGTGTGCCATCATTTTGCCGGGCTCGACCTGGCAGACGCCGACACCCTGCGCCGGGCGATGAGCGGAAAATACCGTTCGAAACAGGAAATGAAGCGGATCGTTGAAAAATTCTTCTCAAACTGCCGTGAAAAAGGATACAGCAATGAGCTGACAAAAGAAGTCTGGCGACAGATTGAATCATTTGCCGGTTACTCCTTCTCGAAAGCACACTCCGCATCATATGCCGTTGAGAGCTTCCAGAGCCTCTACCTGAAAGCAAACTTCCCGCTTGAATTCATGGTGGCTGTCATCAATAATTTCGGCGGATTTTACAGAACATGGGTTTATGTTCATGAAGCAAAGAGATACGGGGCCGACATTCAGCCGCCATGTGTGAACAGAAGCACCTGTAAGACAACCATATACGGGAAAGTTATCTATCTGGGATTCATCCATATCATGGGCCTCGAGGACCGGCTTGCAAGGTCGATCGAGGAGATCAGGCAGGCTGAAGGACCATTTGCCGACCTGAACGATTTCGTGACAAGAGTCAATCCGGGGCTGGAACAGGTGATCCTGCTTATCAGGGCAGGTGCACTAAGGTTCACAGGAAAAAAGAAGGCAGTTCTGCTGTGGGAAGCTCACATGATGATAAATAAAAGCAAGCCTGAACAGATCAGACCCCTCTTCTCCCCGCCTGTCAAAGAGTTTGCCCTGCCTGACCTGGAGCAGGACAGGATCGATGATGCCTATGATGAAATAGAGCTGCTAAGCTTTCCCGTATCAATGACATGGTTCGATATGCTCGAAACATCATTCCGCGGAGAGATAATGGCAAACACAATGATAAATAATGTCGGGAAGAGAATCAGGATGGTTGGTCACCTGGTGACCATCAAATACATAAAAACAATAAAAAAAGAATGGATGAATTTCGGCTGTTTCATTGATGCTGAAGGAAATTTCTTTGATTCGACTCATTTCCCTCAATCGCTTAAGAACTATCCGTTCAAAGGTGCAGGCACATACCTTATTCTTGGTAAAGTGGTGGAAGAGTTCGGATATGCATCAATCGAAGTTGAGAAGCTGGCAAAGCTTCCGATTAAACCTGATAAACGGTATTAGAAGATCGGCTACAGGCGTCAGGCGTCGGGCGTCAGGCGTCAGGTCACGGGTAACTGGTTTATGCACTATCAACCCTGTTCACTTTCAAAACTCCTTTTAATGATTGTATCCGTTTAATAACCACCTGTAAAACAGTATTATTAGATACCATTATATTTAGCATCCCTTCAAATATTCCATCATCCATTTTATAGTTGAAACTTCTGATAATGATTTTATATTCCGAAAGCACATCTGCAATCCTGTGTACCATGCCGATCTCTTCAACACCGGTAATTTTTACCAGGGCAAAGAACGAAGGGATATTTTTCGTCTCCGTCCACCGTGCACCAACCACTCTGTACGGATATCTCGCCATCATATTATGAGCATTTGGACAACCTGTCCTGTGTATCTTGATACCTTCCGAGATCGTCACAAAGCCAAAAATCTTATCACCGAATACCGGGTTACAGCATTTCGCAAGTTTGTAATCGAGCCCTTCTACCCTGCCTTCAATTACAAGGAAATCAGAATATTGTATTTCTGCAGGTTCTTTTGTTTCTTTTTCGGGCAGAACAGCTGCAAGATCCGGTAGTTCCGCTCCTTCAGCTTTTAAAAGAATATCCTTGATTTCCAGCAGCTCGATTTTACCTTCCTCGATCAGGTAATAAAGATCCTGCGCGGTTTTAAAATTATAGTGGTTTATCAGCTTCTGGATCACTGTATCTCCGAACGGGATCTTCCAGTTTTTCAACCGCCGCATCAGTATCTCTTTGCCTTCAGCTGCAGCTCTAGACTTCTCCTCGTTCAGGGCCAATTTAATTTTTGTTTTTGCCTTGTTTGTAACGACAAACGATAGCCAGTCCTGCTTTGGCTTCTGGTTCTTGGACCTTATTATGTCAACATGGTCACCATTCTGAAGGACATGCCTGATGGTTACATTTTTGCCATTTATCTTACCGCCAACGCATGAAGCGCCAACAGCAGTATGTATGTCAAATGCGAAATCGAGGACTGTTGCACCGGCAGGCAGTTGTCTGAGATCGCCTTTCGGGGTGAAGACAAAAACCTCATCTGTGTAGAGACCTGACCTCACCTGATCGAGAAATGCCAAATCTTCCTTTTCCGGCGATTCAAGTATTTCCCGCATCTTGCTGAGCCAGGTATCAAGTCCTCCCTCTCCTTTTATCCCTTTGTATTTAAAGTGTGCAGCAAGTCCCTTTTCTGCTATTTCATCCATGCGCACTGACCTGATCTGAACTTCGACCCATTTACCCCTCGGACCGACAACTGTGGTATGAAGTGATTCATATCCGTTTGATTTCGGCACCGATATCCAGTCGCGCAATCTGCTTGGATTAGGCTGGTAAAGATCAGTGACCACTGAATAAGCCCTCCAGCAATCAGACTTTTCATTCTCAGCACTACTCTCAAGGATTATCCGTACCGCAAACAGGTCATAAACCTCTTCCAGCTCCACTCCCTGCTTCTTCATCTTAAGCATTATGGAATGTATTGATTTTGTGCGGCTTTTAATTGTGAATCTAAAGCCTTGCTTTTCGAGCTTCTCTTTCAGGGGAAGGGAGAATTCCCTGATAAGCCTGTTCCGGGAAGCCGTTGTTTGCCTGAGCCTGTTTGCGACAAAATTATATTGTTCAGGTTCAAGATATTTAACCGCCAGATCCTCCATTTCCGATTTGATATTGTAATAACCGAGCCGGTGGGCCAATGGTGCATAAAGAAAATATGTCTCGGAGGCAAGTGGAAGCTTTTCCTTTTCAGCGGCATTATCGAGGTTGCGCATATACTCCAGGCGTTCGACAAGCTTTATCAGAATTACGCGCACATCATCGGCAAGGCTTAAAAGTAATTTACGGAAGTTTTCAGCCTGGTAGGAAGACTGCATCGATTCAAGGCTGGTCACCCTGGAAAAACCCTTCAGGATTTCCACGGTTTTTTTCCCGAATTCCTTTTCCAGCTCCTGAACACTGACATCAAGTCTGTCAAAAGAATCATGAAGAAGGGCCGTAATTATTGATGTAAGCCCCAGTCCCATTTCTCCTGCTATGATCCGTGCAACGGAAAGTGCATGAAGTATCTGAGGTTCACCTGTAAGTATGATATTATCACCGCAGGATTTTATTGCCAGGTCGAGAGCTTTTCTTATCCTGGCAACGTCTTCAGGATCAACAGTATTTTTTGCTGCCTGCAGCAATGCATTGTATCCTGTCTGTATCGCATTTGATTCCACCACCGGCAACTGGTTTTTTCCTGTGCAAGTAAACAAATTATACCCAACAAAAAAAAATCCCCGGGTTTTTCTGGGACTCCCGGGGATTTCAGCAGTTTCAACGATTACTTATCTGAACGAGAGCCCCAATCCTGCCGACAGCACATTATATTGAGCCCTTGTATAGTCGGCATTGAATGTAAATATGGCGAGCTTAATCCTGAAGCCAATATTTGCCCTCAGTCCGGAGAAGTTCTGAATATCCAGTTTTTCAAAATCATCATCAGTTTTAACACCGCTGTCATTATATTCAGCATAGGGAGCGCCTGCTCCGGGTGTAACAAGCACCGGCAGCGGATAATGTCCGGTCAGCTCAATGAGTGTTCTGGTCCTGCTGTAGCCCAGGCCTCCGTAAAATGAGATCACCGGCAGGTTGAATGATCCGATAGCGCTTATATTCAAGGCTTCAAATGTAGTCGATAAATTCTGGTCGTTGAAATAAGTATCAGGATTAATTGATGTTGAATAATTCTGAGGAATCGATGGATCCGGTTCAAGACTGAAAGGTACATTCACGTTCATTCTTGTATATCCTGCAAAAACCGAAGCATCCACAGGCAGGAACTCGTTCCCCGGAATGTACTGCATGATGCTGTGCATCAATCCAACACCCCATAGCATTACATCTGCTTCCTCGATTGGTAATCTCGGAACAAATCTTAGTTTCAGATCAGTGCCGAGCGGAAGTCCTACACCGACCTGCAAGGTAGGTGCCGGAATGTATCGCCAGTTAACACCGGGAGGAAGATTAAATTCTGCCAGGGTTACACCGCTTATTGAATAGGTCATTTCCGGACCATCAGTTTCCGGTCCTGCTATGGTCGGTGAACTGCCTGTGCCTGTCAGTGAAGATGAAAGGCCAAGGGAAGATATATCAAATTTAGTTGCGGATTCAGGGACAATCCCGACATTGAATCCTAAATTAATATCAAATCCACCGAACTGATGGGGTTTGGCAGTATTAAACCAACTGCCGTTCAATCCGGTTCCGAAAGCATTAGCCCAGGGAGTAATGTAAGCTTCAATCAGCTTAAGGCCATCGGCCGGTGCACTCCTCAAAAAATCGACATTATCCAGCTGGGAAAATGCAACAAAGGATGAAAGAGCTGCCCCGATCATCACAGTCATAGATCGTCTGAAAAAAATCCTGGTCATAACTGCCTGATTTAGTTTTTATTTTAAATGATTAAAAATATATTAAAACTGTATATCACAGCTCTTAGTTTATAAACTCATGTTATTAGTTATTAACAAAACAGGCTGTTAAAAGGTTGCTTGATTATTAAAAAAATGTATAATGACTACTTCTTTTCTACGTCTTCAAGCTGTTCAAGTTCTTCAATACCAAGTGTTTTAGACAGATTTGAAAGTTCTTTAAGATTGATATCCCCCCTGATGGAAATAAGCGTGTTTCCCTCCCTGCCTCCGGAGATCATCAACAGTTCCGATACCCTGTCACCATTCTGGCGGATAAGGAATTTTGTTACTTCAGGTCCTTCCTGTACGACCATCAGCTCTTCATAGACTGAGAAATCGAGTTTTTTCCTCAGTTCCTGATAAAAATTCAGTTTCCCTGTTGCCAGAGAATCATTCTCCGACAGTATCCTGATGGACTTTAACCTGAACATGATACTTTCAGGCTTGTTGGATTTTGCTTCCATTCCGGCCAGCATACTTAACATCTTGCCGGAGATGAATACTGATGTAAATCCTTCTTTTTCAGAGTACTTATCGAACAGTTCATCGATAGGGTTGGTCTGGGCGCTTATTACTCCGCAAATCACCAATGCTGCGATAATCAAAAATGACTTCTTCATATTTTGTATCAATTATTATAATATTATTTCTGTTTGTTACTGTTTACTTTTCTGTTTCTTTATTTCTTTTTCCCTCTGTTACCGGAAACTTACCGGAAAGTCCGATTCGCTTTAATCCATTTGACATGGCAGAAACCGAACGGTCAATTGACCTTTTACTTATGCGGGCTGTACTGTTTATTTTGCTGATAGGCTGCAATGCTATTGTCCCTCTGTTCAGCTTAACAGAAACATAATTCAGTATTTTCATGGTTTCGGCATAGGCGATCTGCGGATCGGAAAAGGAATCTGCCGGTTCTCTCTCCTGAAAGAAAATAAACCAGGATCCGACCAGGATAAGGATTGCTGCAGCCGCACTTAAAGCTGAGATATATCTTATTCTGAAAATTCTCTTCCTTTCATCTGTCTCCAGATCATCAACCGCTTTTATTATTCTCTTTTCAAAATCATCTGAAGGAGCAATTTCTGAGCGGACATAATGGCGGAAAATATCCTTTTCGGCCTCATAACCCGGCAAGGTCTCATTTCCGGAAAAGTACTGCTTCAGCTCCTTCTCTTCTTCAGGAGATGTATTTCCTTCATAATACTTGTTCAGCAGTTGTCTCAGCTTTTCCTCTTTCATGCGAAAATAATTATATTATATTATTGTAAATTAAGTTGTTCGCATGGAACCTTCATTATTTTCATTTTCTTGTTGTCCCGCCTTAGGCGGGATGAAGGTTTCATGTGTATATTTTAAATATTTCTCTTTTATCATACTCCGTGCCCTTGACAAGGTCACCCTCAGAGTATTTACGTTTACATTTCTTTGCCGGGCGATCTCCTCATAGGATAATCCGTCAATTTCCCTCAATTGTACAACTTCCCTGTACAATGGAGGAAGATCTTCAATGATGCTGTCAATTATCTGCTCATTCTCAGCCTCTACCATTTGTTCAAATGGTGACGGAGAAGTATCATGATTCATTATCTCTGATCCCTTATCATTGTCGATATGTTTCCATTTCCTGAGCATATCTATGCAACTGTTTTTCGTCATTGTTACTGCAAGTGCTCCTGCATCGTTATATTCATCAAGCTTCTTCCCCATCATCCACATCTTCATAAATACATTCTGAACAACATCTTCAGCTTCCTGCTGATTCCGGAGGATCCGGAAAGCTATTATGAACAGCTTTCGGTTTTGTGTATGAATTAAATCATTAAATGCATTCCGGGTCATCAGGAGAAAAAGCTAACAGCATATTCTCAGCAAAGATAAGAACATTGAAATTCAGTGTCAGTTATTCACAAGACCGGTACCATTATCTTTTTTGATTTTTTCTGCGAATCTCTCTGCTTCCTTAAAAGTCATATCTCCCTTGACCTGGATCAGCACATTATCTTCACCTCCGGCAACTATCAGGAACTCCTTAAAACTTCTTCCCACAGTCCGGACGAGCATTATCAGGTCCTGATCAGATTCATTAACTTTCATGAACTCCTCGTAATTCCTGCGGTCAAGCTCTTTTTCGACCAGGTGGTAGAAATTACCGACTTTCATATCATCATCCTCCTGAACCAGGATCCTTATGCTGGTAATGTCTGCCGGCCAGCAGTCCCGGTCATTGTCATCATCATTACAAAGGGCTTTTGCCAGCTTCAGAAGGTTTCCGTTAATGGTAACTGTAACGAAACCGTGGTTGCCGGCATACTTGTTAAACAGTGCATCTACCGATCTTTGTCCAGATCCGGGCAGGGTCAGTGCCAGGGTTACAAGTGCAAAAAACAATCTTCTCATAGCAATATTAATAAGGTTATATAACTGATTTTTCAGGAAGACGTATAACACAAGAATTCATTACAATAAAGTCCGGATTATTTATTAAATTACAGATTGAAAAGGAAGCTTATATTTGCATTAAATCAAAAATATCCTACCTTTGCACACGCAAAAAAAGGATTCAGTAGCTCAGCAGGTAGAGCACATCCCTTTTAAGGATGGGGTCCTGGGTTCGAATCCCAGCTGGATCACAAGCCAAACGATGCTCCGCCAGGAGCATTTATTGTTTTATGAGCGGAATAAAACGACAGTTTTAATTCCGCGAAAAAAACAATAAATGACAAGTCCTGCCAAAGGCGGGACGGCATCGTTTGGCTTGTCAGACCCCCCTTAAGGGATCATGAGCTTGCGAATAATCCCAGCTGGATCACAAGCCAAACGATGCTCCGTCAGGAGCATTTATTGTTTTATGAGCGGAATAAAACGACAGTTTTAATTCCGCGAGAAAACAATAAATGACAAGTCCTGCCAAAGGCGGGACGGCATCGTTTGGCTTGTCAGACCCCCTCTTAAGGG
>Ga0102851_10000673_pt1 | contig 17968 bp, 16 predicted proteins | sample Mud3Dept3metaG_FD_79558 | JGI IMG/M metagenome (GOLD analysis project Ga0102851, IMG submission 79558) | Freshwater wetland microbial communities from Ohio, USA, analyzing the effect of biotic and abiotic controls - Mud 3 Core 4 Depth 3... | ecosystem: Environmental > Aquatic > Freshwater >... | reverse complement strand
ACTTCCTCTATGTCTGCCTGGACAACGAAGCTTACATGAATACCGGCATCCAGTCGAGCTCGTCCACGCCGTCAGGCGCCTGGACCATCACTACCCCTACGGGCAGGCGGGGGAGAAAGAAGCGGTTCATGGATATCATCGCAGCCCATCGTATCCCTTACGCGGCAACAGTATGCATGGGCTTCCCCGAAGATCTCATGGAAAAGGTGGAGAAGGCAAAGCAATTCAAAGGGACACGATTCATCCATGCCCTGACCCCATGCCCGACGGGCTGGAGGATGGGCGAAGGCCTCACGGCAAAGGCAGGGATACTCGCTGTCGAGACAAATGTGTTCCCTCTTTATGAGGTGGTAGACGGGGACGAGTATCGCATTACCCATGAACCACAGGGTCTTCCGGCGAGCGAGTATCTGAAGATCCAGGGACGATACGGCGAGATGACCGAAGAGCAGATCGCCGAGACACAAAAAGAGGTGGACAAGAACTGGAATAGACTGCTAGCGCGGACAAAGGGGATATGCTGAGCCCAAACGTCTGAAAGAAGGAAAGGCTCAACTCAAAAAACAAGGGAGGTGTGCAATGAAAAGGATGTCCAGGTTTCCGTTAGTGGTGGTTCTATGCGCTTTCTCGCTGTTGTTTCTGACACACGGTTTGGTGAAGGCCGAAACCATTACTCTGAAAGGGGTGACGGCGTGGCCAAAAAATATCGGCCACAGCAAGGGAATGCTTACCCTGGTGGAAGTCCTTGATGAAATGGTCGCCAAGCAGGCTCCTGGCGAACTGAAAATCCAGTATGTGGGAGGCCCCGAATCGGTCAAGACGAGCGACCAGGTGCAAGCGGTGCAACGCGGCATGGTCGATATCGCGAACACGTCAGGCGCCTATTACACCCACATCCTCCCCGACATTGACGCACTGAAGATGACCGAGTGGACTCCGGCGGAGGAACGCACAAACGGTGTCTTTAACTACCTGGTCGGTCTTCACGAAAAGATTGGGATACGGTATCTCGGCCGGACCGGAGCGAATATCAAATTTCACCTGTACATGAACAAACCGATGAAGGCCGCCGACCTGAAAGGGCTCAACATCCGGGTCTCACCTCTCTATCTGCCGGTGATCAAAGGTCTCGGAGGTAATCCCGTGGTTATCGCGCCAACGGATGTCTACCAGGCCTTGGAGAGGAACGTTGTCGATGGCTACGGCTGGCCGGCAGTAGGCATCACGGACTGGGGGTGGCAGAAGGTCACCAAGTATCAGATTGAGCCCGGGTTTTACCTGGTGGGAGATGTGATGCTCATGAACATGGCGAGCTGGAACAAGCTGTCAAAGAAGCTTCAGGACATGTTGACACAGGCCGTAATCGAGTCAGAAAACCGGACCATGGCGTTCTGGAAAGAACGTTCCCAGAACGAAGCCCAGGTCCTGGCCAAGGCAGGCGTGCAGGTACTTCCATTGCCCCCGGCGGAACAGACCAAGCTCCTGCAAGTAGTCTACGAGGAAAGCTGGAAAGACTTGACGCAGAAGGCGCCAAAGACGGCGCCAGAATTGAAAAAGCTCCTTACCAAAGCAAAATAGGTGGAGGGCAGAGTCCTTATCGTTAGAGGACACGCGGTGCTCGCGGAACCCGGATAGTGGTCATCGACCGTGTCCGGAGCAAATCAATCGGAGGAACTGACGTATGATTGGGCGAAGGCTATGTTGCTTTGCACTCTTGGCGGTCCTGGTCTCTTTTGCGAGTTTGGCTGCGGCGCAGGACAAGATCCTGTACCAGAAGCAGTCGCCATACAGCCTGGTAGTTGTCACCGAGGATGATCAGGGGATGCGCACCCTGCGTTTCGGCACCGGGGGCGTGCGTCAGAGTGTGGCCAAGGTCGGGGACCCGGACCATCTGGAGCTTCCCTATGCGCCGGTCATGCTGTCAGGGCTTGCGCTCTGTCCCGAGCCAAAGCGGGTGCTCGTCGTAGGGCTGGGGGGTGGTTCCATACCCAGCTTTCTCCACAAGCACTATCCAAAGACGCGGGTCGACGCTGTGGAGATCGATCCGGTTGTCGTGGAAGTGGCCAAGCAGTTCTTTGGGCTCAACGAAGATGAAACGCTGAAGACCTACGTGCAGGATGGCCGGCAATTCATCGAGGAACGGCCCAACACGTATGACATCATCTTCCTGGACGCGTTCGGCTCGGAGAGTATCCCCTATCATCTGGCCACGCGGGAATTTCTCCAGGCCGTACGACGGTCGATCACGGCTCAAGGGGTCGTGCTGGCCGATGTCTGGGGTCCCGGCGCGAACCGGCTCTACCCCTCAATGGTGCGCACTTACCAGGAGGTCTTTGACGAGTTGTACGTGCTCGAGGTGCAGGGCTCAGCAAACAGGATCCTGATTGCCCTTCCTAAGAAGCTGAGGGTCTCGCGCGAGGAGCTGGCGCAAAGGGCCGGCGCGATCTCGAAACAGAAGCAGTTCCGGTTCGACATGGCGGAGCTGGTTACCTATGGGTACCAGTACGCGGACGAAAAGGACCCAACCTCTCAAGTGTTACTCGACAAGAAGTAGGCGCAGCATCGCCAAGGAAGGCCCTGGGGTCAGGCCTTGCCTTAACACCTTTTTTCATGCCTGCCTCACGCAGGGTCAATTTAGTGTTTGAGAGCCCGGGTAAGGAGCAAAGCGACGGCGCTCAGCGTGCCACACAGAAGAAAGGCCAGCTGATACTTTTGGAGGAGATCGAAAATATATCCCGCCATGAAAGGCCCCATCCCCCCTCCAATGGTAAATCCACAAGAAACAATGCCGAGGAGAAGCCCGTGGCAACGGAGTCCGAAGAGGTCTGCGACAAGGGGGGACTCGCACGTGACGCATGCGCCGAAGGCGAAGCCGAACAGCACGGCAAAGAGCAACAATAAAGGCAGGGTTCCGGAAAAGGCAACAAGGAAGAGCGAGAAGGCCATTATCGCGAAGCCGAGGATAAAACCGTTGCGGCTCCCGATTTTGTCGAGCACCTTACCGAACAGAATCCTTCCCGCGATGCACGCTATCCCTATCGCTGCAATGACATTCGCCGCGGTTGCTTGAGAAAAGCCGAGGTCGGTGACGTGGGGCGCCATATGGACCATAACCGAGAAGATAGAGAAGCCCAGACAGAAGATCACTCCAAAAAGAGTCCAGAACTGCCGCGATCTGATCGCGTCATGGAAGTCGATCCCTTCCTGCTGGATGCCTGGAACTTGTTCTCCTGTCCCGTTACCTGCCGACCCACCGGTGATATGGCCTGGCGCCCGTCTGAGTGGGAGAGCAGCCAGCACCATGACGACAAAGATGGTGACACCAAGGGTCGCAAATGAGGCGCGCCACCCGTAGCGAGAAATAAGGAGACCTGCAAGCAGAGGACCGATAACGCTACCGAGCCCTGTGCCCGACGCGACGATCCCGGTCATCATTCCTCTTCTTCGTACGAACCATCGAGCTGTAAGTGTCATCATCGGGGCAAAGGAACCACCCATGCCGATACCGATTACAATGGAGAAGAAGAGATAGAGCTGCCACAGGGCATTGAGCTGTGACATCAGAAGATAGCCTGCGCCAAGGAGCAGGCCGCAGAGCGTCATGACGAGGCGAGGCCCGAACCTGTCGGTTAGCGCGCCCATTGCGATCGCAAGCAGGCCTTGTATAAAGGAGCAGAGGGAGAAGGCGCCTGCTGTTACTGCGCGCGTCCACCCAAACTCCTTCAGCACCGGCTTGAAAAAGATACCGAACGAATAGAAACCCATCCACATGACCGTCATGAGCAAAAAGGCGCTCGAGACGATTACGTAGCCATACCTATTCTCGTCCGGAGAGACATCGGTTGTAATGTAAGCAGCTTGATGCGGTTGTCGGCTCAACTCTTTCACTTCAGCGTATCAGGGTAGATTAGCATAAGAGAAGTGTGGGGCGATAGCTGGAGCAGGGATGTAGACTCGGGGGCTACTGGGAATTTTTTTCCTCGGGGAATCGTTTGCCTACTCGTAGCTTCTCCAAAAGAATTTCCTTGAGCGTCTCGCTGAGGGACAGATAAGGGCATAAGAGCGCCATCATAATCAAGTCCTCAGTGCAGACCGAAGACGCAGAGCCTCGGACGGTGATTCCAGACCCATGGCAACAGCACGTTTCTTGCAACCCGGTTTCGGAATCACAGGAGGATGCTGTCTAATACCATGGTGACGAGGATACGGGGAACATGTTTCTTCTGAAGGCACAATGGGAGCTTCTCGGCTTAAAGGCCCCTGTTTTTTCCTGGATTGTTTCGGCTGGTCTGCTCACTTACTGCATCTGGGTTTATCTCAAACATCGCGAGGAATCGAGACATCGCGCGTCGATCATTTATAGCGCGGAACGAAAGCTGGAATGGCTGCGCGGCAGGGATGCCACAGGAGCGGGGAACGGCATCTCCCGCCAGGTTTACGCTACAATTTCTGAGATCTTTAACGGCGCGCCTTTGCTGCGAACCCAGTGGCAGCGCATCTCCTCTTCCATCATCAGGACGTCAGATAAGAAAGGCGAGGACCGATTCTGGATCAGCGAAGAGGTAGGCAGCCTCTTCAAGGAAACAAGTGTGATAGACAATCAGGCGTACAAGACTGCGCCCACCATCATAACCGGAGTGGGCCTCCTTGCGACCTTCCTTGCGATCCTCGTTGCCCTTCTCGATGTAAAGCTCTCCGATAACAAGGTCCAGGGCCTGGATCTCCTTGTCCATGGGCTGTCGGGAAAGTTCCTGTCGTCCGTTGTTGCCGTGGCGTGCGCTACTCTGCTTGTCTATGCCGAGAAGGGAGTGATGCGTCCTGCCCGGCAAGCGGTCACAGCGCTTACGATGACGCTCGGCAGTCTATTACCTCGCCTGGTACCTGCTCAAATATTGTCTGATCTCCACAGGGAAATTGTCGAACAGTCAAACGCATTTCGGTCGTTCAACACTGATCTCGCCCTCACACTGAAACAAGGCGTTGGAGAGGCCCTCGGGCCGACCCTCCAGAGAATGGCAACCGCTGTCGACGACTTACGCCGCTTCCATCCTGCCCTGTCGCCGAGAGATCTCGAACAATCTTTTGAGTCATCTCTGGTGAAGGTGGGCGATCGGTTTATCAATTCATTCGCCGGCAACACGCAGGGGCAGCTCAACCAGGTAACGGAATCGCTGGCAAGCACGGCGAGGCTCCTCGAGCAGATGAACAGTCAATTCGTCATGAATCAAAACGCTTTCAACGATTTGATACGCGTCGCAAAAAATGTAACTACCGATCAGACAGTGGCCCGTGAGAATCAGATCGAGCAGTTGACGGGCGTGCTCACCGAACTTATGAGCAGGCTACAGGAGAAGACGCAGGATTCGATCGGATCGATGCAGAAGTCACTGACAGCGATTACCGGAGATATATCGAGTAAGGTGTTGGACCTCTCGGCGCACATGGCCGTTACGGTTGAGGAGGCATCCGAAAGATCGAGCAAACGTGCGAAGGAGGTGCTGGACGAGGCCGGCTCGCTCAGTGCACGAAGCGCACAACACCTGGCGCGGCTGCTCGAAATGCACGCCGGTGAACTCAATGGGATAGGGGATCTCAGGAGCCTGCTCGATGGTACGCTCAGAGAATTCACCGCCTCGATTAACAGGCATGGTAAGGCAACCGAGGACCTGCAGAAGCTTGCTTCAGAAGTGAGCGCCGGCATCACATCGTTGAGCCAGATCGCGAAATCGATCAGGGAGACCCAGGAGGTGGCTGTCCGGATTTCGTCATCCGCTTCCGGCCAGATAGACTCATTGAAGAATTTCACCGAGAACCAGCAGGCAGTATGGGGTAAGGTCCAGACATCGATGTTGCAGTACGAGAATGTCTTTGAGAAGGTTGAGGGCCATGCCAAGGATCTGCTCACTCAGATCGCCCAGTTCCTCGGCGGCTATTCTGACATAACCCAGAAACATTTTATCCACCTTACCTCAGCCGCAGACAACTTCATTTCACAGGCTACCGGACGGCTTTCCGGCTCGATCGATGAGCTGGGGGAGCAGCTTGATGAGTTGCAGAGCGCGGTTGCGAGCATAGCACGTGCGTCACAATCGGTGCGATAAATGGTAGCTCATCCCGAGACCGGCTCAGGCATCTCGAATTCGTTCATCGACCTCATGACGTCGCTCGCCGTAATCTTCATCTTGCTGCTGTGCGCGTCTCTCAATAATGCACAACAACAATCAGAGACGACGAGAAACTCCGTCCTCGCCGAGGTACAGAGAGCCTTGAAGGATTTTGCGGCAGGGGGAATGGAAGTGAAGTCAGACCCGAAGGACCCGCTGGGCCTTCTAATTCTGGTACCTGAAGACCTCCTGGCATTTCAACTGGACCGCGCCGACATATCACCCAATGGAGAGCTTTTCTTAAAGGCTTTCATCCCGAAACTCTCCAGGACCGTCTGCTCGCCGAGGTTTGTGAACGAAATCAACTCGATTGTTGTCGAAGGACATACCGATTCTTCCGGCACGGCTCAGCATAACTGGGAACTCAGCCAGAAAAGGTCAATGTCCGTCGTCCGGACAAGCTTGAGTATCCTGAACACGGATGAGATGGAAACGGAGAGGACGTACTTCCTGCGCTTATTGTCTGCCAGCGGCAGAGGCAGTGCGGAGGTTGTCACCGGTCCCGGAGGGACGGAGAATGCACCCTTGAGCAGACGGGTTGTGTTTAAGATCCGAGTCCGTTCCCTGGAGCAGAAACCTCTGCTTGAGGTCCTCGAAACGGAGAGGGGGTAACTATGCACCAGGTTCAAGAGAGCGGCGAGATCTCCCTCGATGACCTGAATCTTCTCATCAGGAAAACAGGCAGCGAGATGCGGAGATTTGTAAAGTCTCTTAGCGCGCAACCGGCCGATACCCTCTTTCAGAACCTGCGCACCACGGTAGAGAAAATAGGCTCTTCACCGGTTCGACGCCCCCCGCCACTCGAAAGGTATATGCTCCAGTGGAGCGACTTCGGATCGGGAACAATAAAGGACCTTGACAGGGGTACGATGCGGTACCTGTGCTGGGAACCGGATATCGCTACGAGTAATCAATTTCTCGCGCATCTCGAGAGTTCAGGCATGGAGCTCACGAGACGCCCTCTTGAAGGCCTAGTCCGCTCGTGCCACAGCAAGTGGGAGGGCTCTTTTCCCAGGAGCCAATCAGTTGAGATAATAAGAAAGCTTGTCGTCCGCCATGAGAGGCCAAACCCTGTCATTCTGAAATGGAAGTCTAATCTCGATGCGATCCTTGGCGAGGATGGTCCCGAAATACTTGCCCGGAACCTTGTTGACGGCCAGAAGAGTCTTCATGTTTGCCTGAGCGAGTGGTATCTTGAATCGAATTCTCCGTTTGTTCGCAAACTAGTGGAAGCAGCCACTGTCAGGTTCCGCAGGCAGCTTGGTACTGCTTCCGGGGATGTGATAGCGCTTCTCTTCAGGGAGCTTCTGCCGTGGCCGGGCTGGGACCTGTCGGTACTCAAGAGAGAAGTTGGTGCGTGCATTCTCCATGAGGCCGTTACCGGCAAGATCCAGGAGATGCTTAAAACGTTTGTCTTGACCCACAAGGAACTAGGCGATCCCCGGGTGCCGGCCAACCAGATACGATGGATTGAGGTGCCCCAGAGGGCCAGGGACCGGCTTCTTAAGTGGTTATGCAAGGAGAAGGAGGTCTTTTTCCTCGATCACGTGTATCGGGAAGATGTGGGGTGGGGGTGGCAACGGCGCGACGACAGCGCTGGCTCAGTTCGGATCGGGTATCCGGCGTAGCCGACCTTCTCTTCGTCTTCCGTATTGGTATACTTGGCGGACTTGGCCCACGTCAAGCGAGTTGCGGTTGGCATCCTGATAGGTTACAATCGGGCTATGATGCGCACCTGGATGGCAGCGTTAATCGTAGCCGGTCTCTTCTTTCACGGAGCTGCTTCGGCGGATATCTATTCCTGGATAGATGATGGGGGCGTTCAGCATTACACAGCGGAGTTCAGCAGCATTCCCGAACCCTACCGTTCCAAGGCCCAGCGGCTTTCTCTTCCAGCGGCTGCCCCTGCTCAGCCTGAACTGAAGACTGAGTCGTCTCCCAAGGGCCCGAGCACAATTCCTTTCTTACCGGGCTCACCCATTCTCGTTAACGCCAGGATCAATGGGGTTGGGCCGATCACGCTGATTCTTGACACCGGCGCCGAGCGCACCATGATTCTGCCTTCGGTTCAGGCAAGGGCAGGGCTTTCCGTTGAGAATACGCCGCCCAGCATCCTTAGCGGCGTCACCGGAATGGCGTACGCACAGAAAGCCTGGGTAAATTCCATTGAAGTGGGCGAAGTCAAAGTGGGGCCTCTCCTGGTTATCGTTTATGAGAGCAACTTGCAAGGCGCCGATGGTTTGCTCGGCCGTGATTTCCTGGCCAGCTTTAACGTGACGATTGACCCGAAACAGCAACTCGTGACGCTCACACCACACTAATTCAATCGCTCTGGCAGCGCACCCGATACGCACGGGAAGATGGGAGCTGCCTTTGACAATGCCCGCGACGCAGGATAAAGTTATTCTATTTTCAGATTAGGACAGTAAGACGAGTTGACGACCCCCGTTCTAAACAAGGTGGGCGAGCGGGAACGGAAAGGAGAGGGCGCGTGAAACCATCAAATTGTTTTGTGGGACCCATGCTGACCGACCTGTACGAACTCACCATGGCATACGGGTACTGGAAGAAAGGCAAAGATAAGGACAAAGCAGTCTTCGACCTTATCTTCAGGAAGAACCCGTTCGGGGGCGAATTCACGATCTTTGCAGGGCTCGAAGAGATCATCCGTTCTCTTGATTCATTCAGGTTTACCGAGGCTGACATCAAGTTCCTGCGAGACGGCACCGTGCATGAAAAACAGGAACTGCAGATTCTTTTTGAAAGCGGTCTGAAGAATGGTTTCGTGAGGGAGACCTCTAACGGCCTTGAGCAGTTGGGTTTCGACCCCTGGGGGGCGGAGCGCTGGGAGCCGGCGGAATACCCACGCGACGATCTGCGGGTGCCCGGGCCGTTGCGACAGTGCGAGCCCGCTTTCTTTGACTGGCTCAAAACGCTCAATTGCTCGGAACTCAAGATGTACGCTGTTCCGGAAGGCACGATCGTTTTTCCCCGAATTCCGCTTATCCGGGTGGAGGGGCCGTTGGCCATCGCCCAGATGCAAGAAACGACTTTCTTGAATCTGACAGGTTTTCCGAGTCTCATGGCGACGAATGCCGCCCGTTTCAGGTTGGCTGCCGGCCACGACAAGGGACTTATTGAGTTCGGTCTTCGCAGGGCCCAGGGGCCCGATGGAGGCCTTTCCGCTTCCAGATACAGCTACATCGGAGGATTCGACGCTACAAGCAATGTACTCGCCGGCAAATTGTTCGGGCTTCCCACAAAGGGGACCATGGCGCATTCATATGTCAGTTCTTTTTCCGGCCTGGAAGAGGTTGCCAGTCCTTACCTGGCTGGATCGGACGGTAAGGAACATGATTTCCTCGACCTTGTCCTTCAGTATCGCCGTCGACTCGGCTATAACCCGACCAACGAGGGGGAGCTCGCAGCGTTCGTCTCGTATGCCCAGGCGTTTCCTGAGGCTTTCCTGGCACTGGTCGATACGTATGACACGTTAAAATCCGGCGTGCCGAATTTCATTTGTGTCGCCCTGGCATTGATCCACATCGGATATAAGCCCATGGGCCTCAGGCTGGATTCTGGCGATCTGGCTTATTTTTCAAGAGAAGTCAGACAGGTGTTCCGAGGCATCTCCGAACAATTTTCAATCGAATCCTTTGGCGGGCTCGCCATTGTGGCAAGCAATGAAGTCAACGAATCGATCCTCCTCTCTCTGAGACAACAGGGACACGAGGTTGATGTTTTCGGCATAGGGACGCATCTCGTGACATGCCAGGCCCAGCCGGCCCTCGGATGCGTCTACAAGCTGGTTTCCGTCGATGGACAGCCCAGGATCAAGCTTTCTGACGAGGCCGATAAGATGACGATCCCGGGCAGGAAAGACGCATACAGGCTTGTCGGCGAAGATCGAGGCCCTTTGGTAGACCTGATGATCGAGGCAGGCAAATCTGCTCCAAGAGTCGGGGAGAGAATTCTCTGTCGCCACCCCTTCAGCGAAGCGAAGCGAGCCTACGTTGTACCGAAAGATATCATCCCTCTCCACAGATGCGTTTGGGACGGACGCCAGACCTACGCCTTTCCCTCTCTCGATACCATTCGCGAATACGTGCGTAACCAGCTTGCCGTGATGCGGCCGGACCATCTGAGAGCTATCAACCCGACCCCTTACAAGGTCTCGGTGAGTGAAGACCTCTACCGGTCCATGCGCGAAATCTGGATGCAGGAAGCCCCCATCGCTGAGATCAGTTAGCGGTCAAACTTTTTCTTGCACACATAATTTCAGGGTAGTAGAATCGAGGCGCACGGGTCAGGAGTGTGCGACTCGACAAGAAACCAAGGAGGTTGGATCATGGTCATTGCAAGGACGAGGCGGGCTGGGTCGAGGCCCGCAGGCGGCAAAATGGCACTCACTCTCGTATGTGTGATTGGTTTTCTGTTCTTTGCCTGCGTGGGGGCTTCATTTGCCCAGATACCGTTCACACTGAAACCAAAGACCGCTGACGAGGCCATCGATCAGCTCGTCTGGGCGAACAGGATACTGGCGAATGAGGGCATCTTCGATTTCCTGGGTCACATCAGCGTCAGGAACCCGGAGAATCCAAAGACCTTCTTCATCTCCCGCGGTATCGCTCCTGAGACGGTCACGAAGAAGGACATCCTCGAGGTTGACCAGGAAGGCAAGGTGCTGACGAAGAACCCGCTCGGTAATCCCTATTCCGAACGTATCATTCACGCGGCCATCTACAAGATGCGGCCCGAGCTCAACTCGGTGATCCACGCCCACCCGCAGGTAGTCGTGGCTTTTACCATCTCCGAGGTGCAATTCAAGATGGTCGCCCACCCCTTGTCCATCTTCTATGAGGGTATTCCCTATTTCGACGGTTATATCTTCAAGAAGGGGAACGGCGGCATGCTGATCCAGACTAAAGAGGAAGGCGACCTGGTCGCCAATGCGCTGGGCCCGAAGGCAATCGCCATGTGGATGAAAGGGCACGGCTACAACGTCACGGGACCGAGCATCCCGAACGCCGTGCGGGCAGCCATCGAGCTCCGGGACGGTGTGAACATACTCATGACCGCAGCACAATTCGGCAAGGTGTGGTCGATGAGCTACGAGGATGCCAAGTATTCAGCGAGCGTGCTCGGCACGCCGGAACGGGCGTGGGGTGCGTGGCTCAACCGCGTGAAGAAGAACATGCCGGATATGAAAACAACGCCGTAAGCGAAATGGCGCTATAAGGGGAAGAGACGAAGAATGAGCCGGGTCCCCAGAGGCGAGATCTCAACACGGAGCGGTCGGGTGGCCGGCACTACTACCGCTGACGGCAAGGTCCAGATCTTCAAAGGCATCCCGTATGCTGCGCCTCCCATCGGCCCCCTGCGCTTCCGTCCGCCGCAACCGGTTACATCCTGGTCAGGGGTGCGGCCTGCGACGCAGTTTGGACCCCGCTCTATTCAACCGACCAGGTCCGAACGATCGATCGGCTACTTCGGGGCGGAACCCGAGAGCGAAGACTGCCTGTATCTGAACATCTGGACGGGAGGACCAGGCAGGCGTCCTGTCATGGTCTGGTTTCACGGCGGCGCCTTCTATCTCGGCTCCGGTTCGTTGCCGCTCTTCGATGGGGAGGAACTGGCGCGGGCGGGCGTGGTCCTGGTCACCGTAAATTATCGCCTTGGAAGATTGGGATTTCTCGCTCACCCCGCATTGAGCCGGGAATCTGGCTACGGTGCGTCGGGGAACTATGGGCTCCTCGACCAGGTGGCCGCGCTGGAGTGGGTGCGGGAGAATATCGCGTTCTTCGGCGGCGATCCGGGGTGTGTCACCCTGTTCGGCCAGTCAGCCGGGTCGGTGAGCGTTGCCTGCATGATGTCCACGCACCTTGCCAAAGGTTTGTTCCACCGTGCGTTCGGCCAGAGTGGTGCGCTCTTTGCTCCTGCCGCGCCCACGAGCGGCACCGGCGATTCTATACAGAGGCTGGACGACGCGGAACGCTGCGGACTGGAACTGGGGCGCGCTCTGGGTGCCTCGACAGCAGCGGAACTGCGCTCTATCCCTGCTCGGGGTCTCCAACTCGCGCGGCCCGACCAGGGGGACAACGCAACGTACGATCCTTCGCATGTTCCCAGAGGCGCCTTTGACACGGCGTACCCTATCGTTGATGGCTATGTGCTTCCGGACACCCAGTACGCGATCTTTGTACGGGGACGCCAGCATGACGTGCCCGTTCTCACCGGCTCAACGGCCAACGAAGGTGCAACAATGCCGCGGGCGTGGTCCTTGAACCAGTTCCTCGCTGAATCGCGAAACGAGTTTGGTGAGTTGTTCGAGTCGTTCCGGAAATTATTCCGTGCGGAGAATGACGACGAGGCACAGGACGCGAGCCAGGCTGCGTTCGGTTACAGGAATTTCATCTGGCAGAACTGGACCTGGGCGCGCATGCACGCGCAGACCGGTCGATCCAAGACTTTTTACTACCGCTTTGTCCGCGTACCACCGGTTCCGCCCGGCACCGACTTTCACGAGAACAGGGGAAGCAAGCTCGGCGCCTTTCACGGCGGCGAGATCCCGTATGTGTTCCGCAACCTGAAGGCAAGAAATTGGCCGTGGCAGGAGATCGATCGGCAACTCTCTTCATCGATTTCTTCTTATTGGCTGCAATTCGCGGCCACGGGCGACCCGAACGGCAAAGGGCGCCCTGAGTGGCCTGCCTTCTCAGTAACGGCGCCACAGGCGATGATCTTCGGAGACGAGGTGAAAATGGGCAGCATTCCGGACCGCGAGCGACTGGAGTTCTGGGACGCTTTCTATTCGCGCACGCGACGCCTTGAATAGCATGCGTCCTCTGTAAATGAATAAAGTGCCTCACAGCGTCGTCACCCTGGGCGTCGGCTATCAGAGGCGCAAGCATGATGCGTTGCAGCTCTAAATGCTCGCATCAACTGTTTGGTCGATTCATCGCATTCTTCTTGACCCTCAAACTCTTGCCTGTTCCAGCTTCAACTGCGTTCGGGCTTTATGATTCACCGCTTCAATGGCTTCAAGCGCTGATTGCTTTCACTATTTTTCTTGCGCTCAAAACAGCCCTCTGGGCCTTGCTGATCGGTTCTCATGCGATATGGTTTTTTGTAGGGAAATTCCTTCACCTTTGCAGGGAATTTCATACAGACAGATCGCTGGGAGGGGAGTTCCGATCCCGTGGTGATTATGCAAAGCAACAGTGAATACGGTCTCTTAGTAACCGTGGTGCTGGTGGTGAAGCTATGGAACAGAACTTGCGGTTGAAATTGGTGGTGGAATGTGCGAGTTGAAGGAAGATAGAGGCCAATCGACTCGGCACATTCTCATTAATCATTGGCCGCTAATGCATCCATTGCCACCTGTCGATGCACGATGAAATCATGAAGGAGTCCGCAATGCCATTCATACATCATACGAGCCCCAAGGAGAGGCTGTCCATTGTAATTCGGCCTGTATGCCCAAAATGCAAGAAAGAATTTATGCTCAACCTGAAGAATTATGCTCCTGGGAAGCATCATGCATGCTACGCGTGCGGTACTGTCACGCAATTCGATACTGCACTAGCGGAAAAGGTCCAAAAGCAGACCACGGACCTCGAGACTTCGATACAAGAGATATTAGAAACCTTTGGATCTGAATAGAATATAGGAAAACCTCATGCCCGTCCCCTTTGCCTTGACTATCCGGGCGCTCTGTATCGCGTCACCGCTGGAGGCCATGGCCATGGGCCCGCCCGTTGATGTTATTGAGAGTTTTCGCGCGCTGGTTTGAACCTTGGGAGGGTGATGGTGTCGGTAACATCATCAAACGTAACGTCTACTGGCATCCCTATCGTGATGTCCTCCGGTTTGCAGCCCACCACGTTACTTACTATCCGTATCCCTTCATCGAGTTGGATCACACCGACAACGTAAGGGACATCTGGTGCCCACTCCGGCGTCAGGGGCACACGGGCCACCGTGAATGTGTAGACCTCTCCTCTGCCGCTCGACGTATTCCAACGGGCCTTCAGGGAAAAACAGTTCGGGCAGATCGGACGGGGAGGATACCGATAGCTCCCACACTCTTCACATTGCTGTATAAGCAATTCATGCCTCTTGCAGGCCTCCCAGAATAAGACTGAATCGCTGTCCAGTATAGGCAAGGGCTTCTTGTATTCAGGCACGTGAATTACCTCCTGAGAACGAGCGTGGTGTGGGTGCTCAGGTCACCACCATTTCCACTCACCGCTGCGATTTCCGCGTCTGTCACCTGTGCAAGCCCGCCATCACCCCTGAGCTGCTTAACCGCCTCGGTAATGTGATTCATGCCGTCTATGTGGCCTTGAGAGAGGAGACCGCCGTGCGTATTTACCGGTATCCTGGCGCCCAATTCGATGTGCCCTTCTTCCACAAACGGGCCTCCCTCTCCCTTCTTGCAGAAACCGTAATCTTCCAGGGTGACTAACACGGTGTAGGTGAAGCAGTCGTACAGCTCCGCTACATCTATATCCTCCGGCTTCACGCCTGCCATCTCAAAGGCCATTCCGGCGGATTCTTTCGCAGCGGTGGTGGTCATGCTGGGGAACCAGCCGACACCTATGCCGGTATGGCCGTTCCCCATGCCCGATATGTACACAGGTGCGTGCTTGAGATGCCTGGCACGTTCGGAAGAGGTAACCACCACAGCGGCTCCACCATCCGTTACCTGGCAGATATCGAGCAGGCGAAAGGGATCGGCAAACATTCTGGAGGCAAGGTACTCCTTCATGGTTATGGGCATGCGCTGCTGGGCATTGTTGTTCATCGACGCATGTTTTCTGCAGGTGATCGCTACGGCGCCCAGTTGCTCGCTGGTTGTCCCGTACTCATACATATGTCTCCTGCAGGCCATTGCGTATGCGTGCGTGGGCATCAGCAACCCAAAGGGTTCCTCGTACTCCCGCGTGCGCGTCATGAAGTTCCACCCCGGCTTGCGTCCCTGGCTTCGCATGGCTTCACCAAAGGTGCAGACCACAACACTGCACAGCCCTGCCTGTATTGCCATGACTGCGTGTTGAACCATGGCAACAGGCGTTGCTCCACCCACATCCAGGTCTGCGGTGTACTTGAGGGACAGGCCCATCCTATTGCCCAGCAGGGTGCTCCATAAGAATGTGGGCTCAAAGTAGGGTTTCTGACTGAGGAGGCCGTCGACATCATCCTTGGTCAGTCCAGCGTCCTCGATAGCCAGCTTACACGCTTGGATATTCAAAGAGGCATTGGTTGACCCGGGAAAGACACCGAACCGTGTCTCGCCTATCCCGGCCACTGCGCACGTGTCTTTCAGATTAGCCATTCCAAGTTATCCCTTCCGGTTATCCATTCCAGTTACCCATTCAATGACATCCCCTTGATGCTTGCCATTCTTCATCGCAATTCTTGATCGATTGTAGTCGCGCTGAGTCGAGCCTGTCAAGGCGAACTTATCACATCAACTAATCGTCCAACTTATCTACGCGTCCCTGAAGCCGAGCCTCAAAGAGTACGCATCGGGCAGGATCTCTCTTTCGATGACGAAGCCCATCTTCTCGAAGAGGTGGAGCATCGCCCTGTTTTCCCGTAACACCTCTGCCGAGAAGGCAAGCAGGCCCTGCCTCCGCGCTGTTCGGGTCAGATGCTCAAGGAGTCCGATGCCGATGCCCTGGTTCTGATATTCGTCCTTCACCACGATCGCGACCTCTGCTGTGTGACTCCCTTCTCTCCCTCGATACTGCGCCACGCCGGCCACAATCTCTCTCTCCCTCTCCTTGACCACTGCCAGCATCACCATCTGTTTCGTGTAGTCGATGACGACGAAGAACTCCTGCAGGGCCTCATGCGGCAGGCCACGGCGCGTCGACATGAAACGCCTGTAAGCCGTTGTCTCGGACAGGGAATAGAAAAATTCTTTAAGGAGCGGCTCATCGCTTATCCGCACCGGCCTGATGAGAAGCTTCACGCCCGATTTCGAGGTGGTTAAGCGTTCCAGTTCTTCGGGATACTCCCCTCCCCTACCGCCGATGAACCGCTGATCCGAGTAGATCAGGGCCGCCCTCCTCGCCTCTTCGATGAGCGCAGGCCGAAACTTCGGGTGCGCTATGGAGATGAGGGCCATGGCCCGCTCGCGTATGTTCTTTCCATGGAGGTAGGCGATCCCGTGCTCCGTGACCACGTAATGGATATCGCCCCGCGTCAGTGTGATGCCCGCCCCTTCCTTCAGAAAGGGTACGATCCGCGACACGGTCTCATCCTGGGCTGTCGACTGCAGGACAAGGATCGTCTTGCCCCGTGGCGCGAGGGCCGCGCCTCGCATGAAATCAGCCTGGCCGCCAATGCCGCTGTAGAAAGTTTTCCCGAGCGACTCCGCGGTTGCCTGCCCGGTGAGGTCGATCTCAAGAGCGCTGTTGATCGCGGTCATCTGTTCCATTCGGGCAATGAGGGCGATGTTGTTTGTGTAATCGATGGTCCTGAACTCGACGGACGGGTTGTCGTGGATGAACTCGTATGTATCTTGTCTTCCCATGCAGAATGCTGCAACGGTCTTGTCTCTGTCGATGCTCTTCTTGCTGTTCGTGACGACCCCGTGCCTCATGAGTTCTGCGATGCCTTCGGAGAAAAGCTCGGTGTGGACCCCGAGATGGCTCTTGCCTGTTAGGTTCGCGAGGATCGCATTCGGGATGCTGCCGTACCCTACCTGAATGGTGTCACCGTCTTCCACGATGTGCGCTACGTGTTTGCCGATCCGCTCTATGATCTCTGTCGACACGATCTCTTGGTACTCGAGTAGCGGCTCGTCAAAGGGGATGATAAAATCGATCTCGTCGAGATGAACGAACGTGTCTCCGTGTACGCGCGGCATGAACCGGTTCACCTGCGCAACCACGACCGAGGCATTTTCCACCGCCGCCTTCACGATATCGACGCTCACACCGAGACTCACGTAACCGTGCGCATCAGGCGGCGACACCTGGATAAGCGCGACGTCGATGGGGATCACCTTCTGACTGAGGAGCCGGGGAACTTCGGAAAGAAAGATCGGGGTGTAGTCTGCCAGCCCGCGGTTCACGGCCGAGCGCGTGTTGTCTCCTATGAAGAAGGAGTTGTGACGGAAGTTACGCTGGAACTTCTCGCTCGTGTAGGGCGCCACCCCGAGGGTCCAGATGTGAAGGATTTCTGTCTCAACGAAAGCCTTCGGGTTCGACTCCACGAACGCAATGAGTGCACGAACCAGATACTGCGGCTCGCCGCAGGCGGTGCCTATGAATATGCGATTCCCTGCCTGGATCCGGGCAAATACATGCTTGTCGGGCAGGAACTTTCCGGGATGCAGGGCTCTCAGCGTTTCAATGTCCATGCAGCAGTTTTCCGCGATCCATCAAGGCGTATACCAATTATAGTGTATTCAGCGGGGGCAAGGCAAAGGGGGCGGCATGTTGCAGCTTTTTCAAAGATGCTCTATACTGCGAAAAGGATCGAGATGAACCACTCAGGGCGACACAACATGAGAGGCTCTCAATGAGCGGCTCTCACGAAAGCTCCCCGCATCACGGAAGCGTGTTCTAAGCAATTAGGAACTGAACCTGAGCTTCACCAGCAAGGAGGCAACACAATGAACAACAGAATGAAGAAGGTGCTTTTTGGAACAATGCTGTTGGCGTTGGTGACGATCATTCCTTTTCCAGCCATGGCACAGGTGGATATAAGCATTAACATCGGTCTACCGCCACCCGTTCTGTTTCCAGAACCTCCCGTGGTGATAGTGCTGCCCGACACCTATTACGTGT